>Ga0315274_10001184_pt1 | contig 40531 bp, 33 predicted proteins | sample YL17G02_20_MG_FD_203700 | JGI IMG/M metagenome (GOLD analysis project Ga0315274, IMG submission 203700) | Sediment microbial communities from Yellowstone Lake, YNP, Wyoming, USA - YL17G02_20 | ecosystem: Environmental > Aquatic > Freshwater > Lake > Sediment | place: USA: Wyoming | collected...
CCTGGGAGAGGAACCCATAGGTGAATTCCTTGTCCTCCTCGCGGTAGCTGTTCCAGGTAATGATGTCGCTGGTTGCCAGGGTCATCTGGCGGGCCGTGGGAGTGATCACATAGGAACCCTTGTTGTTGGCGTAATCGACATCCATGCCGAGGACCGCGCCGTCACGGGAAAACGAGTGGCAATTGCCGCACACGGGCAATCCCTCCAGCACCACGGGGGGCGGGTGGGGCGCAGCGATCGGGCCAAACCGCCAGCGGATTCGACTCGGATCTTTCACCGCCTCGAGGAACGGCAGATTGACCTCGCGGTAGAACAACGGCGCGCCCACCTCGTCCCGGGACGTGCTCACGGTGATCTGGCCGAACGAGAGAACCGAGCCCGGCGCCGCCGCGCGAAAGCCCAGCACGGTCACGCGCATCGCCTTCTCGCGGGAGCGCTGCTTGATCGTTTCCCACTCCCGCACCACGGGCGTCCACTGTCGGGTCGTGGAAAGGAAATCCAACCGGTTGCCTTCATCCTGGAACTGGAGCGAAACCAGCCAGGTGTCGGCGCCGGACTTCGCGTCCTGCCAGCGGAACGTGGGCGGCGGCAGTTCGGGGGGAAACAAAGTCCCGTCGAGCGGATAGAGAAAGGTGACCCGGCTGACCGGGCGATCCGCCGCTTGCTCCTGGTAACGGGTAAAGACGCGTTCGGTGAGCGACTCGACCCGGCCCGACTGGCCACGCCGGACAAGCCCGGCAACAATAGCCGCCGCCGCGGCGACCACCGCCAGACGAAACGCCATCTTGTGCCAGCCGTCCTTCACAACACTGCCCTGAGCGTATGGCTCCGCAAGCCGGACGCAAGCCAACTCGGGCCACCACTCAACCTTTTGTTGCACCTGCAACAAAAGGTTGCACTGGCAAGTCGGACAGTTAGGAGGCCCCTGGGTCGTCCGGAGAATTCGACGGGACGGATCGGCATCTGAATTCTTGAACTCCTGCGGCCGTCCTGTGACCCTTCGGCCATGAAACTGCGACGGGTCCTGCGCGCCGTGCTGCTCGCGGCGGCCGCCGTTCTGGTCGTTGCGGGCGTTCTCGTTGGCTCTCTCTGGGTTTACTTCCATCCGCGCATCGACCGGATCAGCGGCCTGGTGTATGGCCAACGCCACGGCGAGGATCTCACCGTGGACGTCGTGCGGCCCGCTCACCCCAACGGTCTGGGCATTGTGCTGATGGTCAGCGGCGGCTGGAAATCCGGCACGAACTCGTTCCATCCGTGGATGGCCGCCCCGCTGCTCCGACGCGGCTACACGATCTTCGCCGTGTGTCATGTGTCCCAGCCCAAGGCCACTGTGATGGAGATCGCCGAAGACGTGAACCGGGCGGTGCGCTACGTCCGGCATCATTCCCGGGATTACGGCGTGGACCCGCAACGATTGGGCGTCACGGGCGGAAGCGCCGGCGGCCATCTCAGCCTGATGCTCGCCACGCGGGGCGGACCCGGCCCGGCCGAGGCCCCGGACCCGGTCGATCGCGAGAGCAGCGCGGTGCAGGCGGTGGCCATCTTCTATCCTGTGACCGACTTGTTGAACCTGGGCAAATCCACCGAGAACCTGGGCGACGGCGGCCCGCCGAAGAGCTTCGTGAAGGCCTTCGGCCCCCACTCCACCAACCTCGCCGTGTGGAAGGTGATCGGCCGCGACCTCTCGCCCATCTACCACCTCACCTCGAACCTCCCGCCCGTGCTGATCTTTCACGGCGACGCCGACACGCTGGTGCCGCTGGACCAATCGGAACGGTTCCAGGCCCAGGCGCGCGCTTCCGGCGGCACGGTCGAACTGGTCGTGCACCCCGGTGGCGAACACGGCTGGCTGACGATGGTGTGGGATGTCCGACGGTTCGCGAAATGGTTCGACCAGCACCTGCGTCCGAAGGCGGGAAAGTCCTGAATCCGGCAGTGGATGGCCGCAAAAAGGCGCAAAAAGCGCGAGAGGAAGAACCGACGATCGTTCCCAGTATCACCCAAGTCAGGGCAGCAAGATGACGCGGTAGAAGCGGCTCGATTCGCTCGACGGCAGGCTCTCGGTCTTCGGCGGGCCGTTGTCAATCCACTGCACCCGGCTGCCTGTGCCCATGACCGCCGGCAAGGCGGTCTTCCAGTTCGTCATGTCACTGCTGTATTGAACGTAATACCGCCGTCCCGCAGTTGTGCTGAACTCGACCAGGAACAAGTCGTTCGCCAGGGTCACTTGGCGCACGAAGCCCAATGCCGTTCCTGCCGGTTCGAAGGGCGGGTCGGGCGCCACCACCTCGGTCCGGAAGACGGGGTTGGGGAAGGTCCGGCGGTCGGGGACATAATACTCGACCTGCAGGTCCACGCTCTGACCGGGCGCCAGCGACGTGTTGTACGAAAGGTAAGGCACCCCATTGCTCCGGCCGGTGGCGTTCCAGACCTGCACCCCACGCGCGAGGCTGTTGGCGTCCAAAGCCACCCAGAGCCGCAGGGCCGCAAGCGGCGCGAGCGTGGGGTTGCTCACCCGGACGGTTTGATAGAAGAGACCCGTCTGACGAACCATGAGCCCGTCGGTGACGAGAGTTCGGGCTTCCGTCGGGGGCTGGCTCAACACCGTCACCGTGGATACGGTCGAGGTCGAAGCCAACCCCAGCGTGTCCATCGCCACCGCAGTGTAGCCATACTCGCCGGCTGGCAGGTTCGTTTGTGGCACATACCACGGGGCATTCGTCACCGTGCCCAGAGAATTGGTGCCCGACCAGAACTCCACCTGCGCCACGGCCAGGTCATCCGTCGCGTCGGCCACGAGCGTGAAGCTGGCTGGCGCGAGCAGGACCGTGCCGTTGGTTGGGCTCGAGATCGTGACCGTGGGGGGCAGGCTCACCGTCAGCAGTGCATTGGAGCTCACGGTCCAACCGGCGAGGTTGGTGACCCGGACGCTGTAGTTGCCCGCGTCGGCGGCTTGAATGTTGGTGAGAGTGAAGGAGGAATCGGTTGCGCCCGCGAGGTTCTCTCCGTTGAGACGCCACTGGTAGCTCAACGCGGCCGAGCCGGTCGCCGTCACGCTGAAGGTGGCCGTCGTGCCGGTGTTGTTCGTGGAACTGGCGGGCTGCGTGATGATGACCGGGGGGAAGATCGGCACGCCTCTGGTGATGCGGTGGTTCCCGGAATCCGCCACGTAGAGGGTGCCGGTACCGTCCACTTCGACGCCAGACGGGTCGTGGAAGCTGGCGGAGCTGCCGATGCCATCCGCCGCGCCGATGACGAGGGCAACACCACCGACGGTGGTCACCACGCCGGCCGGGGTGATCTTCCGGATGGTAGAGCTCCCGCGGTCCGCCGCGTATAGGTTGCCTGCGCTGTCGATCGCTACCCCGTAGGGATAGTTGAATCGGGCCGTGCTGCCGATGCCATCGGTGACGCCAGGGCTTCCCGCCCGGCCCGCCAGGGTCGTCACCGCCCCTTCAGCCGTCACCTTCCGTATCGTGTGGTTGTAGGTGTCCGCCACGTAGCCGTTGCCCTCGAAGTCCACCGCCACACCGCTGGGATAATTGAACCGTGCCGTGTTGTCGGCACTGTCCTCGCTGCCGGCGTTTCCGGCCACACCCGCCAGCGTGGTTACCTCGCCCGCCGCGGTCACCTTCCGAATCGTGTGGTTGCCACTGTCCGCCACATAGACGTTGCCCGCATCGTCCACCGCCAAGGCGTGGGGATAGTTGAACCGTGCCGCGTTGCCGGCACCGTCCTCGCTGCCGGCGTTCCCGGCAAGACCCGCCAGTGTGGTCACCTCGCCGGCCGCCGTCACCTTCCGAATCGTGTGGTTCCCGTTGTCCGCCACATAAACGTTGCCCGCGCTATCCACTGCCGCGCCGGTGGGATAGTTGAATCGCGCTGTGCTACCGGCGCCCTCGGCGCTCCCGGGGCTTCCCCCCAGACCCGCCAGCGTTGTCACTTCTCCAGCCGCGGTCACCTTCCGAATCGTGTGGTTCCCATTGTCCGCCACATAGACGGTGCCGACACTGTCAACCACCAAGTCCCAGGGATCATAGAACCGCGCGGTGCTGCCGATGCCATCCAAGTTCCCCGAGGCCCCGGGTTGCCCCACGAAGTTTGTCCAGCCATACACCGGATCGCTTTGGGCGTTGCCCATCGTTGCCAGGCTCAGCCCAGCGACGATGGCCAGTGACCGGACACCAGAAACTAGGTTCGCTTTTTTCATACGAAGTGCATCGAGTTTAGCTGTTCGCGGTGCCTCGGCGAGGACAAAAGTCGGCCGCCGAGCGCTCCACTTCGCGGCGCTCAACCGGTCGCTCGAGAACGATTCCCCGCCTTGCGTGTTCCTGCTTCACCGGCGGTTCGTCCTCCTCCTCGTCCTCGTGGTCGTCGTCGATTGCTGACATTCCATTCCGAGGACGAGGACGACGACGAGGACGGGCTAAGGCCGGCAGGGGCTAGTCCGTTATGAGCCTTGGCCTTTTGCATTTGACACCGTGCCGCTCGCCGACGAAAACCACCTCTCGTGTCGAACACACGTCGTTCTCAACCCCCCGACCCGCGTCCTTCCGTGATGATCTTTGGCGTGGGCGCCTTCACGCATTCCATGATGCGCGCCCTCCGCGACAGCGGCGCCCGCGTCTCCGCCTATCTCACGCGCGACTACGGCCACTACGGGCCGTCGCTCGAAGGCCCCACCTACGACTGCGCGCGGCACCCCACGCCGTTCGCGGCGCTGGCGGCCGAACGCGCGGATTTCGTCGTGCCCATGTCCATCGAATGGGCGCTCAAACCCTGGACCGACGAGTTCCTCGCGTGCCGTGTGCCGATCCTTTGCCCGACCGGCGACGCGCTCCAACTCGAGCGCGACCGCGATTTCGGCCGGGCGCTGTGCCGCCGTTACGGCATTCCGTTCCCGAAGGCGCACGTGGCGCGCGACAAGACGGAGGCGCTCGCCTTTGTGCGCCGGACGCGCCGGCCGTACGTGATCAAGAATCCGCTCTGCTCGCCGTTCAGCCCCGTCCACACGATCGTCTGTGAAACACCGCAGGACACCGCCGCCTGGCTGGAGCGCGTCGATTTCTCCGAAGGCGTGTTCTTGCAGGAGTACCTGGGCCGGGCGGAGGCCGGCCACATCGCGTTGGTCAGCGGCGGTGAGCTCTACTCGCTGGTCACGAACCAGGAATACAAGCGCGCGTTTGACGGTAACCTGGGGATCGTGGCCGGCGCGCCGCTCGGGGGATTGGTCGAACGCGATCCGGGGGACAAGTATGGGCTCGCCCGCGAACTGATCCGGCCGCTCCTGCCGTGGTTCCGCCAGGTCAACTTCAGCGGGCCGGTCCAGGTCACCGCCATCCGGCACCAGGGGCGCTGGCACGTGCTCGAATACAACGTGCGGCTGGGCGTGACCAGCGGGCCGATGATCGTCCGCATGTTGGCCAATCCACTCGAGGTGCTGCGGGACGTGGCGCACAACCGCCCCACCCGACCGCGCTTTCGGGCCGGGCGGCGCTTCGGCTGCTCGCTCACCCTGGCGGGTTACGGCTACCCCTACGTCCGGTTGGATGGCCCGAGCCTGCCGGTAGAAGTGACCGGGAAGTTCACCTGCGATGTCTGGTGGAACGAGGTGGCCAAGATGCCGGGTGGCCAGTTGCGGATGACCGGCCACCGGGTGGCGGACGTGGCGGCGCTGGCGGACACATTGCCGGCGGCGATTGCCAAGGCCTACGCCAACATCCGCCGCATCCGTTGTCTCGGGAGCTATTACCGGCTCGACGTCGGCCAATCGCTCTGGCCCCCTGGACGCACATGACGCCCGACGCTCAGCGAGATCAACCCGCTTCCGTGCCGGGGCCGGATACTGCCCGTGGTCCCGCGCCGGACCAGGAGCTTTCCTTCCAAATCCGTTCCGGGCACGCGCCCCGGCCGGCGTGGGTCGAGATCGATCTCGGCCAGCTCCGTCGGAACTTCGCGCTGATCAATCAGGACAAGCCGGCGGGCCTCGCGCTCCTGTCCGTGGTAAAGGACAACGCCTACGGCCACGGCGCCGAGGGGGTGGCGCGCGAAGCCGTCGCGGCTGGAGCCGTGATGCTCGGGGTGAACACGCTCCAGGAAGGGATCGCGCTTCGGAATGCCGGCCTCACGATCGGGATTCTCGTCGTGGGCGAGCGCCACCCGGACGAACTGCCTTTCTGCATCCAGCACGGCCTGACGGTCAGCGTGGGCGATCTGCGAATCGCGCGCCTCCTCGATCGGCTGGCGCAAGAGGCGCGGTGCTGCGTGCCCGTTCACTTGAAGGTGGACACGGGCATGAGCCGCTTTGGAATCCGCTGGGACACCGCGGCCGACGCCGCCACGGAAATCCGCCGCTTGCCGGGCCTGGTGCTGGAAGGGATGATGAGCCACTTCGCCATGTCGGACGAGGCGGACAAGGCGTTCGCGCTCCAGCAGCTCTCACGCTTCGAGCAGGTACTCGCCGCACTGACAGCGCGCCAAGTCCGCCTGCGCTACCGACATCTCTGCAACACCGGTGGCTTTCTGGATTTGCCCCAGGCGCACTTCGATCTCGTGCGGCTCGGCATCCTTCCGCTGGGCGTCTATCCATCCCAGGTCTGCCGCCGAATCCTGGGACTCCAGCCGGCAATGACCGTCAAGGCGAAGCTCGTCACGGTTCGCACTCTCCAGCCTGGCGACACCTACGGCTACGGCATGCGTTACCAGGCCGCGTCGCCCCGTCGCATCGGCGTGCTGCCGGTGGGTTACGGCGACGGCTACCCGCGCCTGCGGAATGAGGGCGCTGTGCTGGTGCGGGGGAAGCGCGCGCCGATCATCGGCGGCGTGGCCATGGACGCGATCGGCGTGGACCTCACGGACATTCCCGAGGCGCGGCTCTGGGACGAAGCGGTCCTGATGGGCCGGCAGGGCGTGGAGGAAATCTCCGCGCACGACATCGCCCAATGGGGACGCAGTGTCTCGTACGACGTGCTGGCGGGCTGGCGCGCCCGGCTGCCGCGAATCCAAGTTGAGGAGGGAACGCAGCCATGATCCTCCTCTTCTCCGAGACGAAGTCCGATTATTCGCAGTACCTTTATCCCTACGTGATCTGGGCGGTGCCGGAGCTGGGCGAGAAACCCGGCGATTTGTTCCGTCAAGGCTTCCTGCCGGCGTCGCCACAGCTTGATCGCTGGTACTTGTGCCGGAACCTGCGCGTGGACCTTCGGCGGTTCAAGGCCTCCTCCGAGAACCGGCGCATCCTGCGCAAAGGCGACGGCATCGCGATGGAGTTGATCGCGCGCGATCGCTTCGACTACACCGAGGGCCGCCGGACGGCATGGAAGGCGTACGCCGACGCGCGCTTCGGCCCCGACGTGATGCCGTTGGAGCGGCTGGACCGCCTCATGCGCGGGCCGGTCATCTCGCACCTGCTGCAATTCACCGACCGCGCCAACGGCCGCGAGGTCGGCACGGTCCTGATGTTCCTCGAAGAGCCGGCGATCGCCTACTACTACTACGCGTTCTACGATCTGGAGTACTCCGCCCGCAGCCTCGGCATGTTCATGATGACGGCGGCGGTGGACGGGTTCGCGCGGCGCGGCTTCGCCCATTTTCATCAGGGGACCTGCTATTCGCGGCGGGCGCTCTACAAGACCCAATTCGCCGGCATCCAGTTCTTCAACGGCTTCCGCTGGTCGGACAATCTCGACGAATTGAAGTTCCTCCTCGCGCGCGAGGAGAAGCCGGTGAGCGGCCACTTGCTGGAGATGCCCGAGTTCCAGGAAGCCTTCTACGACAGCGCGGTGGCGAAGATGGCGGCAGCGGGCCACCTGCGGGTTCGTGTTTAGCCTCAGAACTCCTGATCCGTGAGCTGGCAAGTGCTGGGGGGCAGGAAGGGGCTGGCCCTCGTAGCGCAGAGTTGCACTCTGCTGGGTTTGTAACCCGCCAGTCGCCGCCGCCTCTTCCCGCGGTCGCCTCTCTTCCGCCCCACCAACTCTTCTCCGGTGCCGTTTCGCCGACAAACCCTCCGCCGATGTGTCAATAACAAGAACCGACCCCTTCCCCTTCCTGGGGTGGGGCAGTCATTCCAGATGCGCCGCCGCTGGGATTTCGGCTGGGCGGACGCACACTCCGCCTACTTGCTGAAGCGGATCTTGATCGTTTGCGTGAGCCGCCCCAGGAGGGACTGCTTCTTCTGCTCCGACGTCGCACTGGGAAGCCGTTCGCAGGGGCCGGAGCAGGAAGGGCAGAACAATCGGGTCTTGCCGCCCTGCAACTTGAGCACCCGGGTGCAGCCCGCGCAGAAGGCCTTCTCGCACTTCATGCACTTGAAGACCGCGGCGGTGCCGGGGTGATTCAGGCAAGCCAGCGAGCCGTCCAGCAAATGGGTCTGGGTGGGCTCCTCGGCGACTGGCAATTCGGGAATCGAGATCTCGACCGGCGCGCCGACCTCACGAAGTTCGAGCCGGAGCTCGGCATGGCCCAGCTTCAGCACCTGACCCGCCTCCAGCAAGGCTTCAGTCACCGGCTCTCCGTCGATGAAGGTGCCGTTCGTCGAGTTCAGATCGCGGACCAGAACCGATTCATCGGTCACGATCAGCTCGCAGTGGAAACTCGAGACGGTCGCATCCGAGATGCGGAAATCATTCGTCGGATTCCGCCCCAGGCTGGTCAATCCCTCGTCCAGCTCAATCTCACCTGGATGAGTGGTGCCCGTGAGAATCCGCTTTTTCATAGATGGCTGGTCTGGCCGACGCGCGAACGTTAACCACGAACTTCCGGCCTGTCGAACGTTTTTGTCCAGCCCTGGCTAATCCCTCAGTTAACCCCGGTGGATGGCTGCCAGCCACGCAGTCGCCCTCCTCCTCCTCCTCCTCCTCCTCCTCGTCGTGCTCGATGCCTGACATTCCGTTCCGAGGACGACGAGGACGAGCCACTGCCGGGGAGCATTCGGCACGGCCCGCGCTCGGATCAGCGCACCGACACCCCGCGCTGAATTTGGTACTTGGCGATGCGCTTGCGCAGGGTGGCCCGGGTGATGCCCAGGAGCTTGGCGGCGCGCACCTGGTTGCCTCCGGTTTCCTGCAACGCCTGCACCACCAACTCCCGCTCAACCGCTGGCAACACCCTCCGCCCCGCATCCTGGCGCGCCCATCGGAACAGCGCCCGCGCCAACCCGGCCGGATCATCCGGAGCTGAAGCGGCGATCCGCTCGCCGGCCTCCGCCCGCGCGACCGCCGACTCGGCGCGCTGGGCGTCGCGCGTGCCGGCAATCTCCGGTGGCAGGTCGCTCAACAGGATCACCCGCCCTTTCGCGAGGACTGTGGCCCGTTGGACGACGTTCTCCAGCTCGCGGACGTTGCCCGGCCACGCATAGCGCTCCAAAGCGGCCAGGACTTCCGGCGGCACCGATTTGGGCGACGCGCGCTTGCCCTCAGCGAATCGCTTGAGGAAGTAATTCACCAGCAGACCGACGTCCTCACGCCGTTCGCGGAGCGGCGGAATGCGGATGCGGACGACGTTGAGGCGGTAGAACAAGTCTTCGCGGAACTGCCGGGCCGCCACGGCGTCCTCCAGCGATTGGTTCGTCGCCGCGATGATGCGGACGCTGACCTGAATCGGCTCGTTGCCGCCCACGCGCTCGAACGTCCCGGACTGCAACACCCGGAGCACCTTCGTCTGGGTCGCGGGCGACATGTCACCGATCTCGTCCAGAAAGAGCGTCCCGCCGTCGCATTGCTCGAACTTGCCGATCCGCTGGGCGCTGGCGCCGGTGAACGCCCCCTTCTCATGGCCGAACAGCTCGCTTTCCAGCAGGTTCTCTGGAAGCGCCGCGCAATTGATGGCCAGAAAAGGACGGCCGCTGCGACCGCTGTGGTGATAGATCGCCCGGGCCACGAGTTCCTTGCCGGTGCCGCTCTCGCCGGTGATCAGGACCGTGGCGTCGGAGGCGGCGACCTGGCCGATGGTCTTGAACACCTCCTGCATGCCCTCGCTGCGGCCGAGGATGCCGAGGGCGTAATCCTCCGAGTCGAGCAGCGGCTGGTAGGACACCACCTGGCGCATGGCCCGCACGGCCTGGAAGGCGTCGGCCACGATCCGCTTGAGCCGGGGCACATCGAACGGCTTGAGCAGGTAATCGTAGGCGCCGAGCTTCATCGCCTCGATGGCGGTCTGGGTCGTGCCGTAGGCGGTCATCATGATGACGGGCAGCTTGGCGTCCGCGTCGCGGAGACGCCGCAGCGTCTCGAGCCCGCTCATCCCGCCCATCCGGACGTCCATGATGACGAGGTCGGGCTTGAGCTTGGGGATGAGCTTGAGGGCCTCCTCGCCGCTCGAAGCAGTGGTGAGTTCGACCTCCGGCGTGTCAAAGATGCGCCGGAACGAGTATTGCACGTCCGCCTCGTCGTCGATCAACAGGAGCTTGTCCATAATCGTCGGTCAACCGGGCGCAGCATAGCGCGTTGCGGCGACGAGGAAAGCGATTTGGCGAGCTCGTGCCCCGTGGCTGCGTTTGTGAGAACGCGGCTGAAATCACCCGGAGACGAGATAGCCACGCTCTTACGAGCGCAGCCACGACGAGAAAGTTGGCCGTGCCGCTCCCCTCAGTCTTGGCTTCTCAGGTTCAGCCGGGGGAAGCCGGCTCGGCCAGCCGCCGCTTCACCCAGGCGCGGGCGGCGCGGCGGTTGGTCAGCTCGTCCTGGAGCTGCTTCTCGCGCAGCTCGGCCAGCAACGCGCCCATCGCGGGTCCCGGCTTCATCCCCAGCGCAATCAAGTCGTCGCCCGTCAGCAATGGTGGCCGCAGCGCCGGCTGCCGGGCCAGGGCCGCCGCCTGTTCCTTCAGAAACTCGTAGTGGTCCAGCCGGCCGTGCGAGCCGAGGCAATCCAGCCGGTGCAGCTCCAATTCCAACGGGAACGTCGGCCGCAGCAGGAGACGTCGCAGCGTGGCCTTCCGCATTTGCGTCACGTCCTTGAACTGCATGTGCAGGCGAACACAGGTCACGACCTCCTCGATCTGCTTCCGCGGAAAACGAAGGCGCGTAAGGATCGACCGCGCCGTCTCCGCCCCCACTTTCTCGTGCCCGTAGAAATGGATTTCGCCCGTGGCCGGATCGCGCGTTGCCGTCGGCGGCTTGGCGACGTCGTGGAGCAGGACCGCCCAAGGCAGCGATGGCGCGGCATCGGCCGGGAGGTATCGGAGCATCTCGACCAGATGCTGAAACACGGTGCCTTCCGGGTGGAACTCCGGCGACTGATCGCATCCAACGCTGGCCGCGATTTCCGGCAACACCGGCTCCAGCAGGCCGCTCTCGCGCAGCAATTCGAGGCCGCGCGCCGCATGCGGTGCCCGAAAGAGTTTGATCAACTCCTCGCGAATCCGCTCCGCGCTGACGCTCTGAATGGACGCACCGCGGGCTTGCACGGCGCGCAGCGTCGCCGGTTCGATGGCAAAGCCCAGTTGCGCCGCGAACCGCACGGCGCGCAGCAGACGCAGCCGATCTTCCGCGAACCGCTCGTTCGGATCGCCAATGGTGCGCAGCAACCGGGCCCGCAGGTCGGCCCGGCCCCCGACCCAATCGTGCAACCGGCGCCGCACCGGATCGTAGAAGAGGCCGTTGACCGTGAAATCGCGCCGGCGCGCGTCGGTCTTGGCATCGGAGAACTTCACCCGATTGGGCCGCCGGCCGTCCGCGTAGTCCGATTCCGCCCGGAACGTGGCGACCTGGAACGAGTGGCCGGATTCCACCACCAGCACGACCCCGAACTGGCGGCCGACGGGGACTGTTCGATGGAACAGCGCTTCGATCCGATCCGGCCGGGCAGCGGTGGCGATATCGTAGTCCTGCGGCGTTTGGCCCAGAAGCCAGTCGCGGACGCAGCCGCCGACCCAGTAGGCGGAGAAGCCCGCGTCCTGCAGGCGGCGGACGATCGCTCTGGCGGTGTCGCGCATCCCGGCCACGATGCTCCCGGCGGGCGGGTTGCGTCAATCCGCGGCGTCCGGTTCGGTCCCCACCTCGTGCAGGTGGTGCCGCTCCCGCAATCCGGCATAGACCACGCCGCCGACCAGGCTCCAGAGCAGACTGCCCGCGTAGGCCAGGAGCGACAGCGACAAGGCCTCGGTGGGGGCGATGCCGATGCCCGGCCCGGTGAGCAGGAGCACGTAGAGATTCTCGCGCAGGCCGAGGCCGCTGGGTGTGATCGGGAGCGCCGAAATGCAGATCACCATCGGCACGGTGAGGAACAAGATGAGCGGGCTGAGCGCCAGGTTCAGCCCGCGCGCCAGGGCCACGTACTGCAGCACGCAAACCGCATTGAGCAACATCGAGATTCCCAGCGTTTCGGCCAGAAAACGCGGCGCCCGGCCAAAGCTTCGGCAGGCATCGAGGCAGCGCTCCAGCGTCTCCCCTTTGGGCACACGGCGCAGCCAGGCCCGCGCCCGGGGCCAAGCCCGGGACACGCCACCCCAAAACGACAGTGCCACCAAGGCGCCGCAGGCGAGCAGCAGGATCAGAATCACCCCAGCCACCGCGCGCAGACTGGAATGCCGCCGTAACAGCTCGACACTCGGCGCCATCATGACCGCGGCGAACAGCAGCATGGAGAACAGGCCGATGAGCCGGTCCGCGAACACCGTGACGACCGCCTCGGTCTTCTTGTGATGGGTCTCGCGCGCGGCGTAATAGGCCTTCATCAAGTCGCCGCCCGTCGAGCCCAGCAGGAACGAGTTGAAGAAATGGGCGACCAGCGAGATTTCGGCGGCGCGGCCGAACGGCAGGTCCAGTCCGTGCACGCGGAGCACGCGGCGCCAGCGCATGACGCCGAGCAGGATCGTCACTCCCATGCACACCAGCGAGAGGCCCAGCCAGAGCGGGTCCACGAACGTCAGCGTCCGCCAGAGTTCCCGCGGGCCCAGGGTCCAAGCGGCCTGCCATTGCTCGGCCCGGCTCAGCTCCTCGAACGCGCGCTGCGACCGTTCCCACACCGAATGCGCTTCGTTGAGGAAGATCGAGTGGCAGATCCAGAACATCAGCAGGGCGCACACGGCGAGCCGCCACGCGATGTTCCAGATCTTGCGCGTCGCGCTCACACCTCGCCCCAAAGGCCCTTCAAATGCGCCACGCCCTGTTGCACCTCCTCCACGGTGAGGCTCGGGCTGAGCTCGAACACCTTGAGATGCTCCGGGTTCACGTACGGCTTCAGGGCCGCGAAATCCACCGTGCCGGCCCCGGGCGTCCGGTGATCCTTGGCCGGGAACTGGACATCGTGAATGTGGAAGCCGGCCAGCCGTTCGGCCAAAGAGCCCAGGTGCATCCGGTGAATGATGAGCCCGAGGTTCTCCTTGATCTGCGCGTGGCCGACGTCGTGCCAATAACAGATCGTCGGGTCGGTGAACTCCTTGAAGAGAAAGAAGAAGTCGCTCTCGAAGGGGATTTCCTCGACCGCCTCGCGGTTCTCGACGCCGAGCCGGACACCCCGGGTGGAGGCTTCCTCCGTGAGCCGCCGCAGGAACTCATAGGCGACCGCCACGTGTTTCTCCTTGCGCGCCTCCCGTCGCTCGAGGGCCTCCTCGCAGAGCCGCTCGTATCTGGGCGAGTCCTTGTGCCCGTGGCCAGCCAGTTCGATGAGGCGGTCGGTGTAATCCTTCATGTCCACGGCGCCGAGGTGCAGCACGACCAGTTGCGCTCGGACGCGCTGCGCGGTTTCCAGTGTCTTGAGCGTGTAGCGCCAGGCGTTCTCGCGCTCGCGCGGATCGAGCGCCGAGAACTTGAACAGGTTTGGGCTGGCGTGGGTGACGCCGATGGGCAGGGGGCAGAAGTTGTGGAGCGTCGAGATCCGGATCTCGCCGGCGTCCACGGCCTCGAAGACGCCGGGTAACAGGCTGACGCGGATGCCGTGGCTTAGCTCGGCGTACTCAAAGCCCAGTTCCCGGATCTCGCGCAACATCGCGCGCCCATCCGAGTGGCGGTCGGAATTCCAGCAGGTCGAAAGTGAATACATGCAAAAAGGGCCGAGGCAATCTCCTTCCCGGAGCGCACTCGGCCCAAGCCGGCTCGGTCAAAACGCAATCAGAGGTCGGCGTACCGGACACGCAGCATGGCGGAGAAGCGCGCGATCTTCATCTTGCGGCGCCGCTTCTCGCTCGGCTTCTCGTAGTGGCGGTGGTTGCGGACTTCGCGGAGCGTGCCTTCGCGGTCGATCTTCTTCTTCAACCGCCGCAACGCCCTCTCCACCGGCTCGCCCTTTTTCAGTCGGATTTCGGTCAACTCAAACTCACTTCCTCTCCGGTACGCTGCGGACTCGGCCGACACCCATTGCCGGCCTGGTCCGGTCAGCAGGGAGGCGAGGCTAGTTTCGGCCTCCAGGAGTGTCAACCCGCAAAAAACACCGCAAAAAACACCAGGAGAAAAAAAGCGTGGGCAAGCCGCGGCGTTCCTGCTTAACCTTCGGCCATGGATGCTTTGCTGAAGCTCTTGCACGACAATGCCGCGCTCATGCCGGCCCAACTGGCGGCCCTGCTCAACCTCACCGAGGCTGAAGTCATCGCCAAGATCAAGGCGTACGAGCAGGACCGTGTCATCCTCGGCTACCGCGCGGTCCTCAACGAGGAGAAGCTCGGCGTGGACATGGTGCGCGCGGTGATCGAGGTCAAGATCACGCCCGAGCGCGGCGGGGGGTTCGACCGGCTCGCGGCGCGCATCGCAAAGTACGACGAGGTCCATTCCTGCTACCTGATGTCCGGCAGCTATGACCTGCTGGTCATCGTCGAGGGCAACACGCTGCGCGAAGTGGCCACGTTCGTGTCCGAAAAGCTGGCGACCATCCAGGGCATCCTGTCCACCGCCACGCATTTCATGCTCAAGCCCTACAAGGAACAGGGCGTCCTCATGGTCCACGAGCAGAACGAGGACCGTCTCTCTGTCGCTCCTTGAGTCGGCGAGTTGACGTTCGCGACGTCATTGCGACCGCCGGCGGGTGGCCAGCACCCCCCGACCGTCAAGACCTCAAGTCCAGACGTGCCTGTAAAAACAGTGTGAGGCTCTCGGTGTTGTTTGGAGCCTCTCTCTCTGCCGCCGATCAGGTTAATCCTCTGTCTCTTTGGACGGCTACTCTAGCATCCACTTCCTGGGCGATGGCGTTCACGGTTTCGGATGGGCGAGGAGCCAGTCGATGACGCGAGGCGAAAACTCCGAGGAGAGCGTCGGAATGTGGCTGCCACCATTGATCGTCCACAGTTCGACTGCGCCACCGGACGGGCAGTTGGTATAGCGCGTGACAACCGTGTCCAGCCCCGCCACGTCCGTAGTGAGGTCCAGGGAGGGTGCCGCATCCGTGGCTGGGTCTCGGGCACCGTTATACCCGGCCCACATCTGGACGGTCTGCAGCGCGCCGGGATACGGAGGCATATTCGCCTGGACCGACGCGGTGGTGTTGGCGCCACCGGCGTAGCGTATAGTGTCGTCGGCCGTGCCGTGGATTTCGAGGATATTCACTGGCTCGGAAGGTTGGCAGCGGCTGGGGTCCACGAAGGTCCCGCCAGCCAAACTGGCGATGCCGGCAATGAGACCCGAAGAGTCACAAGCCATCCGATAGGCCATGAAGCCCCCGTTTGAATGGCCGATCAAATAGATCCGCTTTAGGTCCACGGCAAAGCGCCGTTCAATCTCTTCGATCAAGCCCCGCAGATAGCCGGAGTCATCGACGCCGGTGTTTCCGAAATCGCCAGTGGCATCGGTCGCGTTCCAGAACTGGTAGCCCCAACGGTCGATCGTGCCATCGGGGTAGGAGTACAGAAAACCTCGACTCTCCGACAGGGGGAGGAATTTCATGTAATCTTCGACATGGCGGATCGAAGCGCGCCCGTGCAGCAGGATCACGAGCGGTATGGGCGTATGGCCGTCGTAGCTGGAGGGGACATAGACGTTCGCCGGCCTGGGGCGCGTGACTCGGTAAAACGTGGTCGGGATCGGCGACTGGACGGTGGCTGGACTCCTGGCAGCCGTGAGTGTGTGCCAAGGGCCCGTCACTCGGTCCGCCCTTTGGAGTTGCCCGCCCCCGGTCCAATCAAGGAGGTTCACGCTGCCGGCCCGCCGGATCGACAGGTTGGAATCGAACGGTGGCGCCAACGTCTGGTACTTCTCCTCGATGTTCACGGCGGTGGTGGCCGTCCCCAGCGTGAAGCCGCCGGTTGGATTGCTGAGCGTCACCTGGAAACGCTCCGTATTCTCAGCCACCGCGTCGGGGAGGATGGGGATCGTGATACTTTTCACCGTCTCGTTTTCCTTGAACTCGATGGTCCCGGCGACCGCCTGGTAATCTTCCCCCGCCTTGGCCGTCAGATCGCGGGTAGCATAGTCCACGGTGAAGGGGCGCAGGTCCCCGTCGTTGCCACGCAAGACCGGCAGGGTGATGGCGCTCGCCTTCTCCCAAACCGACTGGCTGGTGAGTTCAAAACCGACCTCGGGATCGTTATCCCGAATCGAAACGGTGGTGGTCGTCCGAGTGCCCAGGACGGCTCCGCCCATTGGACCGCTCAACGTCAACTGAAATGTCTTGGTGCCCTCGACAAAGCCTTCGTTCAGGATCGGCACCACAATGGCTTGATTGGTTTCGCCGGCTGCGAAGGTCAGCGTCCCGGAGACGGCCGTGTATTTCAGTCCCGCGGTCGCCGTCCCGTTGGTGGAGGCGTAATCAACGCTGACGACGGTGTTGGTGTCGTCCAACCGCCGGACGGTGAGCGTGACGGCCCCGGCGCTTTCGGCCACCGTGTAGCTGGCCACGGTGAATTGGATGGTGCTGGCGGCGTGGAGGCGTGTAGTGCACACGAGCAGGATCACCAGGATAGTGAGACCGGTAGAGGTTTTCATGGAACAGTACAGTTGAGTGAAGGTTCTTCGTCTTCTCTCGCAATTCGTGCCCGCGTCCTGGCTCCCACGGTTTCAGGGCAAAGCCAGTAACCAGCCTTGCCTTCCCCTCAAAGGGAAGCCAGACGCAGATGCGTTTTCTTTAGTCGTCGAGTTAAGGCTGGTCGCGGGGCGTTGGCTGAACACCGGTCAGCGTCACGTGTTGGCGGCGTGGATTCCCATACTCAAGTCCGAGCCAGAAGGCAATCCAAAACCCCAAACCCAAAAACCCAAACCCGACGTCGATTCCGTTTCCTACGCCGCTAGCTGGGTCGAGGCTCTTGTCTTGGAGTTGGCTCGCAGTCCTTCCACTTCCTGGCTAATAGCCGGCGTGACCTTGACTCCCCGCCAGGCCGCCGACGCATCCACCAGCACCGCAAACATCAGGCTCAACCCAGACCGTTCGTTCATAAACCGGGGGATCACCTTCGACCAGCGCTGCCCTTCACCAAACAACCGCTCCAGAAGGTTGGTCGTCCGAATCCGCTTCCGGTGGGTTCCGGGAACCTAAGCGCCGTCAGACACTCTGCCAGGTCGGTCGCCAGGCACTTCATCGCCTCCGGGAACTGCTCTTGATACCTCGCCACGACCCCCTGGGCCTGCTCCAAACCAAGGTTGTAGCTCTGAGCCGTGAACGCCTTCCGGATCAGCTTCTTCAGCGCCGGTCGCGCTTTCTCTGGCAGCTTGCACAGGATGTTCCGCATCCGATGCACCTGACACCGCTGCACCCACGAGTCAGGAAAACACTCCCGCACCGCCTTCCTTAAGCCGCTGTTCCCGTCGATCACGGTCAACAGAGGATCAGTTAACCCGCGCTGCTTCATGTCCTCAAAGAAGCTCCTCCAGCAGACCGTGCTTTTGCTCACCCCCTCAACTTCGACGGCATCGGTCAGGCCAGCTTCGATGTCGCGAGTGGACATCCCTTTGACGTAAAGCTGCGGGATGAGAGCAGCCAGTTTGTCACTCCGCCGGACCAAGCTCTGGAGCCAGACACTCTTGAAAGCGTCGATCGTGTTGCGGACCTGGGGCATTTTCAGATGCAACGGGCCTTCGCCAGTCTCCACCCGTTTGTCGGCGTAACCATTGCGGTAGCCCTGGAGCAGGCCATCCCCGCGTCGTTGGTAATGGTCCCGGCCCAAGAACTCGGTGACTTCGAGTTCGACGGCTTTCTGGAGCATGAGTTGAGCCCCCAGCCGGATGGTTTCGGCGAGGGGAGCTTGTCTGGTGTCAGGGCTGAGGAACTGTTCTTCGAGGGTTTGGCTGGGAGGTTGCCGTTTCATGGATGTCCTTCGCTTGCTGTTTGACCGGGGCAAATGGAGTCTGCGCCCTGTCGGTTTTTACAGGAAGCGTAGGACATCACCCCGTCAAGAGCCGTCCGGGCACAGAAGAGAGCGATCCTCGGGGAAGCGGCCGATCAGCCGGTGGCGCCTCCGAAGTGCACCCACACGATGACCTGCGCGGTGGCCAGCAGGTTCATCAGCGCGTGCATCAGGAGGCAGGGATAGACGGAGTTCGTCTTGAGCCGGGCGTAGCCGAACAGAAGTCCCGCCACGAAGATGATCGTCATCCCATACCAGTCGTATTGCAGGTGAATGACCGCCCAGACCGCCGCCGTCACCAGGACCGCTCCGGTTCCGCCCAGGAACGAGTGGAGTAGCCCTTTGAAGACAAACCCCCTGAAGAATAGTTCCTCGGCCAGCGGCGCGCCGACGATTATCGCCAGCCAAAGCAGCGGCGCCAACACCGCGGTCCGATACTGGGTCACCATGACCTCCGGCACGAGGGGGCGTCCGATCAGCCAGGTAATCAGATCACTGACCATTCCGAGGCACAGCAGCAGGACCAGCCACCGTGCCAGGTGCCGGCCCCGAACTCGTTTCAGCGCGAGGTACTCCTTCACCGGCAGGCCCCGGCGCAACCACGCAAACAGCCAGATCAAGGCCACGCTGACCGGCGTAGAAGTGGCAGTGGCCAAGGCCAGAAAAAGTCCGTTGCTGCCATCTCTCAGCCCACGGGCCAAATCCTCCCGTCCCAGCACCGCTGCCGCCAGCAGGACCATCGCCATCGCCGCGGCGCTGGCCGCGAGGAATCCCGCCGCGATGACGAGCGAGAAACCCAGGGTCGCCCACAAACCCCAAGGCTTCCCTTCACCCTCCCTCGGAAATGAACGCGGCGGCGCTATGTTCCCTGAAGGAAAAAGCGGTGGGAGCCGTGACTCCCCCGCCGGTGCTCCGAGATCCTCGAGCGTCAACTCCGCGATGCGCGGTTTCACCAAGTCCGCGAGCGGCAACTGCTCCGCCGGAAAAGTCTGGGCGACCGCCACGCAGCGCATCCCCGCCGCCTTCGCCGCCTGGACGCCATTCACCGCGTCCTCGATGACGACGCATTGCTCTGGCGTCAACGTCAGCATGCGGGCCGCGGCGAGGAAAATGTCCGGCGCGGGTTTCTTGTGCTCGACGTCGTCACCGGTGACGATGGCTTCCCATTGCTCGGGCGGCAGACCGATCTTCCGCAGGTTGGCCTCGATCTTGATCCAGTCGGCGCTGGACGCCAACGCCACGCGCAAACCCGCCTCCTGGCAGGCCCGGACCAGTTCCACAGCACCCGGGAAGGCGTTGAGCCGCTCGGGCACCAGTTCGAGATAAATCTCGTAGGTGCGTTTCTTGGCCTCGGCGATGTCGAGGCGGCAGCCGTATTTCTCGGCGACGCCGCCGAGGTAGCGGTTCTCGCCCGTGCCGACAAACGGGTGGAAATCCTCCGGCTTCACCTCCAGTCCATGTTCTTTGAACATGGCGACCGCCGCCGCGTTGATGAGCGGCTCGGAGTCGGTCAGTACCCCGTCCATGTCGAAAATGACGGCGCGCACGCTCCGGTCGAGACTCATGCGCCGAGGATGGCGGTTCCTCCCGCCACAGCAAAGGTGAAAACGGACAGGTCGGCGGGCTCAGCCGAACCGGCGTTTCAGGCGCGCCTGGTCGTAGGCCTGACGCTGCGCCGGGGTCATCTTCTCGAAGTCCGGGGAGCCCTCGGGTCGCGCCGGCCAATCCCCAGGTTCCGCAGCAGCCGACGGGAGGAGGCTCTGACTTCTCTCTCCCTCAGGCGTTGGTTTCGCCCTCGCCAGTGGATTGTCCCGCACCGTCACCTTCGGTCGCGGGCTGCCGCCGCCGTAGCTCATCGCCTGGTCCGTGAGTTCGAGATCCTTCTCCAACGGCCGGTGGGGCTTGAGGTCTTTGGCCTGCAACACGCCGTGATAGGCGCGGACGGCTTCTTCCGGCGAAATGCGGCCGTCGGTGATCAGGCGCAGCATCTCGATGAAGGCGAGTTGGTGCTCGGCGTGGTTGATCTTGCGGCCGAACAGCGCCACCCGCGCACCGTGCTTCTGAGCGTCGTGGATCAACTTGAACGCGTCGCAGGTGGTGCCGGCGCTGCCGCCGAGGATACCGACGACCATGTTCGGGTCGTATTGCACCAGTTCCTCCATCGCCCGCGGACCGTGATAGACGATCTTCAGGAAGAGCGGACGGCCCGCCTCCGGCACCCCGGCGAGGGTGCGCAGGATGTGGTCGTTGATGAACTCGCCGAGCTTCTCGGGCGGCACGCCGCTGGGGATGTTCGGGTCGAAGACCTCGAGGAAGTACCGGAACCCTTTGCGCTCAGCCTCCTCGCGAAAGGCTTTGAAGGCCAGCAGCGTCTGGCGGTCCTGCTCCAGTTCGTTGACGAACGTGACGGAATAGAGGCCGAGGTTCGCGCCGGGGAAATCCGCCCCGCCGCGCTCGCACTCGACCTTGCCGCACTGGATCTGGTCGATGCTCGCGGAGCGGAAGGGCTGTGCTGCTTCCTTCAGGTAGGTGCCGTGGCGCACGGCCCAGACGTCGGTGGTGTCGTTGGCGCGCGCGGCCGGCGTGACGGGCGAGTTCTTAAACAGCCCTTCCTTGATCGTGAGCTGCTCGTTCACCGACGCCGACATCAGCATGATGTCCACCAAACCCTGGCGGGTGACTTCGCGGATGATGTCGAGGAACTCCGGCAGGTTGCGATGGCCGAATTCCTCGCGCGTCCAGACCTCCGGCGAGAACTGCGCCGGCCGCGCTCCTTTGGACGACAAGTAGGATCGTGGGCCCGTGGCCCGCACGCCGAACGCCATGTCGGCGTCCTTGGCATCCGCGATGATGAACGCGCGTGAGCCGCGGTCCTGCTTGATCTCCGCCAGCTTGGCGTCGAGTGACTTCATAGTATGTCTCAGCCGACCGTGACGACCAGGGAGCGACCCGGATCGAGGACAACACCCGAATCCAGTTGGATGCTCAGCCGCCTGGCGTCCTGCTGGAAGCGCGCCGGCACCGGTTTCCCTCCCACCGTGACGCTCACTCGGCCAATCGACCGCGCGTCGCGAAGCTCCAGAGCCAGCTCCTTCAGACGCATGGTCCCCCACCTCAAGTTGATTTCCGCCCTCCGCCCTCCGCCCTCAGACTTCTGAGAGAAACTGCCCCAGCCTTCCGCCGTCGTGAACGCGGCGCGGAACTTCTCGGGCGTTATCCGCGGCGCGAAGCCAAGGTGGCCCTTCGGTCCGTCGTATTCGAACCCGCACGCAGCGAGGTACACGCCCTGGCTAGCCATCGCCCGCGCGTAATGACTGCTGCACTCCACCTCGTTCCAGGGATTTCGCTTCGAACCATGATACCGGTCGTGGATCATCCGCGTCACCGCCAGACCCTGTTCCACCAGACCCTCCCAGATCATGTGGCTGGCGACCTGGTATTCGAAGCCGGTCATGCACTCGTTGAAGTAGGCCACGAATCCCGGCTCGCCTTTGCCCGCCGCCTTCTCCGCACCGCCCTTGGGCCACGTGCACATCAGCAATCCGCCCTCGCCCGGCATGGCGTACCAGCGTCCCCCCTTGATGGCGTCGAAGTTCTTCCGGTAAACGCCGACGTCCGGCGTGAAGCTGTACTTCCACAGCGCGGCAAGCGCCGACCGCGTCGGCTCCGGCGGCAACACGCGCGGCAATCCCACTTGGAACGCCCAGCTCTGGCCGTACACCTGATCGATGTGGCAGCCATCATTGGTGTTGATCGCGTCGGCGTGCTTCGGGTCCGGGCGATGGATGAAATACTCGCCGTTGAACAGGCGTTCCGTGATCACCTGCCCGCCGCGGTCGGCGATGGCATCGCAGCGCCGCGCGAAGTCGGTGTCGCCCATATCCCGGGCCATCGCCGCGCCCGCCCGCACCGCGGCAACATAGAGCGAGCTCAACCATGCAATCTGCCCGTACCACGAGGCGTCCAGCGTGTTGTATTGCTCGCCTTCGAGCAGGCCATCAGCGTTGCCGTCCTCGCGAATCAGATACTCCAGGGATTTCCTGATCTTCGGCCAGAGGCGACGCAGGAAGGCGTCGGCGGCCGACATGAGGTGTTCGCGATAGGCGCGGAGGATGGTGCCGGCCTGCCCGTCCGTCGCCACGCGTCGGTCGGCCTCGGCGCGGTAGTCCATGGCGCCGGTGTCGGCGTGGAAGGCGATGCCGTAGTCGGTGATCTCGCGGGCGGCGCGTTCGAGTTGCGGGAACGTGCGGGCCAAGCCCTGGGCATATTGCCAGACATGCTGGCAGGTGCCCGCACAGCAGTAAGTCCCTTCCCATGCGTAGAACCGGCCGTTGTCAAAGTGGTAACAGGTGGCGGTGGCCAGGATCGAGACGTTCAGGAACGTGCGATCGAGAAACCAATGGGGCAAGGTGGAATCGTACCACGTCTCGCGCCAAAGCCGGGTCTGCCCCGCCAGCCGGTCGAAGTTCCTGGTGACGTAGCGGGCCACACTGGCCGCCGAATCAAAGCGCTTCGCGTAGGAACGGGAAAGTCCCTTGATGTCGGTGATGTGGCCGAGCGAACCCCGGCGCACGGCCGGGAAGAACCAGGTGATGACGAACGTCGCCTTGGCCTGCGCACCGGGCTTGAGCTTAAACTTCCGGCCGACCACGCCCACGAGTTTCTGCCCGAAGGGTTTCCTCGCCACCGGTTCTGACTTCCCGGCCAGCGCGGCGAACACGGTTTCCAGCGTGACCGGCGTCGGCAGGGAAGGCGCCGCGAATCCGCCGCGTTCCGAGCCAAGGAGGGCGAGTCCCAACGATCCGAAGTCTTCCTCCTTCTCGAGCGCTACCGCGGGCGTGCGCGGCGTGTCGCTGAACACGATGTCGTCGAGGCCGATGTTGCCCCAGCCGCCGGTTTCGTTCTCCACGATCTGCAGGCGCGCGGTCTGGCCGGCCCAGGCGCGGACATCAAACGTGTGCGGCTTCATCCGGTTATCGTTCTGACCCGTGGCGGACAGGACCACCTGGTCCCCCACGAGCAGGTGGATGCAGGTCCGGTCCTTGTGGGCGCCGCCGCCGATCAGGAAGGTGAGGTAGTCGCGCTTGATCGTGAACGGGCGGCTCGTGAGCGTGCCGGTATGGGCATCGGCTTTGACGACGTCTTCGCCCTGTCGGGCGTTGTGGGTGTTGACGAGCCGCTTCCCCTGCTGGCCGATCTCGCCTTGGTAGGCCGGCATCTTCGACCGCTCCATCGGTTCGGTTCCGAACGCGGTGCCGGTTACCGTCCAGCCGTCATACGTCCCTTTCTCGAAATCGTCGAAGACGATATCGGGCCGCTTTTCCCGGCGGGGCGCCGCGGGTGCGGCCTCGGCGGTGCACTGCAGCATCGTCAGGCTCCTGTCGCGGAAGAGGCGGTTGCGGCGTGAACCTCGGCCCGCCTTGCCGCTGCCGAGGCAGACGGCGTTTTCAATCCAGCCGGCCAGTTCCACTTCGATGGGCTTTGGACTCGTGTTGCGGACGATGAACTCCATCACGGTCGCGGGCAGCTCGGAGTCCTGGACGTTGAGCGGGATGAAGGGCGAAAAAGCGTCGAGCGTCGCCGACACCGGAGACCCGGCGTCGTGGTATTCCACCGTCCCAATGGGGTATTGGCCGCGGAAAGACACGTCCTTGAATCCCTGCCGGTCCAGCGGTCGAATCTGACTCTTCGAGCCCGACACAATTCTGAGCGCGAAGCCCTGTTCGAGCGGCGAGAACGGCTCCATCGGCTTTGCGTAGTGAGGGCCGGCACCGGAACCGAAGTCAGGTGGGGGAGGCTGGTTGAAGACGTCCCAGAGCCACAGCCTGCCGTCGCCGCCGAGATAGAGCTGGCCAGCGCACAGGCCGCCGACGGGCATGCCGATGAACCGCAGGTCCGCACCGCGGTAAACTGTCGGTTCGCCACGGGCGTAAAGCGACGCGACCCAGTCATGGCTCAACTTCTTGTCGGCGGGGACGAGCTGGTCGAAGTCCGTGGCATCGAAAGGACCCGCGACGGCGGGGAAGCGGGCGGTGACCAGGCCCGCCGCGGACAGCGCGGTCAGGCGAAGGAAATCGCGGCGAGGCAGCCGCCCCTGGCAGCCGCAAGCCGTGTCGTCGGAGCAGCCCGCCTCAAGCGAGGCGAGCGTTCGTGTTTCGTGCCCGCTCATTTGTTTCCTTCGTGGACGGTCATTTTCGATCTGGCGCTGAAGCGGGCGGAAGCCCGCGCTCCGGGGTGCGGCGTTCACACCGCTTCCGCGTCATTCACCCACCGCCGTGGAACACCTCGGGGATGCCGCGTGCCAACCCCCGTTAGGGCTCCGGTTTCTATCGACTCGACGCACGTGCCATCAGCGGTCCGCCCTTCAGACGCCGCCCTTCATTTTCGCCAGGATCTGGTCGGTCACTGCCTGCACGACCGCCTCCGCCTCGGAGTCAGGCCGCGCCGGAGCCGGCCCATCGGCCCTGCCCGGCACGGCGCAGGTCACGCCTGGTCGCCACTCGTCGTTGTCACAAAGCTCGCATTCCCTGAGGCCATAGCGGGGGTCCACAAAGCCAAGGCTCTGCTTGATGTTCAGCAGGTCCGTGAGCTGGCCGGACGAGAACGTGTTCATCGGCTTGCCCAGTTGCGCCGCCACCATCAGTGTGCGGCAATAGGCTTCGACGATTTCCGTGCGCCAATAGGCCTCCTCGAGGTGGTTGTGGCTCCAGGTCACGACGCCGTGGTTGGCCATGAGGATGGTGTTGTGCTTGTCCACGAGGTCGGCGACGAGCTTCCCCATCTCGGGCGTGCCGGGCGTGCGATACGGCGCGAGGGCGACGGCACAGAACACTTCGTACTCCGGAATCATGCAGGTGGGCGGCAGGACGCCGGCGACCGCGAAGGCCGTGGCATACGGCGGATGGCAATGCACCGAGGCGACGTCCTTCGGCTGCTGCTTCATCATCTGCAGGTGCATCAGGATCTCGCTCGTCCGCTTCTTCGCGCCGAACAACTGGTTGCCCTCGAAATCCACGAGGCACATGTCCTCGGGCTTCATGAAGCCCTTGCTCACCAGGGTCGGCGTGCAGAGCGCCAGGTCATCGCCCACACGGATGGCAAGGTTGCCGCCATTGCCGTCCACGTAAGCGCGTTCCCAGAGCCGGCGGCCGATCTCGACCATCTGTCGTTTGAGCTCCTCGCAATAAGGTGATCGAAAGAAGGCTTCGAGCTCGGCCTTGGGACTCTTCGAAGTGAGCGGTTTGGCGGGAGGTTGCGACTTGCCGGAAGTAGTTGAGGCCGGGGAGTTCGTCGCCGAGGCGGCCCGGGTTCGGCTGCCTCCTTCCATTTCCAGGTCACGCAGGAGATCGCGGGCCGACGGCGTGAGGATGGCGTCCGCCGGCACGCTGTTGGCGTCGCCGCCTTGACGGAGGATTTCTTCGATATCGCGGGCGCTGATGACAGTTTTCATTTGAACGGTGAGTAGAAGATCTCGTCCACGAGGGCGACGTTGACGGCGTCGATCGGCGTGGGCTGGTCAAAGGGCTGGGCGGCCTCGCGACCCTCGACGTAGCCAATGGTCTGGCCCACGCCGCCGCCGAGGCTGTCGTACACGACGAGGCTCGGGTCTCGGCTGAGGCCAGGCGGTGGCTCCGTGCCCTGCTGGTAATGGTCACGAGTAAAGGGGCTGACGAGAAGCCAGCGTGCGCCGATCAACGGCGCCGTGGTCTGGCTCAAGGTCACGCGACCAATGACGGTGCCGAGCTTCATACCGGCACGTTCGGTTCTTTCTCGTCCACGATTGCAATCACCATCCATCGGGCCGGGCTCTTCAAATCGCCCACGGCTTTGCGGGCCGCAGCGCCGTCGGAGGAGATGATCACACGCTGGTGCATCCCCGCGCCGTGGGCATCGAGGGCGACCTGTGGCGCACCTTCCGGGTCGCCGGCCTGGCCGATGGGCTGGCAGATGACCAAGCGCCACCCCTCGAAGCTCGGGTGCTTCCGGGTGGCCACCACACTGCCTTCGACTCTTGCGAGAAGCATAGAAGCTAGGAGTTAGAAGATCCTCAGCTTATCCACCATCACGCACCGGCGGACCCGGGTGAACGTCCGCGGATTGCAGATGCCCTCGCCGGTCGTGGTCGCGATGCTGAAGTTCGCGTAGCCCTCGCCGCCATTACCCAGGCCGGCGAGGCAGGAACCGTTCTTGATGAAGAGCGTCGTCTCCAGCGCCTTGCCCATCGCCGTCATGTGCGCCACATCGTGCGAGTGGATGATCGCCGAGTGCTTGTAGCCGTGCTCGGCCTTCTTCGCCTCAACAATCCCTTCCTCGACCGACTTCACGCGCACGATCGGCAGGAAAGGCATCATCTGCTCTTCCTCGATGAACAGGTGATCGGCGGCCGTCTCGGCAAACAGGAGTTGCGTGCCAGACGGAATCGTCGCGCCGGCATGCTTGGCGAGCACCTCCGGGTCGCGACCCACGAGATCGCGGTTCACGACCGGGTGCGGACAACCCGCGCCCTGGCCTGGCGGGAAGACGAACGCGGCTTTCGTGAGTCTCTCGACCTGGGCCGCGTTCAGGCGGAAAGCGCCCTGTTTCTCCAGCGCGGCCATGAACTTGTCGAAAACGCCCGCCAGCACGAACACTTCCTTCTCGCCGATGCAAAGCAGATTGTTGTCGTAGGCCGCGCCGAAGACGACGCACTTGGCGGCGTTGGTCAGGCAGCTCGTGCCATCCACGAGCACAGGCGGGTTGCCCGGGCCGGCGCAGATGGCGCGTTTGCCGCTCGCCATCGCCGCCTTCACCACGCCGGGGCCACCGGTCACGCAGAGGAGTTTCACGCGCTCGTGCTTCGCGATGGCGTTGAACGAATCGAGCGTGGGGGGATCGACGATGCACGCGAGGTTTTCGATCCCGAGCTCGCGGTGAATCGCTTCGTTGAAGATCCGCGCGGCCATCACCGCGCACTTGTAGGCGCCGGGGTGTGCGTTGAAGACCGCGGCATTGCCGGCCGCGGCCATGCTGATGATGTTGCACGCCATCGTCGGGATCGAATGCGTGCTCGGCGTGACGGCGCCGATCACGCCGAACGGCGCGTATTCCTCCAGCGTGATCCCGTGATCGCCGCTCAGCCCGTAGGGATTCAGGAACTCGACGCCGGGAATGCCGCGCTGGCCGAGCAGCTTCTCGATCTTGTGGTCGAGCCGGCCAATCTTGGTTTCCTCGAGCTCGATCCGGCCCCATTCCTTGGCGTTGGCGTAGCAGAGGTCCTTGACGATCTGGACGACCTTGTTCCGGCCGGCGACCCCTCTCTCGGAAAGCTGGAGATAGGCCTGGTGCGCGGCTTCACAGGCTTCGTTGGCGTCCGGGAAGACTCCGAACCGGCCGCGGCCGGCGGCGCGGGCGGGCTTGCCCTCGACCGGGCAACCGCACGCCGGGTTGACCGCGGGCGGCAGAGCCGGGGCTGGCTTGGCGGGCGCACTCGGGCTCCCGAGGCGGGACAGCACTTCCGCGACGACGTCGCGGATCAAGGTTTCGTTGACTTGAGCGCTCATGGGAGGAGGAATCCGAAGTTCGAACTCGCGGAGCAGCCCGGTGGGTCTTGTCTGGTGCGACGGCCGATCATTGCTTCGCGCTGTAGATCTGTTTCCCCAGCACATCGACGACATCGACGATGCCGATGATAACGGCATCCACCGGGGCTTCTTTGAGTCCGCCGGCCAGGCGCGCGCTGCTGCCCTGGCAGAACAACACCAACTCGCCGATGCCGGCCCCGAGGCTGTCCACGGCGACAATGGTGTTCGTGCCGGCCTTGAACCGGGTGGGGTCCTTGTCGTCCACCAGTTGCGGCCGGATGAGCAACAGCTTCCGGCCCGCCATGCCGGCGTCTTTCTTGGTGGCCACGACCGAACCTTCGACTTTGGCGAGGAACATGGTGTGGAGGATGCCCGATGCCCGATTCAGGATTTCGGATGAGGCAGGCCTCCCTCCGGCATCCGCGATCGGCCATCTGGCATCAGGTTACTTCTTCTTCGGCAGGACGGCCTCGATATCCCCGTGCGGCCGGGCAATGACATGCACGCTGACGAGGTCGCCCTTGATGGCCTTGATGGCCTGGGCGCCGGCATCGACGGCCGCCTTGACGGCGGCGACATCGCCGACCACCACCGCGGTGACCAGCGCGTTGCCGACCTGCATCATCGGGCCAGCCAGTTCGACGTTGGCCGCCTTGAGCATCGCGTCGGTGCCCTCCACAAGGGCGACCAGACCGCGGGTTTCGAGCATTCCAATGGCTTGAGGCATATTCAGTTTACGAGTTTGGATTTCAGAGTTTCGAGTGTTCGAGAAGTCGCTTCACTTCGCGGGCGACGACCAGTTCCTCGTTGGTCGGGATCACCAGGAGCTTCACGCGGGAGCCGGGGGCGTCGAGGACCGCCTCCGCCGCCTGCGCCTTCGCGTTGAGAGCCGGATCGAGAACGATGCCGAGCTGGTCGAGGTTCGCGCAGATGGCCTGGCGCAGGTCGGCCTGGTTCTCGCCGATGCCGGCGGTGAACACGAGGGCGTCGGCGCCGTTAAGCTGGAGGAAATACGCACCGATCCAGTGGCGGATCTGGTGGACGAAGACGTCGAGGGCCAACCGGGCGCCGGGGTTACCCTGAGCTGCCTGGGCGATGATGTCGCGGATGTCATTCGAGACGCCCGAGAGCCCCTTGAGGCCGGACTCCTTGCAGAGGAGCCGCTCGGCTTCGTTGAGACTCAGGCCGGTCGTCCGCATCAGATAGGGCAGCGCAAACGCGTCCAGATCGCCGACCCGGTTGTTGTGAGGGAGGCCGGACTGCGGGCTCATGCCGAGGCTGTTGCCGATGGCGACGCCGTTGAGGATGCCCGTGATCGAAGAGCTGCCGCCCAGGTGACAGGAGATGACCCGGAGATCTGGCGGGTTCACCGGCGTCCGACCGTTGTCGAGGTAGAGGTTCTGGGCGCGGCGGGCAACGTCGTCGCGGCCGAGCACTTGTGCGGACCGTTCGGCGATGAACTTGTGGCTGGCGCCGTGGAAACCCCAGCGCCGCACGCCGAGCTGATGCCACGCGTCAGGCACCGCGTAGCGCATTCCTGCCTCAGGCGCCCACTGGTAGAACGCCGTCTCGAAGAGTCCCACCAGGGGCGTGGTCGGCATGCGCTGAGCGAAGAGACGAATGCCGGTGATGTAGGGCGGGTTGTGCGCCGGCGCAATGGAATTGAACGCCTCCATGGCCTGCACGACGTGCTCGTCCAGCCGCACGCACCCGTTGACGCCCCGCGCCATGATGGTTTTGAAGCCGACCGCCGCGAGGTCCTGGTCGTCCCGGATGGCGCCGGCGTCGCGGAGCTGGGCCAGGCAATCCTCAATCGCCTTCGGGTAGTCGGTCATCCGCTCGAGGCCGCCTTTGTGCAACAGGCGTTCCGCGCCGTTCGAGAAATCGAACAGCCGCCACTTGAGCGACGTGGAGCCGAGGTTGGCGACGAGAACCTTCATCGAGTGTCGCGTGACGAAGTGCGAATGTCGGAGCGCCGAAATACTCCAAGGGCGGTTCGATTCGACATTCGAAATTCGGAATTCGGCATTTACAGGAGCCATTTCCCCAAACCGCTCAGGCCGTCGTGCGGCCGGGGGATGACCTGGACGCTGATGACCTGTCCGACCTGGGCGGCCGCAGCGGCCCCGGCGTCCGTCGCCGCCTTCACGGCGGCGACATCGCCCCGGAAGAACGCGGTCACGTACCCGCTGCCGACCTTTTCCCAGCCGGCGAGGGTAACATTGGCCGATTTGAGCGCGGCGTCGGCTGCTTCGAGCAGCGCACACAGCCCGCGGGTTTCGATCATGCCGATTGCTTGTTGAGCCATAGGGGGGAGGGTTGAGGGTGGATCTACTTTTTCACCGCCGCTGCTTCGCCCAGGAAGGACTTCAGCAGGTCTTCATGCGGCCGGGCGATGATGTGCGAGCTGATGAGTTCGCCCACCTTGGCCGCGGCCTTGGAGCCGGCGTCCACGGCGGCCTTGACGCTGCCGACGTCGCCCCGGGCCATCACGGTGATGAGGCCGCCGCCGATGGCGATGGTTTTGACGAGACTGACGTTGGCGGCTTTCACCATCGCGTCGCTGGCTTCGACGCTGCCGACGTAGCCCCGGGTTTCGATCATGCCTAGTGCTTCGCTCATAGTTGGTTCTGGTTCGTGGTTCGTGGTTTGTGGAGAGGGTTATCGATAGATTCCTGGTTCGCGGTCACCTATTTGATCAGCGCGCAAGGGGTGTTGGGCTGCAGATTGCAGGCGTTGCCTTCGTCGGTGTCGATGTGCACCTCCAGCTTGAAGCCGGGATCGACGCGGCACAGCATCCGGTCCAGGGCGATGGCGCACGGGCCGCCGATCCTGAGCTTCATTTCGTCGCCGCTCCTCACCCCGTAGAACGCTGCGTCGTCCGGGTGCATATGCGCGTGGCGCATGGCGCGGATGACCCCCTGCTCCATTTCGCAGAAGCCGGCCGGGCCCATCAGCATGCAGCCGGGCGTGTCCTTGATGTTCCCCGAAATCCGCAGCGGGACGTCGAAACCCAGGGCGATGGCATCGGTGTAGGCCAACTCGACCTGGTTCATGTTCCGGCAAGGGCCGAGAATGCGGAGATTGGAGATCACCCGGCTGCGCGGGCCGATGAGCGTCACCGTTTCCTGGGCGGCGAACTGGCCTTCCTGGTAGAGCCATTTGAAGGGCGTGAGCTTGTGCCCTTTGCCGAAGAGCGCTTCGACCGCTTCCGGGGTGAGGTGGCAGTGGCGGGCACTGACGTTGACGACGAGCGGGTTGGGGGCCGCTGCCGAGGATGGCAGGGGTTTGCCAAGCCGTTCATAGACGATTTGCCGAACGAGGTGTTCGACCACGGCCCGATGCGGAGCTGTCGCGGTTGCAGCCATATGCCAGACTGTCTGGCCACCATGAATGACAGAAATCAACCTTCAGTCAACAAAATTCTTGCAATATCTTTCAATATCTATCACATTCGAGCGCGAATGCGGGCAGAGCAGCGCCAAAAACGGATCGAAGAGTATCTGCAGAGGGCTGAGTTTGCATCGTTGGAGGAGCTGGCTCGGAACCTAGGCGCCTCGGTTTCCACCATCCGACGCGACCTCACCGTGCTGGAGGCCGGCGGCAACTTCCGTCGCACCCACGGAGGAGCGCGGCTCGTCAACCCGCGTTCCGACGAGTTCGTGTTCTCCGCCAGGGACACCCATCAACTCGACGAGAAGGAAGCCATCGGGCGGCTCTGCGCCGGCCTCATCCAACCGCGCCAGACAGTGATCATCGACGCCGGCACCACGGCCTACCACATCGCCCTCAATCTCGGGGAAAGGACCCTCCAGATCGTCACGAACTCACTGCCCGTCGCGAACCTCTTCACCGCCTCGCAGCGGGTCGAGGTGGTCGTGTCCGGGGGCGTGATCTACCCGCGCCTGGGGGTGCTCGTCGGACCCCTGGCGGTGGAGGCGTTCTCCCGCGCTCATGCCGACGTTGCGATCATGAGCGGCGGCGGCATCACCCTCGACGGCGTTACGAACTCCCACGCCCTGTTGATCGAGATCCAGCGGGCGATGATCCAGGCCGCCGGCCGGGTGATCTTCTGCCTCGACCATACCAAGTTCGGCCGGCAATCCGTAGCGCACCTGTGCGGCCTCGATTCCGTCGACACGATCGTGACCGACAGCGCGGCGCCGCCAGAGCTGGTGCAGGCGCTGCGGGAAAGGGGCGTGGAAGTCCTCGTCGCAACACAAAACGCCCCCCCGCAGATCGCCAGCCTCGTCGAACCCGGCCCCCCGCCGGCCCGGGTCGAGCCTCCCCCGGTCCCGCCTCAGCGGCCGCGGCGGAGAATCAAGCCCCGGGCGGCTGGCGAGTCGCGCAAACCTGAGCCTTCGCAGGCCCAGCTCTCCAGCCGAAGTCCCAACGATGCCGGCGTCGGGCCTTTGGACAGGGTTGGGGCTGAGCCAGACCGCGGCCTCGAGCGATCCTCAGCACCCGAACCGCCGGAGCCGGGCCCGGCCGAGAACGATCTGGGTTCCGACCTCAGTTGGGACTAGAGCCATTTCTGGAAGTGCCTCCGAAGTGGTAGGGGTCGGCGTACCCAAGACGACGGAATTGAGTCCACCGAGCTCCGCGTGCGCTACAACAAAAAAGGCCTGCGAGCTGTTGCCCGCAGGCCTGCGTGCCGAGTTGAAGCTCAGAGATACTCGTTGATCAGGTTTTCCAGGAATTCCTGGCGCCCGCTCTCGTTGGTGCTCACGTCGCCCAGCTTGAGGGCGTATTGCTCAAGATCCTTGAAGCTCGCCTTGCCCTTCTCAATCTTCTGGCCGATGCCGCTGTCCCACGAGCGATAGCGGTTGTTCACAAAGTCGGCGAGGCGGCCGTCCTTGCGGATGGCGGCGGCGATCTTCAGACCGCGGGCGAACGCATCCATGCCCCCAATGTGGGCGTAGAACAGGTCCACCGGCTCGAAGCTCTCGCGACGGCACTTGGCGTCGAAGTTCGTGCCGCCGGTGGTGAAGCCGCCATACTTCAGGACGGTGAGCAGGATCTGCGTGGTCAGGTAGAGGTCGGTCGGGAATTGATCGGTGTCCCAGCCGAGGAGCAGGTCGCCGGTATTGGCGTCGATGCTGCCGAGCGCGCCCGCGGAGCCTGCGACCTCAAGGTCGTGCTGCATCGTGTGGCCGGCCAGTGTGGCGTGATTGGTTTCGATGTTGAGCTTAAGGTCGCCCATCAGATCATACTGCCGGAGGAAATTCAGGCAGGCCGCGGCGTCGGAATCGTACTGGTGCTTGGTCGGCTCCTTGGGCTTCGGCTCGATGTAGAACTGGCCCTTGAACCCGATCTTCTTCTTCCAGTCCACGGCCAGGCGCAGAAATGCGCCGAGATGGTCGAGTTCCCGCTTCATGTCGGTGTTGAGCAGCGTGGAGTAACCTTCGCGGCCGCCCCAGAAGACGTAGCCCGCGCCGTTCAGTTCGTGGGTCACCTCGATAGCCTTTTTCACCTGCGCGGCCGCATAGGCGAACACGTCGGCATTGCAGCTCGTCGCGGCGCCGTGCATGAAGCGCGGGTTCACAAACAGGCAAGCGGTGCCCCACAGCAGGCCCACGCCGGTGTCTTTCTGGAACGTCTTCAGCTCCTTGACGACGCGGTCGAGGTTCCTGTTGGTTTCGGCGAGATCCCGGCCCTCGGGCGCCACGTCGCGGTCGTGGAACGCGTAAAACGGCGCGCCGAGCTTCTCGCAGAACTCAAACAGGACCGGCACCCGTTTCAAGGCCATTGGAAGCGAGTTGGTGCCGTCCTCCCAGGGCCGCTGCCAGGTGCCCGTGCCGCCATCGAACATGTCCCCACCCCGCCCCCGCATCGTGTGCCAGTAGACGACCGAGAAGCGCAGGTGTTCCTTCAGGGTCTTGCCCTCGACAACTTCGTCGGGGTTGTACCACTTGAAGGCGAGGGGATTCCTGGATTGCGGACCTTCGTATTGGATCTTCGGGATTTTCGGGAATGCGGCAGGCATAGGTGTGATCAAGTTAAATGGTTTCGCGCTTCACGCGGGCTTGTTTTGCCAGAGTCCGCCCCAAAGCGCCAACCTGAAATTCGAGCCATTAGTGAAGGAACTCAACCCCGGTCTTCCGGGGTGTTGGGCTCGGGTTGAGCGGTACGGCCGGCGCGCGACGACGGGGCGGTCCCGCTTCGGGCAGCCGCCACAACAGTTCTCATTTTGGCCGTCGGTCGCGCCCAGAACCGGCTAAAGCCGGGACTCCGAACGGTATTGGACCCGACCTTGCGGGGTTCGGAGTCCCGCCTTTAGGCGGTCGGGGGTCAAAATGAGAACTGCGGCAGCCGCCATTTCCCCGCTTGCCCCCAGCCCACCCGTTCAGTAGAGTGCCGGCGCTGGGTTGGGTCATCCGTTCCGCGTCGACCAGGCGGGGACGGTTCACCCGATCAGGACATTCAGCAAACGGACATAGCCATGAAACGACTTCTACTGACCATGATGGTACTCGGTTCCTCCTTCCTCCAACTCCGCGCGACCGTAATCCTGTCCGACGCGTTTGACTACCTCGACGGCGCCCTGGTGACTGTCTCCGGCGCCAAGTGGGCGACGCATAGTGGCACTGTGGGTCAGGCGGAGGTTTCGGCCGGCCAACTCCAGCTCACGCAAACCGAGAGTGAAGACGTGAGCGCCCTCTTAGCCGGCCAGCCCTATGTACCCGCCGACGGCGCCACGCTCTATGTGAAATGCACGGTCAACTTCCGTGAGTTGCCGAGAGGGGAAGGCGGCTACTTCGCCCATTTTAGCGCTGCCAGCAGTCAGCGCGGACGCATCTTCGCCACGACGAACGGTGCCGCGGCGGGCTCGTTCCGCGTGGGCGTAAGCGCGGCCGCGGCATCCCCCAGCGCCGTGATTGACACCGATCTCTCGCTGAACACCCGCTATGTGCTGGTCTGCCGGTTCTCGGTCGGAGATACGCTGACGACGCTCTGGCTGGACCCGGCCACGGAAAGCGATCCCAGCGTAGTCGCGACCGACTCCGGCTCAGCGGTGAGCATCACCGCCTTTGCGTTTCGGCAGTCGCTGAGCAGCGGAAATGGGATGGGCACGCTGGCAGTCGATGACCTGCTCGTGGGCACCTCGTTTGCCGACATGGTGCCGATCACGTCCGGCCCGCCCGTAATCACGACGCCTCTGGAGGACAAGACGGCAACGGAAGGCCAACCGGTGACGTTCACCGTGAGTGCGGGCGGAGAACCACCCTTGGGCTACCAATGGCAACACGAGGGAACGAACCTGGTTGACGAGACCCGGCCTTCCCTCGCGCTCACGGCGGTCACCACGAATCACGCGGGGGCCTACACGGTGATGGTCAGCAACGCCTTGGGCTCCGCGACCAACACCGCCTGGCTGACGGTGCTCCCGCGTCCGCCTGCCGTCGCCACCAACCTCGCCCATCTGCGGACCCTGGTGGACAACGTGGACTTCTTACCGACCGACACGACGACACTTTTCGCCGTGGAAGGGGTGGTCACGACACACACGAATCTGAGCGTCGCCACGGACGCGTTGTTCTTCCTCCAGGATGACACAGCGGGGATGGCCGTGTTTGTCAATGGTGGCGGCAACGTCCGGCCTGCGGCCGGGGATCGCCTGCGCGTGACCGGACCGCTCGGCCACCTGCATGGCCTGTTGCAGCTTTCCCTCGATACCGCGAATCCGGAGCACAGCGTCGAAACCCTCAGCCGCGGCAATCCCTTGCCCTCCGCCATGCCGCTCGAATTCGGTTGGCAGGACGATCCTAGCCTCATGGAGCTTTGCGAAGGAAGTTACGTGGTGGCCTCGAATGTGTTTCTGGACCTCAGCCCCGGCGCCAACTTCACGGCGGGTTCGAACGTCACCCTGACAAACGTGGCAGGCCAGACCTTCCCCTTGCGGATCGACAGCCGGGTCACGGATCTGATCGGCCGGCCAAAGCCGACCAGCGCCGTGACGATCTACGGCGTCTTGTCTCAGAACGATCCCTCGGCACCACACACCGCAGGCTATCAGTTGCTGCCCTCAGGCGCCATTGACCTGGTTGCGCCGCGTCTGCCGATGATTCGTTTCACCAACGCCCTCGAGAACCTCGTGCGTCCCGGTGATTCCCTGTTGAGTTCGACCTTCACCGAATACGCGCTACGCCCTACGGAACGACTGACGGTCCGGGCCAGCGCCATCGATGACTTGGGACGCGACGTTTGCCTCCAAGCTGTGACCAACGACCTGCCGGCTGCAGCGACGTGGACGTTCGACGGCCAACCACTTCCGAATCCATCGGCTACGTTGAGCTTCGTTCCGCGGACAGCCGACGCGGGCAGCAACTACCTGTTCACGTTGCGCGCCGCCAACCAGGAAGGAACCCATACCGCAGTCTGGAGTGTTTACGTGCCCACGGCGGTCGAGCAGCGCGTGGCGATCAGTGAGTTCCTGGCCAATCCCGCGACCGACCCTGCGGCCTCCCGCTACAACCCGCTGCATCGCGACGTCCCCAGCCCGCCCAACGCCATCGCCACCGAGGATGAGTACGTTGAATTGGTGAACCTCGCGGCCGAGGCCGTGGACCTCGCGGATTGGACGATCTCGGACGCGGTGGCCGTGCGGCATACTTTCGTAGCGGGCGATCGCTTGAGCGTCTCGAATGCGGTCGTGATTCACGGCGGGCAGACGTTCGGCTCGGAGCCCCAACTCCCGGCGGGTGTTCTTGCGTTTCCGGCTTCGGGCGGGTCGGCGGGACTGGCTCTGAACAACGGGGGCGACACGATTGTTGTTCGCAACGCCAGCGGCCGGATTGTGGAGCGTGTCGTTTACGGCAACGTGTCCGCTTTTTCCGGATCGGCAACCCGGCACCCGACCCTGGCAGGGGGATTCACAGATCATTCCAGCGTGTCCACGAATGTGGTTTCGCCCGGCACACAGAACGACGGCCGCGCGTTCAGCGAGCCGGCGCCCCTCGAACCCGGGGCCCTTCGCCTTTCCGGTGAACGAGTCGGCGCATCTCTGGTGCTCCGTTGGGCCGCCGAACCGGGCCGCGACTACGCCGTGGAGCAATCGGACACCGTGAACGGGACGTTCTCGGAGGTTGCCACCGAGCTGCGTTTTGTCACGAGCCAGGGTGAGTTCCCGGTGCCGGACTTTTCGGCCTCGCCCGCCCGCTTCTTCCGCGTTCGCACGCCCTGAAAGAGACGGGCATGAAGCCAGGAACTGCAACGGACGGCGGTGAAAAGGGCTCGTGCGTCTGCCAGCACGCCCACGACGCAGGCTCAGACTGTGGGCGTGGGGGCTTCACCTTGGTCGAGTTGCTGGTGGTGATCGCCATCATCGTGATCCTTGCGGGGCTGCTCCTTCCCGTCTTGGCCAGAGCGAGGTCAAAGGCCCATGCGATCTCCTGCCTCGGCAACCTCAAGCAGTGGGGCTTGGCCACCTGCCTTTACGCTTCCGACAACCAGGATTTCCTTCCGCCGGACGGCACGCCGAATCCCGGCGAGAGCTCCACGAACACGGGTTGGTACATCCAATTGCCCCAAATCCTGGGGCTGCCGCGCTATCACGATCAGGCGTGGCGCACCAACGCCGCCGCGGATCCCGGGCGGTCAGTCTGGATTTGCCCCTCGAACAAGCGCCGGAGCAACGGTCACAACCTCTTTCACTACTGCCTCAACGAGCACGTCAACGGCACCGGCGAGGAGGATCAGCCCGTCCGGCTGGCAGCGATCCCGACGACCGCCGCGGTGGTCTGGCTCTTTGACTCGAAGAACCTGCCGGCGGTCGGCTACTGGGGCTACGTCCACACCAACCTCCACCGCGTCGGCGCCCAGTTTCTGTTCCTGGACGGCCACGCCCGCCACTTCCGGAACACGGATTACTGGGATTTCCTCGAACAGAAGGGTCGCACCAATCATCCGAGCATCGTTTGGATGCCGTCTCTTGATCCGTGAAGCGGAGAGCGGCGCACGGCCTGAACCTGAGTGGCGTCGTCGCGAGCCACCACCGCAGAATTGACAATGGCGGGTGGACTGGCTACGAACGGGCGTCTCAGATGCGTCCTTGATCCCGTTGAATCAACCCCGATGAACTCCTTACGTCCTCGTATTCTGCTTCTCGCCTTGTTGACCGGTCTGGCGGTAAGCCTGCAGGCCAAAGACTTGTTTGAGATCACCGTGCAGTCTCCCACCGCTTCCGTGACGTCTTCCGATTCCAGCCTGCTGGATCTGCTGGATCGCGCGATCAACTCGGAAGGTGAGTTCGCGATCTTCACCGGCACGGCCCGGGCCACCACGCTGAGTTATGCCGGGGTTCCCAACGCCCTCCGGGTCACCTTGAACGCATCCGAGACGTCCGCGCGGCTCGACATTCCCATCACCGGTTTCAGCCGCACGTTCTCGGGCATGGACAGCGACGATCTCCAGAACCAGATCGAGGACTTTTTGAAGCAGGAGGGGGCGCGGGAACTCGCCCGGTTCTACCGCGAGATCAATGCCCGTTCCGCCGCGGCCCTCACCGACGGTAATCCGCACAGCTCGACCGCCCTGCTGGCGAACCGGGCGTTCGACCTCTACGGCACGCATCTGGGCCTGACACGGGAGGAGCATGACCAAGCGCGCGACTACGCCGGCGGCGCGCATTTCGGGCTGGTGCCCGACGTGGGACTGGTTGACGCCGACGGGTATGAGGGCTACAGCGTGAGCCTGCCGCTCGATGTGCGAATCCGGCTGGCCGAACGGGTCGGCCTGTTCATCGACCTCACCCCGAATTTCCTGGATCTCGAAGGCTCGCAAGCCTTCCAACTGGCGCTGGGCCTGGGCGTGCCCGTGAAGATCTTCAAACAGGACGCTGACCACCGTTGGCTGTGGCAGGTGACGCCCTCCGGGGGGGCGCTGGTGGCCGGTTCGGCCGACTACCTGGCCGGCGGGCTCCTCTACGCCGGCACGCTCACGAGTCTGCTGGGCTACGACTTCGGACCCTTCGCGGTGGCCATGGGAAACCAGATCGGGTTCTGCGACACCATCAAGCTCAAGGCCGGCGACTACGAGTTCGACTCGGGCGTCGAACAGCGGATACTGAAGAATGGTCTGCAGGTCTCGGTGCCGTTCGGCGGTCGGTGGGTGGCGCAGGTCCGAGGCACTTACACCCGGTTTCTGGAAGACGCGGCGGTACCGGACTACTTCACGGTCGGAGGCGACGTGGCGTATCGCTTCCTGGGCAAAGCGGATGCAGAGGAAGCCAAGCGGGGCTATGCCTTTGTGGGCGTCTATGCCGATCTCGCGGACAACTACACCTCGCCGCATGTCCGCCTGGGAACGGCGTGGAAGTTCTGACCGCGAGTCCGGCCCAACCTGGCTTCGGAGCGGTGAGGCCAACCAGCCTCAAAGCCGGTCTTGCCGAATGATCCGGTCAAGCTGCTCCTCCAACACGTCCAGCCCGCCTTCCGTCCAGACGACATGGTTGGCGAGTTCCATCTTCTTCTCGATGGGGAGCTGTGCTTGGAGGCGTTGCTGGATCTGTTGCGGATTCCAACCACGGGCGAGCAGGCGCTCACGTTGCGTGCCCGCCGTGCAGGCGACGCACAGGGTCACGTCAAACCAGTCGGCGGTTTGGGTCTCGAACAGCAGCGGGATCACGACGACAGCCAGAGGCCGGCCCTGAGTGCGCCAGGTGTTCACTTGCCTCCTCCAGACGGCGTGAACTGCGGGGTGAAGGATTCCCTCCAATTGGCGCCGCGCCGCGGCATCGGCGAAAACGAGGCGGGCCATCTCCTCCCGTCTCAGCCGACCCTCGGCATCCACAAACGCTCCGCCGAACGCCGTCTTGACCTGCTCCAGAGCGGGTTGCCCCGGCTCGACGACCTGCCGGGCCACGAGATCCGTGTCAATGATGGGAATGCCACGCCGCTGGAGCAGGTCCGCCGCTGCGGACTTGCCCATACCGATGCCACCCGTCAGGCCAATGGTCTTCACGTCTCCTTAGCCGCCGCTGCGTGAGACAACCGGATCATCCCAGGGAGGACCCCGACAGCCCCGAGGCGTGGCGGGCACAGGGATGGCGCGTCTGAGCCCTAATCGCCACCGCCGGCAAGTCAGCGCTCGGTGGCGCGGTAGAACCGGACCGCGTGATTGGCGGCGTTGCGGTCGATGACCTGGATCAGGCCATCCACCGGCGCGTTCGTGGTGATCGGCGTCCACTCGTCAAGATCCGACGAGGCCTCGATGACGTAGCTGCGCCCTGGTTGCCCTTGCAGTTGCAGGCGAATGTCCCCGGTGGGCAAATACGTGGCGGTGATGGTGCCGGATGCCAGTGGAAGGTCGATATTGTCCAGGAATGCGGCGTCGAGGCCTTCGGTCCAACCGGCGTCTTTGGTGTAGCGCCACTCGAGGGTGTTGGTGCCGGCGGGCAGGTTGAATTCATACCGCAGCCAGCCGACCTCGCCCGACCAGCGGTCCCGACGCACGCCGTTGAGCCAAAACTCGAACCAGTCCCAGCCCTCTTCCGAACTGACCTTGAAGTCGAACGAAGCCGGGCCAGCGGTGGCGTTCACCTGCAATCCCAGGCGGCTCATCTGGCTGGTGCCGAGTGGGGCCGAACGGGCTGCATAGCGCCCCATGGCCGTGAAGTTCGTCTGCACCGTCCACGCCCCGGCGCTGAGGGACAGGTTGAACTGGTAGGGCAACGCTGGATTGAAGCCGCCGCGCTCGAAGTCGTCGGTGAACTCATGCGGGGCGAAGACGGCGGTGAAAGTCTGATCCCCGGAGATCACGACCGACCAAC
>Ga0315274_10001190_pt1 | contig 40436 bp, 48 predicted proteins | sample YL17G02_20_MG_FD_203700 | JGI IMG/M metagenome (GOLD analysis project Ga0315274, IMG submission 203700) | Sediment microbial communities from Yellowstone Lake, YNP, Wyoming, USA - YL17G02_20 | ecosystem: Environmental > Aquatic > Freshwater > Lake > Sediment | place: USA: Wyoming | collected...
GAATTGATGCAGAGGGTCTCCGCCACCGGTCTGGAGATACTGGGGCTATACTCACAGCTTGTGCCGGGCTCCAGGTGGGCCAAGCTTGCCGGCAACATCACCCGAGACTACATGTGGAATCTAAGTATCACCATCGCTGGGGGCACCTCTGAGATACAGCGCATTATCATCGCTACCCAGGGGCTGGCGCTGCCCAGGATGTAGCATTTAAGCCAACAATGAAGAATAGGGGGTAAAAACATGGATTTCGCACTCAGCGAAGAGCAGGAAATGCTAAGGAACTCGGCCCGTGATTTTCTAATTAAGGAGTGCCCTAAGACGCTGGTCAGGCAGATGGAGACAGACGAGAAGGGCTATTCCCCGACCATGTGGAAAGGCATGGCGGACCTGGGCTGGACCGGCCTGGTCTTCCCCGAAGCGTACGGCGGGTCAGGCATGACTTTTCTCGACTTGTGTATCCTCATCGAGGAACTGGGGAGGGCGCTTGCCCCGTCTCCGTTCCTGCCCACAGTGGTGTACTGCGGCCTGCCCATACTGGCAGCGGGCACGGAGGAGCAGAAAAAGCAGTTCCTGCCCAAGATAGCCAAAGGCGAGCTGATAATGACCCTGGCTCTCACCGAGCCCAGCGCTACCTGGGATGCCGGCGGTATCGCTGTAAAGGCGACTGCCGAGGGGGATGATTTCGTCATCAACGGCACCAAGCTCTTTGTCCCCGATGCTCATATAGCCGACTATCTGCTCGTGGTCGCCCGAACTAAAGATGGCAAGCATAAAGAGGAAGGCATAACCCTGTTCCTGGTGGATGCCAAGAGCCCGGGCATAAAACTCAACGCATTGAAAACAATGGGTTCCGATAAACAGTCCGAAATCATCTTCAATAAGGTGAAGGTGCCCAAGAAGAATATCCTGGGCAAGCTCGACCACGGCTGGTCTATAATCCAGGACCTCCTGCCGAAAGCGACCCTGGCACAGTGCGCCCTCATGGTGGGCGGCTCGCAGCAGGTGCTGGAGATGACCGTCAGCTACGCCAAGGAGCGCGTTCAGTTCGGAAAGCCCATCGGCAGCTTCCAGGCCATTCAGCACAAGTGCGCCAACATGGCCACCGACGTTGACGGCTCGCGCTTCATCACCTATCAGGCAGCGTGGAAACTGAACGAAGGGCTTAACTGCGCTCTCGAGGTATCCATGGCCAAGGCCTGGGTCAGCGATGCTTACCGGCGCACCTGCGCCGAGGGGCACCAGATTCACGGCGGCATCGGCTTCATCAAAGACCACGACATGCAGCTTTACTATCGCCGGGCCAAGGCCTCCGAGCTTGCCTTCGGCGACGCCGATTATCACCGCGAGCTGGTAGCCCAGCAGATTGGGCTGTAACTAATGCAACATTGTAGGGGCACGGTGTACCGTGCCCCTACGCTTACAATACAGAGGGAACATGGACTGTATCTTCTGCAAGATTGCCAAGGGCGAGATTAAGACCAACACCGTTTACCAGGATGAAACCGCAGTCGCCTTCCCCGACATCAACCCCAAAGCGCCGGTGCACCTTCTCATCATACCCAGAAAACACATCGAGTCCGTTACCGACCTCGCCGAGGACGAAGAGAAGCTCATGGGGCACCTGGTAACCATAGCCAGAGTACTGGCGCAGGAGCAAGGCATCTCCGAGTCAGGATACCGCCTGGTGATTAACTGTGGCCCTCATGGAGGCCAGATGGTAGCCCACCTCCACATCCATCTCCTCGGAGGACGGCAGATGGGCAAGCTGGGCTAGAGCACCATCCCCCAAATCAGCTTCTTAACCCTCTGAGTCCCCAGGCCTAAATCATGTCATTGCGAGCGTAGCGAAGCAATCTCTCCGTGCCCCTTCGTACCTTTCTCACATGTCATTGCGAGCCTGCTCCAGGCGCAAGAGAGGAGTCGTCCTTCCTAAAGAAGGGCCCTCGCAACGACAAATTAACAAATCCCCTGCGACATTTTCACCTTGACAATATTAGAACATATGTGCTACTATATCGTCTGCGCAAATCCTGCGGGAGTGAAAACATGAGGCTTTTGAGGCTAGCCGTCGAGACCCGGAAATGGGAGCTGGCAGCGCACGTGCTGATTTTGGGGACAATCAAAGCGAGGCAGAAGGAAAATGGCAAGCCCGGTGCTAAGGACAGCAAAAAGCGCCGTTCGGGGCAAGCCCTCGAGCACAGTCAAGGGCAAGCGAAACAAGCCTAAACGTGGCTTCTACGCTAAAGCCCTGGACGAGGCTGAGGGGCTGGACTTCGAGCTGGCACAGGATGTCGACGGCATTGACGATGAGATCGCCCTGCTCCGGCTCAAGATAAAGTCCCTCCTTGAGCGCGACCCTGACAATATAAAGCTCATTATGGAAGCGACCGACGCCCTATCGCGTCTGGTCATGGCGCGCTACAAGATGGGCAGTGCCCATAAGAAAGCCCTGGTCAATGCCATAGGCGGCGTGCTCAAAGACCTCGCTGTGCCCCTGGGCATCAAGTATTTGCCGTAATTTGGGTAGCCTGGAGCGGGTGCTCCAGGCTACCCTGTTCGAAACGAGATGATAACTTTAAGGCCCTATCAACTAGAGATAGCCCGGGCTGTCGCCGACAGCGTGGTGCACCGCAAAGGGCTCACCTTTTCGGTGGAGATCGCACGTCAGGGCGGCAAAAACGAGCTTTCAGCGCAGCTCGAAGTGCTTCTGCTCACCCTGTTCTTCACCAGGGGCGGCAACGCCATAAAATGTTCCCCTACCTTCAAGCCCCAGACCGTCATCTCCATGCTGCGCCTCAAAGAGAGGCTGAACGACTGGGGCTATGCCAGGATCTGGAAAGCCGAGATGGGCTACATCCTGAGGCTGGGCAACGCCAAGCAGATTTTCCTCTCCGCCGATGAGTCGGCCAATGTGGTGGGTAACACCGCCCACATCCTTCTCGAGATAGACGAAAGCCAGGATGTATCCCGGGAGAAGTACACCAAGGAATTCAAGCCCATGGGTGCCGCCACCAATGTCACCACAGTCCACTATGGCACCACCTGGGATGATGCCACCCTTCTCGAAGAGGTGAAACAGCTTAACCTGGAACTGGAGAGAAAGGACGGCATCAAGCGCCACTTCCGCTGCGACTGGCAGGAGGTGGCCAAGCATAATCCCGACTATCTTCGTTACGTCGAGGGAGAGAGGGCGCGGCTGGGGCAGAGCCATCCTCTGTTTTTGACCCAGTATTGTCTCGAGCCGATACACGGCGGCGGAGGCTTCCTCAGCGCAGAACAGCGCGCCCAGTTGCAGGGCACACACAGCCGCCGCCGCGAGCCCGAATTCTCAAAAATATATGTCGCCGGCGTAGACCTCGCAGGTACGGCGGAAGAGACAGAAGACGCAGCCCTCCGCGCCGCCAGGCCCAAACAGGACTCCACGGTGGTCACCATCGGCGAACTCGACTTCTCAGTGTGCAGCGACATCGTGCCCCTGCCGCGAATCAACATCGTGGAGCACTACTGCTGGAGAGGTAAAACTCACGCCATGCTGTTTCCCCGGCTTCTCGATGTGCTCAAGAACGTCTGGCGCGTTAAAAGAGCGGTGGTGGACGCCACCGGCGTGGGTGCCGGCGTCGCCAGCTTTTTATGCAGTGCGCTAGGCACGTCTGCGGTTACTCCCTTCCTGTTCACGCAGGCATCAAAATCCAGGCTGGGTTTCGAGCTCTTGGCAGCGATAAATTCGGGCCGGGCCAAGATGTACGCGCAGGATGGCTCGGAGGAATACTGCGAGTTCTGGTCCCAGATGGCGAAAACCAGGAGCAGCTTCAGGGCCAATCAGACCATGAACTTCTATGTCGACCCCGCCGTGGGACACGATGATTTCCTCTCCAGCCTGGCCCTGCTGGTCGAGGCTGCGCACTACACGCCCAGGTCAGCCCGCGGGCACATGAGGGAGGTGGCTATATGAGAGAAGACCTGGAACTCGCTGCTGACCGCCTGCCTGATTATTCCGAATACATCGACCGAGGCTGCGACCTGTCTCCCTCCTGCCTTAAGTGTCCCCTGCCCCGATGCCGCCACGACTTAGAGGCGCGAGGCAGTCGGTCAGCCAGGATGCTGCGAGACAGGGAGATTTTGAGACAGAGAACCACTGCGGGCAAGAGCGTCGCTGAGCTTGCCACAGAATACGATTTAAGCAAACGTACCATTCAACGAATTATCAGGAGGTTGTCAAATGAATAGCATCTCAGGAACAAAGCCTCGCCCTATCCAGGATACCGCAACAACCAATCTCACCCCGCCTCAGCAGATAAGCCGCATGGATCCGGAGAGGCTGAGGGCATACCGTGAGAACCTGGAGTTCTACTGCGGGTCGCAGTGGCTGGGCCGCTCCCGTTCCCGTGAGCGACGGCTCACCTTCAACTATGCCAAGGTCTTCGTGGACAAGATCACCAGCTATCTCATGAGCAGTCTCAGCTTCGCCATAGACCCTGCGTCCGCCGAGGACAGGGAGAAGGCCCGTCAAGCTGAAGACGCTATATATAAGATATATGAGTCCAACAATCTGGAGCAGCTTGACTTCGATACAGAGCTGGACACCGCTATTCTGGGCGACGGCTGCTACAAGGTGACCTGGGATTCGCGAGAGCGGCGAGTGCGTGTATCGGCGCCCGATGTGCAGGGTATTTTCGTCTGGTGGCTGGGAGACGATGTCACCAGGGTATGGAGGGTAGCCAGCCGCTACCAGCTCTCCGCCGACGAGGTCAAGTTTCTTTACGATGTAGGGCCAAACAGACGAATCAGTCCTACAGGGGGCAAACCCCTATCAACCGTCATCGAGTTGTGGACAGACAGGAAATTCGAGCTGTGGATTGACGATACTCTGTTCGAGAGAAAGGCTAATCCCTACAGCTTCATCCCCTTCGTCATCTACCCCAATCTCAGGGAGCCCAAGAAGTTCTGGGGCGTCTCCGATATCCCTGCGCTCATGGAGCCAGCGCGGGAGCTGAACCACGCGCTTTCCCAGCTCTCTTTAATACTGGAGCTGTCAGGCAACCCCATCGCTGTTCTGGAGAACATCGAGAACGCCCAGGACATAGCTGTGCAGCCCGGTGCGGTGTGGGAGATACCGGAGCGCGCCAAGGCGTACCTCCTAGACCTGCTGCAAGGGGGAGGGGTTAAGCTGCACGTGGACTACATAGACCTGCTTTACCGCACGCTGCACGACCTCTCAGAGTCGCCGCGCACCGCTTTCGGCGACAACGAGCGCGGCCTCTCCGGAGTTGCTTTGGAGATGGAGCTTCATCCCTTGCTGCAGAAGGTGAAGCGCAAGCGGACCATCAGGACGGCCGTGTACAGGCGACGCAACGAATTGATACTGAGGGTACTGGAGAAAATGACAGGTGAGAGCTTCGGCAACCACCGCTCCCGAATCATCTGGGGCCCGGTGCTGCCCCAGGATAGAGACCGTCTGGTTCGTGACGAGCAGATTTTGGTCAGCGTTGGCATACACTCACGGCGCAGGGCTATGGATGAGCTAGGCATTGAGAACCCTGATGTTGAATTCGAACGCTGGCTGGAAGAAGAAATGAGATTACCTCTAACCCAAAAGAAGATGACAAGCGAGGATGGACAAGGGGCTTAAGCCCCTTGTCCGCAATGTAGGGGGCATCCTTCCGGGTTGCAAAGTGGTTTACTGACAACCCTCATCAGGGTTGACAACCAGCATCATTTGGCGCAATATATTTCAACTCGGATATTTTGACTGCGGAGTTCAAGATGGCAAAAACTATCGCTGAAATCAACGAGAAAATCGCTAAGGGCCAGGCTGTGGTGGTGACCGCCGAAGAGGTCATTGACATCGCTAAGAAGAAGGGCGTAGTAAAGGCTGCCCAGGAAATAGATGTGGTAACCACAGGTACATTCGGCCCTATGTGTTCCTCAGGCGCGTATTTCAACCTGGGGCATTCCAAGCCGCGCATGAAAATCGGAGGAGGCACGGCTTACCTGAACAATGTGCCTGCCTATACCGGGCTCGCGGCTGTAGATATCTTCCTCGGCGCAACAGCCATGCCCGACGATGACCCCAGGAATAAGATTCACCCCGGTGACTTCCCCTACGGCGGAGGCCACGTAATCGAGGAGCTGGTGGCCGGCAAGGATGTCAAGTTGGTAGCCACTGCTTATGGAACCGACTGCTACCCCAAGCGAAAAGTCGAAACCTTGATCAACCTGAAGAGCATCAATGAGGCAGTGCTATTCAACGTCCGAAACGCCTACCAGAACTACAATGTGGCGGTTAATCTCAGCGACCGGACGATTTATACCTACATGGGAGTGCTGAAGCCTCATCTGGGAAATGCCACTTACTCCACCGCAGGCCAGCTTTCGCCGCTGTTCAATGACCCCCTTTACAAGACAATCGGTATAGGTACGAAGATATTCCTCGGCGGCGGCATTGGCTATGTAGCCTGGCAGGGCACGCAGCATCACCCCGACGTGCCGCGCACCGACAAGGGCGTGCCCAAGCGCGGAGCAGGAACCCTTGCGGTGATAGGGGACTTGAAGCAGATGAAGCCGCGGTGGCTGGTGGGGACAAGCTTCATTGGCTATGGCGCTACTATGACTGTGGGCATCGGCATCCCCATACCGATCCTATCTGAAGAAATCCTCATGTACACCACGGTCAAGGATGACGAGATTTTCGCCCCCATCGTGGACTATTCCGATGCTTATCCCCAGCGAAATCCTAATATCCTGGGAGAAGTTGATTACGCTCAGCTAAGGAGCGGCAAGATTAAAGTCCAGGGTAAAGATGTGCCCACCGCTTCGCTTTCGAGCTATTCCAGGGCGGTGGAAATCGCTAACCTCCTCAAGGACTGGATAAAGAAGGGCGAATTCCTCCTGACCCAGCCTGTAGCACCCCTGCCCGGCGTGGAATCGGGGATAACATTCAAGGCAATGCCGGATCGCCCTTTTGAGAAGATAGACTGAGCTAAAGGAGCCACACCATGAACATTGCGAGAAAAATTGTGTTACGTTTCCCGCCCCGGCTCGTGGATCAGCCGATACTATACCGCCTGGTAAAGGACTACGACCTGCAGTTCAATATCCTGAAAGCCTCAATAACGCCTAATGAAGAAGGTATCCTGGTATTAGAGCTGAGCGGCAAAAAGAAAGACTACGACGAAGCGATTCGCTTTCTCGCCGGAGCAGGAGTAGAAGTGCAGGCACTGATAAAGGATGTGTCTCGCCTGGAGGACAGGTGCACTCATTGCGGCGCATGTGTCACTATGTGTCCCGTGAGCGCTCTTGTTGTCAACCCGCAAACGAAGCAAGTCGATTTCCTGGACAGCAAGTGCATAGCCTGCGGCCTTTGCATCAAGCCATGCCCTGTGAGAGCGATGGAAGTGCGTCTATAAAGGGATGTACAAGCCAAGAACCTACAGAGACTGGGTCAGCGACAAGAACCTCGTCTCATTTTCGGTAGTAGTCAAGGAAACCGACCTCCACATCAGAGCCAGGCTCGACCTTACAACCGAAGCGCTGGCAGCAACCAAACGGTATCGCGCCGACCTTGAGAGCTATATCAAATCGCACCCTATTTTCTTGACCACTCTCAAGCCTTTCGAGGTGGAACAAGACGCCCCGCCCATCGTGAAGGAGATGGCCGATGCCACCCGAGAGGTAGGCGTGGGACCCATGGCAGCAGTGGCTGGCGCCATCGCTGAGAGGGTAGGCAAAGAGCTCCTCCCCTACTCTGAAGATGTCATCGTAGAAAACGGCGGTGATATTTTTCTCAAGACTTCGAAAGAAAGATTCATAGGCGTCTACGCTGGGGAATCGAAATTCACCAAAAAAATCGCCTTCTCCATACTTCCCGAGGAAACCCCTCTGGGCGTTTGCACTTCCTCCGGTACAGTGGGGCATTCCCTCAGCTTCGGATACGCCGATGCCGTCATAGTCTTCTCCCCATCGACATCCCTGGCCGACGCCGCAGCCACCGCCATAGGCAACAGGGTCAGAATAGCTGAGGATATCCCTGAAGCACTCGAATTCGCCCAGGGCATAAAGGGCCTGAGAGGGGTCGCCATCATAAAAGGCGATAATATGGGGATTTGGGGCCAGATAAGGTTGGCAGCGGCCGACTAAAGAATTGTTTAGCAAAATCTATCGATATCTAGAAAGCAGAAATCTACAACAAATCAAGATAAAGGTCCCTCCATTCGGGATTTTGCTTTTGAATCAAATTTGTCTTCCATCTCCTTTTCCATCTCTTGAGCTGCTTCTCCCTTGCTATCGCGCTCATTATGTCATCTGTTGTCTCATAATAGACTAGGTTGTGCGCATTGTAGGTTTTGGTGAATCTGCTACCCAAATTGTTCTTGTGTTCATACACCCTTTTAACCAGATTTGAAGTTGTACCTACATAGATTGTGCCATTCTTCGTACTTGCCAATATATACACATAATAATGTTTGCTACCCATTAGAATTTATATCTCAGCGTTGTTCTTGTCATTCCTGCGAAAGCAGGAATCCATCCCACTTGGATTCCCGCCTGCGCGGGAATGACATGTTAACGTAGTGCTTTGTCCTGCAATGTTTAAAGAGGATACCTATAGAGTTGGTGTAATGAAACGCAATTTTGAATAACGACGTTCCTAGGTTATTTGAGATCCCGAACCGTACACCCGCCCCTTCCACCTCACGCCACCGCCAGTTATATATTGGTAACTGGCATAGAAAGTAGCCAGCACCAGAAATAGCATGCCCACTGGATGCATGATAATAGATGTCCTGGGCTGCGAGAAGCGGCGGCCTGCTAAAAAGCGCGCCAAAAACACTATAGCCACCTGGAGCGCAACCAATACCTCCCAGGCTAACGCAGGTTGGCCAAGCAGCAGGCCATAAGCCAGCCACAAGAAGGGAGCTAGAAACAGGAAGATCACCACACCCATCAGCCCAACCAGAGAAACCACAGACAGCGAAGCTGCAACGTAGAGCCATCTGGTGATGCCATCCCACATAGTGCCGAACTCCCGGTACATCTGGCAGGAGACCAATGACGACAAATCCAGCGTCAACTGTTTGTAGTGGTGCCGCGATACCTCTCTCCCCAGCCAGACATCCTCCAGTATGCGCGACTTTACAGCCTCATGTCCGCCGATGATTCGATACTCATTGGCCGAAAAGAATAGGAACTGTCCTATAGCAACTGAGGGCAGATTGCGACGCGAGCGCTGTAACAGCCACAACGGCATCCAGCAAAGAAGCATAAAGTAGAACATGATGGGAAGGGCCATCTTCTGCCAGATCGAGGTGGTCCGCTGATAAGGGAAGCCGGATATTAACACCGCCCCTGAGATAAGGGCAACTCCCAGTACTCTGCGTAGCATAGAGGAGGCATGCACAGTATCGGCATCAGTGAACAGCAGCCAGGAACCCTTAGCTTCCTGGGCTAGCTGGTGACAGGCAAATGTCTTGCCTGCCCATCCTGGGGGCAAAGATTGTCCACGCAGCAGCCTAACTCGACTATCTTCAGCGGCAATCCTAGCCACTATATCAGCAGTGCTGTCGGTCGAAGAGTCATCCAGCACAAGTATCTCAAAGTTCGGATATTCCTGCTGGCGCAGAGAGTCGAGGCAGACGCCGATGTTAGCCTCCTCGTTCCTTGCAGGGACGAGGACAGAAATTAGGGGCGCAGGTTCTGGCAGTTGGATGTCTGACTTAGGTTTCCTTAAGGCCCTTAGATTCAGCGTAAGATTGAGCAGAACTAAAGCCAGCAGAACAAAGACTATCTGTTGGTACAGCATCTACAAAGCTCCGGCGGCGCTTTAGCCAACGCCATCCGCCTTTCTGGCTTCAACCACATCGTCACCTGCTCTCAACTCTTTTATGAAGGAAGGCGCCACGAGCAGGCATCCGGCCAAAGCATATTCCCAGGAAGTGTACCACAACCACAACACTACAGGGACAGACAAACGGAAGAGCCGATTGCTCAGCACATGCCGCCTAGTGACCACCAGAGGCAATATATACCAGGCTGCCATAATGAGCACCGCCAAAACGTTGACCAGAACCAGTCCTGACATGGCAATGGTTATCCCCTGACCACCCCCACCTCTCAGCCAGAGGCTAAAACTGCAACCGAAGACAGCAGCGACCAGGATAACTAGGCTTGCCCAGATCTCACCCACCATGATATAAGCAATGAGAACACAAATACCAGCTTTTGCTATCTCAGCCAAAAAGGCCGCTAAGGCTGGGCGTTTCCCACCATGCATAAGCACGGCCGTCACCGTGGCGTTGCCTGTGCCCATAGTCCGGATGTCCTTGCCGGTGAAAACACGCATGGAGAGGTAGGAGCTGGGTATACTCCCTATTAGATAGCCGATCAAGACCAAAAGTACAAAGGTTAGCATCGTCCTCCCTCATATAGCAACAGCACGTCCTCTAACAATGGAAGTACTCTAAGCACTAAGCAAAGCTTTGTCAAGTTTGGCAGATTCTACCCAGCCACAGCCAGGCCCAGCGCAAGCAAAGGGGGACAGTGTGTAAGACCTTATATGAAGGTCGCTATTCGAGGCTATCCAGAATTACTATTCGCGGCTTCGGCGCCCAAGAAGTTAGCCCCGGTGGATAGCTGATCAAGGCGAGGAGGAAGATACAACGCTCGGAATAATGCATCAGGGATCAGGACAGGTCTTTCTTGATCTGGTCGAACTCCTCCTTGGAGATCTGACCTTTGGCATAGCGTTCCTTGGCGATTTCCAGCGGATCGTGCTTCTCAGGGGTACCAGCCTTGGGCCCCTCATGTCTCGTTAGTGACTTGATCCCCCAGCCCCCACCAGTTCGCAGCCCTACCTATTTGCTTCCCGGGTTACTTCTTCGTCATGCCTAGGTACTTTTCAGGGCTCTGATCGAAAGCCTTTTTGCAGCCCGGAGCGCAGAAGTAATACTTCTTCCCTTTGTACTCAGAAGTAGCGGCTGCCTTCTTCTCGTCCACCTTCATCTTGCAGATTGGGTCGATTGCCACTGGACACCTCCTCAGTTTAGCTTGGAGCGCTTAGAAATATCTGCCATTTTCCTATTCTGGGGTATCCCCCGGTTACCCGACATCCGCCTACAGCGCACACCAACTCTCCTTTTCCCAATCCCCTATAACTCCACAACTGCGGGAACCCTTGAAGCTGGGGGATACCCCAGTCCAAAAAGGAAAGAGGACATGCTGACTTTATATCACAGGGATGTTAAAAAGTCATAAAACCGAAGGGGGAAATATTGAAAAATTATGACATTTTGGCGCAGCCAGTTATCTATTTGACCTCGCTTACCTTCCACCTATCGTCAACCCATAATCCAATGACCCCAGCTTTGACGCCCCACGATTTCACAGTCTTTATAGCGGCGCGAATATGCGCAAGATGGGTGGCTTTATCCACCGGATTCCCGGCACAGTCGTGATGTCCCACAACGGCGATATGCTTCGAGCCATGCCTACCTGTAGAAATACCCACCATCCTCTTGATGGACTCAATCTCTGCTTTGTCCTGGTTCGCCGCCAGGATGCCATCAAGCCCAGGCTCGGTGATTGCATCTACATAGTCCACTTTATACTTCTTCTTCAAGAACTCTGCTACGGGATGCTGCACCCTGCCGTCCATACAGCTGATAGCGGTAGCAAATGCGCCTTCTGCCATGACATCCCCCCATCGGTTAATAAATTAAGATACAGTGCTTGAATAATAGACCGCCCATTTTACTCAGTCAAGCACGGTGCGACATTTTCCTCTTGACAAAATAAGAACTAATGTTCTACTATTGCCCTGCCCTAATTAAGGAGAGGAGGTGAAACATGGCGGAGGAAACCAAAGACACGGAGACTAAAGACCAGACCGAGATGCAATCGCGCATCGCCCAGCTTGAGCAAGGCATCGCTGCAAAAGACAGCGAGCTGGCTGCTGCCAAAGAGTCGCTCTCAGGCGCAGTGGCGAAATACCGCGCCGCAATTCTTGCCAGCGCTCCTGGGATCCCTGCGGAGCTGGTCAAAGGAGAGTCCATAGAAGAGATAGATGCCTCCCTGGAACAGGCGCGAGACATCGTATCGAAGGTCAGGCAGCAGATCGAGGTCGAGGCTGAGGCAAACAAAGTGCCGGCAGGCGCGCCGCCCCGCACGCCCCAGGACCTGTCAGCGCTCTCCCCGGCGGAGAAAATAGCCTACGCCCTGCGCAAATCCCTAAGGATGTAGGAGAGTGCAGAGGGGCAAAGCCCCTCTGCCAAGGGTCTGGGGGTGTCCCCCAGTTTTTAAAGTCCCCCAAGAATGGGGGATTAGGGAGTTGATTTACCCTAGCTCGGTCAGAGCAGGTGCTCTGACCACCAATAGAAATTAGAGGAGGATTGATATGGCACTAACCCTAGCAGAGGCAGCCAAACTTTCCAACGACGTCCTGTTAATGGGCGTCATCGAGACCATTATCTACGATAGCCCGGTGCTCCAGGTATTGCCCTTTATCGAGATCGTGGGCAACGGCCTCACCTACAACCAGGAGAACCAGGCACCCACCGTAGCCTTCTACGATGTGGGCGACACCTGGGCGGAGTCCACACCCACCTTCACCCAGCAGACGGCCACGCTCAAGATAGTGGGCGGCGACGCCGATGTGGACAACTTCCTGGCCAAGACCCGCAGCAACATCCAGGACCTCGAGGCTGCGGTAATACAGCTCAAGGCCAAGGCAGTGCAGCAGAAGTTCGACGACACCTTCATCAACGGCGATACCTCCAGCGACGCCAAATCCTTCAACGGCATAGACAAACTGTGCGCATCGGGACAGAACCTGAGCATGGGTGCCGATGGAGGCACGCTCACCCTGGAGAAGCTCGACGAACTCATTGACAAAATCAAGGGCGGCAAGCCCGAAATGCTGCTCATGAGCAAACGCAGCCGGCGCAAGCTCACCGCACTGAGCCGAGGCTCAGGCAGCGGCATCATGGAGTTCGACCGCAACCAGTTCGGCCAGATGGTTCAGTACTACAGCGGCATCCCCATCGGCGTCAACGACTGGATAGCCGACAACAAGACCGTGGGTGTATCTACCGACTGCTCCACCGTCTACGCCCTCATGTTCGGTGAGGGCTCGGTAGCCGGTCTCACCGCTCCCGGCAGCCTCCAGGTGGAAAAGGTGGGCAGCCTCGAAACCAAGGATGCCAGCCGTACCAGGGTCAAGTGGTACGTAGCGCTGGCCCTGTTCAACACCCTCAAGCTGGCCAAGCTCATCGGAGTCCGCAACTAAGTGGTCGTAGAAATGTAGGGGCGTTCAATTGAACGCCCCTACGCCATCTAAAGCACAGGGATGTCCCCCCGATGTAGGGGAGCCACGGCTGTGCGCCCTCACTCCCCAAGCCTGGGGGATTCAGGGGGTTGATTACAGAGGCTCAGGGTGTCCAAGTTTGAAACCCCAAGGGAGTGCAGAGGGGCAAAGCCCCTTTGCCAGGGGTATGGGGGTGTCCCCCATTTTTATCATCCCCCAAGATTGGGGGACACAGGGGGTTGATATCAGAGGCTCAGGGTGTCCCAATTTGAAACCCCAAGGGAGTGCAGAGGGGCAGAGCCCTTTGCCAGGGGTATGGGGGTGTCCCCCAGTTTTCTAATCCCCCAAGACTGGGGGACTCAGGGGGTTGATGATTCAGAGATTAAACATCCGAATGTTTAAAGCCAAAGGAGAAATAAAATGAACCTCAATGATATGAGGTCCCGAATCCGCAAAGACCTTCATGACGAGGACTCTCAGAATTACCGCTGGACGGACAGCGAGCTGGACCGCCATATCGACCACGCAGTTCGCGAGCTCAGCCTCTCCTGTCCCCTCGAGGCCAAGGCCACACTCAGCACCACCGCTGAAAGCCGCGACCTCTCCATCTCATCCATAGCCGACCTCATCGAGATCGAGTCTGTGGAGTACCCCGTGGGCAACTATCCGCCGTCATATATCCGTTTCAGCGTCTGGGCCGATACCCTGACCCTGCTCACCGATAACGTGCCCGGCGACAGCGAGGAGGTTTATGTCTACTACGGCAAGCTGCATACTCTCAATGCCGACAGCTCCAGCATACCCGCTAAGCTTGAAGACCTGGTGGCGCTGGGCGGCGCAGGGTATGCCGCCATGGAATGGGCCAGCTTCGCTACCAACCGCGTCACCGTTGGTGGCTCCGATTCCTGGCGCAGCTACCTCACCTGGGGACAGGATCGCCTGGCTGAGTTTATGAAGGGCCTGGCGAAGCACAGCAAGAAGAACACAGTGCGCGTGCGCCAGCTCTACCCCGTGTCCTAGACATGAAATATAGAGTGTGTTTATAAATGGGGGAGTGCAGAGGGGTGAAGAGACGCTTCTAGACGCTCTCGACAATGGAGGCATTGTATGGGCTGGACAACATTTAACGACAGGCTCGCTCTGATAACGGTACTTATCATAGTAGTGCTGTGGCTCGCTCACAGGTGGATCAACCTGCCCAGCGAGGTCATCGGCGCCACCATCCTGCAGTTCGGCCTCATCATGCAGCATTACTACCGGAAAGCCTTATCTCGAACAAGCCGAAAACCCAAATCCAAAAGGTAGTGGCAGTTCATCAAATGTAGGGGCGCATGGCATGCGCCCTGAATCCCCCCTTTTCTAAAGGGGGCAAGGGGGATTAGGAACCCAAATGTAGGGGTGATTCACGAATCGCCCTTCCAGGAATGAATTATGAGAACCCTATCATCAACACTGCTCGCCGCTCAGAAATCCAACTCCCGCCTGCCTTATGTCAAAATGGAGATACTGGACCGTGTGGCGGAGATAACACGACTCAACTGGGCCAGGCTCTATACAGGCAGCGAGCCCGATTTCCATCATGCCGCCGCCATGCCCGGCGACGGCTCGTTGGTGCGGGCCAGGGTCGACCCCGCCAGCTACCAACTTTACCGACAGCGCGTCGCCAGCCCTGCGCCCGGCAGCGATTTCAGCCCCTGGACAGCGGTGTGTCCAGTGTCCAGCGCCTCGGGCATAGCCCTTGCCAGCCGCGGCTCCCGTGTGCTCCTATTCTATGTGGACACCGACCTGCGCACCATTACGGTCAGGGAGAGCACCGACTACGGGGCTACCTTCGGCAGCGCTGTGCCCATAACCACCGCCGGCGCAGCGGTGGGTTGGCTCGCTGCAGCCATCAACAACAACGACGTGGTCTGCCTGTTCTACTCCGTGGGCGGCACGGTCTACGCAATCAAGAGAACGGGCGGAACCTGGGGCTCGCCCTCCGCCTGGACTAACAGCGCCGCCGCCATTACAGGCATCGGCTGTGTCCATTACGGCGACTGGAACCTAGTTGTCTGCGGACAGGACAGCGCCGGTGGCAACAAAGTCTGGACCTGCATCTACGGCGACGGCTACTCGGGGAGCCCTGGCTCCTGGTCGAGCCTGGCCGAGCTCACCGCAGCCAGCTCCGGCTCTAATGTAGAGTTCCGCTGCCCCTATCTCGACTTACCCGACGTCTTCCGTCTCTTCTTCGTGGAGAAATACAGCGGCACAGCCTCCTACAGCCGTCCCTACTGGTCTCACTCTCTGGCTACCGCCGAATTCATCTCCAACCTGTGGCGCGAGCCGGTGCCTTTCAACCTAACCTCAAACTACGGCATGGCCATAGCGCACAGCAGCACCCACGCCTGGCTTTCCACACCTTCAGGCGTGTGGCGCGCCTCGCTCCTGCCTTCCTCGCTGGACGTCACCAACGATGTCATTGCGCTCAGCGCCCAGGCCAGCCCCGGCTCAGGAAAAGCTCAAATTGACCTCAGAAACGACGATGGCCGCTATTCCAGCCTCCCGTCTCCGATAAAGCTCGGCTCCGAGGTACTATTCAGCCCCGGATACCGCACTGGGCAGGGCATCGAGGTCTCCTCCGGCCTTGCCTGCTGGATAGAGGGCTGGACTCACCTCTGCCGTCCCCCATCGTCAGTCCTCCGTCTCTATGCCTCTGACGCCTGGGGCCTGCTGGAGAGATGGAAAGCCAGACGCCAGTTCGCCTGGGCTGCGGACGACAAGAGCATCTTCCAGTTGCTCAACTTCATCCTGGCGCGGGCCGGTCTGGAGTTCTCCTCCTTCAGCAACAGCGATGCCCTAGTCAACCACTGCCCGGCCTTCACCATCAGTCCCGGCGAGAGCGGCAAGACCGCTGTGCTGCGTCTCCTCTCCATGGTGCCCGACGCCCTGTTCTTCAGAGGCAACTGCGGCTACGTCGTCAATCCGCGGGCCTCGGATGGCAGCGTCTACGCCTACGGCACAGCCCACGCCATACTGGAAGCAGAATACGCCAAACAAGCCAAACAAGCCAACCGCGTGCAGGTCTTCGGCCTGCCGTCCTCCGTGGCCATGACCGAGGACTGGAACTGGGAGGAGGTTGACCTGGTATATGACCGGCTGGCGCAGGTACATGACATAAATCTGGACACCATAGCGGAGACGCACGCCAAGGGTGAGGCCCTGCTCAGGCACGCCGCCATCGAGTCAGAGGATGGCTACATAGTCGTACCCCTGAACTGCGGCCAGGAGCTCTACGATGTCATCGACATCAGCGACGCTCTGGCCGGCCTGACCGCCGCCAAGCGCCGTGTCCTCTCGCTCCATCACACCTATGATACCCAGAAAGGACTCTACACTTTGAAGATTGGTTTGGGAGGAGTATAAAGTGAGCACACGACTATCCACAATAAGCTCTTATCAATGTGCTGTAGGGGCGTTCGGCTGAACGCTCTAAATCCTCACTTTTGGAAACCTGTCCCTGACTCGTTCAGGGATGAGGCTATGGGGATTACTAAAATTCCTCTCCCTTGACGGGCTTTGATACAAGAGTGCCACTTAATTCAAAAGTCGAATTTCTGATTCAAAAGTGGGTATTAAGGCTCTCGGAATAATGGGTTCTTTGACTTCATTAGCCCAGAACACAGGTTCAAGGTTCAACTCGTAGATAGATTGTATCAGGACGCAGATATTATGGCAAAGGATTTTACAAAGAGCTTCATTGACTTGAGCAACTGGAGTCTTAGCTCTAACATTAGCTCCGAACTTCATTTTAATCATGCTGAAAGTGGTTTCTGCATTAGACCTCTTATGGTAATGGGTATAGAAAGCATCCCGATTGAAAGCGTAATAATGCCACATTTGTTGCCAAAGTTCACTGTGGGGCTTAGTTCCCTGATGACCCTTAGAGTAACTTTTGAATGGGATAAAAGGCGTTGCATTTACAGCCACAATAGCCTCGATATTGCTCTTGCTTGAATAGGCTTTATCAGCCGCAACCTCACTAATGTTGAAAGTTTTAGCAGTAGCATTTACGAGTGCGGGAAGTTGGGGAGAATCAGCAGTTTCGGTTGCGGTAACTTCAGCACTAGTAACAACATGGGTCTTAACACCGCAAATCAAGTGAGCCTTTACCCACCTTACCTCACTTCTTTCCTTCCCCCACTTGTGGTCAAACCACCTGTTATAGGTGTTAGTAGCGAACCCGCTAGAATCAACTGCAAAGTCATTTTCCACGGCTTTCAGCGGCGTGGCACTTTCTTCAATGAGAGTTTTCAGGAGTGCAGTCAATTCGGGATTTTCCAAAGAACGGATATTGCTAGCGTAAGAAGGTGCTTTAGCAACCAGTTCCTTGGCTTGCGCTTCTCTAAGGTCAGTCATAAACCGCCTAGTGGACATAGTGCTATAGACCTTGTAAACAGCACTGAAAACCATATCGGAAAGCGGTAGTCTAGGTCTCCCGAACCTATACTCAGGCTGGGGTATGCCGTTGCACAGGTCTCGGAGCAAGACAACAAACTTCTCCTGCTCATGAGTCTGCGCAGCGTTGTAAGCAGCCCATTCTTGAGTATATGTGATTTTTACCGTTCTAGTCTCTGTAACCGTGCCATCGGGTTTAGTCTCCCTCTGGACGATGAACTCCACCGCATAGATATGCTGGCACTTCTTGTGTTCAGCCTCAAAATATCCACACGTGCAGAACGGCTCGCCGTGGTCAAGGTTCACGATGTAAGCTCCATTGCCCGATTGAGACGGGACTTGCCAGCCCAGCCTGTTTTTCCTGATTGTGTTGCTGTTCGCTATCGCCAGTCCTCTTTCTTGCCATATTCCCATGTTTATACCTCCAAAAATGGGTTATAGAAATCCCCTTGTTATAGATATTGAACAATGCTATTAGGGGTCTAATCAAGCGAAAAATGAGAAGATGAGGTGGTTTTGAATGAAATGAGAGTAACAGATTACGCTATGTTATCTTTCTTGATAATCTTCGGGCTGTGGAATATACCTCTGTTCTTTGTCTTCCCATAGTTTTGTATAGGCAGTTATTATTTTGAAGAATAAACCTTGTTGATATTTCTTTGTGATTATGAAATTAGGCCATTGTTGTGTTGGTATATTGACCATATAGGCTTCTATGCGAATTGATGCCTTTTTGCTGTTAGGGTCACGAATGACGACATTTGTAGGCAGGGTCATTGCCCATTTTACGTCTATCCCCTTGTTTATGGCTTCCCTAGTTGTATCTCTGATATCCTGCGCAAAGTTAGCGGTATTGCTTATTGCAGGCGGGATATTAACACAATCAGGGTGTATAAGAATGATTCGCTTAATTTTTTTGATATCCTTAATATCCTTCTGAGTATTATCCTTATCCGTTATCAATTCTGTGAGGTGGTAGCCAGTTTGCCATGCTACCCAAGCTTCTTCTTTGATTATCGTCTTTAGTTCTTTTTTGAGCATGTCTTTACTTATTAGTTCTTGGTAGAATGGGACTTGAGTTATATCCTTTGGTTTCTTAGTCAACCCTAATCTTCCTAATAGTCGTGCTAGCGGAGGAATAATAATTGCTAGAATTAGAAGCAAGAAGAAGAAAGCAGCAATGCTATACCCAATTACAGAAGCGGTAGGCATAGTTTTCTCCACCTGTTTAATTGCAGCCACAAAGCCACTTGTCCCAATAATTGTCGAACATATCCACGTAATAAATTGATATAAAGTAAATATGTTCGCAAAGAATTGCATGATTTTTGCCATGTATTAATTTTACCATAGTTGCACAAGAGTTCTTTTTGCGACTTGTTTGTGTTCAATACTTAACTCCTTTCATATTCTTGCACCGATTAACTTATCGCGGTAGAATATCGTAAGAAACTGGTCTGAGTTTTAACAGGGGATAACGATGCCAGACAAGCCTCCTGATTTAAAGGATTTCATCAAAGACAAATCAGACGGGGAATATATCTATGTCAGACCACACCTGAGAAGGTTGCCAGGAGGAGGCGGTTCAATGAAAAATAGATTCCTTTATGTAGTCCTACTCACCATGTCCTTAGTTATGCTTATACTATTGGTAGCGGGTTGTTCGTCCAAAGAAGTCATAGTGAATATAGAAGGAATCACTCCTGGCCCACCCTATACAACTCTCGTTCTCAATGTGCATCTAACACCTACTTCTCAAACATATCCAGGGAAGATATACAAAGTTGAACTTTTCCATGAGGGAGAAAGTATAGCGGTTGGACAAGTTAGTTGGAGTAAATTGCCGTATGACCCGCCTTTCAACTCATATCCAGCGCAAACCCTTTCAAAGACGCTATATAACGATTCCAAGGCATATCAGGATTGGGTAGCTATAATGAAATCTAATGCGGAGAAGCCAGTGTCACAGCGTGAAAACATAAAATGGTCGGATTTTGTTACAGTGAAGGTAACTAGGCAGGATTAAAGGCAAGTTCTTCTCAGAGAGGTAGAATCAGGTCGTCAAGAAAAAGGCCATGAACCTCCGAAGGAGCAGGCGTGGGCAAAGAAGATAGGGATTGGTATAGACACCCAAAAGGAAAGCATCCGCGCTCTTGCAATTGTGCAGATTGCACGGCACGTCGGCTAGGGCGTAAAAGACCTACAAGTAGTATGTCCGCAGGGTCAGGCTGCTTGATTGAAGTTCTGGTGCTTATTGTAGCATTGACTGCGGTTGGTCTTATTACATTTCTCTTACTGGGATAGTTCGCTCTTATTTTCCCTGTCTCTGATTTTATTCAGTCTATCACCTATTTGATTCTTAATCATGTCCACACCTCTATTGCTACTTTAAGGTTTCAGGCTTGCCAAGTTTGTCTATTATTTCTATGAGTTTATCGAGCCTTGTGTCCTTTGGTTTCAGTTTCATTTTTATGTATGATAAGATAGCAATTAAACCGAATACTGCTAAGGCTACATAAAAATAATCCATGGCTATGCCTCCAACCCCAGCCAAGCGCAATGCGACGATAATGGCAATAACAACGAAAAATGCCTCCAGAAACATGTGGTATAAGTCCTCGAAGTCAGGAGAGAAACGCTTGAATTGTCTCTTAACCCATTCAATCCTGTCCATACACTCTTGATATACTGCTTTATCGCTCCCGTTTTGCATTTTGACCTCCTACATATACAATTATGCAGGAGTATTCTACTGAGACAGTCTAATAAAGACAACTTTAGGCAAAAAAAGAGGGGCTAATTATCGGGCAACTTGTTTAATTGTCGGGCAAAGTCCAAAGGAGAAAACGAGTAAATTGGAACAAGAACACAAACAAAAGGCTGATGTTTAATCACGGAATATCCTCCTTCAATTTTGTGGCAAGTTTTCGCATGAACGCCTTCACCACATTCCGAATATCTTCTGCTTGTTCTTCGGTGTAGACGTTTTCAACATGCATGGTAGGATTCCGCCATGCATCCTTGACTGAACGTAGCATGGCTATCGCTTCTGTAAAGAACATGTCGTTCTTGTATGCAGATGATTTTAATGCATCATCACATTGTTTTAGAATGAAGCCCCAACTCCGATTAGTGCTTACGGGGATTTGAAGTGTGCTCCTCAGCACTCGAAGCCCTACTTCCATAACACGCATTAAATGAAACACGCTTGCTGTCCAACGTTCAAATGTAAGACACTTACCTGCTTCCTCAATATCTACTGTAGCAGAGGGGAAAGCTGATGTAACCTCTTCGCCAAATAGATTGCTTCCAGTCAATAAAGATTGCTTATTAGGTTCGATGGCAAAGTATGTAACGCTTCCCATCTCGTCATGTAACCGTGACTGTAATTCCTTTGCTTCGTCAATAAGCTCCTGAAGTTTCGAGCCTTGAATCTTACCTGATTTCTTCAGCAGTTTAGTTATTCTTCGTGCGGTTTTTGCCGAAAATTCAAGCCCGCACTCGTGGCATAGTTCTTCTATATGCGCCCACAATTTACGTGCCTTAATAGCATAAACGAATGTATGTGGCTTCTCCTTCACAAGAGTTTCAGCATAAATTACCAACATACCCATTGAGGCTGATAAGTCAGCAAGCAATTCAGCACGAACTTGTTTCATAAGTTCCTCCAGAGTAATATATCTCTGGTCAATCATTATACTCCCCCTTTTCTACTGAGTTTAATATATTGCTACCTTCATTAGCGGGAAAGTCGATACTGTCGGGCAAGCCGATACTGTCGGGCAAGCCGATACTGTCAAAGCCCTTCTGAGGTAACGAATTTAGACTGACCACTTTTGAATCAGAAATGCCAGTTAATTCAAAAGTGGGAGAAAATTGAGACTTATGAATCAAAGCTCCCTTGACGGGAGAGGCTGGTGAGGGTGAAACATGATTAAGAAAGGAATCCTAAAGTCTTTCGACTCTGGAACTTATCTTGCCACCGTCCAGATCGCAGGCAGCCTCAGCGTCTGGCTGGAGAACATTCCAGTTAGCCGAGCCATCGCCGCCTCCGAAATGACCACTGGCCGCAGCGTCGCCGTCCTCTTCTTAGACCCCAGCAACTTCTCGGATGCAGTCGTTATTGCCGTATGGCCCTAAGGTACTCCTAACTAATCGTTGTAAATCGCTTAAGAGTATGATATGCTCCCTAAAACGGAATTTAAGGGAGAAGGCAATGGCAGATTTTATAGAGATAAGACAGAATGGATACAGAATAGTAGTACAACCAAATGACCGTTTTAGGAGATTCCTAGCAGAATTTGGCTTAGGTGGTCTTGTTCCTTACTTTGATGCTACAAACATATATTTTGACATGAGAATCTTTGTGCCAAAGCAGAGGCACATGAAGGATATTGATGACAGCATTACATACGAGTGGTTATTATGCGATGAGGACTGTAAGCCTTTAGCTAATATAGAAGGAGCATTCCGATTCTTCAATGTGACAGGAAATAACGTATTTGATATTTCCACAGACAAGGGAAAACTGACAACTCTTATTAAGAGTAAAGGTATACTACATAGTTCAACTAGATATATTCACACCTTCCGTAAGTTATCGGCCATAAATGTAGGGTTTGCTCCTAAGGCAAGTCGCTACAACATAGTAATGCGATTCACATGTAGTAGCACGGGCGTTACAAGTGATTACAAACCCGCACTTAGATTCACACTTTTTGATAAAGACAAAATTCGCTACGCTTTTCTTATATCGCTTATTACCATATTTACTACAGCAGTTGTAGGTCTTGTCCTACGTTTATACGGCATAACACCATAAGTATAGAGGACTGGCCCTAACGCCACCTTGACAGCAAACGACTATCTATTGTACTATAGTCACACTTTTCTAAGCCCTCAAATGTTGCTAGAAAGATGGTCAATGACCGAGGTCAGCAGCGGCCCTGAAGAAAAATTGCCAACGCCGCCAAAAGACGTTGATACTTGTTTTGCAATTATGCCCTACGGTGGCTGGTTCGACCTTTACTACGACGATATCTTTTGCCCAGCAATTAAGGAAGCTGGATTAACACCGAGACGGGCCGACGATCTAAATCGCGCCGGAACCATTATCAAGGACATTTGGAATTACACTAAGCAGGCAAAAGTCATTTTAGCCGACCTAACAGGACGAAATGCGAATGTTCTATATGAGCTAGGGTTGGCTCATGCAATAGCTAAGCCCGCAATCCTCCTTACTCAGCTGATGGACGACATACCATTCGACCTCAGAGGACTCAGGATACTTCAATACAATAAGAATGACCCAAACTGGGGGCAAACCCTCAAGGAGACAATAGAAGCACCTCTAAACTCAGTCCTTCCTACTTTTCTTGAAGTCGATGAATTCCGCGAGAAGAAGAAGGTCACACCCCACGATAAAGAGATGCTAGAAGTGCGGCAGAAATTAGCTGCCCTTGAACGCGAGTTGGGTAGACTCAGTTCCCCGCGCGTCCTCACCTACCAAGACCCCTGGTACAGCAGACAAGTGTTAGCCTACCAGGGCCCGACGGGACCTACGGGACCTGGACCTACAGGACCTGGTGCTACGGGCCCTTTTGAAGCATGGAATCCTTGGAGCAAAGTTGACGACACTAGCCGACTGCCAAACGAAGTTACCGGCGGGATTGTATACCAATCACCCGACGACTACCCCACTGACTAGCAGGCCCTTTGTCATTTACCACTAAGCCACAGCCCTTAAATTTCCGAACATAAGGCCATCGTTTCCCCCCTTCTTCTCACGGATTCCGCCGAGCAACGCTGTCCCCCCACCCTTGACATCCCTCTCCCAGCCCCCTATCATCGCTTTGCTATGGACAAATATTTGAAGCCCACGCCGGTTATCGACTGGGAGACGGAGCCAGTCAAAAAGAAAGCGCAGGAGTTGACCAGGGGGCTGAACACTCCCAGAGAGAAGGCGGTAGCCCTCTACTATTTCGTGAGGGACAGCATCAAGCACAACCCCTACGCCCCTGGCTTCACTCCCGAAGACTACAAGGCGAGCGTGACGCTGGAACGGGGCAACGGATACTGTCAGCATAAAGCTATACTTCTGGTGGCCCTGGCACGTGCTGCAGGGATACCTGCCCGCTTGGGATTTGTTGATGTGCGAGACCATCTCCTCTCACTCAAGTTCCGCGCCATGATCGGCGGAGACAACCTGCTCATCCAGCATGGCTACGCCGAGCTATATATAGATGGCAAGTGGGTCCACGCCAGCCCTGCCTACGACCTGGAAGTCTGCCGCAAGATGGGCTTCGTCCCAGTAGAGTTCGACGGCATACACGACGCCCGCGACTCAGCTTTCAATGCCAGAGGCAAGCCGCACATCGAGCACGTAAAAGACCACGGTCACTTTGATGATTTCCCTTTCGATTATATACGGAAATATCAACAGGAATGGGTGGCCAGCATCGGTCGCGAGTGGGGAGAGTATACTGATAACGTTGCCCGGCACAAGAAGGAGTAATTAGTAACCATGTAGTTGCCTGATTCATCAGGCACCATAGCCCAATAAATTGGGCAACTACGTTTTGTGGCCGGGGTTCTACCGACAAGTTGTAGGGGCGGTTCGCGAACCGCCCTTTTAGAAGGAGTTACGATGAGCGTGTTCACCGTTGACGACGCCAAATGTACCCGCTGCGGCATCTGCGTCCTGGAATGCCCGCCGCGCATCATCGAGATGTTAGACCCCAAGGCGATGCCCAGTGTAATCCCGGACCAGGCGGAACGCTGCATCACCTGCGGCCACTGCGTCGCTGTGTGCCCCTTTGCTGCCATCGGCCTCAAGGCCATGAGGCCCGAGGACTGCGAGACGGTGAGCAAGGAGTTGCTTCCCACCGCAGAGCAGGTGGAGTACTTCCTCAAGTCCCGCCGCTCCATCCGTATCTACAAAGAAGATCGGGTGCCTCATGCGGTACTAACCAAGTTGATAGACATCGCCCGCTATGCGCCGTCGGGGCATAATGCCCAGCCAGTGCAATGGCTTATCGTGGAAGACCCCAAGGAGGTGAGAAAACTCGCCTCTCTGGTCGTCGACTGGATGAACTTGCTCAACAGGAAATCGCCGCGGCTTATGGAGCAGTTCCATTTCGATATCTTCGTGAATGCCTGGCAGCGAGGGGAGGACAGGGTGCTGCGGGGCGCGCCCCACCTCATCGTGGCTCATGCGCCCAAGGATACCGCCCTGGCACAGGAGAATTGCGCTATTGCCCTGACCTACCTGGAGCTGGCGGCCTACTCTCAGGGGCTGGGGACGTGCTGGGCGGGGTATCTGCTGGCGGCAGCCTCATCTTTCCCCGCCATCATCAACGCTCTGGCGCTGCCCGGCGGACACCGGTGCTTTGGCGCCATGATGGCGGGCTATCCCAAGTACGAGTTCAAGCGCATCCCACTACGGAACGAGCCCTCTATCATCTGGCGGTGATTGCTGCTCCAAAGGTTCCAGGGGCATAATAATTGTGAGTATCGGGTAGACCAGGATGCCCGTGAAGCAAAGGAACAGGGTCAGCACTGCAATGAGCCTGATAAGCGTAGGGTCGACATCAAAGTACTTGGCGATGCCGCCGCACACTCCCCAGATCATCCTTTCGTCTCTGCTGCGATAAAGCCTCTTCCTCACCATCTCCTCGCCATTTCAGATGTAATCTCTGCGGGTCTCCCTATTCCAGCACTATCTCGCCGCTTTTGCCGCCGCTCTTGCGAGCCAGGCGTATGCTCTCGATGCGCATACCCCTGTCCACAGCCTTGCCCATATCGTAGATGGTGAGGGCTGCCACCGATACTGCTGTGAGCGCCTCCATCTCCACACCGGTCTGGGCCGTGGTCTTCACCGTTGCCGTTATGTCTACCACGGAGCGCTCCACATCGAGTTTAAACTCCACCGAGACGCTGGTAATCGGCAGGGGATGACAAAGAGGAATCAAATGTGAGGTCTGCTTCGCCGCCATGATGCCCGCCATCTGAGCCACAGCCAGGACATCGCCTTTGGCCATCTCGCCCTGCTTTATCATCTCCAGCGTGGCGGGCTTCATCACAACCGAGCCTTTAGCTATCGCTGTGCGCTCCGTTGCGGGCTTTGCCGAGACGTCAACCATGCGCACCTTGCCCTCAGAGTCGAAATGGGTGGGCTTGGGCAGCTTATCGCCGATGCCGGCCATCTCGTTGGCCAGCCTGTTCGCCCTTTCGTTCTCGAAGTGGCCGGCGTGTCCCTTTATCCATTTCCAGTCCACGTCTCGCTCGCCCACCAGGTCATCCAGCCTGTGCCAGAGGTCTATGTTAGCCTTGCGCTTCCAGTTCTGAGTCATGGTGCGCACTAGGTACTCGCTGTCCGAATGTATGGCTACATGGGAGCCCTGAGGCGTCTGCTCCAGCCCCTTGATCGCAGCCAGGATCTCCATGCGGTTGTTAGTGGTGTTCTCCTCGCGCCCTTTTATCTCGCGCCTTTTACCGCCTTCCACGATGATAGCAGCCCATCCACCGGGCCCCGGGTTGCCATCACACGAGCCATCCACGTAGATATCTATCACCTCAGCCTCCGATCTGCGACATGAAGCGCTCGCAGGTAACCCCTGTCATAAGTTTATGCCTTTCCGGCTTAGAGGCAGCCGCCCGTCGTATCAAACGCTTTATCTCCCCAACTGTCGCCCCCTGACGCAACGGGCTCCGCAGGTCTATTTCGTCATCTGAGAAAAGACAGGGGCGCAGCTTGCCGTCAGCAGTGAGGCGCAGCCTGTTGCACGCCTGGCAGAAGCAGTCGGTTACCGGGCTGATGAAGCCGATAGTGCCTTTCGCGCCGGGGAAGCGATAGTATTTGGCAGGCCCGACGCCGTTGGGCAGAGATGGCTCCAGCTTGCCCAGCACCTCGATGCGCTCCATTATCTCGGATACGGGCATTAGGTAACGGTTCTTCTTGCCCTTTTCCATGAACGGCATGAACTCGATAAACCGCACGTGCCACGCATCGCTGAGAGTCAACAGGGCAAAGTGTGATATCTCGTCATCGTTCGTGCCGCGGATAACCACCATGTTGACCTTCACCGGGTCGAGCCCGGCTTCACTGGCAGCCTCGATGCCTCTGAGCACATCGTCGAGCTTGCCTATCCTGGTGATCTTATGGAACCGTTCGGGACGGAGCGAATCGAGGCTGATATTGACGCGGTGCAATCCCGCCTGCTTGAGCGCGACGGCGTCGCGCTCAAGCAGCACGCCGTTTGTAGTCATCGAGATATCGTCTATGCCCCGAATTTTGGCCAGCATCGCCACCAGGTCGGTCAGCCCCGCCCTCACCAGAGGCTCACCTCCGGTGAGCCTGAGCTTGGTGATGCCCAGTTTCGCTGCCGCTCTGGCGACCAGGTGAATCTCCTCATACCTCAGAATGTCGCCGTGCGACATCAAAGGGATACCCTCGGGGGGCATACAATAAATACATCTCAGGTTGCAGCGGTCGGTGACCGAGATTCGCAGGTAATTTATGGGGCGGTGATATGAATCAGCAAGCTTAGTCATGGTCTTTTAGTCCAAGTAGCTCTGTCTTACTCTACCTTAACATCTTTGAACGTGAAATGAACTTCATATTTCTTCAGTGAAATAAGGGGATTATCAGAAACAGCGTATCTAAGCCTTGTATCAAAATCATCTGCTATTATGATGCCCTTTACCCGCTTTCCTCCCGCGACGTTTTTACGAATCCAGTTCATGTATCCTAAAAGCTGACCAACAGCAGAATCTGTAGCAGTGCCAGCCTTGAGTTCTATCACTACGAAATTGTTATCACTGTCCAAGGTCAGTAGGTCTATTTTCCCGACATCTGTGTTGAATTGCCGACCCCTGACACCTTCGTTATGGTATAGCCTCAACCCCCTCTCGATTTGGTCTAAGTTTCTTGCAATATTTTCTTCCAGGTCTTTTTCGAGCGTTAGTGTTGCCTGGTCTTCAATCGCTTCAGCAGATCCTTTACGTGATAGCATCTCTAGGCTTTCTGAGGTATGAACTTGGGGATCATATAGTTGGTACTTACCTTTGTCCTTGAATAAGAACTTTGGTGAGGAAGGGAACTGCTTTTTTGCACTTGGCATATTCACGCAACAGGCATAGATTTGTACACGAATTGTGGATTCTTTCCACTTCCCTGGGTATTTCCCGTTTATTAGACTTACTATCTCATTCTTAGCAAACCACTTCTTTGGTTGATGCTTCACTATATCTCTAATCGCATCGTCACAGTCAATCATTCACTACCTCCCACCAAAGACTTTTCAACCCCCTATATCCCCCACTCTTGGGGGACTTAAAAACTGGGGGACACCCCCAGACCCCTGGCAGGAAGAATCCTGCACCTCTTTTTGCGTTTCCTGCTTTTATTGTAAACCACTTAGCTATTGCTTTGCCAGTTGCTCCAGTATTCGCCTCGCCTTTTGTGCTGCTTTTGCCCGGTGGCTTATCCTGTTCTTCTCACCGAGTGAAAGCTCCGCCATGTGCTTGTCCAGCTCCAGAAGATAAAAGATGGGATCGTAGCCGAAGCCGCCCGTGCCTTTGGCATCGAAGGCGATAATGCCCTCGCAGACACCCTCAACGGTCTTCACCTTGCCCTCAGGCGTGGCCAGAGCAATAACGGCACGGAAGCGCGCTGTCCTTTTGTCCCAGGGAATATCGCGGAGCTTCGCCAGAAGATAGTCGTTTCTCTCTTTATCCGAGACATTATCACCAGCGTAGCGGCGGGAAAGAGGGCCGGGCTCACCGCCCAGGGCGTCGACCTCCAGCCCAGAGTCGTCAGCCAGAGTGTTAAGCCCGCTCAGCTTAGCATATGCAGTGGCTTTATGTATTGCGTTCTGCTTCAGGCTCGAGCCTGTCTCCTCGACCTCCTCGGTAATCCCCTGCCCCGCGAGAGTGGTCAGCTCAAAGGGTATCCCTTTGAGCAGCTCAGCATATTCCCGCAACTTGCCCCTGTTATTAGTAGCGACCAAGAGTTTGGCTGGCTTAATCAATCTTGGTGAATCTTCCCTTTATCTTTTTCATCACATGGGGCATCGTGGTATACTCCATCTCATCGAGGGGGAGACGGTGCGGCTCGAAAGGCCCGTGGCGTCGCATATACTCGGCAGCTATGTTAGCCTGACGGCGCGTCTCGTCGAAGCTGGGGTCGTCGAACATATCACGAGGTCCTACCAGTTTGCCGCCCGTCAGTTGAAAGCCCGCGGCAACTACCCTGGGAGGCCCATCGAAGCGCGAAGGATTGCTCTGCGGGATAGATACCGGCATCAAGGGTCCATGATGTGAACCGCGCATCCAGCCCTCCACCAGGTGGGGAAGAGCGAACGGCTCGAGCACCTCTCCCACCGCAGGGAACTCTCCCTGGCAACGAACGATGCAGACCGGGTCGTCCTTACCCACATACCTGCCGGCGATGAGGGAGAGCTTCTGTGTAGAGGTGACAGCAGCGATATTGCCGTTCTCCCGGCTGTATACCGCCTTCACTATATAGCGAGAGGGAGCGCCTATGAACACCAGCATGTCATATATCTCTTCAGGCGCATTGAAGGTGACCTTCTTGATCTCCTTGACGTCATGCACCTCAAAGGAGAACCCGGAGTGCATATTGGGAGCTATGACCAGGCCAATAGTGGTGAATGGATCAGCGAACATCCTGTAAAGAGGCATATTCCAGGCACCTGCCGAGGTCTTGTCTGCCATGAAGATGACTACGGGCTCAGACTTGCGTTCCTCGAACTCCATCTCCGCCACACCAGGGCCCATCCCCTTCACGTTGCCAGAGAAGGCATCGGCAAGCAGGTCCTGGCCTGCCCCGTAAAGCCCCAGCTTCCTGGCAACCTCCGTGCCCGAAACAAACGTATCCCAGCACAGCTTATGGACGCGCTCATTCTCCACCCCCTGCTCATGGGTCATAATGAGTTGGAGGTCATCGCCGCAACGGGTTACATGGAAGTCAACCAAAAGCCCTGACTTTTTAGCCTTCTCCAGGCATCTCTGAGCCTCAGCGAGGATTTCCGGGTGGGAGCTGGAGTGCCCTACATACCCGCCGATATCTGCCTTGATCACGCTTAGAGTGATTTTCATGATTACTGCAAACACCCTTAATGAAATAGATAAAGAAACGGTTAAACGGTTATTTCACGGGCTCTCTAACCAGAGATTCGTCAATATTCGAATCCAGCCCGCGCCTGAATCCCCTCATCGTAAGGATGCTTTATCGCTATCATCTCGGTTACCAGGTCAGCCATCTTCACTATCTTGGGATCAGCATAACGGCCAGTCAGGATAAGCTCCACCGACTCAGGTTTATCTTCAATCAGCTTTATCACGTCGTCGAGTTCCACAAGCTTCCAGGCGACGGCCACATTGACCTCGTCGAGGACCACCAGGTCATATTTGCCGCTCATCACCGCCTCGCGGCCAGCTTCCAGTGCCTTCTTTGCTTCCCTCTTATCTTCCTCCTTGACATGACGAGGGTCTACAAAGCCTAGGCCGCCGAAGATTGAGAAGGTGACATTGGGGAAATGAGCCAGGGGTTTTTTCTCACCGTAGGGGTAATTACCCTTCATAAAGAAGATTATGCAGACCCTGAGGTCATGTCCCAGGGCTCGGAGCACCATGCCCAAAGCCGCCGAGGTCTTGCCCTTACCACTGCCGGTGAAGACCTCAACAAGCCTTTTTCCAGGAGAAGACGCCGGCGGTTTATTTGTCATTGGCCTTGATATTGAGTCTTTAGGAAGTGATGAGCGAAATCTACTTTAACAAGGTGAACCTGCATTGTCAAGGAAGAAAGGGAAACCACGGCAGAGGCGGTTTGCCTTACCGATATGCCCCAATAGGGTTTCAAGATGGAGAAATTATGCGGATTCAATCGTGAATTCCTGACCCATACCATCATGTCCGTTTGACACCGAAAGTGGAATGTTTTAATATATTTCAGGTTTGCGCTCGCTGGTCTTTCATTTCGCAGACAGCAAATAAACTCGATATACAGGAGGTGCTTAATGGCGCAAAGGGTCGGCATTGTAGCCGTGGCCCAAACTAAGTTTGAAGAAAAGCCAGGGCAACACATCGGCGAACTTCTGTACCAGACGAGCCGAGACGTCATGAAGCAAACAGGCCTGGAGTTCAAAGATGATGGTACCGGCATTGATAGCACCATAGCATCAGGTTATGACCTGATGAGCGGTCCCGGCGGTGCTTACATGTTCCTCGGATATATCGTCGGTGCCTGGCAGAGAGAGGACGAGAGGGTAATCGAAGATGGCTCTATGGCAGTATACTACGCAGCCGCGCAGATCCTCTCGGGTCATGCCGATGTTACGCTGGTGGTCGGCTACTCCAAGGAAACTCAGATCGACAAGAACCTGATAGAATGCCTGAGTATGGACCAGATCTATCAAAGAAGGATCGGGCTTGACTTCGTCTCCGCCGCCGCCCTGCAGGCGATGAGATACACTACCAAATACGGCATAACCCCCGAACAGCTTGCCAAGGTAGTGGTAAAAGCCCGTAAGAATGCGAAGAATAACCCTTACGCATATTGTTGCGATAGCCTCACTGTGCAAGATGTCCTCAGGTCGACCATGCTGTGTGACCCCATCAGAGTTCAGGAAGCCAAGCCGACTCCGGTGGATGGCGCCTGCGCCCTGATACTGGCCACTGAGGATAAGGCTAAGAAGCTTACCAAGAAGCCTGTATGGATTACAGGGATGTCTAGCTGCTACGACCATCATGAACTAGGATACAGAGACTTGGCTAATTGCGATGCGCTGGTCACGGCCGCATCGAAGGCATACAAGATGGCCGGGATAACTAACCCCCTTAAAGAATTCGATGTGGCTGAGATCTCGGAGCATTATTCATATCAAGAGCCGCTGTGGTGCGAGGGCCTGGGCCTTTGCGGCAAGGGTGAGGGCGGTAAGCTCATCGACAGCGGAAAGACTGAAATGGGCGGTGAGCTGCCCGTGAACCCCTCCGGCGGCGTCCTTTCCGGAATACCACACTGCCTCGCCGGAATGCACAGCGTGGTTGAGTGTGCACTGCAACTGCGAGGTGAAGCAGACAAGAGACAGGTTAAGGGGCCCAAGAAAGCCCTTGCTCACGGGGTCGACGGCCCTGCCGGACAACTACACTGCGTCATAACTTTGGAGAACTAGGAGGAATATATGACTGGAGAGAGGATTGCTATCGTCGGAGTGGGGCAAACAGTGCACAAGAGCAAAAGAACAGACGTCAACACGGCAGAATTGTGCGCTGAGGCTGTCGAGGCTGCTCTCGCTGATGCGCAGTTAACCATTAAGGATATCGACTGTGTAATACTTGGCTCCTTCGAGCCAGCCGATGGATATAGTGGGCCTGACAAGTTTATTATCCCCGAAATTGGCTGCGTGGGCAAAGCCGGATTCGAAATGCAGAACGTGGGCACCACAGGTGCCGTAGCCTGCGCTGCCGCCTTCAACATGGCTGCGTCAGGGCTATTTGAGAACGTTCTCTGCGTGGCTTGGCAGAAGATGGACGAGGCTGCCGGCGCCTTCGGACGCGGCGGCGGCGGCGCCAACGAGTACTGGACCGGTCAGTTCCCTATGTCACCCATCACCAATTTCGCCCGAAGGACATATGACTATATGACACGCTCTGGCTGCACAGAGGAACACCTGGCCATGGTCAGGGTCAAGCAAGACCAGTGCGCACAGAGGAACAAATACGCGCAGCTCAAGCTGGGGCTCACCGTAGAGAAGGTCATGAACGACTTCCTTTTGGCCTGGCCTATCAGGCGTCTCCATATGTGCCCCACCACAGCCGGCTCGGCTGCCATTATAGTTTGCCCCGAGAAAAGGGCCAAGAAAGTTAGCAAGAAGCCGGTATGGGTCGAGGACTGGTTCACCTGCCACCAGGGTGGCGCACTCACGATGGCTGAGGACCCTCAGGCATCTACCCTCGGCTATGCCTGTAAAAAGATATACAAGAGACGCGGCATAACCAATCCCAAGAAAGAGATACAGGCCTGGGAGGTGTACGAGCCGGCATCAACAGCCGAGCTCAGGTGGATGGAGGAAGTGGGAGTGGCAGAGGACTACAAAGCATGGAAGCTGTTCGAGCAGGGTAAAGTCGGGATTGAGAAAGAGATACCGTTCAATCCCTCGGGCGGCGTCACTGCTACCAACCCCATCGGAGCGACTCCGGTAGTTAGAGTAGTAGAGGCCTCGCTGCAAGTTCGCGGCGATGCTGAAGAACACCAGGTTCCGGGCACCATTAACAGGGCGTTAGCAACAGGCTACGGTGGACAAGGCGAGAATGTAGTTTTCCTGCTCAAGAAGACGCTGTAGCCGATTTCAATGGAGAAAGACCTAGGAGGTTATGATGCTAAAGAAAGAAGAACCGCAGGACCCGTCGGTAGCATTTCGTTACCCACGCGTTATCCCATACAAGCACTCGCTGGGCTATCAAAGCAAGTTCGCCCATGCGTTGAAGATGGGCAGAATCATTGCCACCAAGTGCCCTGTGGATGGTCGCTGCACCGTCCCGCCCCGCATAGTCTGCCCCATGCACCATGTAAGACAGACCGAGTGGGTAGACCAGGGACAGCGTGGCAAACTGCTCTCTGCGTTCAAGATTAATTTCCCTATGTTTGATTCCCGGACAGGTGACCTGAAGAGTTGGGAAACGCCCATAGTCTCTATTGAACTCGAAGGTGGCGCCAGGATGGATGGCTGGTGTGCCGAGACAGACACAGAAAAACTAAAGCCAGGCATAATCCTCGAGGCTGTCTGGAGACCACCTGAGGAGAGAAAGGGCAGAGTCGACGATATCCTATATTGGAAGCCAGTGTAGCAATAGAGAGAGGTGAACAAATGACCCATCATGATAAAAAGGGCGTTGCCGATATACCCGAGGATCCTATTGTTGTTGAGGTACAGGCACACTCGAACTTCCTGGTAACTGTGGGAAACACAGGCAACAAGTTTCTCACGGAAATAAGAGACAATAAGACCCTTATGGGAATCAAGTGCCCGACCTGTAAGAAGATATATATACCGCCCAGGTCCCACTGCCCCACCTGCTTCGCCAAGATGAGCGAGTGGGTGAAGCTCAGTGGCCAGGGCACCCTGGAGACCTTCACTATTGTGCGATATAAAGAGCAGTATATGCCCAAAGAACCTCCCTACGCTTACGGAGTAATCAAACTGGACGGCGCCGATACCGGCATTGTCCACTTTATCAGCGGAGTCGACCTTAACAAGATAAAGGTCGGCATGAAGATGGAGCCAGTGTTCAAAGAGCAGCGTGTAGGCAGCATCCTGGACATCGAGTATTTCAAGCCAGTCGGCTAAGTCAGGCACGTGTTGTCTCCATTTTGGAGGCAATTGATTCCGTATCGAAATTGTAGAGGCGGTTCGCGAACCGCCTCTATTTGCCACTAAAATCTAACGGCCGAACGCTGGATGCAAAAATGAAAGTCGGTATTATCTACGACCCCATTTATCTGAAGCACGACACTGGCGCTCATGTCGAGAACAGCAGCCGCCTGGTGGAGACCATCGGCCTGCTGGAGAAATCGAAACTCATAGACAAACTGACTGCCATCCCTCCCAGAGCTGCTTCAGTAGAAGAGGTCTCGCTGGCTCATCCCCGCAGCCATATATCCCGTGTCCAGAGCTACTCCACAAGAGGTGGCGGCTGGCTCGACGGCGATACCTATGCCTCACCGGCCTCATACGAGGTTGCCCTTTATGCAGTCGGCGGTGTACTCGAGGGTGTCGACGCGGTAATGACAGGTAAGATAAATCACGCCTTTGCCCTGGCGAGGCCTCCGGGACATCATGCCACCACAGATGAGGCAATGGGGTTCTGCCTGTTCAACAACATCGCTATAGCAGCCGAATATGCCAAGAGGAAATACAAGCTGGACCGCATACTGATAGCCGATTTCGATGTTCATCACGGCAACGGCACTCAGGAGATCTTCTACAGCGACCCTAAGGTGCTTTATTTCTCCACCCATCAATATCCCTGGTATCCCGGCACGGGTTCCATCTATGAGGATGGTGTCGGCGAGGGTAAAGGGTTTACAGTCAACGTGCCCCTGCCCGCCTACTGCGGCGATAAAGAGCACCTGCGCGTCTACAAAGAGATACTTGTACCCGTAGCAAAACGCTTCCAGCCTCAGCTCATGCTCGTCTCCGCCGGCTACGATTCCCACTGGGCCGACCAGCTCTCCCTGATGCAACTAACCATGGAGGGCTTCGCTGGCATTGTTAGCGTCATCAAAGGGCTTGCTGACGAGCTTTGCCAGGGAAAACTTCTGCTATCGCTGGAGGGCGGCTACCACCTCCAGGCCCTGTCTCACTCCATCAAGGCAACTTTTGAGGTGCTATTGGGCAAGTCTCCCAGCCCCGACCCCTTAGGCAAACCACGGGACACAATGATGTCGCCGGATATAGGTCCGATTCTGGCAGAGGTAAAAGCAAGACACAAGCTGGGGTAGCAAGGTTGCCCTCAACTTTCCACTTTCCTTTTTACTCCTTCGACACTTATAATCAGTAACGGCATTGTAGTTGTTTACTAATCGGGGGAGTGCAGAGGGGCAACGCCCCTTTGCCAGGGGTTTGGGGGTGTCCCCCAATTCTTAAAAGTCCCCCAAGATTGGGGGATTTAGGGGGCTGAAAAGAGTCCCGAGTTCTCGTAACTATCATGGGGGTAGCAACATAGCTGCCAGCTATGCTATACTTTACAGAAACAACCATCATTAGAGAGGAAGTAGAATGTGGTGCAGGGGCATTCGCGGAGCGACTACCGCAGACAGCAACACCAAAGAAGACATCCTAAATGCCACTAAAGAGCTGCTTCGTAAGATGACTGAAGCCAATGACATCAGGTCGGAAAATGTAGCTTGTGCTATATTCACCACCACTGAGGACCTCGATGCAGAGTTCCCCGCAGCAGCAGCCCGTCAGTTGGGCTGGGCGCACACCGCCCTGCTATGTGCGCAGGAGATGAATGTACCCAATAGTCTGCAGCACTGCATCCGGATTTTGATCCTCTACAATACGGAAAAGAGCACCGACGAAATCGTCCATGTCTACATTAAAGGCGCTACCACCCTAAAAGGAGCGGCTTCCCAGAAGAAATAAATGCCCTCCGGAGATGATGAAGAATGCTTGTAGTTATGAAAAAAGGCTCTACACCGGATGAACTGTCTGGAGTTATAGGAAAAATTACTCAATCGGGGCTCGCTGGCCATATTTCCCAGGGGGTGGAACGCACAGTGATCGGGGTGGTAGGTCAAACATACCCCGAACTGCGAGATATGCTCGAACTGCTGCCTGGAGTAGATGAAGTCATCCCCATCTCAAAGCCTTACAAGCTCTCGAGCCGGGAGTTTCAACACGAGGACACCAAGATCAAAGTGGGTGACATCATCATTGGGGGAGAGGAGTTGGTTATAATCGCTGGCCCTTGCGCTGTGGAGACAGAGAAGCAGGTACTGGACACAGCAAGGGCAGTCAAAGCAGCAGGCGCTAATATCCTGCGCGGCGGCGCCTTTAAGCCGAGTACCTCACCCTACCAGTTCCGCGGTTTGGGCAAGGAAGGGCTGGAAATCCTGGCTTTGGCTCGCGCCGAAACGGGTTTGCCCCTGATCACCGAGGTGCTCACCCCCCATGACGTTGACCTGGTGGCAAAATACGCCGATATCCTTCAGATAGGCGCACGCAACATGCAGAACTTCACCCTCCTCGACGAGGTGGGAAAGGTTAAGAAGCCGGTGATGCTCAAGCGCGGGATGTCGGCTACCATACAGGAATGGCTGCTCTCCGCCGAATACATCCTGTCTCAGGGCAACCGTCAGGTGATGCTCTGCGAGCGGGGCATCCGTACCTTCGAGACCTACACCCGTAATACCCTGGATGTGAGCGCCATACCCGTGGTCAAGAAGCTGAGCCACCTACCTATCATCGCCGACCCCAGCCACGGCACCGGCAAATGGTATCTCGTAGCCCCGCTGGCCCTGGCTTCAGTTGCGGCAGGGGCCGATGGACTTATGATCGAGGTACACCCCAATCCCGACCAGGCGCTCAAGGATGGGGCACAGTCGTTAACCTTTGAAAGCTTCGAACAGCTAATGGCGCAATTGGCACCTTTGGCTTCCTCCGTGCAACGTAAGCTACCCGCAAAACCTGGAGATAAGATTGACCAATAAAGAAGGGTTGCTCTTCGGCACCGCCGGCATCCCACATTCTTCCAGAGAACGAACCACGCAGTCTGGAATCGAGCGCATCCATGAGCTAGAGCTGGGCTGCATGGAGGTGGAATTCGTGAAGGGAGTAAATATGACCCCTCCCACCGCACGCGATGTGGGCAATGTGGCAGCGAAGAGAGCGATAAGGCTGAGTGCCCATGCCCCCTACTTTATAAACCTCAACGCCCAGGAGCTGGAGAAAGTGGCTGCCAGCCAGGAGCGCATCATCCAGACTGCCCGCGTAACGGCCCTTTTTGGCGGCGATAGCGTTGTCTTCCATCCTGCCTTCTATCTTAAGGACGAGCCCTCCAAGGTTTATGCCACAGTGAAAAAGAACCTGGGACAGATAGTGACCAGGCTCAGAGCAGAGGGAAACCGCGTCTGGATTCGTCCGGAGGTCATGGGTAGAGGCAGCCAATTCGGCACACTCGAGGAGGTGCTGCAGCTAAGCGCAGAAGTGGATGGAGTAGCACCAGCACTTGACTTCGCCCACTGGCACGCCCGGGCAGGGAAGGCCAATTCCTACAATGAATTCATAGCTATCCTCAAGAAAATCGAAAATAAACTGGGGAGAAAAGCCCTGGACAACATGCACATACACCTCTCAGGTATAAGCTACGGGCCCAAAGGCGAGAGAGAACACGTTGACTTGCCTGAGTCGGATTTCAAATATGAGGAACTGCTCAGGGCATTAAAAGACTACAAGGTGGCAGGAGCACTGATTTGCGAGAGCCCCAACCTGGAAAAGGATGCTCAGCTCCTGCAACAGACATACAGGAAGCTATGAAATCACCCGACTTATCCGTTCAACTAGCTCCGCGAAATAAGCGAGGGCTGCTTCTATCCAACCCCGTGATGACCGCCTCGGGAACCTTCGGCTATGGCACCGAGTACGCCAAGGTCATAGACATTCAGAGATTGGGAGCCATTGTCTGTAAAGGCACTACCCTGAAGCCACGGCCGGGCAACCCACAGCCCCGTCTCTGGGAGACTGCGAGTGGCGTGCTCAACTCTATCGGCATGGAGAACATCGGCATTGATGCCTTAATCGAGGAAAAGGCTCCCCTCTGGGCCAGATGGAAAGTGCCGGTAATCGTCAATATCCTGGGCGAGAGTATCGAAGATTATGCCAGGTTAGCCAGGCGACTCGACAAAGTGACCTGCGTTAGCGGCATCGAAGTGAACATCAGTTGCCCTAATATATCGGCGGGAGGAATGGAGTTCGGCGCTGACCCGAAGGCGGCAGCCGCAGTCACCGCCGCAGTTAAGGCTAAAACCACCCTGCCCGTCATTGTCAAGCTATCGCCTAACGTCACCGACATTGCAAAGATTGCTATTGCTGTCACCAAAGCCGGCGCCGATGCCATATCGCTCATCAACACTCTGAAAGCTATGGCAATAGATACGCGAACCCGCAAGCCCGTTCTGGGCAACACCAGTGGAGGCCTGTCCGGGCCAGCCATAAAGCCCGTCGCCCTATATATGGTCTACCAGGTGGCCCGCAAGGTAAAGGTGCCCGTCATCGGTTGCGGCGGCATCGCCACCGCCAATGACGCCCTGGAGTTCATCATGGCCGGGGCCAGCGCTGTACAGGTAGGCACAGCCAACTTCACTAACCCTTGTACACCCCCGGACATCATTGATGGCATCCAGCGCTTCATGAAAAAGGAGGGCATCCGCCGAATCACGGAGCTAATCGGGGTTGCTATTTGAGTCCACAATTATCGTTACGTCAAGTCAAGACAGCGTTCCTCGACCTCCTGCTTCCGCTCAAGTGCCTTGGCTGTGGCAAGGAGGGCGATTTAATCTGCCCCTCCTGCCGCCAGTCGTTACCCAGGATAAGGCTACCGCTGTGCCAGCGCTGCGGAGCCACCGCAGGCGAAGGGAATCTGTGTCGGTTATGCATCAATCATCCGCTTACCATAGATGGCATACGCTCCGTGTTCCTGTTTCAGGGCACCGTTCGCCAGGCTATCCTTCAGCTTAAGTACAAGCACCTCAAGGCGCTAGCTGCTCCCTTGAGCCAGCTTCTGGCCGAGTACCTGGGTTCTCATCCTCTGAAAGGGGAAGTGCTGGTGCTGGTGCCAGTGCCTCTACATCCCAAGCGGCTGCGGGAGCGTGGCTATAATCAGGCGTCCCTGCTGGCGCAGGAGCTGGGCAAGCTAACTGGCTTGCCTGTAGTAGAGGACATGCTGATTCGAGTGCAGGATTCCGTTCCCCAAGCCAGAACGAAGAGCGCCGTGGAGCGCCGCCACAATGTTCAGGGCGTCTTCACTTGCCCCAAGAGTCTGAAGGGAAAGCAGATACTGCTTGTAGACGATGTCTGCACCACCGGCGCTACCCTCGATGCCTGCGCCATAGCTCTTAAAGCAGCAGGCGTCGGCTCCGTCTGGGGCCTTACCGTAGCTAGGGAGATGTTTTCTTCACCCAGTTGAAAAGAGCTTCCAAATACCTTCAATGTAACCCTTGAAAAGCAAGTGCTCAATAGCATAAAATAAATCGATTTTAGCAATCCATTTTCCGCGCGCAGCAACCTCGTCATGATTTTTCGTATTAGGGGGTAATGGGAATGGAACTGGTTATCAAAGGCAAGAATATGGAAGTCGACAAAGCGGCGCAGGAGTATATCAAGAGCAAGCTCAACAGGCTGGAGCGCCATCTCCCCGACATCGGCGAGGTCAAGGTCGAGCTTGCCCAGGAGATGACAAAGTCAGCAGAGAACCGCTTTGTAGCACAGGTGACTATCACCACCCACGGTACCCTGCTCCGGGGAGAGGAGAGAGCCTCTAACATTTATGCTGCCATAGATACCGTCGTCGATGTGGTAAACCGCCAGATCGAGCGCTTCAAAGATAAACTCTACCGCAGCAAGAGAAGGATTACACCACTCCGAAGGGAATTAGCTGCCGAAGAGGTACAGGAGGAGAAAGTCGAGGAAAAAGAGAGCAGAATCGTAAAGGTCAAGCGTTTTCCGGTCAAGCCCATGACCCCGGACGAAGCTGCAGACCAGATGGAGCTCCTGTCGCATGACTTCTTCATCTTCTTTAACCCTGAAAGCAATCGGTTCGCAGTGTTGTACCGGCGAGGCGACGGAAACTATGGCCTGATCGAGCCCGAGTTCGCCTAGACAATTCGCCGTGTCCCCCAACTCTAAAGTCCCCAAAGACTGGGAGATTAGGGGGCTGAACTCAAAGATTTTAACGTTTATCCATTCAGTTATGTAGCTTGCTGAATACCTCGAGGGGAGTGCAGAGGGGCTTTACTCCTTTGCTGGGGGTTTGGGGGTATCCCCCAACCCTAAAATCCCCCAAGACTGGGGGATACAGGGGGCTGAAGAAATAGGATATAATGAGGTGATTCTCAAATTGCCCTCGAAAGGAGTTCTTGTTAATGGCTAAGCAAAAGGAAAAGCCAGCGATGCTGGAC
>Ga0315274_10001192_pt1 | contig 40429 bp, 32 predicted proteins | sample YL17G02_20_MG_FD_203700 | JGI IMG/M metagenome (GOLD analysis project Ga0315274, IMG submission 203700) | Sediment microbial communities from Yellowstone Lake, YNP, Wyoming, USA - YL17G02_20 | ecosystem: Environmental > Aquatic > Freshwater > Lake > Sediment | place: USA: Wyoming | collected...
CGGCGATCGCCGTGCCCAACTTCCTCGAGGCTCAGATCCGCTCCAAGGTCTCGCGCGCGAAGGCCGACATGCGAAGCGCCGCCACGGCGATCGAGGCCTACGCCGTGGACTACGCCGTCTACCCCTCCGACCGGGGCGTCCACGCGCTCCAGTACGTGAGCATGCTGACGAGCCCCGTCGCCTACATCACGTCGGTTGACTTCCAGGACCCCTTCTATCCCCTCTGGAGGTCTCGCCCGCAGTTCGGCGACGTGCGGGGGTCCTACCTCTTCATCAACTACGATAGTCTGTGGGGGCAACAGATCCACCCCGACTGGACGAGGAACGGATGCGTCATCTCCAGCCTAGGGCCGAACCGCATGCTGGACTATCTCGAGCACTACCCTTATTTCTTCAACCACCCGGCTCTGGGCTTCAGCGCCCCCGTGCAAACCGACTGGGACCCCGTGGACTTTCCCGCCCCCGCCTACATCTACATGGCCTACGACTCGACCAACGGCACGCGAAGCGCCGGCGACATCGGTCGGGCGATCGGCGATCTCCAGTGTCCCGAGTGGTTGGGAAGCTAGCGGCCCGGCGAGGGAGAAAAGGGGAACGCAACGCTGGGATTTGCCACGAGGAGCGGCCAGGTCCCGGGAGAGTCTCCGGGGTCCGCAAGAGCGCCGGCAGGCGCGGCGCAATCCTGGTCCCGGGCGGCCGCAGGGCGCCCGGCGTCTCGAAGGGCGGGAGACAAAAGGCCGGCGCCACTTCTCGCGTTGCTCGCGGTCCGGGGCGGATCGGGCACGTCAACGCCGGATCGCGGGGGACCAAGCCGTTCTTCTGGACCTCCCCCAATCCGGAGACCATGCCACTTGTCCAGAACACCACTACCGCCATCTATGGTCTCGTCCGGGTAGCTATAGGCTAGAGATCAATCCGCAAGGAGAAAGGCGATGACTCAAGAACGGGTGCAAAAGGTCAGGCAACAAGATGGCGTTGGGCTTGGCTTCAAGATTGGGTGTGGGACCTTTCTCTTCTTGATTGTGCTCTGTGGGGCCTTGTGTTGGTTCTGCGGTCTTCTTAGCAGCGTTCCGCGAGTCAGAGCGACTGTGCAGAGGGCCGAAAGGCGGCAGATCGAGCAACCCACGATGGACCGAAGCGAGCCGCAAGCCGTCTCGACTCCATGGCCTACCGCGACTCCCCAGGAAGGGCCGCTCACCAAAGAAGAACGGATCGCGTGGCTTCTGTCGCAGACAATCGCGAACTCCGGCAAGGAAACGTTCGTCCTGGCTGACTTTGCGCGGGATCTCGTCGCCTACGAGGAGCTTTGCCGACTGGACCCAGAGAACGCGGAATATCAGGCGGGCGCAGAGAAGGGTCGGGCGACGTTGGAGAAGATCGCGCGGGCAGAAGCGGAGGGGGGATGGGTTTCTGACGAAGGGCCGACGACGAATTATGTACCGACGAAAGGCGTGACCTACATCTCGTTTGGCGAGAGGAAAGAGGGATACGTTCGCATCCCGGACCGTCGGGCAAAGGCGCCTTGGTCGCTTCGCAGCCCGCGCCGCTTGACTTCCCCGAAGTTCCGCGTCTCCGGCGCGGAAGAGCGGGAGGAAAAAGAACTCTACAAAGCGGCGGCAAGGCTGTCCTTGGCTACTGAGTGGTTGGCGAAGGAAGAGAAGCGCAAACAACGCGAAGCGATACGCGAAGCGATGGAGGATCTGGACCGAGAAAGACGTTGACGCGCGGGCCTTTCTCAATGTGAAAAAAGACTCGACAACGCCCCCGGCCATGCGCCGTGGTTGCGCTACGCTCTCGGATTCCCCGTCGGCATGTCCTTGCTTTCACGGTCCTGGTGACTCTGTTCGCGCTTCTGGCTTCCTGCCTCCGCTCGTTCACCCTTGCACACCCGCCGGGTTTTCTTGCCGGCAAGAGCCTGCCTTTCAGGCAGGAGCGGCGGAACGTGCGGCGGGGGTCTTGCGCAGAGCGCCGAGAAAAGAGGGACTATGGGACTATGGCGGAGAGGGTGGGATTCGAACCCACGCAACCCGTGAGGGTTGACGCGCTCTCCAGGCGCGCACCTTCGACCACTCGGTCACCTCTCCACTTGGGGAGAACGGCCGGCGCAACGTCTCCCCGCTGGCGCGAGGATCGCCGACCGGATTTCCTTATAGGCGATCTCCTCGGTCTTGCCAATGTTTTTTCCCGCGCGCCGGAGGGGGTCTGTGATTGACACGCCTCGGAGCGCGGCTTAGAACGAAACGCGGATGGCCGCAGACGACGGCCCCTCCCGGCCCATGAATCGCCCGACCGAAACCCCTCCCCACGAGCCATGCGCCGTTCTCGACGTTCGCATGTGGCGTCATTCGGGGGTCGGCGTCTACCTGCGGGGAATGGTTGAGGAAATGGCGCGCCTTGAGCAGCCGCCTCGACTGGTCTGCCTGGGGCCAGACGAGTGGGCCGACGACGCGGCCGCTCTGCATGGACAGTGGCGAAGCGCCCGGTTCAAGGCGCCCGTTTACGGCATAGCCGAACAGGTTCTCCTGCCCCGCCCCGCTCCCGACTGGGCGCTTTTCCACGCGCCGCACTACAGTTTTCCCTTGCGGTGGCCCAGCAACCGACCTCTTGTCGTGACGGTCCACGACTTGGTCCATCTCGATTCGCCGAATCGCCTGAAACGTCTTTACATGCGTTTTTTCCTGAGGCGGCTTCAGGCGCGGGCGGCAAAGGGAACGCTGAAGGTCCTGGTCGGCTCGAATGCGACGCGCGAGCGGCTGCTCGAGGCCGCGCCGCTGCTAAGCCAAGAGAACGTCCGGCGGATTCCGTACGGTCTGTCAATGGACCTTCTCAAGGGCCCTCCCGCACCCGGCGAAATCGAGGCCTGGCGCGGACGCCGCCGTCTTCCCTCGGACTATCTCCTCATGGTCGGGATCGCACTGCCGCACAAGAACCATGAGTTCGTCGTGCGTTCCCTCTGGAAACGAGGCGCGGGGAACGGGCCGGTCTGTCCCGTTGTCGTGTGCGGCATGGACGAGAGTGGGGCGGAACGTCTGCGCCGAACTGCCCGAGAGACCGGGCCGGCCGACGCCTTGGTCTCCATGCCTCGCTTGCCCGACGCGGAGTTGCCGTTCCTCTACGCGGGCGCGACGGCCCTGGTATTCCCTTCCCTCGTCGAAGGATTCGGCTTGCCCATCATTGAAGCGCAGGCGATGGGCGTCCCCACCATCGTGTCCGACAGGCCGGCGCCCCGCGAAGCGGGCGGCGATGCGGCGGTCTACTTCGACCCGTTGGATGGCGAGAGCCTCGTCGCGACCATCGAACGCGTTCTCTCCGACGCCGATCTGCGCTCCGGCATGATCGAGCGGGGCCGCCGGCGTGTGGCCGGGATGACGTGGGCCGAGACCGCCCGGCAGACGGTCGAAGCGTACCGCGAATCGGCGGGCGACGGCATCGTCATCACTTCATCTCATCCGGGACCGGACCGCGCGGAAACGCGCGCTCGGCGCGGAGGCCCTCCGGCGGAAGGAGAGAGGCCGACGCTGAACGTCGCAAGCGGCGCCGCGGCCGCACCCGTGGGGGCAGCGAAGCCCGGGATTCGGAGCGATGCGCGCGTTGCGGACGATGCACCGGCGCGCGCGGAGCTCATCCCGGAAGAATCCCTCGGGGAAATGGGCGCGACCGGCGGCCCGGGCTCGGGGGCTTTTCTCGAAAAGCGCGTCGCGCTGGTCCACGACTGGCTCTACAACATGCGCGGCGGGGAGTGCGTGTTGGAGGAAATCCTCGGACTTTGGCCGCAAGCGGATATTCACACGCTCTTCTATGAACCGGACCGCGTGAGTCCGACGATCAACTGCCGCCGAATCGCGCCTTCGGTCCTGCAGGGGTTTCCCTTCTCCCGTCGTCTGCATCGTCATTTCCTCCCCCTCTACCCGTGGGCTATGCGGCGCATGAAACTGGGCGATTACGACGTTGTCATCTCCATCAGCTCCTGCGCCGCGAAAGCCGCGCCCGTTCCGCGCGGCAAGCCCCACGTCTGCTATTGCCTCTCGCCGGCGCGCTATTTCTACGATCAGTACGACGCCTACTTCGGCGGCCTGCCTTGGCCTCTCTCATGGATCGCGCGCCGGATGGTCGACCGCCTGATCGAATGGGACCAGAACACATCCTGGCACGTCTCCCACTTCATCGCGATTTCGAAGTTCGTGGCCGAGCGAATCCGCAACGTTTACCGGCGGGAGGCGGAAGTCATCTACCCGCCCGTGGCGATCGATTTCTTCACGCCTCCCCCGCGCGGGACGGGGCGCGAGGACTTCTTCCTCACCGTGGCGGAAGCCGTGCCCTACAAGCGCCTCGACGTCATCGTCGACGCCTTCAACCACCTCGGGTGGCCGCTTGTCATCGTGGCCCGCGGACCGCAGCTGAAAGCGATCCAGCGCGTGGCGCGCGACAACGTCAGATTTGTCACGCGGCGCCTGACGCGGCCCGAACTGCGCGGCCTCTACCAACGCGCGCAAGGCTTCATCTACTGCGCGGAGGAGGACTTCGGCTTGACGCCCGTCGAGGCCCAGGCGTGCGGCTGCCCCGTCGTCGCTTACGGCCGCGGAGGCGTCGCCGAGACGGTAATCCATGAAAGAACGGGGCTTCTCTTCGAAGAGCAGAGCAAAGTCTCGCTCATCGACGCGCTTCGCGATTTCGTTCCGGGCGACTTCAACCCGCTCGTCGTCCGCCGGAACGCCGAGCGTTTCGGCGCCGGTCGGTTTCGCAGGGAATTCCTGCGCGCTGTGACCCATGCAATAGCCAAGGCATGAGAGCGCGCGGGAGATCCGTCGAGACTCTCCAAGCAGGCAAGGGGAGCAACGGCGACGAGGACTTCGCATCGCCCGAAGTTCCGCGGGCGTCCCGCCCGCCGGGACTTGGCATCCGCGAATGTCGCGAATGGCGCGAATCTCGCTGCCGCCACGCCCTCAGGCCTCGAAGACCGTGCCCTGGACTTCCGTAAAAACCCAGCAGGCGGACGCCAAGTGCGTGGAAAGTCGGCCGTTCTTCTCCACAATGCCGCCGGGACGGCGGCGAAACGCGCCGGCAAGAAGGGTGACAGCCCGTCGTGGAAACTGTGAAACAACCTGTAGTTCCTTGACCGGCGAATGGGTTTTCATTACCATTGCAGCGTGAGGGAGGGGACCGTCCAGAGGGCGTCCGGTCTCACGTCTGTGGCTCCTTGGGAAGGCGAGTTATCGAGAGCCTCTCGCACCGGCGGCGCCAAAGCGGGCCAACCCTCGCGGAGCCCGAGGAACCAAGCGGGGAGGGCATTGAGAAATGAATCCGCGAATCACTGCTGATCCGAACATCTGTGGCGGCGAGCCATGCATAGCGGGAACGCGCATCCCCGTCCACGTCATACTAAGCCACATGTCCGCGGGTGACGACATCGAGACGATCCTGAAAGAGTTTCCTCGGATCGAGCGGGAGGACATCCGGGCCTGCTTGGAGTACGCCACTTTTCTGTGCACCGAGAAAGCTCTGGAGTGATGAAGATCGTCCTCGACGAGAATGTATCATTAAGCCTGGCAACGGTGCTGAGAGAAGACGGGCACGACGTTCTCGCCGTGGCGGAGTCTGCCGAGAAGGGCTCGGAAGACGAGGAGGTCTGGCGTGTCGCTTGCGAAGAGCCATCTCTCCTCATCACCCGGGACTACCATTTCACAAACGGGGTTCGATTCGAACCGTCGCAATGTCTCGGTGTTGTCTTCATACGACGCGGCAATCTGACGGCAAGTGACGAAGTTGCACTCGTGCGGTCTTTTCTTGCTTCTCATCCGCCGGACCAGTACCGAGGGAAACTCGTCTCCCTCTCTCCGGGAGGCGTTCGCCTGCGTTAGGCATGCCGCCCCCGAGATTCCCCGCGCCTGCCGGCTCCCCGCCGGCGCAGATGGCGCCCTTCCCTGTCGCGAGCGCCTCACCGCACGCTCAGTTCCTCGTAGACCTCGTTATAGTACAGCGCGTTCTCGACCGGGACGTTGGGCGGGATGTGGCCGCTAACGCAGAGGAAGTAGCCGGGGCACGGCTTGCCGAGCGCCATGCACCTCTCGACCTCGGCGCGGATGTCGGCCTTCGAGCCGAAGGTGAGGACCCGGCAGTCGACGTTGCCGATGATGAAGTGGGTCTGGCCGAATTTCCGCGTGACGGCTTCGAGATCCGTGAAGATCTCGAACCAGAACCCGTGGTTGCCGCACGCCGCGACGTCGTCGAGGAAGGGCGTGTAGTTCCCGTCGCAGACGAACATGATCTTTTTGCCGGCGGCGCGGAGCGGGTCCCAGAGCTTCTCCAGGTTCGGGAAGATGTACTTGCGGTACCAGTCGGGGTGAATGAAGGGGCCTTGGGTCCACACCATGTCGTCGTGGCTGTAGATGACGTCGGCGTCGCAATGGGCGCACGCGTCGTAGTACTGCTGAATCCACGAAGCGAAGCGATTGACGACTTCGCCGAATCCGTCGGGCGACATAGCTGCCGCCGACAGAAGCATGTCCCAGCCGAAGATGGCGATCATGGCCGACATGAGGGTCGTGTAGATGCCCGTGGTGTTGAGGGCCGTGGGAAAGGCCTCGCACTGGGCGCGGTACTGGTCGTTGAAAAGGCGCAAGCGCGCATCGAAGTCCTGTTGGGCGAAGGTCTCCCAGGGATCGAAAGCGAGGACCTCCTCGGGCGAGCGGAAGGGGCAAGAGACGTTGGCGTCGAAGTCGCGCCCTTTTTGGGCGTAGTCGGCGTGCCCCATGTGGGTCAGCTTCTCGCCGAGCACATTGTGGCCGACGGCGCAGCCGAAGTAGATGTCGTAGTTCCACGCGCGAACGAAGGCCTGTTGCGCGCGAAAGCGCTCCTCGGGAGGGCTGTCGACGCTCACGTCGATTCCGGTGACGGCCTTGACGAGGTCCCAATGGTACTCCGCCGCGCTCGGCTCGAAGCGCGGCACGCGCTTGGGCATCCGCAGGTTGACGGCCGCCCAGCCGTCTTCGTAAGACATGGAAGCCGTTCCTTTCCGCGGCTGACACGGGTTGTGGCTTGAGGCTGTTCCGTATCTTGCCCCTGGGGCCGTCACGGTTCTTCCGCCCAACGCGCCGCCATGTGGCAACGCGGGTTTGCGGTGAGAACTCATTATAGGCGCGCGAGTCCCGCGCAACGTAGCGAACAATGGACTCGAGGTCCCCCAAAGCGGACTCTGTCCAGACTACTCGAGCCACTCTCGGACACTCTCCTCAGCGCGTTCTTGCGGGACGACTCGGCCCGCGCGCACGTCTTGCATCCCTTCATCGGTCTTCTGGCAGACGTACAGATGGTGCTGAATCTCCTCCAGAGTGCAATCATCAGGCAGAGATTGGATCAGGTTGATCGCCTTCTCCTTAATCGCGTTCATGTTTGCGATCCCATCCCTTCGCGGAAATCTATGGGATTCCCCGGTCCCTCGTGCGGCACTGCGAACCTGGGGCATGATTCGCCGCGGGCCCCAGTTTCCGCCCGAGATCACTCTACGCGATCACTGAGCCGTGCACAAGCGTTTCCCCGGCCAAAGGTCAGACCGCGTAGAGCCGCCCCGGTTCGACGATCGGGAGCTCGGACCCCGCGCGGTCGAACTGATCGGCGAGGTGGAGAATGTGGATCTTTCCCCGCACGCCTGGGTCGAGGGCCATGAGTTTCTCGTAGGGCGTGTGGAGCGGCTCCTCGCCGCATTCGTGGAAAACGAGGTCGGCGGCGGACAGGAAATCGATGAGAGCCGCATCGAAACGCGTGTCACAGCCGTAGCCAAAAACGCGGCCCCCGCACGAGACGCGAAACCCGAAGGTCGGCACGGAATGCTGGGTGCGGCGGATCTCGAAAGTCAGATCCCCTACCGAGAAGGACCGGCCTTCGTCCACAACCCGAGTCTCGTAGAAGTCCTCGGGCTCGTGCGTGTCGTCGATCCCGGCGGCGGGGAGGCAACTGCGCTCCATCGAAACGGCGAGTTTGCGGGGCCACAGCGCCTCGAGAGTCTCCGCGAGCGCGTAGATCGTGGGCGGCGAGACGCGGGCGACGTACTTGCGATAGAAGAGGAGGGACTCGAGCCCGTTGCTGTGATCGCCGTGGAGATGGGTCAGGACGAGGTGTTCGATGTCGCCGGCGTTGACGGAGAGACCGGCTCGCGAAGTCTGCTCGTGGAGGACCTTGTGAATCGGATCGGGACAGTCGATGAGGCAGCGCGTTCCGCCGCCCAAGATCAGGAGACTGCAATAGTAGTCGAACTTGGAGAAAGCGCCCCCGATCCCAAGGGGGAGGACCTGGAGGGGGCCGACCTTCGGGCTTCGTGTGCGGGAAGAGGGGAATGGCATCTGACGGCCTCGCATTCTCGACCCGAGCGCCTGGTTTGGCCCACGCTATCGTGAGAAGGGTAGCGACGCCCCGCGCGGGTGTCAACCTCTTTCCCCGAGTCCCCTCGCGCCTTCGCGCCTCATGCAACCCACCGGATTCGAACACCCGCGGAACGCGCCCCCGCCTCGCGAAGCCTTTGGCTCGATGCCAGCGACTCCATCAAGCGGCGCATCACGGCGCGGCGCAAGGCGAGATAGTCGATTGCGACCACCGCGATGCCCGCGCCGCGCCAGGCAGGGAGGAGGGCGGGATCCGGTCGGTCCGTGACGAGGGCGTGCACGTCAAGGCGTGCGACCATCTCCTTGGGGTCCAGGTCCCTTCCCGCGCAGATGGCGATGCGCCGGACCCGCGTCGCCCGATCTCCCGCCTCGAGTCGAACGGCGCCGGGATCGTCCAGCGCTTGCCGAAGTTTTGCCGCAAGGGAGCGCGCCTGGATCGGACGCGGCAGGTCCCCCCGGAGCGCGGCGTGGGAAACAGCCGGCGCGCGCTCCTCGACCGGGTAAACGTCGTAGGCCATCTCTTCGTAAGGGTGCGCGGACCGAACGAGATCGAGCGTCTGGCTAAGGCGCGAGCGCGGCACGCGGCTCTCCAGCCGGATTTCCTCCGCGCGCTCGAGGCGGCCGACCCTTCCCGCCCACGGGGAGGCGCCCTCCAGAGGGCGGTAGGTGCCGGTCCCCGGCGACTGGAAGGTGCAGTGGCTATAGAGGCCGATGACGCCGCCCCCGCCCCGCGCGATGGCCTCGACGACGGCCGACTCATGTCCGGTCGGGACAAAAACCACGAACTTGACTTCCTCGGAGAGCCCCCACTGAGCCTGGGCCACGGGTTCGGCGCCGCCAAGCCCGAGAAGACCGGCCAAAGTGCGGCTTGGTCCGAGAGCGGACCCGTCCAGCCTGCGTTGACAGAACGCGAGCGCACAGTTCCGTCCGATCAGACCAGCAACGGCTCGACCCGCCGGCTCGTCCGTTCTCAGACGGGAAGGCAAACCCGCCTGCAATGGGTGGTAGGAAAGTATCAGATCGCAACGACGGCTTGCGCGAAGCAAGCGGCTCGGTTCGGGATCCACGAGGGCGCCCACGCTTTGCACGCGGGCGCGAGGGTCTCCCACGAGAAGATCCGCTTGCGGAACCTGCGCGTCTTCCCACGGTGTGAGACGCTGCAGCTCGTCGAGGAAATCCTGAACGGTGAGATCCATGGTTTTCAGGAAAGCGAGAGATCCCGCGGCGACTCTCCCCCCTTTGGCGCCCTCTCCCTCCGCGCTTGACTCGGGGTCGCGCCCCTCCCACTCTCCTTACAGCCAAAGAGCCCCGATTTCCACTCCCTTTTCCCCTTGCCTTTCCTTGGGGCGCATCTCGCTTCCGCTCCCTTCGCCAAGTTCCAGCCCGTCAAGATCAGGCCGCCGCCGAAGGCCCGAAGGGTTCGAGGACAGACGGAGTGGAAGAGGCATGGGCGCTGAGCCGTCAGAACAACTGTGGCTGCCTGGGTCTGGCCCGGGTGAACTGCCCATGACCGACCCCAAACCAGCCCGTCCGAGTGACTAACGAACCGAGCCGCCGCGGTACGCGACCCGTATGCCCGGCTGTGTGGGAGGAGAGGGGGCGCGAGCCCCCTCCCTATCCCGATTCAACGCTGGAAAGCGGGATGGAATAGGAAGCTGCGCTTTTCTGAGGTGGTGTCATGCCGTTTGTGAGCTACTGGCGTAAATTATCTACCGCTGCCTGCAGAGAAATCATTCCCGACAGGGTCCAATACTCAGTGGGTGGACTGCAGGTTGGTTCCGCCCGGCCTGGAACGCCACAACGAAGGGAGCAGGCGCCATGAAATGGATCGGAATCGCCATAGTAGTGGTCATCGTTCTTGCATTGGCCTTGATGCTCAACGGGAAGAAGGCCGACCAACAAGAGGAGAGATTGGCGTCGCCCCCCGCATTGGCCGAGGAAACGGTCCCTGTGTCCCCCAGAATGCAGGCATTCCTGGACAGGAAGGTTGGGATGTGGGGGGTAACGCCTGAGAACTTCCGAGAGTACTTTGATTTCTTCTGCCACGGCATTGCCTCACACCCAGATCCAACGAAGGCATTTCCCTTGGACGTTGTGATCGATCCGGACGTGAAACTGACGGTTGGGGGGGAGTGGAGGAACATGCCGTTTAAGAGCGCACTCGACGACCTGTGCCAGAAGAATGGTCTGGAGTGGGGCGTGACAGGACCTGACACGATACGGATAAGTGCAAAGAAGTAGATGACCTGTTGTCCTGCCCTCTTGCTCAGGTAGGGTTGCAGCCTTCTCGCATTCCTGGGCCTGAGCAAAGAGACTGCGAATAGATCCTGAGTTTCTGAGAGGCGCGAATGGTTATTTCACGCAGGCAGTTCCTGACTTACGCCGGGGGCGTAACGGCTGCGTGTGCCCTTCCAGGATGTGAGAACCCCGAGCCAGTGGCAGACAGCCCACCGCGTCGTACGTTGGGAAAGACCGGCTTGAGTCTTACGTTGATCGGCTTTGGGGCACAACGCGTCTCCGACCCATCTGTTGTCGCGTACGCTCTCGACAAGGGCATCAACCATATTGACACTTCGCTTGAGTACGACTGCTCCGTAGTTGAGTCCGCTCTCAAGGGGGGGCGTGACGGTGTCCACTTGATGGTGGCGACTCGTGCATTGGGGCATCATCTCGGGCAAAGACAGGCGGCAGATCAGGAGTTCCTCGTGTATCTGAGGAAAACGTTTCCCCGAACCATTGAAAGCATGCTACGACGCCTGCACACAGGTGTCATCGACGTCTTCCTCCTCAAGCAGATCTCCAGGCCAGAACTGATCGAGACCGACTGGATTCTGGAGTCCCTGGCCAACTGGCGAAGAGAGGGCAAGGTGCGATGCTGCGGAGTAACGTCACATGAGAATGAGGCGGAAATTCTGAGAGCCGTCGCCAACTCGGATGTGTTCCAGGTCGCTATTGTCCCTTTCAACTATAAGAGTCCACCCGAGATCGCGATTGAGATAGAACAAGCAGTGCGGAAAGGAACCGGAGTCATCGCCATGAAAACACAAAGCCCCAACTTCCGCGATCCCGAAGGGATTATCGGCGATGCTGAAGATCATCGCCAAGCCTTGAAGTGGGTGCTTTCGAAGGAGTTTGTCGCAGCGGCTATTCCCGGAATGACCACAAACGAGCAGGTCGACCTGAATCTGCGAGCAATCAATGGGCTCGCTTGAAGCCCTTGGAACGTCGAGCCATCGCATCCAGCGGACTGACGCTGCTAACCCGCAACGTTCGCCTGGGAGGAATGAACATGAAAACACTGTCGTCCCATAAGAAGGTGGAACGCGCGGCGGTTCGCGGGCAGTGTGCTCCCGAGAAGACCACAAAGGGGCCGCATGCCGCGAAGGGGAATGCCGTGGCCCGCAAACGGACACGCGCGAATCTAAGCGTTCTGGCTCAACTATGCAACCTGATTCCCGCCTTCCTTGTTTCGAAGGTCGCCCGGGAATGCGGCGTGGACAAAAAGGCCCGGAGCCTCAGTCCCTGGTCGCATCGGGTCGCGCTGCTCTACGCGCAGTTCACGCACGCGCTCAGCCTGAACGAAGACAACGCCGTCCTGTGGCAGGCGCGGACGGCCTTGATCCTGCGTGTGCTGCCGCGGTTCCTCGCGTTCTCCAACAGTTGGAAGCACGGCTTCAAGCGGCTCTTCTGCCTGCTGCGCTCGAGCGTCTGGGACGGCGTTCTGATCGCCAGCCTTGCGTCGCCAAACGCAGTTGGAAAGATCGAGCCGAAAACAGGCGAAATGCGGGGTGCTCAGACCCAAAGGGCCGGATCTATGCGGCTATGGGACGGCAGCGACCACGATTCATTCTTTCGCGCCAGGCTCTTCGGCGGCCGGCGCGTCCGCTTGCAGCGCCTTGTCGAGAACAGGCGCAAGGGTCTTGGCCACAACGGCATGCCCCTTGGGCGTCCAGTGACCGTCGCGCCGGTAATAGAGGTCCGGGCCGCCCCGGCGAAGCGGCTCGAGCAGGTCCACGAAAGGGATGCCCAGGTCCCCGGCAATGACGCGAAGCCGCCGATTGTCCTCGTTGTTCGGCCGTCCCCGGAAGAAGAAGCGGTCATATGAGGAGTGGCCGCAGACTTGGGACGCCATGGGCGCGGCGGTCAGGATCAGTTGCGTCTGGTCCTTTCGACATTCCTCGCCCAAGAGAGCCAGAAACTGGCGAACCAAGCCCCAGCCGTGCTCCTGGGCAGGACGCAGGGCGGGATCGTCCTCGAGAATGAAGAACTGGTCGTTCTGCGGGGGTTCGGGGAACCAGTTGCGCAGACGGCGGCAGCGCATCACGTAGTGCGCGAGGGACGCCACGTAGGATACTTCAGCCGCCCGGGGGCGCTCGGCGAAGAAAACCATTCGCATGACCTTCTGGTAGGCCACATTCCGCTGAGCCCGAAGCGGGACCTCAACATATCCGGGCTTGACGGCGATGGGCCGGCCCTCGTCGTCCCACCGGGCGTTTGCGACGTGACAGAGAACGTCGTACACGTCATTGCTGAAGAACACGAGGAGGACAACGTCCGGCGCCGTGCGCGCGCGCAGCTGCCGGTAGTAGAGAAGCTCCAGCAGAGTGGAATACGATCCGACCCCCGCGTTGATGACGCGCACGGGGCCGTCGCGCCGAGCGGCGAGATCCCGCTCGAGAAGATCGCAGAAACCCGCGCCGCGGGGCACTTGGCGCGCCTCGACGAAGGAGTCGCCCAGGACGAGCGCTCGGCGCTCGCCTCTCAACCGCCGCGGCGGCAGTGGATCGTCGTTCCATCCCTCCGGGCTCGTCCGGCCGAAGACACAGTACTCCAGCCCCGGCGGCATGCCCGTGGCGACGAACTCCGCGTCCTCGGCCAGCGCATGATGGCGGATCGGGTCGTCGCGCGAAGCCAGTCGGTCCTGGACCACGGGGGCGAAGAGTGGACGCATGCTGCGCGCCTTGACGCAAACAAGCCCCCGCAACGCGAACTCCCCGAGCAACAAGGTCAGAAAGGCTGCACCGAGGGTCAGGAGGGATCGCAGGAGCCAGAGCCGCCGCCGGCGGGTGGGGCTTCGCCCCGCGGCGCGGACATCGGCGCCGCTCACCGCGACACCGCCGGGAGAAGACAGAGAACGCCGTGGATCATCGCTCGTCATCGGGGAACATCGCCTCAGTGGAGTTCCACATTCAGGACGCGCGCGGCAAACTATAAAGTGTGGACTTCGAACTCTCTGTCCTCTTGGCCAGACGGGCTGCTAGAAGATCCCCGGATTCCCGGGCCCAAAGAGCGAGATGTCGCCCACGCTCACCGTGCCGTTCGACGGATCGTAGGGAAGCGAGTAGCTCCACTCCCGGATCGGTCCCAGACTGCGCATCTCCCACAGAGCCGGACAACGCGCGTCCGTTCCCGGCGGCCCCGCCGGCCCCTCCTGCTGCAAGGTGTTAACGCGAAAGCCCCAGACGATGAGCGCATACTCAGGGGTCCCCGGCGTGTACCCCCCGATGTAGTAGTAGTGCGGCGCCCAGCGGTGGGCGCCGAGCCCCTGGCTTGTTCCCACGCCCTTTTCCGGGAACGGGTCCACGGGGAGCGACGTGATGTACGCGATCGGGGAGGTCAGGAAAGCCAGTCCATAGACCGTCGTCGTATCGCCCCAGGGGTAGTTGTTGTTGTCGGTCCGGTAGGCTTCGAGGGCGGTGGCGAGGGAGCGCAGATCCGATTTGCACCGCGAGACCTTCGACCGGACCTGCGCTTCGAGGAAATTGGGCACGGCGATGGCCGCCAAGATGGCGATAATGGCAACCACGATCAGCAGCTCGATCAGCGTGAACGCTCCTCTCATCCGTAACATCTTCATTCTCCTTTCATCCTTCCTGCGTCGCAGGGGCTAGGTCCCGCCGGCGCGACGGCGGTACTCTTCGAATTCCACGCCCGTCCGGTACAGCCCGAAGGCGGGGGCGTCGCGCAGCCCGAAGACGGCCGTCCGCTTGGGGGCGTAATCGCGTTCGAGGAGGACGTCGGAATCCGTGAAGAAACTCCGCCGGTAGTGAAGCAACTGGTAGTCCACGGGACCGCGATCCTCCACAAGGCGGATGCCCGGTTTGAGCCACCCCCACTGCTGGTAGCACCGCAGTACGTTGATGTTCATCGCCCGGGGCATGAGGGTGGCGCCATCGGGGATTTTCTCGTTGATCACGTCCAAGGCTTTCCGGTTGAGCGCCTCGCCCCAGTACGCGACCTCCATACCCTTCTCCAGAGCTCCTCGAGGGCCGCCGATCAGCTGGTTGAAGAAGGAAAGGTAGTAGGGCCGTACGCTTAGCAGCGCCCATCCGCCGTTGACGATGACGAGGATCGTGATGGCCGTCAGTGCGGCCATTCCGGGCGAGAAGCGCCGGCCCTTGAGAAAGGGGGAGAAGAAAGCGCCGATCCGCACAAGCACGCTGCCGCCGATCCCCGCCAGAACCGCCACGAAGGGAAAGGCGGAGAGAAACAGCCGGACGCCGTCGTACTTGGGGGCCGCCGGCCCCATCTGGACGAGACAAGGCAGCGCGGCGGCCCAGAGATAGAGGAGCCCGAAGTAGTGGCGTCGCGGGGCCCGTATGGTTCGCGCCACTCCCAGGATGGCCAATCCGAGCGTCGTGAGAGGCAAGCTCAACGCCAAGAGAACCAAGGGGTAGTGCCACGGCGCGGGACCGGAGAGGGAATCGTAGACTCTCCCGAAATACAGCGTTCCCGTCTGCTTGTGCTCGAAGTTCCAGGCCAGATACTGGAGGAAGTGCGGGAGGGGTTGGCGCCACAGCCAGGGCCAGACCAGCGCCATGACGGGCGGAGCGAGGAAGAGCATTGCGTAGAGGTTGTTCAGCGAAGCGCGGCGGTGGAACAGAAACGCCCAAGGGAGAAGGATGAGGGGCAGCGCGAGGGCATTGATCTTCGTGGCAAGTGCAAGCCCCAGAAAGAGCCCCGTCAGCGCCGCCCACCTGCCGCTCTCCAGACCGCGCAGAAAAGCGTACACGACCAGGACCGTCATCATCGCCATCGGCGTTTCCGTCGCGGCGAAGTGGGCGTGGCCGAAGATGCGGGGCATGAAGAAATAGGCCACGACGGTGAGCCACGCCGTTACGCGACCGTGCGTGCGGCGCACGAGGAGATAAAGCGCAACGATGGTCAGGGCAAAACAGAAGGCGATGGGACGCCGCATCGCCGCCAGGGGCGAGGGATTCCCGCCCGCCGTCATCATCCCCAGCCCAACCAGGAACCGGGTCACGGAGGGATGGCCCCGCGGCTCCTGGCGATCGGCGTCCCAGAACCGCTCGAGGTCCGTCTCTCTCACTGGCGCTCGTCCGGGCCCCAGACACGCGGCGATCCAGGCGTTTGTTCTCCGGGCCGCGTCGACGTAGTAGGGCTCGTCCCACGACATCCCGACCTCGCCGGAGTCGCCCAGAACCGCCAACGCGGCCAGCACGAACAGGAGAAGGATGAACCGCCTCTCATAGCGCATGGTCTCGAGCCGCTCGCGTTCCCGCAGCGGACGGCCAGAGGGTGCGATGAGGGTCTCTTCGTCTTCCTCATTGCTCTCCGGGATGACGACGGGCGTTCCATGCCGTCGTCCTCTGGAGGACTCGGGAATGGCGAAGCGACTGGGGCTTTCTGGGCCCAGCGCCGATTCCTCCTCTTCGGCGGCCGTTTTGTCTCGGGCAGAGAGGCGAGGGAGCCTTGGGTCTTTCACGGCGCCTTTCCCCCTCGGGCCCTGACGGGGGGCGTCTGCGGGCAGCCCAGGAGGAATACGGCGCCCGAGAGGACCATGACGAAGCAACACGACAGGAAAAGCCCCAGACGAAAACTGAACGGCTCGAAGGAGACTGTGATCGTCAGCGGCTCTTTCTCCGGAACGTCACAGGCCATCATCACCGCGTTGACGCGTCTCAGGGGCTCGGCGCGCCCGTTCTTGCGACAAACCCATCCTGGGTAAGCGGCCGAGAGCATGATCAACTCGCCCGACTTCCCCTCCGGTTTGGCGAGCACGTAGGCGTTGGGTGAGTCCTGCGGTCGCTGTACGTCGAAGGTCGCGGCCTCCGCGGCGAGGCGATCGAGACTCTCCGTTGTTCTCTTATCGGACGCAAGCCGGTAGTTCATATTCGACATCCGCGGCTCCGTCGCAACGATCCGCTCGGGCTTGCGATCGTCCACCTCCAGGGCCTCAAGGTCGTACGCCTGCCGTAGCGGCTCCCCCCACACAAATCGTGGGAGGCCGTCCAGGTTCTCATATACTGCGAAAATCCGCAGTCTTCTGGCGTCGTTCTGTTCGACTCCGAACGGGGCGAACATCCCACTCTCCGGGAGCGAGGCAAAAGCCAGACTGGCGTCCTGCCTGCTCCGCCGGATCTCGGTCCCGAAGAGGAAGCGCAGGCGGTCGCTTATCACCGGCTTGTCCGTTACGAGGTAGCGGATGTTGAGGAGCCCCATCAGACGGGTGTCGGGGGTAGGGGTGTAGAGATTGCGGCGGTACCTCTCGATGAAATTGAGATAGGAGAGAGTGGGCAGCAGTCCCTCCTCATAGCCCCGGCAGACCTGGTGGCGCCCGAGCACGTTCAGGTTGGTCTGGCAGCGCTGCACCTGCAACTGCGTGGCGACCCGTTTCGCCCACTTTCTCTCGGCGATGCGATTCTCGTCGAAACCGTACGGCACCTCGTCCAGAAGCCGAAAGACGCGGTACTCCCCGCGATTCTCATTAAGGAAATCGACCAAAGGCCCCCTCTCATAGATAATGTCGGCCGAGTCATGGTAACGGAACGCCTGACTCCAGCTAAACATGTAAAGGTCTCCGAAGGCGATGACGACAATCAGCAAGCGGAGGGGGGCCACGGTCGTCGCGCGGATGCGTCGGCGTTCCCGGAGATAGAAGAGAGCCTGGTTGAAGCCGACGGCCGCCAGCGCCGCCATCGAAAGAACGAAGAAGATCATGAACCGAGCGGGCACGCGCGTGTGCTCCGCTCCCGGGTGCCAGAACAACGCCAGCCGGTAGAAGAAACCGTTGGAGTAACTGCCGGAGGCAATCAGAATCGACACAATGGCCAGAAGCAGGAAACATCGCACGACGAACTCTTTCCACAGAACGACCGCGGCAAGAGCGGCCAGAGCCAGAGGCGCCAGACCGATGTAACAGACGAGCTCGCCGAAGTTGTAGTCATAGGTCCGATCGCCGGCGAAGCCGTGCAAGCCCGTCGCCGGGTTCCCAAAAGCGTTCGGCAGAATCAGGGTAATCAAATGCCGCGGAGGGAATGAGTAGATCAGCATCCGCTCGGGCGGATCGAGCTGGCGCACGCTCGTCTGCGCCAGCTCGGCAGAGGGCAGGATCTGGGCCGCCCCGAGACCGAGCCCCGCCACGACCGCCAGACCCAGCATTGCCACCCCCGCCCCGCTTGGCGGGTCGTCGATCCGGTGGCGATGGAGGTAGTAAACGGAATAGATGATCACCAACATGCCCAGATAGGTCAACGTGTAGATGACGTACTGAGGATGCCCGGCCAGCGTCTGCATCCCGAGGCATAGGGCCACGAGCGCTGCGTGCTTTACGCGGGGATCGCGCAGCACAATGACGGCTTCGCACATGATCCACGGGATCCAGCTGATGGCGGCGAGCTGGTTGACGTGGTCGGTGTGGCCGCCGACGAACCCCGAGCATCCCACGATCACACCCATCAGCAGCGAGGGGAAACGTTCGAGTTCGAGCCCTCGCAACCCGAACACGTAAGCGCCGAAGGCGAGCCACAACAGACTCAGGAAAATCGTGAAGTTCAGCGCCGTCGTCGGTGCGCCAAAAGCCAGCGCCAGGACCTGGGGAGGGTAAAGAACTCCCGCCTGATAGGGTGCCAGAAAGGGCGCCCCCATCCAGGTGTAAGGGTTCCACAGCGGGATGATCCCGTCGTACATCGCCAGCCGGTAGTGCTGCAGGGCCGGCGCGAAGAGACTCAGACCGTCCCCGCCGTACGAGGTGAGCGTGGGATCGAGAAAAGGCGGGCCGTAGAAGAGCGCCATCAACCCCGTCAGCAGCAACAGATCGACGGTCGTCTTGGAGACGCTGGAACGCTTGGCGGGAAAAAGAGTCCAGGGCACGACGCATTCCCCCTGCTCATCGAAATGAACCGGTCATGTCTTCGGAGACCTTTTCGGCGACCTTCTTGACGCGTCTCGATTCGGCAATCAACTGCTGGAGGCGTCTCTCGAAGGCCGCGCCGTCCAGGGGCATCTTCACCGATTCGCCCGTCAGGGAAGAATAGAGCATGGCATTGGCGAGCTCAACGGAGTGGATTCCCTCTTCCGCGGGGGCGATCAAGGGCGCGCCGTCCAAGATCGCGTCGATGAAATTCTGCAGGATCTCCACGTGCTGCCCCCCGTACCCGCTCACCGGGATCTCTACATTCCAAAGACTAGGCGTGCCGAAGGCGTGCTCCGTTTCCTTCGAGAAGACGCTCGTGGCGACTTCGTTTCGGCAGAAGCGCACGGCCTCCCCCTCGTGGATGATCTTGCCGCGGTCGCCGGCGATCTCGAAACGGTTCGAGCCCGGGTGTTCGCCGGTGGAAGTCACGAAGACGCCCGTGGCCCCGTTGGGGTACTCCAGGTAAGCGGTCACCTCGTCTTCGACTTCGATGTCGTGGTACTTGCCCAGGGAGCAGAACCCCGTGACCCGCGACGGCATCCCGCAGATCCATTGGAGCAAGTCCAGGTTGTGCGGACACTGGTTGACGAGCACGCCGCCGCCCTCCCCTTTCCACGTGGCCCGCCACCCGCCTGAGGCGTAGTAGGCTTCGGGGCGGAACCAATTGGTGATGATCCAGCTCATGCGCTGGATCTCGCCCAACTCTCCGTCGGCGACAAGCCGCTTGATCCGCTGGTAGTGGGGGTCGGTGCGTTGGTTGAACATGGCGACGAACACTTGGTCCTTGCCCTTGTGCGCGGCGATCAGGCGTTGGGCGTCCGCCTTGTGCACGCTGATCGGCTTCTCCACGAGGACGTGGAGCCCTTGCTCCAAGGCGTCAATCCCGATGGTGGTGTGACCGTAATGCGGCGTGGCGATCAGAACGGCGTCCACCTCGCCCGAGCGGATCAGGTCCCGGCTGTCGACGAATTTCCTGACGTTTTCGAACGGATTCATCCGTTCCTCGATGATGTCGCAGACAGCGGTCAGCTTGCACCGCGCGATGCGCCCCCCGAGAACGCTACGCAAATGGAAATTGCCCATCCCGCCGATTCCGATGACTCCCATCCGAATCATATGTCTTCCTCTCCCTGGGCCTCGTTCATGAGGACTGAATCTGTCCGTATCCAACCAGAAAACTCCCGCTGCGATCAAGCATTAGTTTGCCAGGACCATTGGAGAGGCCCTTGCGAAATCGGGATGGTGGCGCGGGGCGGGGATTTTGGCGGGGGCGGGAAAGCCGCTTACCCCAGAGTTCGCAAGGGGCTCACGACACAAGGTGTGGCTTTTTTCCTTGCGGCTCTTGGTGCGATGTGCTTAAAGGGGCGAGGCGTTCGATGCTGGGGACGGGGACGTCCGCTACCGCGCTTCTGATAGGGGCCGGTCTTTCGTCTACGTTACAGCCTGCCTTGCCCCTTGCGGTCACTGCGCTGAGATCGGCTAAACGGATCTTGGCGCATTTGGGCGCGTCGATCTCGCGGACCTCACCACAGGGCGCCACCGTTGTGGAACGGGCGGTTCGCGCTTCGTGGCAGCGACCGGCGGTTCCGAGGCGAGCCCGGCCGGGCAAGCTTCTGGGCTCGTTCTCGCGCCCAAGGCGTGCCGGCAGGGCATGGGGGCGAAGGGAGGCAAGAATGTCCAGCAATCTCTTCCCCAGGCGGCTGTTCCGCCTGGTAGTGCCCAAGTATCCCTCTTTCAACGTTTACAGCCGCGTCGCCCGCAAGACGACGGCGCTCGGGCCGATATGCGTGGCAACCAGCGTCAGCAAGATGCCCGGTTGGGACGCCGAGATTATCGACGAGAACAACTACCGTTTCCCCGGACCTCTGGACGCGCGCGGAATGCCCGATCACCACGCTCTTCACGAGCTCCGCCCCGCCGACGTCGCGGGATTCTACGGAGGTCTGTCTTGTACGATAGGGCGCATCCACGAGCTGGCCGAGCTCTACCGCTCGTGGGGCGCTCTCACGATGGGCGGCGGTTCGCACCTCGATGCCCTTCCCGAGGAATCTCTCCGGAGCGGTCTCGACGTCGTGGTGCACGGCGAGGGTGAAGAGACGATCCGCGAGATCCTCCAGGCTTGGGAGAGTCGGCGTGACTTTGGCGCGGTTGCCGGCGTCTCTTTTCTGAAAGAGGGTCGTCTCCACCGAACGCCTCCTCGTGCGCCCATCGAGGATTTCGAAAGCATGCCGCTGCCCGACTTCGGGCTTCTGCGTTTTGCCAAGGTCTCCGTGTTTCCGGTCAGCCGCATTCGCGGCTGCGGCGCGAACTGCGAGTTCTGCTCCGTGAAGGGCGCCGCGCGATGCGCCAGTCCCGAGCGCTTGCTGGCGCAGATCCGGTACGTCGCCGAGGCGTTCCGCGCGCGCGAGTTTTTCGTGGTGGACGACCAGTTCGCGCAGAACCGATCCGAGACGCTGCGCTTCTGCCGACTGCTCAGGGACTACCAGCGCCGCATGGGTTTGCGTTTCTTCATCACCGTGCAGATTCGACTCGAGTTGGCGCGTGACGAGGAGCTCCTCGATGCCATGCGCGAGTGCGGCGTTCGCTGCCTGGCCATCGGATTCGAGTCGGTCATCGACGAGGAGCTGCGCGCTATGCGCAAGGGGTTGAGGGCGTCGCAGATGCTTGACCTCGCCAGTCGCTACCGAAGGCACGGGTTCCTGATACACGCCATGTTCATCTTCGGTTATCCCATGCCGGAAGGCGTCCCCTTTGCGATGTCCGCCAAGGAACGCATCGACCGGTTCCGCAAGTTCATCCGTCAGGCCAAGCTCGACACGATTCAGGTCCTTCTGCCGGCGCCGCTTCCTGGGACTGCTCTGCGGGAGCGACTTGAGGCGCAGGGCCGCGTCCTGCCGCTTTCGTGGGAGTACTACGACGGCAATTTCCCGCTCATTGCGAGCGACGAGCCGCTCACCCCGGAACAGGTGCAGAAGTCAATACTGGAAATCATGGGGGGGTTTTACCGGTTCCGCCACATGTTCGGCGTTGGACTGCGCACGCTCCTTTTCCCCTTCGCCATGCTCCCCCTGGTGAACGTCCAAGCGCGCTGGCGCCGCTGGTACCGGTCCTGGCGAAACGATATCGTCCGCTTTGCCGGCTGGTGCATTATCAGGAACTGGCGAAAGCGTTTCCGCAAAGACCGCTTTCTTGAGAAGCTGAGAAGGGCCGTGGCGGCGAGCCGTCGGCCGCGCGGCGTATAGACGGCGGCTTCGGATCCGTCTGCCTCGTTTCCATTCCCCTTTTTCGCATATCGTGGCGCGCTCGGACGACTGAACGCGCTCTGCCAGACATCGCAAGGCTCTTTGCCTTTCTTGAGATGGCGCGCCCTCGACGAGCCGCGGGCGCGCGTTGCCGAGGTCAAGAGGCGACTCCGGCGGTCCTAGATCAACCGCAACTGGCGGATGCCCTCTTCTCCCACCAGGTACCCGGCCTCGTGCGCCTGCGAGTCAAGAAAACGGTTCGCTCCCTCATGTTCGAGGTGGAGGCAGATCGCGTCCGCCTCGTGGAGACCGGCGTCGAGGCGGGCTCGCAGCCGGGTGTGACCCGCGGCTACGTAGTCAAGGAAATAGGTGCGAACAGCGAGAATGGGGGCGTGGAGCAGACGCGAAGTCGAGGCGATGCGTCGAAGTTTCTTTTCTTCGACCGCACCTTGGGTAAGAACCAAGCCGGAGTAGCAGATCGATCCGCAGGAAAGGCGAAGGGCATCGCGGCGGATGGCGAACAGCTCATGAAGCGTCCGGATGTAGCCTTCAACGGAGATGCAGGGAATCTCGGCGCTGATTGCCTCGTTCTCTTTGCGCAGATCGCGGTAGCGGCGCGTACGGGGGGAGAAAAGGTCCTCTGCCTCAAAAGAAGCCTGGTTTCCTTCGGTGATGTGTCCGAACTGCGAGAGCACGCGATCATAGGCGACGCGAAGCGCGCGCACGTCGTGCGAACCGAATTTCTCGTCAAGGTTGTCATATTGTTTCTGGGCGGCGCACGAAAAGCGAAAGGCGATGTCCTTGTCGACAAGCACATGGATCCGGGCGGGCAGTTCCTCGATGCCGTGCATGAAAGCGTAGAGAGCTCGGTGGTTGCCCTGTAGAAGGGGGTAGTCGCGGATCATCTGACCCCGTACAACCGTGAGGGGCAGAAGCTGGACGAGCCGGCGGAACTCCTCTGGTCGCAGGCTGCACAAGCGCAAGTAGCGCCAGATCTCGATGTCGGGCTGCAAAACGCGCAGCATCGACAACGGAACCTGGGCTGCATGCGTTCGGATTTCGGTCGGCCCAAAGAGACTGCGGAGGTACGTGCGCGCGTCCGCCGCATCGCTCTTCGCGTCCCTGAATCCCGTTCGGAAGGCTTTGGCGGAAATGCTCTTGATGATCTCGTCGATGGAGGGCATGACTTCGACGCCGAGGCGCATTGCGGCATTTCTTCACACGGCTTCATTCACCATGCTGATTTCCTTGAACCTGCAGAAACGCGCGAGGTCCTGCGTGATGTCTCCGTAGCACGTGACCCGGTGCAATCCGCTCGACCAGTTCTCCCACAATCGCTTCACGTCGCCGTTCACTTCCACCGCGATCTTCGTGCGGCAACCTCGATCCACGTCGGGCGCATCTATCACCGCGCCGGTGAAATACGGCAAGCGATCGGCGCCAACCAGCACCGCCTGAGTGACTTTCTGGCCGACGCGCATCTTCACCTGCGCCACGGCCCCCTCTTGTCGTTCCATGATGCAGCGCAACTTGTACGGAGCAGCCGGCCCCTCCGGACCATCCATTCTCGTCGTCCCCAGACAGTGAGCCAGAATAATGCTGTTGTTCGCTTCATCCACCGTGGGGTCGCTGATAAAACCGGGTTTCCCCGCCAGTCCCTGGAACAGGATGTGGGTCATGGCGCAGGGCAGATCCGATTCGCAGATGCCGCCAAGTCCCATGTCATTCAGCCGGGTGAAACCGATGCAGGGATACGCATAGGACTGGCAGAGCGGCCCGTGCATGGTGCCATAGCAGTCGACGGTCATGACGGTTGCATCTTCTTCATCCAACAATCTCTCAAAAGCTAGCGCCAGTTTGCAGGACTTGAAGATCGTCTCCTTGGAGGGTTCCACGACTTCAACCGCTTCCGCGATCCAGCGGTCCGACTCCGCCTGGGCTTCGCTGTCCTTAACGGAATGGTAGGCGTCGACCATTCGCTTGGCGTCGATCTGCTTTATCTCCGTCCCGAACTTGTCTCTCATGCTGTCGGCGTACTCGGCGAATGAGCCACTCGTAACGTTCAGGATCTTGGCTTCTCTCAGATGATGAATCGCGCGAAAGGGCCTGATAGCGGCCGCAAGTTGTTTATAGTCGCTGGTGAGAATGCACTCCATCTTGGCGCCGGGCTCTTGTTTCCGCACGGAGCCGAATGCGGCCCATTCATGCCCGGAATACGGCACGGCAAAGACCATTGTCGGCCGACCCGCGCTAAGGACTTCGTTGAGAATCGGCATTATCCCGAGTGTGAGATGAACCACCAGGACGCCGTCAGCATCGGCCAATCTCTGCTTCAAGGACTGAACCTGATCGGCGGAAGTGACCAGTTCGTCGACAACGAACTCCACGTCGGACAACTCCGGCTTCAGTTTCGCGAATTCGGACCCATAGAGCCGAATCTCCTCTTGGAGATTCAGGTTCGGTTTGGGCCATAGACCGGCTGGATTCGCCATGTAAATCCTGGCGACCTTGACTTTCGTTCCCCTGCAGCCCGGGCTCACGAGCGGCGATCCCTTTGCGGCGTCCGCGCCGAAGGCCAGAGCGCCGGAACCGCCAAGATATAGAGCGCTTCCCGCCGCCGTCAGTTGCAGAAACTCCCTGCGTTTCATTCCCGTCCTCATGTCCGTCTCCTCCGATCTCACGTTGGTCGCGCGTCTTACGTCGCGCATGGCAGCCGATCCACAGCCGCCTCCCGGATGCGCCGGTTGGCGGAATGCGGGTCTTTCCCCATGTCAACCCCTGGGGTGGGGCCGGCGGAGAGGGTAGGAATCGAACCCACCACGGACAGTGTTATCTGCCCGCAACTGGTTTTGAAGACCAGTGGAGACACCAGCCCCCATCCTCTCCGCAGAAGGATCCCGTCCCGTGGAGCGGAACGCCTGTTGTTCGTCATCATCCGTGAAAACGGGGCGGGGTCAAGGGGAATTCTCGCCGCCCCTGGCTTCTGGGCGCCTGTCCGAATGCCGGCAGCCCTGAGAGGACCGCCCGCCAACCCAGAGATCCCTTCGGTCGCTCTGGGCTTCGCCCCGACGCCCCTTCGGGGCTATTGGAATCCGGACCGGCGCCCGTGCGGGCAAGGGCGCGTTTTCGGCCTTGCGCGGGGCGCCGGCGCCTTGGATAATGGAATGCATCATGGCGTCTCTGCAAATCAAGATCTACGGCGACGATTGTCTGAAGAGAGCCTCGAGACCCGTTGAGACGTTCGACGGCGATCTCAGGCGCCTGGTCGGCGACATGGCCGAGACGATGTACCAGGCGCGCGGGATCGGCTTGGCGGCGCCGCAGGTCGGGGAGAACGTGCGTCTTCTCATTCTCGACGTGGACTGGATCAGCGAGGAGGGCGGCGAACCGAAAGAGGAGCGGAACCTGAAGGTCCTCATCAATCCTGCGCTCGCGTGGGAGTCGGTCGAGGACTCCTCCGTGATGGAAGGATGTCTGAGTCTGCCGGGAATCGAGGGGGAAGTATACCGGCCGGTGGCGGTCAATATCCGTTACCAGGATGAATCGGGCCAACAACACGAACGCCGCGTCGAGGGCATGGAGGCGCGGTGCGTGCAGCACGAGATCGACCATCTCGACGGCGTTCTGTTCGTCGACCGCATGCCGCGCATGAGACGCAGGCTCCTGGCGGGTAAACTGAACGCCCTGAAGAAGACGCCGCGCTCGGACACGAACGTGTCAGCGCAAGGTAAGGCGTTCTGAGTCTGAGCGCCCTGCGTCGCAACGTGGGAGACCGTCTCCGACGGGCGGTCCGCTCTCGGTCCCGAGATCGCTCCCCACGATCAACCCGTGCGCCGTCTGAGGAGACCGCGCTCCACGAAGGAGTCGCTTGTGCCCGTGCGAGGAAAGAAACCACTTCGCCTGAAACGTTGGTCGGCGTGCGCGCTTCTTGGCGGCGTGATTGGCTTTGCCGCTTGGCTCGCGGGATGTCAGACTGCGCGGACGCAAATCCGCAAGGTCCCCAATCCCAACGTCATACTTATCAGCATCGACACCTGCCGGGCGGATCGCCTGAGCTGCTACGGCCATCCGGGGAAGACGACCCCCAACATCGACGCCCTCGCCGAGCAGGCCGTTCTCTTCTCCGAAGCCAGCTCGCCCGTTCCCATGACCCTTCCGGCGCACGCTTCCATGCTGACGGGAACAATCCCCCCTTCCAACGGCGTCCGGCACAACGACGGGTACAAACTGAGCGCCGGGGACCTCACCTTGGCGGAGATCCTGAAGGAGCGCGGTTACAAAACGGGCGCCGTGATCAGCGCGTTCGTTCTCGACTCGCAGTTCGGCCTGGACCAGGGATTCGATTTCTATGACGACGTTTTCGAGGAGAAGAAAGAGAACGTCCACGGAGGCGGCGTCGAGCGGCGGGGGGAGGAGGTGAGCCGCGTCGCCATTCGGTGGCTTGAAGAGAATCGCGACGAACGTTTCTTTCTCTTCATCCATTACTACGACCCGCACCTGGAATACGACCCGCCGTCGCCTTACGACTCGACCTACCGAGACGACCCGTACACGGGCGAAGTCGCCTACGCGGACCATTGCATCGGCGCGTTCCTCGATAAGCTCAAGGATCTCGGCCTCTTCGACTCCGCGCTCATTCTTGTGACCGGCGACCACGCCGAGAGTTTGCACGAGCACGACGAGGCGGACCACGGGTTCTTTATCTACCAGAGCAGTCTGCGAGTGCCGCTGGTCATTAAGTTCCCCGGCCAGAAGGAGCCGCGCCGCGTGAACGAACGCGTGGGGCTGGTGGATCTGGCGCCGACGATCCTCGGCTACCTCGACGCGCCCATTCCCGACACCATGGACGGCGAGGACCTAACCGTTTTCCTCGCCGCCGACGCCGGGCGCGGGAAAGAGTGGCAATCCCTCTACTACTGTGAATCCATCGAGCCGACCAGTTACCGCTGCGCCCCTCTTCAAGGCGTGATCGACGGCGACTGGAAATACATCCGAACCCTCAAGCCGGAACTCTACAATCTGGCCGCCGATCCGGGCGAGAAGACGAATCTCTTCGAGTCGGAACCCGTGGAAGCGGCTCGGTTGGATAAGGAGCTTGCCGCGATCCTTGAAACGGCGGAGCGCGATCTCCACGGGGAGAACCAACTCACGCTTGGGGCGGAGAGCTTGGCGCGTCTGGAAAACCTCGGCTACATCGGTTCCGGCGCGGCGGGGGGCCGGATGGAGGGCGAGGAGTATCAGGAGGACGCCAAGGATTTCATCGCCACGCTGAACGAGACCCTGCGAGCGAAGGAACTGGACCGGGAGGGCCGCTTCTCCGAGGCCCGCGCCATCTGCCAACGGATCCTGGCCCAACGCCCGCACCTCGTTTCCCTCCACGAGGCGCTCGGTTCCATCGCAATGCACGAGGGGAGGATGGAAGAGGCCGCCTCGCATTTCTCGACGTACCTGCAAAAGATATCGGAAGGCGCAAAGGAAGGCCGGCAGATCCCCGCGTTCGACGTCGAGAAGGCCTTGACGAACCTGGCCGGCGTCATGCTCGCGCTGGGGAGGCTCGAAGAAGCGGCCAAACAAAGCGAAGAGGCCCTGCGGCTCAACCCCAATTCGGGCCTTCTGCATTACAACGTCGGGCTTGTTCGCCACCAACAAGGCCGCTTCGACGAAGCGGTCGAGCGCTACGAGAAAGCGCTCGAGCTGGATCCGAATCTGGACCAGGCGCGCAACGCGCTGGCGGCCGCCAAGGCAAAGGAGAAAGGCCCCTCCGCCGCCTCTCCCCCCAAGATTGACGCCGACTCGATCGAGGGGCTCCTTATGCGCGCCATGCAGCAGTTCATGGCGGGCAAAAGCGAGGAGGCGCTTTCCCTCGTCGAAACGGCCCTGAAGGAGAACCCCAAAGAGCTCAGCCCGTACCCGGAGATGGCGAATGCCCTGGTCCGGCAAGGCAGGCCCGCCGACGCGATCACGCTCCTCTCGAAAGTCCTCCAGGCTTTCCCCGACCACCCGCCCTCTCACTACACGATCGCTTTCTGCTACGTGCGGCAAGGCGACGTTCGCCAGGCGATCGGGCACTTGCGCAAGACCATTCAGGCCGCGCCGGACTGGGCGGAGCCGCTCATGAGCCTCGCATGGATCCTCGCAACGAGCGACGATGACGACATCTTCAACGGCAAGGAGGCCGTCGAGCTGGCCACTCGCGCGGTCCAGCTGACGCCGGGCGAAGAGCGCTACGACCTCCTGGATACGCTCGCCGCCGCCTACGGCGCGGCGGGCCGATTCGAAGAAGCTCAACAGACCGCCCGCAGGGCCCTCGAGGTGATCCGCCGCACGGGTCCCCCGCAAGCCGTCCAGGAAGCCGGGGAGCGGCTCAAACTCTACGAATCCCGCCGCCCCTTTCGCCCGTCCCAGCCCTCACGCTGACCCAGCGCGCGCCAACAGCAACTTGTCGCGTTCCGCTCAGTCGGTCGTCTCACATGGGCGCGGCACAGGAGGCCGTGTCGCGCCGCAGGCCTTGGCGACTTGGCCAACCGTGTCTCTTGTTTCGCTGCGGAGAAATCAGACGTTTGGGTTCCGCGGCTTCCCGCCTCACGCGACTCCCGCCGCGCGTTTGGCGGATTCCAGCGTGTTGGTCATGAGCATCGCGATCGTCATCGGTCCGACGCCGCCGGGGACCGGCGTGATCGCCGAGGCCACTTCCTTGACGCTCTCGAAATCGACGTCGCCCGTCAGGCGGTAACCCTTTGGGTGGGACGGATCGTCGGCGCGGTTGACGCCCACGTCGATCACCACGGCGCCGGGCTTGACGTAGTCGGTCGTGATCATCTCCGCTCGGCCGATGGCGGCGATCAGGATGTCGGCCTCGCGACACACCTCGGGCATGTCGGGCGTGCGCGAGTGGACGACGGTGACCGTCGCGTCATAGCCCGGTCCTTTGCGCGCCATGAGAAGCGCCAGCGGCTTGCCCACGATGTTGCTGCGGCCCGCCACGACGAGGCGTTTGCCCCGCGGGTTGACGCCCGTGCGTTTGAGCAGTTCGACGACCCCCTTCGGCGTGCAGGGGATGAAGGAAGGAAGGCCCAGGGCCAAACGCCCGAAGTTCGTCGGGTGGAACCCGTCGACGTCCTTGGCGGGATCGATCCGCTCGAGCAAGGCCTGCTCGTCGAGGTCCCCCGGCAGAGGCAATTGCAGGAGGATGCCGTGGACCTTCTCGTCGGCGTTGAGTCGGTCGATCTCTGCTGCGACCTCCTCGAGCTTGGCGGTGGCGGGCATTTCGATCAACTCCGAATGCCACCCCATCTTCAGGCACGTTTTTTTCTTGCTGGTCACGTAGCTTTGCGACGCGGGGTCTTCGCCCACAAGAATCACCACCAACCCCGGCACGACGCCCGTTTTCTCCGTCAGCGCCTTCGCTTCGCGTTCGGTTTCCTCCAGGATTTCATCGCGGATTGCCTTGCCGTCAATCAACGTAGCCGTCATGCGTCCGGTCCTCCCCCGGTGTGGAATTGCGCAAGCCCGTCAGTTGGCCATAAGCCACGCCGAACCATAGGGGATGCCTCCTCCGATCGCAAGAGAATCCTGAGGGCGCGCCGATTCCGCCAAGGCCCGCGGGCCACGCGTATACTCCACTGCACTCATGAACCGACCCCACTACTCAAAGACTTCCGAGCGCTCAGAAGCGGTGTCGATTGGCGCTGGGTCTTACGACCCGGGGATGGGGCTGGCTTCAAGGCAACTCGTGTCCCGGAACTGTGCAAGTGGGGTTCTGGCCAAGGGGGTTGATCGAATACGTCCCGCCACTGGGGCATTCCGGCATGTGGCCGATATACGCTCGCGGCCCCACCAAGTCATCCCAGGTTGGGGGTCGTTCCAGATCGGCATTGGCGAGTTTCCACGCCTCTTTGGCGCCCCTGAGCTTCGCCAGGTTATGCTGACAGGCCATCAACTCCACTCGGTCTGTATCTCGGACTGTATCTCGGACTGGTATCAATGACGCTTCGATTTCCTCGAGGGTCGTCTCCTCGGCTTTGACGACGAATTCCTCCAGCAGGGCCGCTTCTTCGGGAGCCATTTCCCGAACGCCCAGGTCGCCGTAGATCACCCGGTAGGTCGCGCTGCCTTCGGGACGGTACCAAAAGATGGGCCTGTCGGCGGCGCCCAGTGTGACGCTCCTGCCGGCGTAATGCCAGTCGTTATCCGGCTGCAGCCTGGACAGGAATACCGTGCCCCGGACTTCCAGTGTGCTCTGTTCCTCCGTTTTTCCGCCCGTCTCTCCACGGATCGTCTTCCCGGCCCTGTCCATCTTTAGCTTTACCCTCGCCAGATCCCAAAGGTGCAGAGTCGGAGGGAACTGGCGATCCACATTGCGCAACGCCCAATCCTCCAGGAAGCGAACCAAACCCTCCTCATTGGCGGGGTCTTGCGGCTCAACGTGAACATTGACAGTCGAATAGCCCTCCGGCGGCTCGACACTGAAGAGCGCATCGTCCAACTCGACGTCGAAACGGAAATCGGACAGAACGACCTTCATCCCGCGATAGACGTTGACGAATCTCCCCTCGATGCGGAGGAGGTCGCCTGTCTCGGCGTCGATCCACACGTGCTTGTCTTGGCCTTCTTCCGTTACTCGGAAACCCAGGGCTTTTCGGCCGTCGATCTCCTGTTTTCCCAGTGATTCGTTCGCTCGTTCGGGGAGCGATTGCATCTCCCCGATCAGATCGAGTTGAGAGTTCTTTTTCGGCGGCAACTGCATGAAGTCCCTGACGACGCATTCCTTTGTCGACGGAGCGAGAAGAATCGATTTCCTCCGTATGGGGTCGTCAATCCAGACGCTTCCGTCGGGAAACGTCAGACGAGTAAGTCCCGGCGCCTTGTAGGCCGCCTCGATCCGCGTGGGCTGCATCTCCTTCTTGTCCCGCTTGCCTAGCCAATCCGGCATCCGCGCAACGAGGTCGGCGGAAATGCCGGTGGTTTCGACGTAGGTCATTGTCTTCGCCTCTCGCACTTGCCGCACGGCCGCGGCATAGGCTTGGTGCGGTCCCTTCTCGAACAGTGTCGGTCCCGCAATCAAGACTGCGACAATCGACACGGCCCCAACCGCCCATCTGATCTTATTCGAACGCTTGCTTCTCACCGCGTTCATGATCGCACTCTCCTCTCGAAGCGGCTCTTGGCCGCTCAATTGGCGGCGAAGAGACGCCAGCCGCCGCTGCGCCCGCGCCGTGACTTCGTGTGGAATGCTGTTGCTCTGCAAACGACTCTTCATCAACTCTTCGAGCAGATCGTTGGCGCCGTCGTGGAGACTCATCTCGCCGCCTCCTTTCGCGGTTTCGGGGCCAAGTGCGCCAGGATCTTAGCCAGTCGCGTTCGAGCGCGCATGACGTGCGTGCGCGCAGTGCTTTCGCCGCACCCCAGTGCTTGGGCGATATCCCGGTAGGAGAGTTCCTGGACGAATCGCATGAGGGCCGCTTGGGCTTGTTTGCGCGGGAGCTGGGCGATGGCGCGTAGGATTTCGTCGCGCTCTTGCTGAATAGAGGCTTGTTCGGCCGCGGAGGGCGCTGGGTCGGGGAGCGCCTCTGGAATCGCCTCAGGCGCTTCGCGTCGCCGAATCCGAGCCTGCCGCCGCAAGACATCGTAGGCCGCGTTGACGCAGATTCTCAGAATCAGAGCCTGAGGGTTTGGGTGGCGTTGGATCCGGTTGAGGCGCCTCCAGACCGTGGTCAAGGCGTCCTGAAACGCGTCGTCGAAATCGTCCGGGTCTTGCACGATCCGCCACACAGATCGGATCATCTGATTCTCAATTGGCTCGATCAGATCTCGGTACAAGCGATGATTTCCGTCCATCCGGGCTCCCGCTCAGGCCGCTGAAAGAGGTGGGCAGATTGGGGCCGTGTTCTGCCGCGGGGCCGTGTTCTGCCCCCCGCCATAGTAAACGCGGGGGGAGTGGTTTCTGTTGACAGTGTTTTCGCTTACGAGCCCAGGTCTGTCCAGTTCTTTTCTGTCCGATCGTGGTAGAGCTCAGGTACATGTTGACCCACCCCCGGTTCGGGGGCTGCGGTGTTTGGGGCTCCGGGGTCTGGGCCAACTGCGCCGGATCTGGCCGCGCCGCCATGCTCCTCGTCATATTCCTGGGGGTGGTTCCGGGCGCGCCGCTTCCCATGGCGTTCCAGGCGCTGGAACTAAAACCCGCCGTGATGACGTCTGCCTTTCCCACGACCACGACGGACATTCCCGGCCTGGCGATCTACTTCAGCGTGGCCGGCCCCACTCTCAAGCCTTGACGGAGCCGCCCGGGTTGGGGTCGAATGGAGTGGGAAGGGGAGAGGAGGGAGCGGACGTGCGGACGGGATCCCGTTTCCCTGAAGTCCCAGGCGCGGGCGCTGCCTGCTTAACAAGAAAACGGGCGCGTCCAAGACGGGCAACTTCCCCACAGGGGAGGTAGGATCTTCCGAACATGGAGCCCGCAGCGAACGGACCCACGCTGAGAGTCCCGCCCGGCGCCGCCGTGGGGTGGGCCGATCGCCATGGCGGGTGGATCCTCTCGATCTGCTTTCACCTCCTCGTTTTCACTTGGCTCATCAACGGGTCTCAGGGGCCTCGGGCGGCACTGGCGCCTCCGCCCAAGCCGATCGAACTGGTGTTCGAGGAGCCGCCCCCTCCCCCTCCGCCACCCGAGAATGCCCTTCCCGAAGTCAATCCGCTCCCTCCGCCGCCTCTGGTTCCGCCGCCGGCGGGCACGGGGGCGAAAGAGCCTTCCGAGTCCCAGGCGTCGTCCTTGCCCACGAAGATCGCCATGGCCGAGCCGCAGGCGGCGGCTCAGACCTCGGCGCCTGCCGCTTCTCAGGTCGAGGAGCAGTCGCCCAGCGAAGCCATTGACAAGCGGGAAAAAGAAAGAATCAACGCCGTCCTCGAGGCACACGCCGAACGCGCTCCTCGCCTGCGCAAGCAGGTCCTCGACGCCCGCCAGAGCATCGACCAGCGGCTGGAGCGGGCGGAGATGGCCGCGGACGGCCTAGCCAAGTTCCCTGGCTTCGATGGAGCGCGAGTCGGACCCATCCGGACTTTTGACTTCAACACCGCCAGTCCGGAAATCCAGGAGGAAATCAAGAGGCGTTACGGCATCAAGATTGTCCGAGGCTACGTTCATAAGCCGAACGCCTATTCCTACCTGAGCGCCGTCTCCGTCGGAGACAAGGTGTACCACGGCGCCGACGAGCCGGGCTATTACGAGATCTTCGCGCTCTCATCCGAGGCGACTGTTAAGCTCTTCTCCCTCGAGCAAGCCTGGCTCGACTCGCACGGCTACACTCCTGGGACGGCCCGCGTCGACACGGTGGTATTCGGGATTGTCGAGGTCCGCGAAGGGTATTGGGACCTCGGCGTCCTTGACATCAAAGTGCAGCGCTACCATCAGGTCGGCGATTCGACTGTCTTGGAGAATGCGCCCGCCGGCGGCGCGAATCCTTAGGCCCGCGGCCCCGCGGAAGCGCTGGCGTTCCGGTCCGGCATCTGCCGGGAATCGCAGGATTCTCCGGCTGTTCTTGAGTTGGGATTCTGGCCCTGTTTCGGGTTTCGAGATTCGGATTTCGGGTTTTCCTTCGACTATGTCGTGGAAAAAGATTCGCAAGACCTGGAAAAGAGCGGTTAAGCGCAGCCGGCGGAACCTGGTTTATCTCTTGACAATCCTGGCGCGGCGAGCCATTGTGTGTTTGCCTTTGCGCTGGGCTCGCGGCGTGGGCGCCTGCGTTGGCGTCGCCGCCTTCCCTCTGGTGCGGAAAGAGCGGCGTCGAACGCTGGAAAACTTGAAGTTGGCCTATGGCGGGGAAATGTCGGAAGGCGAGCGTCGCCGGCTCGGGCGCGAAGTGTTCCGCAACGCCGGACGCTCGGCCGTCGAAGCCGCTTTCCTCTCCACGGGAGAGGGCGGGAACATCCTGACCGATACGCGGGTCGAAGGTCTGGAGCACATTCAGGGCGTGCTCGAATCGGGCCGGGGAGTCCTCGCCGTCACGGCCCACTTCGGCAACTGGGAGCTGGTTCTCGCCGTGAGCGCCCTGCGATTTCCCTGCGAAGTGGGCGCCGTGGCTCGGGACCTAAGCAATCCCGGGTTGAATCGCCTGGTCACGGACCTTCGCGAACGTTGCGGGGCGCAGGTCTTCACGCGGGGCCAGAGCGGACGGGATTACGTGCGGTTCTTGCGCGGAGGCAACGTCCTCGGCATTCTGGGGGACATTGACACGTCGAAAGGCGAGGGCCTTTTCGTCGATTTCTTCGGCCGTCCCGCGTGGACCCAGAGCGGAATCGCCCGGCTTGCGCGGGTGGCCTGCGCGCGCATCGTCCCGGCGTTCATTTTCCGCGACCGGGAAGACCCGGCCCTGCAAGTCTACCGGATCGAGCCGCCTCTCGAGGAGCCGCCGGAAGGGCTTCCTGAGGAGGAGTGGATTCGGGCGACCACTCAGGCCTTCACGAAGGCCATCGAAAACGCGGTGCGCGAGCGCCCGGACCTCTGGATGTGGATGCATCGGCGCTGGCGACGCCAACCGGGGGAGGCCCGGACCCGTCGCCGCAAGCCGGGACGCGGCGCGGCGCCGGGAAGGCGTCCAAACAAGGAGGCGGCAGGCCGGCAAACGTGATGGGGAAGCAAGAAAGACTATTCCGTCTCGCGCGTCGGCCGTCGGGAATGCCCTCCGCCCCGGGAGCGCTTCTCCTGACCTTGATCGCGTTCGCCTCCCTGGTTCTCGTCGGTTGCTCCTCCCCCGGTTCGACGGACGCGGCGGCCGCGCCCACGGAAGAGACGCCCAACAACCTCCAATTGGAGAACATGGAGACCCGGATCTATAACGGCGGACGACTGGAAACCGTCATCCAGGCAACGCGCGGCGCTCTCGATCTGGACGTCAAAGAGGTGAACCTCAGTTCCGTCATTCTTTCCTATGACCAGGGAGACCGGACGATCCGCATGACCGGCGACAAGGGAACGCTCTACCTGGCGGATCGCCCCGAGGCCGCGGTCTATAAGGACGACCTGCTTCTGGACGGACACATTCAGGGCCAGGACAGCAACGGCATGTCTTTCTCCTGTCCGCGGGCGCGCTATTCCAGCCGCCAGGAAAAGATCTTTTCGGGCGGAGGATGGTTCGAGAACCGATTTCTTATCAGAGGCAAGGATTTCGTCTGCACGGGCGTCCGGTTCGAGGTCGACCGCGGCATGACCGCGTTCGTCGGTCACGGGGGTCGCTTGCGACGAGGTTCAGGAGTTCCGGACGCGGGAACAGGGGGGGCAACGTCCCCCTAAGGAGTGGAACCATGAGAGGCGCATCGGCACGACCAGGCAGAACGGCTTTGAGGCCGTTGAGTATCGCTCTGATCGGTCTGTTTGTCGGGTGGTCGGTTGCGGTCTTCCCAGCGCAATCGCAACCGGGCGGGTTTTCCTTCGGCGGCGAGTTCGGCGAGGATTTCGATCTGAAGGTCAACGACAAGGACGGCACGCTCGAGTGGGAGACAAATGAGAAAGGCGAGTTCGACAGGTTGGTCGCCAAGAAAGACGTGCGCCTGAAATCGGACAAGCTCAACGTGGAATGCGACGTTTTGACCTATAGCGTGGGTCAGGAGCACATCACCGCCTTCGGTCAGCCGGTGAAACTGCAACAAGCCGACGTGGTTGCCACGTGCAAGAACTTCGAGTACAACCTCAAGAGCGGGAAGATGGTTCTTACGGGCAATCCCGTGGTCCAACAGAAGGCAAAAGGCGGATCGGGAGTGGGGAAAACCTACGGGGAAAAAATCACGATTGTCCAGAAGGAGAACGGCGGCACGAAGGTTATGGTCGATCCCGGGGCGAAGGGAGCGGGCGTGCAGCACACCTCTAACGCATCGAAGCCGGACGCCTCAAAGGCCGAGAAGGATCCCCGGGCGCCCGACGCCGGCGCGCAGCCGGCCGTCATTGAGGTCGAACCCAAAGGTTCGGGCGAGAAGAAACCCCAGGAAAAACCGAAATCCGGCCCGATCCCCATTGATCGCAAGAAGCTCGACAAGATCCCCGAGGTGAGCCTTGGGGAGGAATAGGCGGCGACCCCGCGCCGCGCATTGCAGCGCCGGAGCGGGCTGGGGCAGTCCTCCAAGGCGGCGGGAACTCAGACGGGACAAGACGGAATGAAGATCCTGGTCACCGGCGCCGCCGGGTTCGTGGGCTCCCATCTTGCCGAGCGGTTGTCCGAACGGGGCCACGACGTCGTGGGCCTGGACTGTTTCAGCGACTATTACCCGCGCGTGTTGAAGGAACTGAACGCGCGCGACGTCTCCGAAAAAGGGGCGCCCGTCCTCGAGCTGGACCTGGCAGCGGACGATCTGGCGCCCCCCCTGGCTGGGGTCGAAGTCGTCTACCACCTCGCCGCGCAGCCCGGCATCTCCGCCACCACCCCTTTTCGAGATTACGTCCGCAACAACATCGACGCCACCTTCCGTCTTCTCGAAGCGGCCAAGAACCTGCCGACCCTCCGGTGCTTCGTCAACGTCTCGACCTCGTCGGTCTACGGCGCCCACGCCACCGACTCCGAGGAGACGCCCCCGAAGCCCACTTCCTACTACGGCGTGACGAAGCTGGCCGCCGAGCAACTCGTTCTCGCTTATTCCCGCGAGCAGGGATTCCCCGCCGCGTCGCTGCGGCTCTTCTCCGTCTATGGAGAGCGCGAGCGCCCCGAGAAGCTCTACCCGAAGCTCATCCGGGCCATTCTCGAGAAAAGGGAGTTTCCCCTCTACGAAGGGAGCGAGAAGCATTCGCGCAGCTTCACTTACATCGGCGACATCATCGACGGCTTCGTTTCGGTCCTCGAGAACTTGGACAAGTGCCTGGGCGAGATCTTCAATATCGGGTCGGACATCGAGATCACGACCGGCGAAGGCATCCGGATCGTCGAGGAGATCATGGGTGAGAAGGCGAAGCGGAGGATCGTGCCGAAAAGGCCCGGCGACCAATTGCGCACCCACGCCAACATCGACAAGGCGCGCCGGATCCTGGGATACTCCCCCAAAGTGACTCCCGAGGAGGGCCTCCGAGCCGAAATCGAGTGGTACCGCGAAAGAATCTTCAACAGGATTCAGTATTGAAGCAGCCCGTCAATCCAGCTCGCGGGCGTACACGTCGGCGGGCTCTTGGGCCCCAGTGATAAGGCGATAAGAGCCATCCGAGGCGATCATGACCTCGGCGCACATGGGGCGTGAGTTATAGTATTTGCTGCTCATGGCGATGCCATAGGCGCCCGCGCCCAAGACGGCGACCAGGTCCCCTCGCGCCGCCTCGGGCAGATCCACCGTGTCGATCTCCTCGGGATTCCCTTCGCGAGTCGTGAACACGTCGCCGCTTTCGCAGCAGAGGCCGACGACCACATAGGAGCGAAGGGGCGGCGTCCCCTTCCCGATCAGACGGATCGGGTGTTTCGCGCCGTAAATCATAGGTCGCAGCAATTCCGTCATCGAGGCGTCGATCTTCAGGAAATGATACCCCTCGCGTCCCGTGTCGACCGCGTCGACGACGCGGGCCACGAGGATGCACGAGTTGGCGGCCAGGTACGTGCCCGGCTCGATTTCCAGGCGCAGGCGCCGACCCGTTTCGCGGGCAAAATCCTCAAAGGCTTTCTTCACCGGCGCAAAGGCGCTCTTCAAGTCGATCGACTCCTCCGGCCTCATCCGATCGATCTTGTAGCCCCCGCCGAGGTTGACGACCTCGACGTCCGGCAGTCGGCGCGCGATGGCCAGCGCCATCTCCGCCGCCCGCTGCCACACGCGCCAGTCGCTCCCCGAGCCGACGTGCGTGTGGAGCCGTGAGATCCTCAAGCCCGCCTCCCGCGCGATCTCCTCGGCTTCGCCCAAGTACTCGCGCCAAATGCCGAACGACGCGGCGGGGCCGCCCGTGTTGGTCCGATTGTTGTGGCCCGAGCCAAGACCCGGATTGACGCGGATGCCGAAGGGGCGGGCGTCGCGTGGGAAGACCTGGGCGTAGACCCGCAACTGCTCGAGCGAGGAGGCGTTGACAAGAACGCCTCTCTCGACGATCTCCCGCAACCGGTCCCGCGTCTGGACCTCCTGGCTGGTCAATTGGACCCTCTCCGCCACGATCCCCGCCGCGAGGGCGCGCAGAACTTCGTAGTGGGACGACGCGTCGATATGGATCCCCATGTCGTCGAAAATCCGCAAGATCGCGCGGTGCGAATTCGCCTTCATGGCGTAGCGCACGGTCAGGCCGAAAGCGTTCGGGGCCTCGAGCGCCTCTCGGCCGGTGCGGCGGTAGGAGGCTTCGTCGTGGACGAAGAGAGGCGTGCCAATGACGCCGGCGATCTCGCGGATCCGGGCGTCATTCGAGAAAGGAAGCGGGTGTTGTGAGCCAGGCGAATCGCCCATGATTCCGCGCCGGTTCCCGGGGGATTCACAGCGCGCCGGCTTATGCCGATCGTCGGGGGCGCGGCCGCGCGCAAAGGGGCCGTATCCTTGCCGATCCGGAAGCGGTTCTCAAGAGAAAACGTCGGCGAACATCGGGGGCGTGGAATCGGGGGCGTGGATGTTGACTTTGTCCCCGGGAGATGCGACGATGTCGGCGCCGGAGGGGATCCGTCGCGTTGTGGCGATCTGTTCGATGCGCTGGATCAGTCTCGGCCACAACTCACCCCAGGTTCGCGGAGGGTTCGAGAAATGAGAAAGTCTGCCCCGGGGTTCACCCTGATTGAACTGCTCATTGTGGTGGCGATCATCGCGATCTTAGCCGCCATCGCCGTCCCCAATTTCCTCGAAGCCCAAACGCGATCCAAAGTCTCGCGCGTGCAATCGGACTTCCGGTCCATCGCCGTCGCCTTGGAATCCTACATGACCGACAACGGCAACTTCCCCATCGGCCGCATGGGGAAAGAGGGAGAGTTCCGACACGGCAACGACGAATCGTACTACAATCTCGTCGATCTCACCACGCCCATCGCCTACATCACGAGCGCGGCTTTTTTGGATCCCTTTACGCCTTCCGCCGTGACGGTCAAGGGAAGCTTCACCTACTTCAACTACGCCGGGCTGTGGGGTCTAGCTTCCAATGTCCAAACCGATATCACGATGGCTTTCGGCTGGCCGCCCCCGAAGATATGGGCTGTGACGAGTTACGGACCGGCCCGGATATGGCAGGCCGCCGAGTGGTTCCCCATCGACCTCAAACTCAACCGCCATTCCGGCCCGAACGAAGGCTATAATCTGATCTACGATCCCACCAACGGGACCAAGAGCCTCGGCTCGCTCGCCCGGTTCGGCGGCGAAGCGGCGGTGACCGTCATGGGACAGTAGGAACGCGCCGCGGGGACGCCGCGACGAGGCGATCACCCAAGGAATCCGCTCCCATGCGAAGGACTCGGATTTTGGCGGCGTGCTTCGCCGCAGCCGTCTCTTCCGCGCCCCCAGTCCGCGCTGACGAGGTCCCCTTGCCTCCAACCGTCCAACCCGAAGCGTCCATCGTCGAGATCTACCGCGACGAGGAGTTGTTCTTCGAGGGGCCCGTGTGGGCGCCCGCGAGCGGGAAACTTTTCTTCACCGCTTTCGGGAAAGACAACCAGCAGATCCTGCGGCTCGAGCGGCCCGGCACGGCCGCCGTCTGGCTTGACCACACGCAGGGCGTCAACGGCATGTTCCTCTCCCGCGAGGGGAAAATCCTCGGCGCTCAGGCTTACGGCCATCGTGTGATGCGGTACGCCGTCGGACCTGACGGCCCCGTCGAGGAAGAGGTCCTCGCTGAGAATCCTGCCTGGAATCAGCCGAACGACGTTTGCCAGAGTCCTTCGGGAGACCTCTACTTCACCGATCCCGACTTCAAGGAGCGCAAGAACAGCGCGGTCTATCATCTGCCGGCGAAGGGCGTCGCGCCCCGGAGCGGGGCATTCGCGCCCCGGGGCGGGGCGTCCGCGCCCCGGAAAATCATCAGCGATATGCCCCTGCCCAACGGCGTCATCGCGTCCAACGACGGTCGCACGCTCTATGTCAGCGACAGCCACCTCAAGCTATGGCGCGCCTACCCCGTTCGCGGGGACGGTTCAGTCGGTCCGGGTCGAACTTTCTTCAACCCCGACACTCCCGACCGCGCTGATCCCGACGGTATGACGATTGACGAGCGAGGAAACCTCTACCTGACCGGGCGGGGTGGCGTTTGGGCAGTGAGTGCGGCGGGCGAAGCGATCGGCTTCATCCCGATGCCGAGGTTCTGCTCGAACGTCACTTTCGGCGGACCGCAGGGACGCATGCTGTTCATGACCTGCAAGGGGGCGGTCTACAGCCTCGCCATGCGCGTCCGCGGCGGAGATCCGCGCTACTGGTAGAGCTCAAACTGCGTGCGGGAATTGTAGATGATGTCGCCCGCGCTCCGCGTCCCGTTGCTCGCGTCGTAGAGTATCATCTCGTACTGCTCGTAGCCTCTGTCGGGGCCCGCGCTGACGAGTTTCCAGTCCCCTTCCTGCATCCCGTGCGTCGGATCCTCGTGGCCGGGGGAACTCCAGAACGGATCGTTGTCGAGGTAGACGAAGGTGCGGGGAGGGAGATGGTCTTCCGGGATCAGAGTTGGGTAGAGCCGGACGGGATCCAGTTTCTCCGCGAACGCGTCTTGCGGAACGGAGGTTATGTAGGCGACGGGAGTCGTCAGCACCTTC
>Ga0315274_10001194_pt1 | contig 40413 bp, 36 predicted proteins | sample YL17G02_20_MG_FD_203700 | JGI IMG/M metagenome (GOLD analysis project Ga0315274, IMG submission 203700) | Sediment microbial communities from Yellowstone Lake, YNP, Wyoming, USA - YL17G02_20 | ecosystem: Environmental > Aquatic > Freshwater > Lake > Sediment | place: USA: Wyoming | collected...
TCCTGGAGTACGCCGCAGGCGATAAGCTCTATGTGCCCAGTACGCAGATCGACCGAGTTACCCGCTATATCGGCCCCGGCGGTTACAGCCCATCGTTGAGCCGGCTAGGAACTCAGGAATGGAACCGCTCCAAGCAGAGAGTGAAAGAGGCCGCCGATATCCTGGCTAAAGAACTCCTGGAACTATACTCGGCGCGAGAGATTTTACCCGGATTCGCCTTCTCACCCGACAATGTGTGGCAGCAGGAGTTCGAGGTCTGCTTTCCTTATGTTGAGACTCCCGACCAGCTTGAGGCAGTGCAAGAGGTGAAACGAGATATGGAAAGGGCACGCCCCATGGACCGACTGGTCTGCGGCGATGTTGGCTACGGCAAGACCGAGGTCGCGCTGCGTGCAGCTTTCAAAGCAGTGATGGACGGCGTGCAGGTGGCAGTGTTAGTACCCACCACTGTACTGGCTCAACAGCATTTCACTACCTTCAGTCAGCGGTTAAGCGCATTTCCGGTCAAGGTAGAGTTGCTAAGCCGCTTCCGCTCGACTAAGGAGCAGCAGGAGGTCATCCAGGGGTTAGCCAGCGGCAGCGTGGACATTTGCATCGGCACCCATCGCCTCCTGCAGAAGGATGTCTCCTTCAAGAACCTGGGCCTGGTCATAATAGATGAGGAACAGCGTTTCGGCGTAGCCCACAAGGAAAGGCTCAAACACTTGAGGAAAGAGGTCGATGTATTGACCTTGAGTGCTACTCCGATACCTCGCACCATGCACATGGCACTGGTGGGCGTGCGCGATATGTCGACCATGGAGACACCTCCGGAGGAGCGCTTGCCCATAAAGAGCTATGTCGCCCCTTACAATGAGAGGATGATTCGGGAGGCGATACTGAGAGAACTGGAACGCAACGGTCAGGTGTTCTTCGTCCATAACCGCGTGCAGAGGATAGGCTGGGTAGCCAGAGAGCTGGAGAAGCTGGTGCCTGAAGCCAGGATAGGCATCGCCCACGGACAGATGCCCGAGGAGACTCTGGAATCGGTGATGCTCGATTTCACGCAGGGCAAGATAGATGTGCTGGTATGCACTACCATCATCGAGTCCGGCCTGGACCTGCCCAATGTCAATACCCTGATTGTCGATGACGCCGATAGGCTGGGGCTGACGCAACTTTATCAGCTCCGAGGCAGGGTGGGACGAGGCTCGAACCGCGCATATGCGTATTTCTTTTATGACAAAGGCAAGCAACTCACCGATGCTGCGGAGAAACGGCTCAGGACAATATTCGAGGCCAGCGAGCTGGGGGCTGGTTTTCGCATAGCTATGAAAGACCTCGAGATACGTGGCGCAGGCAACCTCCTGGGACCTGAGCAGAGCGGACACATCGGCGCTGTTGGCTTCGAACTATATAACCAGATGCTGGCGGATGCCGTGGAAGAACTCAAAACGGGGAGCAAGGCTAAAACCGCCCAACTGCCTCTTGCTACAACCGTCGATCTCACGCTGCCTGCCCTTATTCCAGAGGAATATGTGCCCGACCTAAACACACGCCTTTCCTTGTATCTACGATTGTCTAAAGTCAGCGTACCAGGAGAATTAGACGAGCTAAAGAACGAACTCGAGGACAGATTCGGACCTCTCCCTCAAGAGATCAAAGACCTGCTTTATATGGTGAGAATAAAGCTGCTGGGCAGCAAGGCTGGCATTGAGTCTATCTCCTCCGAGGATGGCCAGATAGTGCTGTCACTGGATGCAACCGCCAAATTCGATAAGCTGTTGCTCCAACGCTCCTTGGGCAACAAATTGAAAATAGGTACAAACCAGCTCCGTTTAGACACCAGGAGAGCCGGTGAAGAATGGAGAGAGGTACTGGAGCATATTCTGAACGTAATGGCCGAATCTAAAGATAGTTCACAGTCTCACTCAGGCTCCGAATTCGCGGACAGTCGTTAATACCCTCCCAGAAGCCGTCGCGGTCGAGGAGCAAAGGGTTTATACCAACGCCTTTGGCCCCAGCTACGTCTGCATAATACTGGTCGCCTACATGGATAGCTTCGGAGGCACTCACCCTGGCGCGCTCGAGAGCCACGAGGAATATCGGAGGATGAGGCTTCTCTGCCCCTATCTCAGCCGAAGTTATAGCGAAATCTACGTAAGGTGTAAGGCCAAGCTCGTTACAGTGACCATCCAGGCCCCGGCTCAAATTCGAGACCAGTCCCAGCACTATGCCTCGATCTTTGAGGATGCGTAGTATGGGAAGCACATCATCAAACAAGATGAGCCTACGGTCGAGTTGCCGTAGCCGTGTGAAAATTTGCAACGCCAACTCCTTAGAGACTTCCACACCCGCCATCTTCAGTAGGATAGCCTCATAATCAGCCCAAAATGCCAGCTCTTCCTGCAGAGGACGCTTATGAATCGGGAGACGGGCGTTCTCACGACTCATTAAGTCATCGGCAAACCAATATCCTCGGGGTACGGCTTTAGGATTGAGAGCTATGCCGAACTCGCGGCAGGCAGTGACCTGAAGCTCCTGGCGAGGAGGGTCGAAAGAGACGAGGGTATTATAAAAGTCAAAGAAAACTGCTCTAATCATGTCGCCCTGTGCATTATCACGAATTGTGGTAAAATGTCCACAGACTCAGTTTATCACAGTCAGGCAAAGGGCTGCAAAGTATGGCCGTAAAAGTAATTCGCATCTCCGTGCTTCTGCTCTGTGTGCTGGCGGCAGCTTTAGCCATCACTGGCTTTGTCTCGGCATCCCCTTCATCAGAGGTTTATATATTGCACGTGAATGGGGATATTGTCCCCGCAGTTGCCAGCTACATCGACCGCGGGATCAGTCACGCAGAGGAACACCAGGCGTCAGCAGTCATTATCGAACTGAGCACCCCCGGCGGCTTGCTTTCCACAACCGAAAAAATCGTAGACCGTATCCTGGACGCTAAAGTGCCGGTGGTGGTCTATGTTGACCGGTGGGCAGGCTCAGCAGGAACCTTTATCACTCTAGCTGCCCATGTGGCTGCTATGGCCCCAGCCAGCCGCATCGGTGCCGCCAGCCCGATATCCATGGAGGGAGAGCTCCCGGCGACTTTGCAGAAGAAATTAACCGAAGATACGGCTGCAAATATCAGAAGGCTGGCTGATTTGCGCGGCCGCAACCAAAAGGCTGCTGAGGCCACCGTGATCGAAGCTCTCTCCTTCACCGACCAGGAGGCGCTGGGTCTTGCGCCTATCCCCGAGCAAGATCAAACATTACTGGGACTCGATACCCCTTACCTCGTCCCGCCTCTAGTTGATATCGGAGCCGAGAACCTCGATTCATTGATTGCCCAACTCAACGGCATGAAAGTCAATGTGGCCGGAGAGGAAATAACTATCAGCACCGAGGGCTATACCAAGAACGATGTGGGGATGAGCACCATTGAGAAGTTCCTCCAGGCCATCACCAACCCGAATATCGCCTATATCTTGCTTTCTCTAGCTGTAACCGCATTAATCCTCGAATTCATCCACCCTGGCGCCATACTGCCCGGAGTGGTCGGAGCAATTTCACTCATCCTCGCCTTCTATTCCCTGGCCGTACTCGAAGCCTCATGGGCGGGGGTATTCTTTATCATATTAGCCTTCGTCCTGTTCATACTTGAGGCGTTCGTTACCAGCTTCGGCATGTTAACCATAGGCGGTGTAGCCTCACTGGTTATGGGCTCTATAATCTTATTCGGTGGAGGTCCAGAATTGTTCCAGCTTCATATAAACTGGTGGGTCGTTGCAGCAGTGATAATCGTGGTTACCTCAGTCTTCGCCTTCTTTATCGGAGCCATTATTCGTTCTCAGCGTCGCCGACCCGCTACAGGCAAAGAGGGACTGGTTGGTAAAGTAGCGGTTGCCCACACAGTGCTCGATCCTACAGGGATGGTTTATGTTGAAGGCGAGCTATGGACAGCGACATCGGAAGCGGGTAGAATCGAAACCGGCGAGGAGGTGGTAGTAACCAAGGTCGAAGGACTGAAACTCAGGGTCACTAAAAAACAGCAAGGAGGTTAGACATGACAGGGGCTATCATAGGCGTCGTCGTTTTTCTATTCGTGGTACTTATAGTAGCCACGGCGGCAATCAAGATTGCTCAGGAATATGAACGAGGTGTTGTCTTCCGCCTGGGCAGGTTCACCGGCGTGCGAGGGCCTGGGCTATTCATGATTATCCCATTCATCGAGCGCAGCGTGAAGGTAGACCTGCGGGTTGTGACTATGGATGTCCCATCGCAAGAGGCGATTACAAAGGATAACGTGACAGTTAAGGTCAATGCCGTGGTTTATTATAGGGTAGTTAAACCCGAGGATTCGGTGATCAAGGTGTTCGACCATCGCTACGCTACCTCGCAAATAGCGCAGACAACCCTGCGTAGTGTTCTCGGTCAATCTGAACTCGACGAGGTGCTCGCCCAGAGGGAGAAAATTAACCAGACGCTGCAAAGGATAATCGACGAGCAAACTGACCCCTGGGGAGTGAAAGTCAGCATAGTGGAGATAAAAGAGGTCGAGCTTCCGCAAACAATGCAACGAGCGATTATGGCTCAGGCAGAGGCAGAGCGGGAGAAAAGAGCCAAAATCGTTCACGCAGAAGGTGAGCTTCAGGCAGCGGAGAAGCTGGCCGAGGCTGCTAAAGTTATGGCTACGCAGCCTATAGCACTACAACTGCGCTACCTGCAGACCCTAACAGTAATAGCTACTGAAAAAACGAACACGATAGTGTTCCCGCTGCCGGTAGACATGATCGCCCCGCTGTTAAAGCCAAAATAGACTTAGGCTATTACGTCTTCTGAATTATGGAGTAGGGGCGTTCAATTGAACGCCCCTACTTTCTTTAAGGGTACTATTCAGAAATGCCTTTTCTAAGGTCGGAGAGTGACCTCTCCTGCTACAATGCGTACCAGTGTGCCATCAGGGCGCCTTAAAAGCAAAGCGCCGTCCTCGTCCACTGATTCGGCGTAGCCCTTTTCCAGGTCTGAGCCTGTTTTCACCTGCACCACCTTGCCCAGCGTCTCCAGCTTATCCCGCCACTCCTGGTAAATGGGCTCGCCTCTGCGCAATGCCGAATAGAAGTGCTCCACCTCGTTAAGCAAGTGCAACAGGACCTCCAACTGGGAGACCTTTTTGCCCAGCTCTATTGAGAGGCTGGTGGCAATATCGGCGATCTCTGGATAAGCTTTGGGGTCAAAATTGACGTTTATCCCGATGCCGATTACCGCCCAATCAACCGATTGTCTGCGGAGAGCGCTCTCCGTTAGAATACCGCTCACTTTCTTGCCTCTGATCAAGATATCGTTAGGCCATTTAATAACCGTCTTAAGTCCCGTGGCTTTCTCGATGCAGCGGCTGGTGGCCAGGGAAGCCACCATAGTGAGACGCAGAAGCTGGCTCATTTCGGGGCGAAGTATAATGGAGACTGCTACCACACCTGGAGGGTTGATCCAAGTCCGCCCCAGGCGAGCTCTGCCAGTGGTCTGCTCCTCAGCGACAACGACAGTACCTTCAACTGCACCCTCTTTTGCCGCCTTCCTCGCTACATCCATAGTCGTGGTTACGGTAGGATAATAAAGGAAATGTCGCCCGACGAACTTGGTGGTTAATCTGCGACTTACCGACTCAGGTGAGATGTCACTTTTTGTCTTCAATCCCTTTTCCTTGACTTAGGCTAGATGGGAGGAAGCGGACAATTCAGACTGAACTGTCCGCTTCACGATAACCAAGTAAACCTGTAAGCCGGGTTCTGTACTTGCTGGGAATCAGTTTACGACCACAGCCTTCTTCCTGATTCCTAACAAGCGGTGACCATCTGTCTAGCCCTTCCGTTACCGGAAGGGTCAAGCGACCAACCCGAGGACAGGCCGGGCATCCTTTTCGTCCTCCTATTCGGTCTTGCTCCGGATGGGGTTTACCCAGCCGACCGGTCACCCGGCCGCTGGTGAGCTCTTGCCCCACCATTTCACCCTTGCCCTTACAAGAAGGGCGGTATGTTTCTGTGGCACTTTCCGTAGGGTCGCCCCTCCTGGGTGTTACCCAGCATCCTGCCCGGCGGAGCCCGGACTTTCCTCCCCTTCCCGCTTGACGCGAGAAGGGGCAGCCACCCGGTTTACTTGGCAATACTCAATAACACTTTACTACAAATTCAAAAGGGGAACAAATAAGAAAAACCGACCAGCTAACTCAGGTACAAGATGCGGCCGCAGTTACTGCATTGCGCTAATTCCTGCCCCATCCTGGCTTTCTGCTGGTCTGAAACGGAAAGGCTGATGCGGCACCCCTGACACCTCCCTTGCATTACCTTAGCCACCGCCTGTCCCTGTTTTGCCCGGCGCACTTCCTCATAAAGACTGAGACTGTCAGAATCTATTTCACTCGCAAGCATGCTCCTCTTTTGCTGTAGCTGGGCCAACTCGGTCTCCAGCTCTGTTTGCTGCTGCGACAGCTTCTGTTGGTTCTGGTGCCATTCTCGCTCTATCTTCTCAAACTCGCTTTTCTTGAGACTAACATTCTGCTGCAAGGAATCCACGTCCATCATTAAGGCCAGAAGCTTATCTTCTCGCTCAGCGCGCTGCGCCTTCAGAATCTCCAAATCCTGCTGAAAAGGGGTGAGCTCTCTAGGATTCTTGACCGAGCCGCCGTATAGCTTTTTCTCCACAGCAGAAATCTTGGCTCCCAGTTCGTTGAGCTCCCATTCCGACGTTTTTTGCTGGTGTTCCAAATCGGCAAGGCGCTTCTTCTCGGTGTCAAGGGAGGCGCGTGCCGCCACCAGGTCATCATCTTTTCCCAATTGGCTTCGCACCTGCGTCAAAGCCTGGGTCTTATGCTTGATATCGAAGTCTACCTCTTGAAGCTCGTAAAGCTGTTTTGCCTTGTTCATCGCACCCTAGTTAGGATAGCGTAGACAGGCAAATTAAGCAAGCCTACGCACGGAGATAGTTTTGGAGATTCAGCGATCCTTCTGGGGTAACAGGCGTTAGAGCTGCGCAAGGAGGTTGTGCTGTGACTGGGAACTGGGGGTATTAAGGTTCTTGACCGTTGGACATGTCCTGCCCGATTTCATGTTTGATGCCGAACGAAGAGCAGGTTAAAAGGGGCATATTGAGACAGGCAAAGCGGCCTGTCCGGTTTATTTAAGAAACTCAGTTAACTTCGCTGGGTTGCTACTTTTCATCATGGCTTCTTCCTTAGTAACAACGTTTCTTTTTACCAAGGCAGCCAGCGCCTGATCCATGGTCTGCTTCCCCTCCAATGCACCATGCTCAAGGTTGTCGGCTATTTCATAAATCCTGCCTTCACGGATGAGCCTTCTTATTCCGCTAGTGACAAGCATAATCTCGAAGGCAGCTATGCGGCCTCCTCCGATGCGGCTCACGAGAACCTGTGATAGTACCGCCTCAATTACCTGCGAGAACTGCAACCTGACCTGATGTTGTTGCGCCGCCGGGAAAGTATCAATAATGCGGTCAACCGACTGGGCAGAGTCGATTGTATGCATGGTACCCAGCACAAGATGCCCTGTCTCGGCTGCCGTAATCGCTGTGCTGATCGTGGGCAAATCACGCAACTCTCCGATCACAATCACATCCGGGTCATGGCGCAGAGCATGAACCAACGCAGTATAGAAGGATTTGGTATCATGTCCCAAATCTCGCTGACGGATAATGCTTCTGTTGTCGCGGAACAAGAATTCAATAGGATCTTCAATAGTGATAACGTTTCGTCTCTCTGTTTGATTGAGATGGTTAATCATGGCTGCCAGCGTGGTCGATTTGCCGCTTCCGGCTGCACCGGTTATTAATATAAGTCCCCTTGGCTTGAGAATAAGCTCCTTGCAGACCTGGGGTAAACCCAGTTCATCAATAGATGGGGCCTTGAACGGTACAAGCCGGAAGGCGAGACTCATTGAGCCTCGCTGTTGCAGCGCGTTGACTCGGAACCGTGCGAGACCGTGGACACTGTAGGCGAAATCCAGCTCAAGTTCTCTACGAAAAACATCCCTTTGCTCTTCAGTAGCAATTTGTTTGAATATGCATTCAACATCATCGGGTTTCATCGGTGGCAAGCATTCTTGAGCTATGAGCTCGCCTTCAATTCGGAGTATGGGTGGGCTTGGCACTTTGATATGCAAATCCGAAGCGCCCTTTTCGACCATTAGCTTGAGAAGTTCATTTATTTGTAGACCAAGGCCAAGGCCCAGAGAAGCATTGATATCGTTCAGCGAAAAAAGCTGCTGGTCAACCATTTCTGGTCTCACCCCTCATTTAAGAGTATTCGGAGGAATTTGGGTATACCATAACGCAAGTACGATACTCGGGTAATCCCCGATTGGTACTTTCTTTAAGCGTACTTTAGTTAGCGTAGGCTTGATACCAAGAGTACGACATTTAGAAGACGGTCTGAAGTGCGTTAATCAAAGTTGGAACAGGGGAGCAGCCATCGGCGTATTCGCAGAGCCCGACTAGTAGAGAGTCACCGCTTCATTGCCCTTGCTCACGTTGTCGAGCTCGCAGAAAATGGTGAGTGTGGTGTTCCCTGCAACGGTTGAGGCGCTGGGCTTGACTCTAACGTTCGCGCCGCCGACGAGACTAACAATATGGCTGCCGTCCGCCACCACCGCAAAGATGGAGATATCTCCCACAATTGGAGACGAGAAACGGGCGACAATATCTGCTGCGCTGGGAGTGGTCAGGGTACGCTCCGAAGCATCGGTGTCGAAGCGGAACAGGAGGTATTGACCAAACTGAGCACCAGTCATGGTGAGATCGCTGGCCCCTGCGTCATAGAAGGCACTGACGTGAGTGCCCTGCGTCTCAAGGCACGATGTCAAGAGGAACAGGCTGAGCACTATGAGGATGAGCAGAGCAAGGAAATTCCAGCAGCGAGACTTTTGTTTCATGTGTTTCTCCTATTGTTGCTTTAATCGTAGTGAATTGCGTCAGCCAAGTCAAGCATTTTCAGGTTGAGATGCGCATTGACTGTCAATACATGGAAAAGGGCAGAGAAAATATTTGCTTTTTGTTTTCTGATATGCTATAAATAAAACCAGAAAAATTTAATAGCGAAAGTAGAGGTGCCTGGGCGCGAGTTCAGGCTCAAACGGAAAGCAAGTTCGGTGAGAATCCGACGCAGTCCCGCTACTGTGAATCGCTAAGAGCGAGAAGTCAGAACGCCGACCTCTAGTTGAGCTACGATGCCTCCGCGGAGAGGGGTTGGCTCTTTTTGTTGCCAGAGTTGCCATGGGAACGTCCCCTCGTTCTGCAGAGCGAGGGGATTTTTATTTCATCTAAAGACGAAGGGGGAACGTTGAAAAGGACTCATCTCGCGCTGCTTCTGATTGTGGTAATCGCTGCTGCCACCGCATGCGCCGGCACTCAGTCCGGGCCGGGAACAATAACAGATGACGCGGGAAGGCAGGTACACATCGACAGCACACCTGCCAGAATTGTCTCCCATGTACCAAGCATCACGGAGACTCTTTTCGCTCTCAGTTTGGGCGACAAACTCGTGGCGGACAGCGAATATTGCGACTATCCGGAGGCAGCCAAAACCAAACCCAAAATAGGCGGCTACTTCCCGCCCAACATAGAAGAGATCGTAGCGATGAAGCCAGACCTCGTTTTGACAGATGGCCAAGTCCCCGAGCTTATCACCAAGCTCGATAGCTTAGGGATCGCCATTGCAGTCATAGACCCCAAGGATATCAACAGCCTCCTAACAGACATCGAGCTACTGGGGAACATCACCGGCAGCCAGAAAGAGGCTGAGGAAATCACCAGCGACATGAAAAAGCGTATAAACGCCGTTGTCAATACGGTGAGCAGCGCCCCACGCCCTAGCGTGTTTTATGTGTTCGATGCCACCGACACCACCAAACCCTGGACAGCGGGGCCTGGCTCCTTTGTCGATGCCCTTATTAGCCTGGCAGGTGGAGAGAACGTGGCCGCAAGCGCTTCAGACCCCTGGATACAGTTCAACATGGAGAAGTTGGTCAACTCCAACCCTGACATCATCCTGGTGGATTCAAGCCACGGCACCGCAGCGATATCGCCGTCTCAATTAAAGGCACTTCCTGGATGGCAAGGTATAACCGCAGTGAAAGAGAACCGTATTTATACCATTGACGGCGATCTGGTAAACCGCTCGGGCCCCCGCATTGTACAGGGGCTGGAGGAGATAGCAAGGATTCTCCATCCAGACTTGTTCAAGGACTAGGCGTAAGCAAACATAAGGAGCTCGAGTTGAGAGCACTAGAGCAGGCTCTGCGTGAGATCAAGCCCCTGGACGAAAAGGCCATGGCTGCTGCCCGAGCCCGCCAAGACACTCTGACTAAACCGCTGGGGAGCCTGGGACGGTTAGAGGAGCTGTCTATTAAGCTGTCAGGCATCAGCGGCAAGCCGATACCCAGGATAAATCGCACGGCGATTGTGACGATGGCAGCAGACCACGGAGTAGTGGCGGAGGGCGTAAGCGCTTATCCTCAAGCGGTGACTCCTCAGATGGTGCTGAACTTCCTGCACGGGGGCGCTGGCATCAATGTTTTGGCAAGGCACGTAGGAGCCAAGGTCATCGTGGTCGACATGGGCGTATCATCAGATATAGCGCCTCATCCTGCTCTGCTCTCCAGAAAAATTGCCTACGGGACCAGCGACATGGCCCGGGGGCCTGCTATGAGCCGAGAGCAGGCAATAAGGTCTATCGAGGTGGGGCTAGAAATAATAGAGAAGGAAGTCAAGAATGGGCTGGATATTGTGGGCACCGGCGATATGGGCATCGGCAATACCACACCGAGCAGCGCCATCACCGCCGTCATAACCGGAGAGCCGGTGGCCAAGGTGACAGGTCGAGGCACCGGCCTCGACGATAGGCAACTAGCACACAAGGTAGAGGTCATCCAAAGAGCGCTCGCAGTAAATAAGCCGAATGCCAATGACGCTATAGATGTGCTTTCCAAAATCGGCGGATTCGAAATAGGAGGAATATGCGGGATCATCGTGGGAGCGGCAGCACACCGCATCCCTGTTGTCATAGACGGGTTCATCTCCGGGGCAGCCGCTCTCATCGCTGTGGGGCTGTCACCCAGGGTAAAAGACTACCTCATCGCTTCACATTGCTCGGTGGAGATCGGGCACAAAGCAATACTGAAATATCTGGGATTAAGACCGATACTGGACCTAGAGCTTCGTCTGGGCGAGGGCACGGGAGCAGCGCTGGGCATATTCCTGGTTGAGGCCGCAGCCAAGATACTGGCCGAGATGGCTACCTTTGCCGAGGCGGGTGTATCAGAACGCGATGACGAGGAGGCTAAGCCTCCTGTTAAAGATGGCTGAGGATACTAAAGAGAGGAAGGAATTGGGCTTCGTAGCAGCGTTACAGTTCTTGACGATATTCCCTGTTCGGCTTAAGGTCAGCACCAATGCTTTGCGCCGTTCCATAGCCTACTTCCCGTTAGTGGGAATGCTCCTAGGGGGGATACTCTACGGTCTGGATAGGCTTTTCACGCTCGCTTTTCCCATAAGCCTGGTAAATATTTTACTGATAATCGCTCTAGCCGCAATGACCAGGGCGCTACACCTGGACGGTTTCATCGACACCTGCGACGGGCTGGCAGGCGGACACTCGCCTGAAGAGAGATTGACTATTATGCGTGACAGCAGGGTCGGAGGGTTCGGGGTGGTGGGGGGCTCTTTGCTGATTCTGCTCCAATACGTTGCGCTAACCGTTATGCCCAACGAGCACAGGATGGCTGCCCTGCTTCTGATGCCGACGATAGCGCGATGGACGATGGTTTGCGCAATTTTCGCCTACCCCTACGCCAGAGAACAAGGGATGGGGAAGATATTCCACGAAGGCACGAATTGGCCCTGGCTGGCTATAGCAACCGCGATCACACTGGCTTCATGCTTGGGCTTGATGTGGCTAAACGGCCTGGCTGTGATGGCTGCTGCAATGCTGGTCGCTCTATTGGTAGCGTACTGGCTCAGCAGAAAGCTGGGAGGGCTCACCGGAGATACTTACGGCGCCATCAATGAATTAGTAGAGGTTTCAGTGTTGATTCTGATACCCCTAATAACCTGGAGTTACGGCGTATGAGTATGACACTTATCCTGGGGGGAGCGCGAAGCGGCAAAAGCCGCTTCGCGCAGGAACTCGCTGCCAAGCTGGGGAGGAGAGTGCTTTTCGTCGCCACGGGCGAACCGCTAGACGAGGAGATGAACGCCCGCATTAAGGCACACAAGAGGTCACGGCCGCGCAACTGGAGAACGCTGGAGACTCCGACCAATGTCGCCAAGGCCTTGAGGAACAAGATGGGTGATGCCGAGGTGGTCATCGTAGACTGCATGACACTTCTGGTATCCAATCTCATGGGCACAGAGGATATGGATGCCAAAACATTGGAGAAGAAGGTAACCGCCGAGTTGAAAGAACTCGTTGCCTTCATGAGAACAACCAAGGCACATTTCATCATCGTCTCCAACGAAGTGGGGCTGGGGGTGGTGCCGGCATATCCTGCGGGCCGGGTCTACCGTGATGCCCTGGGCATGGCTAATCAGATGCTGGCCAGGGATGCCGATGAGGTCTATTTCATGGTCGCCGGTATCCCGATTCCCCAGAAAGGAGCCCATTCGAAGTGAAAGTAGCGTGTTGTTGGAGCAGCGGGAAGGATAGCTGTTATGCCTGCTGGAGAGCTCTATCTGAGGGATTTGACGTTCGCTACCTAGTTAGTCTCGTATCAACAGCCGGATTCGGCAGAAATGCATTTCACGGGGTAAGGGGCGAGCTAATATACATGCAATCTGACGCAACGGGGATACCGATGATACAGCGTGAGACCACGTGGGAGGGCTATGAACAAACATTTAGAGAAGTTTTGGGCAAGCTTCGTGAGAGGGGAATCGAGGGCCTGGTGACCGGAGACATAGACATGATTGAGCATCGGACGTGGACAGAAAATATCTGTGGCGAGTTTGGCATCAAAGCCCTGCTGCCCTTGTGGAAGCTCGACCGCGAAGAGACACTCAAGGGGTTCATAGATGATGGCTTTGAATCAATTGTAGTATGTCTCAAGGCAGATGCCGCTGACGCCAGATGGCTGGGTCGCAAGATAGACCGGGGGTTCATGGCTCAGCTGCAGGATTACCGTCGGAACCACAATTTCGACATCTGCGGCGAGAATGGAGAATACCATACCTTTGTAGTGGATGGCCCCTGTTTTCAGAAGCGCATCTCGATAACCCCGGGCGATAAGGTGCTAAGTGAAGGTTACTGGTTTCAGGACATCGTCAAAGCGAAATTAACCCGGAAGGCTGCTTGAATGAGGAAACGTAACCGAGCTGCCGTAGTCCTGGTCTCGTTAGCACTGGCCCTGATAGCGGCAGTGTTACTTGCGTGCGCTTTGGGAGCAGTATCCATACCGCCGCTGGACATTATCAAGATGACCCTGAACAAAATCCACTTCTCCAATTTCCAAGCTACCTGGCAGCCGACTGATGAGACCATCATCTTCCAAATCAGATTGATTCGGGTGATAGCCGCAGCCCTGGTGGGAGCGGCCCTGGCCACGGCCGGTGTCCTATTCCAGGGGCTATTGCGCAACCCTATGGCTGACCCATATATCACAGGGACATCGTCAGGAGCCGCTCTGGGAGCCACCATAGCTATGATGTTGCCCCTTGGGCTTGCCTTCTCGGGGCTTGGCCTAATTCCTATCGCAGCTTTCTGCGGGGCGCTTGCCACAATTCTACTGGTATACAACCTGGCTAGGGTGGGAAGCAAAACCCCTATCGTCAGCATGTTGCTCGCAGGCTTCGTGGTAAGTTCCATGCTCAGCGCCGTCATGAGTTTGCTCATCATGACGAACGGTGAGCTGCAACTCAAGCTACACTCCATTTTCTCTTTCCTCGCCGGCAGCATCTCAGTACAGTACTGGAGCCAGATAGCAGTCATTGCTCCTCTGATCATAGGAGGAATCATCGCAGCGCTATTCTTTGCCTTTCACCTCAATGCCTTCTCCCTGGGAGAAGAGCAGGCGGCTTATCTGGGAATCAATGTAGAGCGGGAGAAGATACTCATACTGGCCCTGGGCTCGCTCCTGACTGCCTGCGCCGTATCACTGAGCGGCCTTGTCGGTTTTGTGGGCCTGGTGATGCCCCACGCAGTAAGGTTAGTCCTGGGCCCGGACCATCGCTTGCTCATACCAGCATCGGCGCTGGCCGGCGCTGCATTCCTGGTGATAGCCGATACCCTGGCCAGAACGTTGATTGCACCCACGGAACTGCCGGTAGGCATTCTAACCGCACTTATCGGCGCGCCTTTCTTCATCTACCTACTCAGACGCACAAGGAGGGAGTATGCCTTCTAATTCGAATTCGAACAGTTTGTCTATGCAGAAAGTATCCTTCTCTTATTTCAACGGGCTAGTGCTGAAAGACATAGAATTGAGCATAACGGATGGCGAGATGGTAGGCTTGATAGGGCCCAACGGCTGCGGCAAGACGACTCTGCTGAAGCTAGCCAGTGGGGTATTGTCTCCAATTAGAGGAGAGGTCTGGCTGGGCGGGGTAAGCCTGAAGAAGCTGTCTCGAAAGAAAGTGGCACAGCACGTGGCGGTGGTCCCGCAGTATTTCAATATCCCGTTCGCTTTCACCGTAGACGAGGTGGTGCTGCTGGGCCGTACTCCATTCGTCAGTGCCATCTCAGGTGAGACCAGGCGAGACCATGAGTTGACCGCTATGGCGTTAGAACTAGCCGGAATCAGCCGTTTACAGCATCGCTACTTCAACGATCTCAGCGGCGGCGAACGACAGAAGGTAATACTGGCTATGGCCCTGGCTCAGGAGCCCAAACTACTGCTTCTCGATGAGCCTACGACCCATCTCGATATTAGCCACCAAGTCGAGATGCTGGAACTGGTCAAGAGGCTGAACCGGGAACAAGGGGTTACCATTATTGCTGCCATGCATGACCTGAACCTGGCATCGCTGTTTTTCGATCGCCTGATCCTGCTTAAAGAGGGAATCATCGCCGCGGATGGCTCGCCTCGAGAAGTGCTGACCGAAACCAGCATACAGGAAGTCTTCTCGGCTTCGGTGAAAGTCAGCCAACATCCGGTTACCGCTACACCACATATAGTAGTCCTGCCCAGAGAGACTTCCTCGAATTGATCACCTATTTGAGAGGGCAAGGGCGTCTTTCTGAAAAGGACGCCCCTCTGCATTCCCAGTTAGCAACAATCTCACTCAACTTGTACTTGCCAGGCGATGCCACCAAGTTTATAATCATTCAGCAAGATTTTGAACCTTACACTTGAGCCAAACCGAGAACTAAATCATGAAGAGAATCCGTCTCACCCAGGAGCTAACTCATAACGGACCGCCTGTGGAGAAAGCCATCGCAAATCGGAGGTCTCAGCGAGACTTCACAGGCGAGATAATGTCCCTGGCAGAACTATCGCATCTTCTGCACTACTCAAGCGGCGTCACTGACAAGCGCCAGGGATTGAGGGCTGCTCCTTCGGCGGGCGCCACATACCCAATCGAGGTCTATGCAATAGTAAACAATGTCGAAGGTCTCGCCAAGGGCATATATCATTACCTAATCTCATCCCATGAACTGGAACTGCTCCGCGAGGGTGATTTCCGCAATGAGATGTCGCGGGCAGCCTTACAGGAAATGATGTTCAAACAAGCCAATGTGATAGTTGCGCTCTCAGCCGTGTTTCAGCGCACCCAGCAGCAATACAGGGAGCGTGCCCAACGCTACATCTGCTTCGAGGCAGGACACATCGCGCAGAACACCTATCTGATAGCCACCTCATTAGGATTGGGAGCCTGTGCTATCGGCGCTTTTTACGATGACGAATTCAACCGCCTGCTGGGGCTCAATGGCGAGAATGAGGCCGTGCTCTACCTCTTAGCAGTGGGCAAAATCTAGCAGGAGGAAGCCTTGGACAAGCCCAAGATTATTATCACCAAAGAAGAGATCGCTAAAAGGATAGACGAACTGGCCGCCGAGGTAAGGAGAGACTACAAGGATAAGAATCCTATCCTCATCGGCGTTCTGAAGGGCAGCTTCGTTTTCCTGTCAGACTTGGTCCGTGCCATGAACATACCTGTCGAGGTCGACTTTATGAGAGTATCAAGCTACGGCGCCTGCACGGAGACCTCGGGCAAAATCAAGCTGGTACAAGGGCTCAAGATATCGATAAAAGGCAGACACGTGCTGGTAGTCGAGGACATCGTGGACGGCGGACTCACGGTGAACTTTCTACTGGATTATGTAAAGCGACGAAAGCCTGCTTCGCTTAAGTTGTGCACCCTGTTCGACAAACCATCAAGGCGGAAAGTAGAGGTACCTATCGACTACCGAGGTTTCACTATACCCGATGCGTTCGTTGTCGGCTACGGTCTGGACTGCAATCAACAGTACCGCTACCTGCCCGACCTCTGCGTCCTGGAGGAGTAGAATTGAGCCTGGAGAAACTGATAGCTGTAGCGAGGGGTGAGGCTGTAGCCGACCTCCTACTGACCAACGCCAAGATTATTAACACATTCACTGCCGAGATCGAGAAAAGCAATGTCGCTATCTCACATGGGCGCATCGCCGGCATCGGCGATTACAGTCAGGCCACGCAGAAGATAGACCTCAAGGGTAAATATCTAGCCCCAGGGCTGATCAATGGGCATATCCACATCGAGAGTTCCCTGCTGCACATTGCGGAGTATGCAAGGGCAGTGGTGCCCAGAGGGACTTCCGCTATAGTTACCGACCTCCACGAGATAGCCAACGTCGCTGGTCTAAAGGGTATCAGATACCTGATGGACTGCGCCCGAGGGCTGCCGTTGGACTGCTACTTCATGGCTCCGTCCTGCGTACCTGCCACACATCTCGAGACTTCCGGTGCTGAGCTAGGGGCGAAAGAGCTTAAGATTGCTTTTAGGTGGAAGAATGTCATCGGGCTGGGCGAGCTGATGAACTTCCCAGGGGTGCTGATGCGGGATAAAGAGGTGTTGAAGAAGGTCAGACTAGCTAGAGGCAGAGTGATAGATGGCCATGCCCCCAGGGTCAGCGGAAAGGATTTGAATGCCTATCTCACGGCAGGCGCGAGCTCGGACCATGAGTCCACCACGCTTGAGGAAGGCCGAGAGAAATTGAGACGCGGCATGTATCTCATGATACGGGAGGGCTCGTCGGAGAAGAACCTCGATGAGCTGCTGCCGCTGGTCAAAGACAAGACCTACAGGAGATGCTTTTTTGTGACGGATGACCGCACCTGCGCCGACCTGCTCAAGGAGGGCGATATAGATGCCGTGGTCAGGAAGGCGATAAGCAGAGGGCTAAACCCCATCCGCGCTATACAGATGGCAACTATAAATACTGCCGAGCACTTCAGGCTGAGACAGGTGGGAGCAATAGCACCGGGCTATGCAGCCAATCTCATCGCAATTGACGACCTATCAAAGCTGAGCGTAGATATGGTATTTCACAAGGGGAAGCTCGTAGCCCAGAAGGGCAAGGCGCTTTTCTCTGCATCCTGGCGCTTTGACCCTGAGATCGCCCACTCTGTCAATGTCAAGCCTTTCAACGTAGAGGCCTTGAAAATACCAGCTTCCAGGAAGGACCTGCCCATTATTGAGATTGTGCCCGGTCAGGTAACCACCAAGGGCATCAAGCTAGAGCCAAAGGTCAGGGATGGCTTCGTAGTTCCCGACATCGAACAAGATATCTTAAAGCTGGTGGTGGTGGAAAGGCACAAGGCCAGCGGCAATATCGGGCTGGGGCTGGTGAAGGGGTTCGGGCTCGAGAACGGGGCGCTGGGCTCCTCTATAGCACACGACTCCCATAATATTATTGTCGCAGGCACTAACGACCAGGATATTTTCGCCGCAATCAAGGAGATCGAGAGGCTGCAGGGCGGGCTAGTCGTTGCGGTTGGAGGAAAAATTAAAGGGGCCCTGGCGTTGCCCATTGCCGGGCTGCTATCAGAAGAGCCGCTTGAAGCTGTAGTATCCAAGCTGGAGGCACTACAAAAGATAGCCGCCAGTTGGGGCTGTGTGCTGCCATCTCCTTTCGCTACACTATCCTTCCTGGCCCTGGCCGTGATACCGGAGTTGAGGCTCACCGATAAGGGGCTAGTGGATGTGGTGGCATTTAAACTTCTGGGTTAAGCAGGCAACGGATAAATGGAAATTCAAAAAGACAAACCAATGCCAGGCATCGCATTCAAGGCGATGTCGTTCTACTTTGCCCTGCGTCACAGGCTAGACGACGTTAGAAAGCCCCTGGAAAGAGCTGGCATAAAAGAAGGACAAACTATCCTGGATTTCGGCTGTGGCCCCGGCCATTATTCTATCGCTGCCGCCAAGATGGTGGGAGCAAAGGGAAAAGTATATGCTCTGGACATCCACCCTCTGGCTGTGCAATCAGTGGAGAAAAAGGCCGGAAAGGAAGGCCTGACCAATATAACCACAATTTTGTCAGATAGAGACACGCGGTTGCCCGATGAGAGCGTGGATATAGCGCTGGCATACGACATGATTCACATGGTAAAAGATAAACAGTCATTAATTAAAGAACTGCACAGGGTTCTGAAACAAAATGGCATTCTCTCGGTTCTGGCGGAACATCTAAAAGTCGGGGATGTTTTAAAGATTCTGGAGCAGGAAGGCCTTTTCTCGCTTAGAGACCGTCAGGGTAACGTCTTAAATCTCAATAAAGGCAAAGCGAGTTAGATGAAAGACCTCAAGATTATCGAGTGGCTGGGCGACAGGATAAGGATTATCGACCAGACTGAATTGCCTCATAAAGAGGTATTCCTGGAACTGCGCGACTACCGTGAGGTAGCCGATGCCATAAAGAAGCTGCGCATACGGGGAGCACCCGACATCGGCGTCGCCGCTGCCTACGGCTTCGCCCTGGGAGCACAGGCCGTAAAGGCAAGCTCCAAGAATGATTTTCTGACCAGGCTGCGCCCCATAACCAAAACCCTGGCCTCATCCCGTCCCACGGCAGTAAACCTCTTCTGGGCGCTGGAGAGGATGAACAAGGCGGCCAAGAGAGGCAAAGGCGTGCCGCAAATAAAGATGACCCTCATCGCAGAGGCAAAGCGGATAGATGCTGAAAACGATGAGGCAAACCTTCGTCTCAGCGAGCTCGGGGCGCAGTTGATTGAGGAAGGTTTCACCATTCTGACACACTGCAACACAGGGTCGCTGGCCACAGCAGCATACGGCACCGCGCTGGGCGTAATCAAGATGGCCCATGAGCAAGGCAAAAAGGTGAAGGTATACGCCACTGAGACACGACCTCTGCTTCAAGGGGCCAGGCTCACCACCTGGGAGCTGCTCAAGGAAAACATACCGGTGACACTGATTACAGACAGCATGGCTGGCTATTTCATGACCAAGGGCGCTATCAACTGCGTGATCGTTGGCGCTGACCGCATAGCAGCTAATGGCGACGTAGCCAACAAGATCGGCACCTATACGCTGGCGGTGCTGGCTGCGGAGAACGGCATCCCCTTTTATGTAGCCGCACCGATGAGCACTATAGACCTCTCCCTCTCTTCGGGCGCGGATATACCCATCGAGGAACGAAATCCTGAGGAGGTCACGCATATCCAGGGCGTAAGAATCGCCCCTCAGGGGGTTAAAGCAGTAAATCCCGCCTTCGATGTGACACCTCATTGTTATATCTCAGCTATAATCACCGAGAAAGGTGTAGCCAAAGAACCCTACGTGGATAAATTGAAGAGACTCACGAGTGAGGAGTAAAAATGCCAGAAGCGAAGCTTGGTGTGATCGGCGGCAGCGGGCTTTACGAGATAGAGGGGCTCAGCAACGTTAAGGAGGTTAAGGTCAAGACTCCCTTCGGCGACCCCAGCGATGCCATAGTATTGGGCAACCTGGGAAAGACAAGGCTGGCATTCCTCCCCCGGCATGGTCGCGGGCATCGCATAATGCCGACCGAGTTGCCGGCACGAGCCAATATCTGGGCTCTGAAGTCGCTAGGGGTGGAATGGATTATCTCGGTGAACGCTGTAGGCAGCTTACAGGAAGATATACGGCCACTCGACCTCGTTATTCCAGACCAGATCATTGACCGCACTAAGAGCCGGGTAAGCACGTTCTTTGGGGAGGGCATCGTAGGGCATGTAACCTTCGCCGAGCCGTTCTGTCCGGTGCTGAGCAAGCTTCTCTATCAGGTAGCAAATCAAAACGTAAAAGGCAAGGTACGAAAAATACACCCAAAAGGTATCTACCTGGCAATGGAGGGGCCTCATTTCTCCACCAGGGCAGAATCCAACCTATACCGCTCCTGGGGAGCGAGCGTGATCGGCATGACCGCCATACCCGAAGCCAAGCTGGCCAGGGAGGCCGAGATATGCTACGCCGCCATTGCCTGCGTCACCGACTACGATTGCTGGCACGAAGTTCACGAGTCGGTCACTATTGAGATGGTGATTCAAAATCTGCTGAAAACCATCGAGGCAGCCAGGGAGATAATTAAGAAAGCCAGCGCCCAGCTTCCCAAACAGAGGGACTGCGGTTGCGCTACAGCACTCAAAGATGCTATCATTACATCGAGAGATTTGATTCCCCAAAAGAGGAAGGAGGAGCTTTCTCTGCTGATAGGGAAATACCTCAAGTGACCCAAGGGGGATTTGAGCTAAACGGGCTGGCTACCGCCATAGGCAGCATGCCACATGTTGAGCCTCGGGAAGCCTGCTCTTTAGTTTTAAAGTATCTCTCTGAGATACCCGCCTGGCCGCAGTTGCCCAAGAAGTCCTTCCTGGAAAATATGTATGTCCAATTCAGCGAGGGCTTCCCCGGGGCGATAGTGGAAGGAGACCGCATCTGGGTAGACCGCTCCCGAGACCTGAGCCAGCCTCTAGAGCAGCTCTACTCCGCTTATCTGGAGAACAGAATGGAATACGGCAAGATAAGCGCCAAACACGCTGCCGGCCTCCATGCTTTTCTTGAACAGGCCAAGGGGAAAGGGCGAAAAGTCATCAAGGGCCAGATGACCGGGCCGATAAGTTTCGGGCTGTCGGTCACAGACCAGAACAGGCGCCCGCTGCTCTACGACGAGGTGCTTGCCGACGCTATAGCCAAGCATCTGCGACTTAAGGCTGCCTGGCAGGAGAAAGCGCTGAGGAGCATGTGCCCTAAGACCATTATCTCCGTAGATGAGCCTTACCTATCTTCACTGGGCTCAGCGTTCGTCTCCTTCCCCAGAGAGCAGGTGATTACCCTGCTGGAGGAAGTACTAGGCGGTATAAGCAGTCTTAAAGCTATCCACTGCTGCGGTAATACAGACTGGTCGGTTCTGCTCCAGACCTCTATCGATATTTTGAGCTTCGATGCTTATAACTACGGGGAAACCCTGGCCCTCTACCCAGCTGAGGTGAAAAACTTCCTCAATCGGGGAGGAGTTATCGCCTGGGGTATCGTCCCTAACGATGAACAGGCTCTGACTAAAGAGACTGAAGCTAGCATCGGAGACCGTCTCGAGAAGGCGATGAGGCTGCTCTCAAAGAAGGGCATCAGCTACGATATTATCAAATCACAGTGCCTGATTACTCCTTCCTGCGGTCTGGGCTCTATCTCTATAGAAGCAGCCACAAAAGCCTTGGAATTGACCGCTGCGGTCTCAGCGGACTTCAGGAAGAGACACAATATACAGAACTGATAAGCAATAGACAATTGGCAGATAACTGGAAGTCAGTCTGAAGGAGGTATTATGAGCCTAAAGGCAAAAAAACTGGGGAGAGGCGTGGCTATTGTGGGGGCGGGGATGTCGAAGTTTGGCTCCTTCGCCGACAAAACAAGCCGCGATTTGTTTGTCGAGGCTTTCCAGGCGATGGCTAAGTCGGTGGACAAAGGAATAGAAACCAAAGACATCGAAGCCCTCTATGTAGGTAACTTCTCAAGCGACCTTTTCGAGAACCAGGGACATGTCGCTCCCATTATGGCTGATTGGGTTGGACTAGTCCCCAAACCAGCCACCAGAGTAGAAGCAGCCTGCGCCAGCGGCGGACTTGCTTTGAGGACAGCATTCATCGCTGTAGCTTCCGGTCTCTTCGACATTGTGGTAGCCAGCGGCGTTGAGAAAATGAGCAACCTCCCTACTGAGAGGGTGACCGATACTCTGGCTGCAGCCAGCGACGCACTCTATGAGGCGGTTTGTGGTTTCACCTTCCCTGGTCTGTACGCTGCCATCGCCACCGCTTACATGGCAAAATATGGCGCTACTCCTGAGGATTTCATGAGGGTGGGCATCAAGAACCATAAAAACGGGGCGCTAAATCCCAAGGCGCAATTCAACAAGTCGATAAGAGACCTCATGAACTCCAGGATTGAGAAAGCAAAGCAAAAAGGTGAGCCTACTCCTACCTGGCATGACGAGCTGGAATTCCTCAAAGACCCTGCGGCCAATCCCGTGGTAGCCTGGCCGATGAGATTGTTCGACTGCTCGCCTATCACCGATGGAGCCGCCTGCCTCCTGCTGGTTGCCGAAGACCTGGCAAAGGATTTCTCCAATGCCCCTTTGTACATAATAGGCAGCGGTCATGCCACAGACCACGCTCTGCCTGAAAGAGAGGACATGACCACCATATCTGCAGCAAGAGTCGCAGCTAAACAGGCCTACGATATGGCAGGAGTGACCCCCAAGGATATTCAGATTGCTGAGGTCCACGACTGCTTCACCATAGCCGAGCTTGTAGCTATCGAAGACTTAGGTTTTTTCAAGCCCGGCGGGGCTTACATGGCAACAAGGGAAGGGGTTACCGCTCGCGATGGGGCTAAACCTATCAACACTTCCGGCGGTCTCAAATCCAAGGGGCATCCTGTAGGAGCTTCAGGGATAGGACAAGTCGTGGAAAGCTGGGCTCAGATGAGAGGAGAGGCAGGGCCCAGACAGGTTCCTGGAAAAGACATCCGCCTAGCTTTAACCCATAATGTTGGTGCCACTGGCGGCACCTGCGTAGTTCATATTTTTGAGAGGAGATAGAACCTTGACAGAGGAAAGAAAATTCAACAGCGCTTCCTTCTACCAGTTTCTAGCTGAAAAAAAGCTCATGGGCTCCAAATGTAAAAAGTGTCAGGCGCTATATCTGCCTCCTCACCCTATATGTATCAAATGCTATGGGAGCGATATGGAATGGGTGGAACTGAAAGGCGACGGCAAGCTCGCCGCCTTCACAGCCATCTCCGTAGGCCCAACCTGCACCATCGCGGAAGGGCACGATAGAAACAATCCCTACCTGGTCGGTATAGTCAAAATGGACGAGGGGCCTAAAATCTGCGGCCGAATCCATGGCATCGACCCCAAAAATCCGGATAGAATCAAGGTGGGGACTACAGTCAAAGTGGAGTTCCCTGAGCAAGTGCAAAGCACCAGACGTTATGTGGCGTTCAAAGCCACGTAGGGCCAAGAGCAAAACCGGGTTTCCTAGTATCCTGCTGGTCGTCCCGCAGGTTCTGAGCGCCTTGACAATGAAATGCTGCGGGTATATCATAAAACGTGCTATGCAAGCTGCATGAAAGTGGCCTCACTGCGAATTGAAATGGGAAATCCCGGCTAACAGCAACAAATTGCCCAGGTTTTTTTTTGACCATAGTGAAAAAGGAGGTTAAAAGATGAGCTTACCCAGTTTCTCATTGGAAGGCAAGGTGTCGCTAATTACCGGGGCCCGGAGGGGCATAGGTGCGGCCTTTGCTGTAGCTTTTGCTGAGGCTGGGTCTGATGTCGTTATTTGCGACATCGTAGTTGACGACGGGCTGATCGCGGGCGTGGCTAAGGACATCGAGAAGTTCGGTCGGCGCGCCCTGGTCGTCAAGACCGATGTCACCAGTGAGAGTGACGTCGAAAATCTGGTGAAGAAAGCAGTCGATGAATTCGGAAGGATCGATATTCTGGTTAATAATGCGGGAATTGCACCGCTGAATAAAACCCTCGACGTAACTGTCGAGGAGTGGGACAGGGTCATAGATATCGACCTGAAATCGGTTTTCCTGATGTCCAAGGCTGTTGGGAAAGTGATGATCAAGCAGAAGAAGGGCAAGATAATCAATATGGGGTCTATATATGGACAGATGGCCACGGCTTTTTCCATACATTACTGTGCTGCAAAAGCAGGGATCGCGCAGATGACTAAGGCTCTTGCGTTAGACTGGGCGCGTTTCAATATTAATGTCAATTGCATCGTGGCCGGACAGATCGCCACCGAACTGACAAGGAGACAGCAAGACGAGGAGGCACAAAGAAAGTTTCTAGAGTTTAAGATACCTTTCAAGAGATTCGGCCAGCCGGAAGAACTGGTGGGGCCGGCCTTACTTCTTGCCTCACAAGCTTCCGACTATATGACCGGCGCAATAGTAGTTGTCGATGGCGGATATTCTATCTGGTAAGGAGGGCAAATTGGAGATCAAAAAGGTAGCAGTAATCGGCGCAGGAACAATGGGACACGGGATAGCTCAGGTTACGGCCACGGCGCATATGGATGTTGCCTTAAACGACATAAAAGATGAGTTTTTAGCCCGGGCGAAATCAGGAATAGATGGGTCACTGGACCGGATGCTGAAAAAGGAGAAAATCACAGAACAAGAGAAGCAAGCTATCCTCTCCAGGATAACTTTCACTACTGACACTGCAAAAGCTGTCAAAGATGCAGATTTAATTATAGAAGCCATACCGGAGATTTTGGAACTGAAAAAGGAAATGTTTAGGAAGCTGGACAGTCTGAGCAAACCTGAGGCCATATTAGGCACAAATACATCTCAAAACAGCATCACGGAAATTGCTTCGGTAGTAGCGAATCCCTCGAGGGTAGTCGGTACACACTTCTTCAATCCGCCTGTCATGATGAGGTTGGTAGAGGTCGTCAAGGGGCTGGAGACCGCGGACAGTGTTGTCGAGCAGATCAGGGGTTTCGCCACAAAGTTGGGTAAAGAGATCGTAGTATGTAAGGACTCTCAGGGATTTATCAGCACAAGAGTGCTTGTAGCCCTGAGGTTGGAATGCTACAGGATATTAGAAGAAGGAATCGCCACAAAAGAGGATATAGATAAGGTACTTAAGCTGGCTCTGGGTCATCCCATGGGTCAGTTTGAGTTGGCCGATTTCTCAGGATTGGATATTGAAGTACCAATATGTGAAGGTCTGGCCAAGGTTTACGGCGAACGGTTCAGACCGCCCCAGAGTCTAGTGCACCTGGTCAAAGCGGGAAGGCTGGGGAAAAAGTCGGGCAGAGGGTGGTATAACTATCGTCCCTAACCCATCTCCGAGATATTCGAATTCTAATTAAAGGGAAAGTGTAAGATGAACAAAAAAGATGATGTCGTGATTGTGAGTGGAATAAGAACGCCATTCAGTAAGTGGGGATCGGTATTACGAGAGATGCACAGTTCGGAACTTGGGGCTATAGCAATCAAGGAATGCTTGAAGCGCGCAGGAATGAAGGGTAGCGATATAGATGAGCTTTACTACGGGATGTGCATCCAGTCCGAAGCAGCTCTTTTGTACAATGTAATCGCCAGACAGGCCCTGCTAAAGGCAGGCTTACCAAATGATCTGATTTCTCTCACTATAGATAGAGCTTGCTGTTCATCTTTGGTTTGCGTCCAGTTGGGATACAGAGCTATCCTGGTTGGTGAAGCGCAAACCTGCATGGCCGTGGGGGCAGAAAATATGAGCAATACCCCCGTGGTGGTTAATGGACACCGCTGGGGACTGGGGTTAACGCCACTCACGATGGTAGATCATCTCAATCCCATAATGTACGTAGGATATAATTCCCTGGCGAAGGATGCGGGTGAGGGTGCGGCATCGTACGGTATCGGACGAGAAATGCTGGACCAGTGGGCCCTGGGTTCTCAACAGAAATATCAGGCAGCCGAGAAAGCTGGAAAATTCAAGGATGAATTGATATCCATAGAGGTTCCGCAGAAAAGAGGGCCTCCCGTAGTTTTTAGCAAGGATGATTTCCCCAAGCCGGATACGACGCTGGAAGGTCTGGCAAAACTCAAGCCCATTTATGGCAGCCCGTCCGTTACCGCTGGAAATTCTCCGGGATTGGATGCAGGGGCATCGGCGGTAATCATAATGAAAAGGTCCAAGGCAGAGGAGATGGGTATCAAGCCACTAGCTACCATTCTCTCGGTGTGCAGCGTCGCCAGGGAACCTGCCAAGCTGTCAGCAGTCCCCGGAATTGCAATACAGAAGGCTCTATCCAAGGCCGGGGTCAGTCTAGACGAGATATCAGTCATTGAAGTAAACGAAGCATTTGCCGCAATGCCATTGGTCTCGACCAAAGTGCTGGCAGATGGAAATGAAGCTAAATGGCAGGAACTGATGAAAAAGACTAACCCCAACGGGGGTGCTATAGCGATTGGCCATCCAGTCGGAGCCAGCGGGGCTCGTATCTTAATGACAATGATGTATGAATTGCGCAGAAGAGGTGGCGGCCTGGGCACATGCGGCATCTGTGGAGGTTTAGCGCAGGGTGATGCCGCTGTAATTAGAGTGGACTAGAGCGATTTCATGCAGAGCAAATAAGAGCAAAAACCAACGTCATAAGCTGGTGAGTCCCCCATGAACCTCAATGGGGGACTCACCAGCTTCGGGCAGTCACACAACTTAGGCAGGGAATATGAACAAGAGAAAAAGGGTAGCAGAGCTGAAGCACCGTCGCAAGAGCAAGAAGCTGGAAGAGAAGAGAAAAGCTCTGAAGCCCGTAAAATAAAAGGAAACGAATTCAGCTTCGGTAGGGGGGCAGGCAAGAATGCCAGAGCTAGAAGCGCTGGTAAAAGCGCTGTCGAACCCCAAAACATATCCTCACAGCCCGAAGTCAGTCGAGTTGGTGCAGACTCAAATATCCTTTGTCTTCCTTGCCGGAGATTATGTCTACAAGGTAAAGAAGCCCGTTGATTTCGGTTTTCTCGACTTCACTACTCTGGAAAAACGACGCTTTTACTGCAATCAGGAGGTCGCACTAAACAGGCGTCTATGCACCAACATATACCTGGGCGTAGCAGGCATAACCAAGAAAGGAAAAAGCTTCCAGGTCGAGGGCAGCGGCAAGGAGGTCGAATACGCAGTGAAAATGCGCCCGCTTCCCTATCAGAGGATGATGGATAGAATGCTGCAGAGCGACCAGGTGACCCCACAAATGGTAGAGATGGTTGCTAAAAGACTGGTAGAATTTCACCACCAGGCAGAAATCAGCGAGGAACAGGCTGAAATCGGCGGGCTCGATACCGTAACTCGAAACGCTGAGGAGAACTTCTCTCAGGTCAGTAGTTATGTCAACCAAACTATCACCAGGGGGCAATACGAGCGGATAAAGGATTACACGCATTCCTTTCTCAAAAGGAATGCGGCGCTATTTGCCAAAAGGGTTAAGGAAGGCAGGATAAGGGACTGCCATGGAGACCTGCACGCAGCGCATATCTGCTTCATAGACGGGCTATGTATCTTCGACTGCATCGAATTCAATGATAGATTCAGATATATTGATGTTGCCAGCGAGATCGCTTTCCTGGCTATGGACCTGGATTTCCACAGACGACCCGAGCTGTCAGAACACTTCGCCGGCGCGTATGTAAAAGCGTCTGGAGACAAAGAACTGCTCAAGCTGCTGGACTTCTACAAGTGCTACCGCGCCTATGTTCGGGGAAAGGTGGAAGGCTTCCAGTTGGATGACCCTCATATCTCAGGTGACCAGAAGTCTAAAACGTTGGACAAAGCCAGAAGGTATTTCGAGCTGGCGGAATCGTATATTGCTTAGACAAAGGTTAAAACCAAAACTTTATGGGTGGAGGAGGTCTAGATTATGTTAAAACATTTCACGTTAGAGTATTGGAAGGACAGCGAGTGGTACGTGGGAAAGCTGAAAGAAATTCCAGGGGTGTTCAGTCAGGGCAAGTCCCTGCATGAATTGGAAGAGAACATCCGTGATGCCTACTATCTGATGGTTGAAGAGGCAGAAAGACCGATTCAGATTGTAACCAAGACTAAAGAGATTGGAATAGAGATAAAGGCGTGAAACGACGCGACTTCATCGGAGAACTGGTGGAGGTGGGATGCTATCTAAGACGCCGTGGCAAAAGGCATGACATTTACATGAATCCCAGAAACGGCAAAATGGCTCCTGTTCCGCGCCACCATGAAATTAAAGAGAGCTTATGTGCCCTAATCAGAAAACAGCTTGGATTATAAGGACTGTAATCACAACGAGAGCTAGAATTAAGGCCCCGTAGTGGAGACGATGAAATGAAAGAGCCGTTCGCCAAGTTCGTAAAGGCCAATCTCGGGCCGAGTATATTGCTTATCACTGTGGGGCTTCCCGCTTCCTGGAAAACTGAGATGAGCGAGGAAATAGCGAAGATAAAGGGCTATACTATCATTCGAACCGACCTTATCAGGAAAGAAGTGCTGAAGGGCGAAGACATTTTCGATGAAAAGGTCGCCTCGAATATGGATAAACGGATGCTGGTATACGATGAGACCTTCAGGCAGACAGAGGAGCTTCTGAAGAAGGGCAAGGGCGCGATAATAGATGCCACCTTCATCGCACAATCTTTGAGAAGACGCGCGGCCGCCCTTGCGGCCAAATATAAGCGAACCTTTGTCATACTGCAAACAGAATGCCCTCGCGAGATATCTTTGGCAAGGATAGCGAGACGTACCAAGGAGAAGTACGAATCTAACGCGCTTACGGAACAGGCTTATATCAATAACGAGAAGAAGTTTGAGAAAGTAGACCTGGATGACCTGAAGCGGTTAGACCCTAAGCTTGACATCCTTCACCTGATAGTCGATACCCAGTTCGATCCGCCTGAGGATTGGTACATCATCGGCATGGAGAAGAGATAAAATACAGGGAACCGTTCACCGCAGAGAGCGCTGAGAACGCAGAGATGAAAATAGATTTGCAAATACATACTAAGACCGGCTCTGACGGCAACTGGCCAGTCGAAGAGGTCTTCAAAGAAGCTAAGAGAAGGAATATAGAATTGCTCTCGATAACTGACCATGACTCCGTAGATGCCCAGGCCAGAGCAATAGTCCTGGCCCGAGAATATGGGATCCCCTATATAACGGGCATAGAATTGAACGTTACATTTGAATACCCCCCAGGCAAGGGCGAATCTGCCAAGTCTTACTCGCTGGATTTCCTGGGATATCAGTACGACATAGAAAACCAGGAGTTGAAGAACAAGCTCCAAACGATGAGGCAGCACAGGGAGACTAGAGCACGTAAGATTTTGGAGAACCTGAATGCTGAGTTCGACAAAGTGGGCCTCGAAAGATTCACAGAGAAAGACCTAGAGAATATACAGGCGACTGTAGACGGTGCATTCGGCAGACCTCACATAGCGAACTATATGGTTAAGAAGGGGATCGTTAAGGATAAACAAGAGGCATTCGATAAATATCTGGTGAAATGCGATGTGCCTAAATACCCGCTTTCGCTTGCCGAAGCATCCAGGTTGATCAGAAATGCTGGAGGAGTACTTGTATTTGCCCACCCCAATGACCCCAGCGGAACGTCTTTGGTAACTATAACGCGCGATCTGGTCAAGCAGACGAAGATAATCGAGGATTATATGCTAGAGTATATCGACGGAATCGAGTGCTGGCATACCAAACATGATGCTAAGACTACGGCTCACTACATCGGGTTCTGCAGGAGCCACAATCTGATCATGACCGGCGGCAGCGATTGCCACCAGAACCCGGTTCTGATGGGCACCCTGAATACACCTGACTGGGTTGCAGAGCAGTTCAAGTCGAAGACAACAAGGAAGATCAACAAATTCAAAGGAGTATTATCGTGAGACGAAGAATAACGGGCAATAGCGATATCAAAGACCCATCCCTGTCCTCAGCAGGAGAGCTTCGAGTACAGTGGGCGTCTCGCGAGATGCCAGTGCTACAGTTGATAGGGAAAAGGTTTGCTAAGAGCAAACCACTCAAAGGTGTTCGTATCTCTGCCTGTCTTCATATCACTACCGAGACAGCCAACCTGGCACTAACCCTGAAGGCAGGTGGCGCTGATTTAGCCCTGTGTGCCTCTAACCCTCTGTCAACTCAGGATGATGCGGCTGCCTACTTAGTGGTGAAAGAGGGCATCCCTGTCTTCGCTATCAAAGGTGAAGACAATAAGACCTACTATAAACACATCAATGCCGCCCTGGACCATAAACCTAATATCACGATGGACGATGGCGCTGACCTTGTGGCGTCGATTCACAAGGAACGTAAAGAGCTTATCAGAAACATTATCGGCGGGACAGAGGAAACAACCACAGGCGTGATCAGGCTCAGGAGCCTGGAGCAGGAGAAAAGACTGAAATACCCTATTATTGCGGTGAACGATGCCCAGACGAAACATTTCTTTGACAACCGCTACGGAACAGGGCAAAGCACCATGGACGGCATCACACGGGCGACCAATGTCCTCTGGGCAGGCAAGAAAGTTGTGATTTGCGGTTATGGCTGGTGTGGCCGTGGGGTTGCTATGAGGGCAAAGGGATTCGGTGCTCATGTAATTATATGTGAAGTGGACCCTATCCGCGCTCTGGAAGCGGTTATGGACGGCTACCCGGTAATGCCGCTTCTCGAAGCAGCCAAAGTAGGTGATATCTTCATCACAGTGACTGGGGGGCTGCACATTATCGACAGTGAACATATGCTGGCGATGAAAGACGGGGCAATCATGGCAAACAGCGGCCATTTCAACGTGGAGATTAACATCCCTGCCTTAGAGAAATTGGCTGTGAACAAGAAGCAGATACGAGGGTCTGTGGAGCAATATACACTCGCTGACAAGAAACATCTTTACCTTCTTGGAGAAGGCAGGCTAATCAATCTAGCCGCTGCCGAAGGGCATCCGGCAAGCGTTATGGATATGAGCTTTGCCAATCAGGCCCTTTGCGCCGAGTATATGGTCAAAATGGGGAAAGAACTTAAGCCCAAGGTCTACCCGGTTCCCGAGGAAGTGGACAAGGAAGTGGGCAGGCTCAAGCTGAGGGCTATGGGGATTAAAATTGACACCCTGACCCCAGAACAAAGAAAATATCTGGAGAGCTGGGAAGCAGGAACTTAAAGGAAAGGAAAGATCAATGACTACTTCGTTCATGAGATCGCCGTGCATGCTAATAACCTCGGAATCGGTCACCGAGGGACACCCGGATAAGCTCTGTGACCTGATTTCGGACTCTGTATTAGATGCAATCATAGCGCAAGACCCTATGGCTAGGGTAGCCTGCGAAAGCATGGCGACAACCGGCCTTGTGATCGTGATGGGGGAGATCACCACCAAATGCTACGTCGAGATTCCGCAGATAGTTCGAGAAACAGTGCGCGGTGTAGGCTACACCCGCGCTAAATACGGGTTCGATTGCGATACCTGCGGCGTCATTGTCTCAATTAAAGAGCAATCGCCCGACATCGCAATGGGCGTGAACCACTCAATAGAGATCAGGGAAAAACAGAACAATTCAAATGAAAAGGAGAAGTTGGGAGCAGGCGACCAGGGAATGATGATAGGGTTTGCTTGCAACGAAACCCCTGAACTCATGCCACTACCGATTGCACTGGCCCACAAGCTCTGCCAACGTCTAGCTCAGGTGAGAAAGGATGGAACCCTACCTTACCTGCGACCCGATGGCAAATCGCAGGTAACAGTTGAATATGACTGCGGAGTACCCAAACGGATCGAGGCAGTAGTCATCGGTGCCCAGCACAATGAGGCAACCAGCAACGAGGTCATCCACCGAGATATCCAGGAATTGGTAATAAGGCAGGTAATCCCGCGTAATCTTTTAGACAGAAAGACCAAATACTATATTAACGCGACCGGACGTTTTGTGATTGGTGGGCCCATGGGTGATACCGGACTTACAGGGCGCAAGATACTGGTTGACACCTATGGAGGGATTGCCCGACATGGGGGCGGCGCTTTCTCGGGGAAAGACCCCACCAAAGTAGACCGTTCCGCTGCCTATTATGCTCGCTATGCTGCCAAGAACATCGTTGCTGCCGGGCTCGCTGACCGCCTGGAGATTCAGGTTTCCTATGCTATAGGAATAGCACACCCACTTTCTATCTCCATCGAGACATTTGGCACTGCCAAGGTGGAGGAAGAAGTGATTCAGAAACTGCTTAATAAACACTTCGACTTTCGCCCAGGGGCTATCATTGAGTCTCTTAAGTTGCGACGTCCCATATATAAACAAGTAGCTGCCTATGGCCATTTCGGACGCAACGACCTCGACCTGCCCTGGGAGCGCACCGACAAGTCAGCAGCACTACGTGCTGAAGCCGGGATAAAGAAGACGAGCAAGGAGAAATAGTGAAGGCAATCATTCTCGTCGGCGGGGAGGGACTGCGGTTACGTCCCCTCACCTGTAACCTTCCCAAGCCTATGGTCCCTATCGTGAATAGACCATTTCTAGAGCATATGGTCGAACGCCTCAAGAGACACCATATTGACGAGATCATACTTGCAATTTGTTATTTGCCAGACCTTATCCAGCGCCATTTCGGGGATGGCAGCGGTTTCGGAGTGAAGTTGAGCTACGCAGTTGAGCAGACACCATTAGGGACCGGCGGGGCAGTGAAAAATTCAGAGCGGTTCCTGAAGGATACCTTTCTAGTATTTAACGGGGACATATTCAGCGACTTAGACCTCACTGAGATGGTAAAGTTTCACCGAGCCCACAAAGCGAAGGTTACCATCGCACTTACTCCTGTAGAAGACCCCACAGCATACGGAGTAGTCGAGTTGGATAGACAGAACAGGGTTAAAGGGTTCATCGAGAAGCCAAGCCAGGACAAGGTAACCTCCAACCTGATCAACGCCGGCATCTATGTGATGGAACCGGAGATGTTGGAATTAATACCAGCCGGCGTTCATTCCATGCTTGAGCGAGGGCTTTTCCCCGACTTGGTGAAACGCAGCATCCCTTTTTACGGCTATCGGTCCCCCGCCTACTGGCTCGACACCGGCAAACCAGACGACTATTTGAAGCTACATCACGACCTCCTCATGGGCAAAGCTTTCTCACGTTTCCCGGGCAAACCGATGGCTGACGACATCTGGGTAGAGGAAGGCTGCAAAATCCATCCTTCGGCCAAGCTCACTGGCCCGATAGTGATGGGCAGAGGTTGCACTATCAAGCAAGCTGTCAAGATTTCGGGGCCGACTGTTCTGGGGAGTGGCTGCATTGCAGGACAAGGCAGCATCTTAGATGAGGCGATACTCTGGCAGAATGTTAAGCTGGGTAAGAATGTAACTGTAAGAAACAGTGTGATAGGCAATGACACTACCGTCAAAGACAATACCTGGGTTACCGATAGCTCCATTATCAGCGATGATGTTATCATCGGCAGCGGCAACAAGCTGGAGCACGGCATCAAGGTCTGGGCAAACAAAACAATCGAGGATAATGCCATCTCATTTTAGAGAAGATTAAGATGCCACCAATTATCAAATTCGGCACCGATGGCTGGCGAGGCATAATCGGCGAGGATTTCACTTTCGACAACGTCCGCGCCTGCGCCCAAGGGGTAGCAAACTATCTACTGGACAATGGCATCGCGCCCCAAGGTTTGATGATTGGCTACGATACCAGGTTTGCCTCGGAGGATTTCGCCGCTGCGGTAGCAGAGGTGATCGCTGGTAATGGGATCAGGGCGTACCTCAATCCCAAGGCAGCACCAACTCCTGTGATCAGCTACGCCATCGTGGCTAAGAAAGCAGCGGGGGCCGTTATCATCACCGCCAGCCACAACCCCGCTATATGGAATGGATTCAAGTATAAACCCGAATACGCCGGAAGCGCCTCGCCTGAGGTGACCGCCAACCTGGAGAGGCGCATCCATCAAATCGTGAGCAGCGGCAAGGTGAAGCGCCTTGCATTATCCGATGGCTTGAAGCAGGGGCTGATCGAATATCACGATCCGGCACCAGTCTATCTGAGCCATATCGCGAAACTGGTCGACCTGGAACCGATACGCAATTCGGGATTGAATATTGCCATAGATTCCATGTATGGAGCCGGAGCAGGATACTTCAGAAAATTATTGAATGGCGGCAGCGTCAGGATAATCGAGCTCAATTCCAAACGCAACCCCCTCTTCCCGGGAATACAGCCGGAGCCCATTGCTTCGCACCTGACCAAGCTTTCCAAGAGAGTGAAGGCTAGCAGGGTAGATGTGGGACTGGCGACGGACGGCGATTCTGACCGCCTCGGCGTCCTGGACGAAAACGGCGTGTTCGTGACACAGCTTCAGGTATTTGCCTTGCTTGCCCTTTACCTGCTCGAAGTGCGAGGGGAGCGAGGAGCAATAGTAAAGTCAGTAACCACCACTGACATGGTCTACAAGCTGGGCGAACTCTACTCAGTGCCAGTATTTGAGACGCCAGTTGGCTTCAAATATCTCGGCCCCAAGATGATGGCCGAAAACGCCCTTATCGGGGGCGAGGAGAGCGGCGGCTTCGGCTATCGTGGTCATATCCCGGAGCGCGATGGCATACTTTCAGGTCTATACATACTCGATTTTATGGTAAGAACGGGCAAGAAGCCCTCGGAGCTCATAAAGCATCTCTATAGCAAAGTCGGCCCACATCACTATAACCGAATCGATTTCCATTTCTCCGAGGAGAAAAGAGAGGCTGTGGTACAGCGCTTGAGCCAACTCAAGCCCACTAAGATCGATAATACGAAAGTGATTAAGAGCGACACAGTGGATGGTTTTCGCTTCCGGCTCAGCGACGGAAGCTGGCTCCTTATCCGCCTCTCCGGGACAGAGCCAGTCCTGCGCATATATGCCGAAAGCGACTCCCCAGAACACGTGGAAAGATTACTTAAGGCAGGAGAGGAATTGGCAGGTATTTAGAAAATGATAGACCTAGATAACCCCGAAGTTTACCAAAGGCTCGACCCAGCCGGTATGAGGGAGTGCATCCGCGAGCTGCCCCAACAGTGCCTCAAGGCATGGCAGCAAGCTCTGAGCTTCAAATTGCCGAGGCCATATTCCAAAATAGACAGAATCGTCATCCTGGGCATGGGCGGCTCGGCTATCGGCGGCGACCTCTTAAACAGCCTGGCTTCACTGGAGAGTAAAACGCCCATCTCGGTATGCCGGGACTACAATCTGCCCCATTTTGTTGACGCTAATACTCTGGTCATTGCCTCAAGCTACTCGGGGATGACTGAAGAGACGTTATCGGCATTCGATCAAGCGCTAGCGACACCAGCCAAGAAGCTGGTCATCACCACCGGAGGCAAGTTAAAGGCGATTGCCGAACAAAATAAAATCCCCGTTCTTATCGTCGACTACAAAGCACCACCTCGCGCCGCATTGGCCCACAGCTTCGTCCCCTTGCTGGGGATCTGCCAGAATCTGGGCATAGTAAGCGATAAATCGAAGGATGTGGCGGAGATGGCGCAGGTTCTTCAGGATTTACAGGAGACAATAGATGAGAACCGCCCGCTGAAGAGCAACCCAGCCAAGCAACTGGCAGCCAAGTTATATGACCATTTAGCGGTTATCTATGGTGCGGGCTTTGTTGCCACAGCAGCGCAACGCTGGAAAACCCAGATAAACGAGAATAGCAAAGCCTGGGCTTTCTACGAGATATTCCCCGAGCTTAACCACAATGCCGTGGTGGGCTACGAGTTCCCTGCCGATTTAGCACAGAAGCTGTTCGTGGTGTTCCTACGTTCCCCCCGTCTTCATCCACGCACTCTGATTCGGTACAAGCTCACCGCAGAGATGCTGAGCAACGCAAAGGTCAGCCACGAGATAGTTGACTCCAGTGGTGAAAGCGCCCTGAGCCAGATGATGAGCCTTGTTTTCTTCGGGGACTGGGTGAGCTACTACCTGGCGCTGCTCAACGAGACCGACCCCTCTCCGGTAAAGGTGATCGACTTCCTCAAGAAGCGGCTGGCCGAGTCCTAGGGCGCACAGCCGTGCCCCGTACAGATTTCTGGCCATGCTCACCGTAGAAGAAATACCATTCTGTATTCTTCAACATTCTAGCGAATTGTTCAGCACCAAAGAGGGTCATTTTGCCGTCATTGGTCTTCTATGTTATATTCTAATGAGACATGAACCCACAAGACATTGAAAACGAAATCCAAAGCATTCCTGGGAATAGCCCTGTCCTTGCAAAGCTATATAAACTCCTTGAATCAGGTGAAGCGATTGCTTTGGTCGGTGCCGGCGCTTCCGCTGAACTATGGCCGTTGTGGAATGAATTCCTAAAAGGGTTTATCGACTACGCTCAGAAATACGGAAAAATCAAAAGGGCAGAAGCTGAGTTTTTTCTGAAAGAAGCGCCACAAACTCCTTTGGAAACCTCTCAACAATTACGTAATAAAATCGGGGAGCAGCTTTATTTTGAGTATCTCCAAGAAACGTTTAGAGATAGAATTTCTCCTCACACTGATGGTGCATTCACCTTGGCCCACCGCGCCTTGATGCAACTTCCCATTCACAATTATCTGACCCTTAACTGTGATGCCGGTCTGACCAATGCCAGGGCTGCGCTCTATCCTAAAGCCACTACCTCTTATTATTTCTGGGACCAGGAGGAAGCTAGGCGAATCCGTGACCGCAACTACAAACGACATGTGTTACATGCCCATGGCCGTCATGACCGGGCTGATTCCATTATCCTGACACTGGATGATTACCGCAGGGCTTACGATAACCGCGCTTTTGTCCGCCTTCTAGAAGATATCTTTACCTTTGAAAGATTGCTCATCGTGGGTTTTGGTATGAGCGACCCCTATATCAAACAACTTTTCAATAACATCAGCAGCGATTATAAGAAAAGTCCGATGCGGCATATTGCTTTCGTCGGGCTGGATGACGAAGATTTGTCAGCCAGTCATCTGCTGCGAGAAAGGGTGGAAATGGTGTATGGTGCCCTCATTCTCTTTTATCCCACCCGGAATCACCACCAAGCACTGACTGATTGGTTGACAATGCTGGCAGAAGAATGTGCGACCGCCAGTGGCAGTCGCACCGCCGAGGAGCTTCAGTTGCTCTCTACGCCACCACAACTGAAAAGGGCGCTGCCGGATAAATATATCCATCAGCCCACGGATGATGCTAACTTCAAAGGGCGGGTGCAGGATTTCGCCACTCTGAATCGCTGGGGCAATGACCCAGCGACCAGAATGATTGCGGTTACCGGTATTGGCGGACAGGGCAAAACTGCACTGGTCGGACGCTGGTTGAAACAGGAAAGAACTCCAGAGCTGGCACGAATGCCGGTGTTTTACTGGAGCTTTTATCAAGACTTGGATGTGAACAAATTCTTGGAGCAGATGGTGGAATTTTGCCTGCCGATTGTTGATGTCTCTGGATTGCAAGAGCAAGATATTGAACCCATTTCCTTCATTCTTGAGGTCGTCCGAAAGGTTCGACTGTTGCTAGTGCTGGATGGACTGGAAGTCTTGCAGGAAAAGGCGAGCAGCCCGGCTCATGGCCGGGTTAACCAACCGCTCTTGGAGCAGCTTTTGCAGCAGTGGCTGTGTTATCCCCATCAAGGCTTGATGATTCTGACCAGCCGCTTTCGTTTCCCGCAACTGCAGCGTTATAGCGGTGTCGGTTTTCATCATCTGAATCTGGAGCGGCTCAGTACATCGGATAGCATCGCTTTATTAGGGAGATTAGGCATTCGCGGCGAGCAACATATCTTGGAAATGTACGTGGAGAAGCTCTGGGGACATCCATTGGCCTTACGTGTGCTGGCCAGCACCGTCAAACGATGTTGTCATGGCGACTTGACACAATTTAAAGGTGGGGAAATATTCACTGCTGAAGGCAAAGAGGACAGCCTAAGTCAAAAGCTGGAGCATTTGCTGGGTTTCTATGAAAGACAATTAAAGGATGGCCAGAAGGAGTTACTGGGAATCATCAGCATGTTCAAACGGCCGGTGGAAATCAAGAGTTTTGTTACCCTGCTGGGCAAGATGAAATCATTGGAAAAAACTCCATTGGCAAGGGCGAACGCGAAGGAAATAGAAAAGCAACTCGACTTGCTGGTGGAAGATTTTATGGTGGAAAAGACACACGAAGGCATTACTACCCATCCGGTTATCCGTGACTATTTCCGGGCGGGATACCAGATAGCAGGCTCACGGCGCGAGGTAGCTGACTTCCTCCAAGCCCGGCCAGGCGCGAAACTGCCCCGGAATATTGGAGAGGTCCGCGACCTTGTTGAGGCCGTGCAGTTGCTCTGCGATGAAGGTGAGTTCGAGGCGGCTGAGGATTTATTTACGTCTAGGTTGGATGAAGGAGGCTACGGCTATAATATTTTCAAAACTCTTCCGGCGGTAGCAGAAGGTCTGGAATGCGACCTAGCATTTGTCAGGGATGAAATACGTATGCAAAGAGTGGAGGAAGTCCTTGGGGGGGGGAAAGTTTCGTTCCATGATTCTGGGGTGGCCCTCTACAATTCCTATCTGGGAAATTTGACCTATGCCTTGAATTGGTGGAATAAATGCTTGGAAATCAATCGTCAGCTAAAACATAAAATTAACGAAGCTATAGATTTAATTGAAATCTCGGAAATTGATATGGTCATGGGTAATATCCAACGAGCCCATGAGACCGTTTCTCAGGCACTGAACCTGTCAAACGAAACCAAGGATTTATCTAGATTAAGAGCAGCATTCGCCTGCAAAGCCTATTATGAATTTCTGGTGGGCAATTCCAGACAAGCATACCAGGACTTTGAAATTGCTCTTCTTTTTCACCAAAAGAGAAGTTCAGATAGTCAACACTTATTATCAAGGGAAGGAAATCAACAAGCTGAATTTCTTATCCGTCTTCAAGCATGGAGTCATTTTGAAGCGGTAAATGCCTCGAATATTGAAATTTGCGAGCAAAATAATTGGAACCTTCCCTTGGCTAGGGGGCGCCTACTTAGGGGATGGTATGAGAACTGCCAGGGCAATTACCCCCAGGCCGAAAAGGCATTGGGGCAAGCCGAGCACATTCTGCGACCGTCCGGCATAGTAGAGTATATATGTCGCCTAGACTGGGTGTGGGGGCTTCTGGCAGAGGCCAAAGGGGAATATCACAAAGGCATCCGGAAAGTGAGTGATGCACTGCTCAATTGCGCAGACAAAGGCTTTCGTCTGTGGCAGGCGGATCATCTGGTTCTACGGGGCCGGCTGCGCTTGCAGCAATTCCAAGAAGAAAATCAACAGAACAATGATTTGCTGGAAAAGGCCGGGGATGACGGACGCGAGGCTTTGAAAATTGCAGAACAGACTAGCTACATCTGGGCAAAAGTAGAAGCGCTTGAGTTGCTCGCTTCCTATTATCAAACGAGAGCTAGACTTCCAGCCTCGAATGCGGAATCCGAGAAGGAATTTGCCCAGCGCTACGTTAAAGAAGCGGCATCTCTCAAAGCCGGACTTTCCCTCACCGAAAAGCAAATGCAGGAATTAAAGGCTCAAGCCCGGAAAGAGTTTGACAGACAGACATCGGGGTGGGACAAAATGGCGGAATAACAAATATGTATTGGATCAGCATCCAACAGAAGTTCAGAATGTGCGGGGCAAGTTCTGCTTGTATTGTTGAGAGTCGCTGTTCATTGTACTGCTCGATTATCTTGAGCTAGGAAATCATCAACCTGTAAGGGCGCACGGCTGTGCGCCCTTACAATTTCTTCAATATCTATTGTTTTGCTAATCCTTTGACAAATCGGGTACAATTGAATCCTCAAATCGTGCAGGAATCTGATTTTCGGGAGGGCGAGATGGCAAAGGTAAGAGGTAGCACACTGGTTGGCAAGGCTTTGAAGAATGAGAGGGTTAAGACTATCTTCACTCTCAGCGGTGAGCTGAGCGAGATATATGATTCATGTCTGGATGAGGGCATAAAACTCCTGGATATGAGGCACGAGCAGGCTGTGGCTAACGCTGCCACTGGATACGCCATGGCCACCAGCGAACCCGGGGTGACTATGGTTACGGCGGGCCCGGGCGCTATCAATATGGCGGCGGGTATTGCTGCAGCATGGTATGCTTGCGCGCCTATTGTCGCCATATGCACCTCCACAGCGCTTTGCTATACCGGCAAGGGCGCTGTCCAGGAATTCGACTCCAGGGATGCATATCACCCCATCACGAAGTGGAGAGGTTACCCCACCGCCACAATGAGGCTGCCGGAGTATGTAGCTACAGCTTTCAGATACGCCACCACAGGGCGCAAAGGGCCTGCGCTGTTAGACATCCCCTACGATTTGCTGCTGCTCGAGGTAGATAAGAAAGACGCCCCGATTGTTCCGCCGGAGAGATACAGAACCAACGCCCGACCCTATGGAGACCCGCAACTGGTGAAGAAAGCTATAAAGTGGCTTC
>Ga0315274_10001195_pt1 | contig 40386 bp, 33 predicted proteins | sample YL17G02_20_MG_FD_203700 | JGI IMG/M metagenome (GOLD analysis project Ga0315274, IMG submission 203700) | Sediment microbial communities from Yellowstone Lake, YNP, Wyoming, USA - YL17G02_20 | ecosystem: Environmental > Aquatic > Freshwater > Lake > Sediment | place: USA: Wyoming | collected...
CGCGCAGGGCGTATGGAACGAAACTATACTGCTGGCGTGGGTAGGTTTTACCGGCAGCAGTGATTTCGATAAATACCGGACTTACGCCGTCGCCGAAGATTTGCTGAACCTGATCGGCGCTCAGTTCGAGTGGTAGGCTAAACACGCCACTATTAAGGTCTACTGCTGTGAACTCGATAGGAGCAGAGAGAGTGTTACCACTGACAGCAGCGTTCCAAAACTTTACCGAGATATCGACTGGTCCATCGACTGGGGCACCGGACGACTGCGTCAGACGCCCGCTGTATGACACCGAAAAAGGGGCCGCGTACGCTTGCGAAAGCGAGATCAAGCTCGCCGCAAATGCCAAATTCAGCACGTGTAATCGGGCGCCGAGTAAGGCCCTCTTCGTGCACAAAGCTAATTGTTTGCAAGTCGGCATAAGCAGACCCAAGATTTGTTAACGGGGAATCTCCTCTGTTATACATCCCCCTGTTCGTCAACAAGTTCCTAAAACTTGAGAAAAAAAGGCAATAATCCAATATTATTGGTATTCATGAGACCGTTTTTGTAACGGAAAGACCGCTTCCTTAAGCAAACAAAAAAATACAATCGTTACGGGCACATGCGCAGCCCCTGAGATGGTAGTGCGGCGAGCTCACTTCCTCCGCTCCGCTGCGCCTTCGGCCATCTCTTCAGGTTCGCCAACAAATCCGGCTGCCGAGCAGACAACGCTAAAGATTTGCTCCGAATATGCCGATTTCACTTAGGACGCTGGAAGCGATGGCTTCCTTACTTGCGGGAGAGCGATGTTTTGGGACCTGCAACTTTTCAACACAAAGTTTTAAGGCGTTATGTCGGCGGTTTCGCTTGGCCAACGATTGCTCTGGCTGTAGGCACTTGGGCTGTTTTTTTGTTCGCCATGTTTGCTCTAAATCAAGGTTGGCTCAGCGGATGGGGCATGGTCGCTATCGCGGTGGTTTGTAATTTTTACAGCTTCACCGTGTTGCATGAGGCGGTTCATGAAAATATCGAAGGTAAAAGTCGCGGTGGCTGGTTGACCGAAGTCATGGGCTGGAGCTCTGGGGCGATGTTTATGGCCCCATTCCAGGCATTTCGAGTCGTCCACTTAACACACCATCAGAACACCAATAAGCCTGACCTCGATCCGGACTATTGGGTGGCGAGTCGCCATTTTTTAGTGACCTTGCTACGCTGTCTCACAATTTATCCACATTATATTCAAAGCTATTTGTTTAAAATCGATCGACAAGGCAAATCAATCAAACTAGACCTAACGTTCCTGCTTTTATACTGGGGCGCGGCGCTAGGCACTCTCTGCACGCCTTATTGGAACCTATCACTTTATGGCTTCATACTGCCAACTTTTCTCGGCACGGGTGTGCAGGCTATTTTTTTCGACTGGTTCCCTCATCACCCACATCAAGAAACCAGTCAAAAATTAAACACCCGCAATGTTCCGGGCCGTATATTACACATCCTCATGGCAGGCCAGAATGTTCATCAGCTACACCACGTGAATCCACGGGTGCCATTTTATCGCTATCATGAGGCATTTAAAGCTGCAGTACTGCCCGCCGACCAAGCTGAAAACCAAGCCATCACCTAGCTCTTCGGCATACCCTTACAGTCGTCGAATTCCTTGCGCAGCGAGGCATTCATCTCTTTCAGAATGTCGTACTCTTTAGCCGAGCGAATGCGGCCATAGTACTCGCTCAATGCAACAGATTTATCCGCACTCATCGTCTCGAGAATGGCCGTGACTTGTTTCTGCGGCAACTGCTTAAACATTTCGACGACTAAGTCTTTATCAAGCTTTTCCATCACGGGAGCGGCTTTCTTGGGCTCCATCTTAGAATATAGAGCCACCAATTTCTCGACTCGCTCCCCTTTTAGATCTTTTTCTTTCTGGATCGTCTGTGCAAAATATTTGCGTTCCTCGTCCAGCTTCTTGAGCTTCTCGTCGATCGAACTCTCGAGGCCCTTGAGCTGATCTTCCCGCCGACCTAAATTTGCTAGCCTATCTTCGATCTGACGTTTCTTTCTCTCAGCAATATCAAGGTAGCGACCAACCTCTTCCTTCTTCATGGAGTCGGGGTTTAACTCAGGAAGTTCAAGCAGGTTGGAGAGAAAACTTTTCCGAGGCTTATCAGATTTTTTTCCGTCACCTGCGGCAGAATCTTTCTTCTCTTTTTCAGAAGAAGTCTTTTTATCCGATTTATCTTTATCTTCATCAACAGATTTCTTATCTTCGTCCTTCGCCGCATCTTTCTTTTCTGCAGCATCCTTCGCATCTGCATCTCCGCCTTTTGCATAAAGAGGGAAATCACCGATGGTGATACCGCCATTCATGGCAAACCAAACAGCAGCGAGAAGAACCAGCTTAGCTGCAATGATAGTTTGCCATAACCGACTATGAGACGATTTCGGATTTTCTTGCTTGCGCTTCATAATCCCTTTTAAGACCTCGTTTGAACTTGGAATTGCCGCAGAGCGATTTCATCCGATATTTTCTGCTCACTGCGACTTATTTCCTTCCTAAAGTCCATCTCGTAACGTTCGCGAAGGCGCTCAATTGCTTTTAGTTCTCGCTCAGCAACATTCAGACAAGCGATCTGAGCCCTCTCTCTATTTTCTAAATCCTGGACATTTTTGTACAGCCGGTACCATTTCGCTTTAACATGGTCGAGACCGCTTTCAATTACTTCGATATTTTCACGACTACTGGATGTCCTAATGCGGTTGAGTTCATCAACGCCACTCATATACTGGCGCTGACTTTCTCGCATGGACTGGACCGCTTCCACCTTTTCTTTATTGATCCTAGCAAGCATCGCCGCCTCGGTATCAACACGTGTTTGCTTGATCTTGATGATCGGCTGAACTCGCTTAATTTTTCGCATGCTTTGCATATTTTTTTATTTTCCCCGCTTAAATATATCGCGCATGCCTTGCAAGGCTTCCTGCAAGCTTGACCGCTCATCAATTCCTTGACGCAAAAACTGTTCGATAGCCGGCATCAGTGTAATTGCTGCGTCTAGTGTGGGATTGGTGCCCTGCTGATAGGACCCGATTTGGATATAGTCGATGTTTTCCTGATATACACCGATCAACTGGCGTACTGTAGATGCCAACTGCCAGTGTTCATCGTCAACAATGTCACGCATCACCCGACTGGTACTAGTCGCTACCTCGATGGCTGGAAAATGGCCTTTAGCCGCTAGTGAGCGCGATAAATTAATATGTCCATCTAAAATAGAACGCACCGCATCTGGGATCGGGTCGTTAAAATCGTCCCCGTCGACAAGCACGGTATAAAGACCACTGATACTACCGTGACCATCTACCTGAGGACCGCAACGTTCCAGCAATTTTGGCAGGATCGAGAATACCGACGGTGGATAACCTTTAGTAGTTGGCGGCTCACCGATAGCTAAACCGATTTCCCTCTGAGCCATAGCCACGCGAGTCAGACTATCCATCATCAAAAGCACTCGTTTGCCTTGTTGCGAGAATGACTCAGCGATAGCTGTCGTTGCCTTCGCTGCCCTTAGGCGCATCAGTGGCGATTGATCACTTGTGCTACACACTACAACCGATCTAGCCAGACCCTCGGGCCCAAGATCACGTTCGATAAATTCGCGAACCTCGCGGCCCCGTTCGCCGACTAGACCGATGACGTTAACGTCTGCGGCTGAACCGCGTGCGATCATACCCATGAGCACGCTTTTACCGACACCTGATCCCGCCATAACGCCAACGCGTTGGCCTTCGCCAAACGTAAGCATGCTATCGATTGCGCGAATACCCATTTTAAACTGATCTACAACGCGGGACCGACGCAGCGGATTCGGAGCTTCTTTTTCTAGTGGAGCCATATGAGGGCGCTCCGGCAGATCGAGGCGACCCTCAAGAGGGTTCATCAAAGGGTCCACAACTTTTCCGAGGAGAAAATCTCCTACGGGAACCCGGTCCCATGTGCGATTACCACTTACGGCACACCCTGGAGCGATACCACTCAAGCTCGAATAGGGAATGAGCAGAGCCTTGCCACGGCTGAAACCAACGACCTCAGCAAGGACATCTTTTTGACCACGCACATTGATACTGACTACGGTACCAAGTCGGCTACCAGGTAGATGTGCCTCCACCACAGTACCTACAACATCAGTGACTTTGCCCGAGGGGTGCCAATCAATTTGATTAAACGACGCCCTAAGGTTTTCCCGGTCGAAACTACGCAGGTTCAAGTTCAAGCTACGTTATCTCCCTGCTTGAAGAGGTCGAGATCTGCCTGGCGCAGAAGCTCACTCACAAGTTTAGTTACATTGACATCGACGACGCTCATGCTTGACTCGATTTTGAAATCACCGACTGCAATTTCGCCATCTTTTAGCAGAGCTTCCTTTAGATCTGGGGGAGCAATAGCGGCAACACGATCGAATAGTTCAGGATGGACATGAACTCGAATCTTTCCGGGCTCGACTGACTCTGTAATAGCTCGCTGCAGTACCTTCATAAAAGTTTCAGTATTAATGCTGAATTCACGCTTTATCAGCGCTTCCGCCATGGCCTGGCATAATTCATAAAAATTTTCCTGAACATTTTCTAAGATGTTTTTCTTGAGCGAACTAAATTCCAGAACTAGTTCGTTAACGTTGCCAAATATCTGTTGCGCGGTCTCGCGCATTTGCAGCTCTGCCTTCTCTTCCCCAGCACGAAAACCATCCCTGTATCCCTGTGCCTTGGAAATTTCAGCTGCTTCTGCCCATTTTATTTCCTGCTGCTTTTCTTCTTCTAAGCGATCGCGATAAGTTCGCATCGCAGCCTGTTCCGGATCAGTGACTCGATCTGACGAAGCATTTGACGGACCCGTCGATACTGGGATGAACTCATCCTCTATAGGGCCTGGCTCCCTCCCGGGCCTTTGCGGCGGCTGCGAGGGGGGATCTGTTGCCGTGTTTTTCAGTCCCTTAATGGCCTCACCGACCGCTTCCATATACTGCCACTGATGTCGACTACCAGTAACCATAGGTCCGCCACCTGGAACAGCCTTACTGCCAGCCGCAGAGACACTCTGCGCATCGCCGGGGACACTTTTGTAAATTACTGGAGTCTTAACTGCCTCTGCGACAGTTCTAATCTCAACCGCTGCACCAGTTGCTGACTTTTTGTCCGCATCAGAAGCTTTCGCAAGAGTGCGCTTTCTTTCCTCACGTTCCTGCTCGTGTTGCTGCATTAAACGCTGCTCATACTCGTACTCGTCGTCTTCCTTTTGAAAATCGCCACTTGCACGTCGCGCAGCGTCTCTGCGCCACTGCTTAGTGAAATCAATTGGCATCAGAATAGAACGCCGTTGATCTGCCGGAACTAGGTCCTGATCAAACTTATCTGGATCCCCAACCCGGTTGCTGATCTCGTCTTTAGGGTGATAATCAGCATGGATTATTGAGCGAGTCGCATTATCTTTGTGAATCACATTTGTTGTATTGATTTCCTCGAAGTTGAATTCGACTAAGGAAATCTTCTCGAGGACTTTCGCCCCTTTTTTGATGAATCTACCCAGCTTTTTTGGCCCGTCAAAATTCATCGCCGCTCTCCTCTTCAGACTTAAGTTGACTGATGCGGACTAAGCATAAGTCTGATGGCCTCAGTGGTCCGTTTAGGCTCATTTTTTGCGAGGTAGAGCACTTGCTCTTGCGGGGTCAATTTATCAAACGGGACATCCTCCTTGACCTGGACATTCTGTAATGCTCCGATATCTAAATCAGGGCGGAAGTCTTCAACAACCTGCTGATCATGTTTTCTTTGCGGATTGTAAGACAGCCAGCGGAAATAAGGTCTGACGATAAAGGCAAAGAACAGTACAAGTGCGAGTGCGGCGGCAGAAGAAAGCGCCAGAGTGCTTATATATTGGTCCGTTTCCTTCTTCTCACCCTTGATAGCTTCGACCTGCATAGGATTAAGCTGGAACATCATATTGCGAACCGTGACTAAATCACCTCGCTTGTCATCGAAACCAATAGATGAACGAACCAGCTCCTCAATTTGTTTAATCTCTTCCTCGGGACGAGCCTCAAACGGTGGCCTAGTGCCGTCCGGTGGATATTCCTGCTTGCCGTCGACCAGAACTGCCGCAGAAAGCCGCAGAATCTTGCCAAGTGGAAGCGTCTTCTGACTCACTTTCTTTGCGATCTCAAAGTTAACAATCTCTGAATCTTTTTTGTTTTGAGTTCTAGACTGATTAACGTTGAGTTGTTCCTGCTCACCAGGAACATTGGATTTGCTGCCAGGTATGCCGGTAGGATTTAGGCCTGTTCCACTCAAGGAGAAGCCCTGTGTCTCGCGGGATACAGGCACTACTCGATCTGGATCCACGTCTGAGATAGTCTGCGACTCTTGCGTAAAGTCGACCGTTGCATCTACTTTGACCTCGACTTTCTCTGCACCTACAATACGCCCAACGATTCCGCGAATGTTCTCCTCATACTGTTTTTCGATGGCCCTCTTATAACTAGTCATCTCTTTGGTCATCTTCGCACTGGAGTCTTCGCTCTCGACTTCAGTTAGCATCTTTCCTTCGCCATCTATAATCGTGACGTTGTTAGGCTTAAGACCTTCAACCGATCGCGAGACGAGATTTACAATGCCCCTGACCTGTTTCTTATCTAGTTCAAAGCCACGCCTTGTTTTTAGATAAATGGCCGCAGTCGGCTCCAATTTATCCTCGAGAAAAAGACTGCTCTTAGGCGAAACTATGTGAACCTTAGCCGCTGTTAATCCATCAATCATCATGATGGTTCTGGATAATTCACCCTGGATCGCTCTCTGCTTATTAATCCGCTGTTCAAAATCAGTCCGGGTAAAATCTTGCGCGTCGAATTTTTCCCAACCAACGACACCATGCGCTGGCAGGCCCTCGTTTGCAAGTTTGAGCCTTGTCTCAGCTACTTGGCTCGTTGGAACCTTTACGCCTTTAGCATCCACTTGATAGTCGATGATATTGCTGCGCTTGAAGAAGCCAGTGATCTGCTGCGTATCCTCAGCAGAAAGACCGACAAATGCATATTCGTACGGGTCTTGTGGCCTGAGCATAACGCCAGCCGTAATCAGGCCCGATAGAACAAGCACCGCCAAGCCGGCTACAACTACCTTCTTTCCGTCGCTTAATCCCCCCCAGGATTCACCTAGGCCAGAAAAATATTTTGCTAGAAATTCGCGAAAGTTATTCACTCATCATCCCGTCAGACTAAAGTTTAGACTGGCATCCGCATGACTTCTGAATATGCTTCAAGAGCCTTATTGCGAAGCTGAACCATCAGATTGAAAGACAATTCAGCCTGTGTCGCTGCTAGCATGGTCTCGTGTATATTTTCAGCTTTTCCAGTCGCCATCTCCATACCCATTCGGTCGGCTTTCTGGCTGCTTTGGTTGACATCTTGGATCGTCTTTTGCAGATGGTCTGCGAAAGACATGCCATCGCCTTTGCCTTTTTCTTTGGCTCCATCGGCGCCAACACTGGTTGCCTCCCGCTGGATATCGCGAAGGCTATTGAGTATTTGCTCCGAGAACTTACTGGTAGCGGCGATTTGACTCACGGGAACCTCTAATCATTTGTAGGAATTAGCGACCGATCTCGAGCGCCTTCATAGCCATTTGCTTAGCGTCATTTAGAGCCGTAGCATTCGCTTCAAAAGCTCGTGTCGCAGAAATCATATTGACCATTTCGCTCATCACTTGCACGTTAGGTAGGTCAACGTATCCAGTCGCGTCAGCGTCTGGATTGCTGGGGTCAAACACGTGCCGCGGTGCCTTGGTATCTTTATGTATATCGACTACCTGAACTTTACGAAGCTCGGTACCGTGGCCGCTAGTGTCATTAAGATAATCCTCAAACTGATTACCCGTAGGTACCGCTGAGACTACAACATCGCGACGACGATAAGGCCCGCCCTCGTCGCCTCTTGTACTCTGGGCGTTGGCGAGGTTGGCACTTAAAACGTTCATCCGCACGCGTTGCGCGGCAAGACCGGATGAACTTATGTCCATAGCCTTAAAAAAACTCATCCGCGACCTCCATTAATTGCGTACTTCAGCATACCCACTTTGCGATTGATGACCTCAACTGCAGAGCGGTAAAGCATCTGGTTCTGTGCCATCCGTACCATTTCGTCGTCGACATCAACTGTGTTGCCGTCTTCACCTACGCTCTCTGTAGGCTTGATGTAAACGTCAGCACGCATTTTCCCGTTAGCCTGGGTGAAGGCATTACGAAAATGCTTTTCGTTACTGACCTTAATTGGCACCTTGCTATCAAGTTTTGCCATGCTACCCAATTGATCTTCGAAGTCGTAACCTAGGGCACGAAAACCAGGTGTTTCCGCGTTGGCAATGTTGCCAGAGATCACTTCACTGCGCTTCAAGCGCTGGTCTAGCGAAGCCATCTGAAGTCTGTCCGCGAAGTTGAAAACTCCGCCCATCATACCTTTCATGATGCTCTCCCAGTCGTCGGCGCCATGACGTCAATACCTTCGGCCGTAAATTCGTTAATCTTGTTGCGAAGAGTCCTAAGGCTAATGCCCAATGTCTTAGCAGCGTGGGTACGATTACCCTGATGGTGTTTTAGGGTTTCGAGGATGAAGTGGGTCTCAAGGTCCTTCAGTGGTTTTCCTATAGGCAAAAAGGTCACCCACTCTGAGCTAATCCCTGTAATGTCGCTGTCGATGGGTAGGCCGGCATCGGAAATTTCACGGCCGTTGGAGAGTAATACGGCTCTTTGAATCACATTTTGTAATTCACGAACATTTCCTGGCCAGGGGTGAGACTTAAGCTTAGCTTTCGCTGATGGCGAGATCTCAAGAATTTCTTTGCCAAACTGATCACAATACTGACGCAAGAAATACCTTGCCAGCACTTCGATATCATTTGGTCTATCACGCAGCGCCGGAACTTCGAGCTGAATGACATGCAAGCGGTAGTAAAGATCCTGGCGGAAGTGACCTTGCGCTACAGCTTTAGTCAAATCGCGGTTAGTTGTGGCGATAATTCGGGTTTTAATCGGAATCGGGCCGCTACCGCCCACTCGCTCAATTTCTTTCTCTTGTAGTGCACGTAACAACTTAGCCTGCAATGCAGGATCCATCTCGGTGACTTCGTCTAGCAGCAAAGTACCGTTAGTAGCCAACTCGAACTTGCCAATATGACGCTGATGGGCACCGGTGAAGGCACCTTTCTCGTGACCAAACAACTCACTTTCTAGTAGGTTCGATGGGAGTGCCGCGCAATTAACCGCAACAAATGGCTCGTCGCGACGATTGGAATGAGCATGAACCTGCCTTGCAATGACCTCTTTACCAGTGCCCGACTCACCAGTAATCAACACTGGCACAGCAGTGTCTTTGATCTGCTCAACAATCTCTTTGATCCTGAGCATTTTTTCGTCAGCAGCAAGAAACACGTTACAATTTTGGCTACGCTCCTGGGCATACTGCAAGTAGTCTGTTGCTGTCGGTTTATCGCTAGTTATGCTGGATGGTGTTGAGTTGGGCGTCGCGGTCGTTGCAGTCGTTGCGTTCATGAAATCCCCTTCCCGGTTTTATAGAGATCTACTGAAGCTGGCTGAGGCGTTCCTTGGCCAGATTCGAGTAAAAAAGATTGTTGCCGTCCTCACTCGCTTTCTTGAAAGATTCGATCGCTTCAGCACGGCGGCCGGCGCGGTAAAGCAGGAGGCCGCCTTTGTACAAAGCCTCGGCGCGGCCTTCAATATTTTCGGCATCAGCACCCACCTGCGCCAGAAGGCGACCAGCGTCTAGATACTGATTAGCTTTGCGGTAATCTTCAGCGAGGCTTGTGAGTTCAGATGCCCAGACTTTCTTGGCTGCCGCATCGTCGGCAAACTCTTTAGGCGTCATATATTTGAGTAGACTGATAGCCTGCTTACGCTCATTTGCCATGCCTAATTGGCCAAATCGTTTGCCAAGGTCTGCCAGCATTAAAACAGCGCTACCTGACGGACTGAAATTGCGCGTCCAGTCGGTATTTTCTCCGCCATTCTGGGTGGACTTTTTCGTCGTTAAGGCATCCGTCCAGTTGTTAAGCACGATCTTCGGGCCAATGCGAATTTTGGCTGGGCTTTTAATCGTCTGCTCAAATGGCTCTTTATAAGCAACTGTGAGCTTAGCTTTTTCCTCCGCACTTAGACGGTCCCACGCCTGTTCCGCCGACTTGTCAGCATTGCGACTTAGTGCCGCAAGACTGCTAATGCGGCTCGGGTCGGCACCATTCTGTTTCGCTTCCTCTGCTCCCTCACCGGCAGTGACTGCCAGCCAAAAAGAGGATTTAAAGCGGTCAGGACCCTCAGTGCTTGATTTTGCCGCCGCGGCGTAAAGGTCGATCGCTTTAGAGCTCTGACCAAGCTTTCGGTACGCTTCGGCTAGATACCAAGCAATTTTCGTCGATTGCTTTACCTTTTGCCGGGACTTTGGCAGTGACTCAAAGTCGTCTATAGCTTCGACCAACTTGCCAGACTCAATTTTTGACTGCAAATTCGCGTTTAGCTTAGCGTCGAATCTTTGTTCCAGTTCGCTCTTATAGGGTTCTGCGCCACTACCAGTAAACCTCTTAAAATAGCCTTCAGCAAATTGGCCCGTTGAACGCTGCCATGCCGTATTTGGATTTAGCATGTCGCTGAGAAGCAGACTGGCGGTCAGAAAGGCCGTCCGCGAGCTCTCAACTACGGGGTAAGAGGCTACAAGTGCAGCATGAACTGGCCCGGTAAGTGCCGGCAATGCTTTTGCATCCGGACTCTTAGCAGTCGCTGAGGTAGCGCTCCACCAGGCCAGTCGCAGGGCAATTTGAGCTGCCAACTCGCCATTCTGATGCGGCTTGATCGTCGCAAGCGGCACCAAAAGTTTTTTCAGTGCACCAACGTTTTCCGCCTCATGATAGCGAATCGCTGCAATGTCCAACTTCCGAAGTTTGGCGAAGTCAGCTAGGGGGCTCTCAGGATGCTTTTGCACTAAAGCGGCAAAATATCCGTCGGCTAACGTCAAATTACCCTGACCTAGCTGCGCTTCAGCGAAACGCCATAAGTGCAGAGCATCTCGGTCAAACACACTATGGTCACGACGCAAAACCTGTTCGTAGGCGACGAGCGCTTTCGCTTCGTGACCCATATTAAATAGTTTACCCGCATAGTCTGCCATGGCTTCGGCAGAGCTGAGGACCTGAGGTTGTGCCGTAGGTAGCTTGGGTCGACGACTTAAACCTTCTTCGTAGGCAGCGGTCTTCAAGGCGTAAATATAAGGAGGAAAGTCGCGCCACGCTTTGCCCGTTCCATCTTGGGCTTGCCGCATTCCGGCGCTTAGCTGTTCAGGAGTCGCGAAGAGCTGGGAGGGTGGGGCCACCAGTAATTTGCGCCCAGGCCCAGAGGGATTTGGATTTGCTGCAGTGGTTAACATAGAAGGGTCAGTCGAACCCGGAGCTACGAGCTTAAATTTGCTAGCCTCGGGATGCTCGGAGCTAACCACATTTGATTCGCTCCTGTTGCTGGTAGTGCTCTCGGGGCTCGCGTTGCCCGCACTCTCAGAGGCAACCGGCATCCCGGTGCTTGGGTCGCGCTCTTCGGTAAAATCAGCATCGTAAATATCTACCGCAACCCGAAATGGCTCTTTAAAAGTACTGACCAAGGCCCGCACATCGCGGTCCCGAAGTATGAATTTAACCTCGGTACCGTAGGGACCCAGTTCTTTAATAATCGTTCTCTTAATCAATCGTTCATCGTACTGATCTAAAGCAGGCAGTTCGTTTGGGGCGGTCTTGTGGAAGGTCAACACCAGAGCATGGGCACTCTTATCGTAGCGCTGAGTCACTTCGCGCTCGGTGGTGAAGGGCAGTACTAGTTGCGTATAGATTCCCGCAGCCAAGCCTTGAGTAGCGCTCATGACAGTGATCATGATGCCTACGGCAACCAGCATAGCTGTGAAAATTTGAAGTGGCAGAGGCGATCGACGCATGGGCAGCATTTGCTCGGTGAAAGGGGGAAATTGGGCAGGGGTCTCCTATAACAAGCAATTTATGTGCCATGTTTGCCCACCGCCGGAAATCCGCCTGGGACGGGATTGCCGCTCTCACGACTGCCAAATAACCGTCGCTATTAGGCGTCAAACTAGTGACAGCAACCGCCTTTTCTTGTCAGTATTTTGGCGGCTGTGGTACGACTTTTGGTACGGTGATGACAATCCACAGATAGCTTCAGTTGCCCAGGCAAGGGTCGCGATTAAAAAGGCGGCAAGATTATGGATTCTAAGACTAACCCAGCGCCATCTATCCCTTGGCTAGCCGGCTCACGCCCGCCACGCATCGCCGTTGTGGGCGATGTCATTTTAGACGAATATCTTGACGGTCAAGTCAATCGCATCTCGCCTGAAGCGCCAGTACCCGTACACTTAGTGACAAAAACCCTACACGGTGCCGGTGGCGCCGCCAATGCCGCGCGCAACATCAAACTGGCCGGTGGCGATGTCATACTGCTCAGTGTCATAGGCACTGACGAGGCCGGCCGTAATTTACGCAATCTCCTGCAGCGAGATCAGATTGACACCTCTTACCTGCAAGCGGTCAACGATCGACCAACGATCCGCAAAACGAGGATTACCTCCAGCAGCCACCAGCTAGTGCGTGTCGACTGGGAGCGCATTCACCCGATCAGCCAAGACGTGCAGGACTGGATCATGAACGGTCTCAAATCTATTGAATTTGATGCCCTACTGATCAGCGACTATGGCAAAGGCGCGCTTCCGATCAGCCTGCTCAGCAATCTGCTAAATCTAGCCGTACAACGCAAAGTACCGGCAGTAGTAGATCCAAAGGGCAGAGATTTCAGCAAGTACCTGCATGCTTCGCTAATCACGCCCAATCGCAAGGAAGCATGCGATGCTCTCGGCTTGGATCCGGCCGAAGATCACTCTGGTGAAGAGTTAGGGCGGCGCTTGCAGAGTACCTTCGGCCTGCAAGACGTACTGGTGACTATGGGCCCTAAGGGAATGGTTCTAGTTCCCCAAGCTGGGAGCAAAGACACTCCACATCCCATCGAGTTGCCTGCTGTAGCGCGTGAAGTCTACGACGTTTCGGGAGCCGGTGATACCGTAGTGGCTGTCATGACCTTATGCTTGGCAGCGCGTGCCCCGATGATTGATGCCATGCACATCGCCAACACAGCGGCGGCATTGGTAGTGGCTAAATGGGGGACGCAACCCATCCGTCTCGATGAATTAACTGAGGCACTGCATCGGCATCCCGATGCCCCGATAACCAAACAAGTCTTCAGCACACAAAATAAAATCTCAACTCGAGAAGCTGTTCGGCATCACATCAGTGATCCTAGCCTTCGCCATAAAAAAGTTGTTTTCACCAATGGCTGTTTCGACATCCTGCACGGTGGCCATGTGGCTTACCTCGAGAAGGCACGTTCGCTGGGCGATCTGCTCGTGGTCGGTGTGAATACCGACGAGTCTGTACGCGCTCTAAAAGGAGCGCCAAGGCCTTACGTTGCAGCTAGCGACCGCATGCGCCTTCTCGCTGCCCTATCCTGCGTCGACTTTGTGGTTCCATTTGGAGAAAGCACCCCTCTAGACCTCATTACAGCTTTGGCTCCCGACGTCCTGGTGAAAGGGGCTGACTACGATAAGGACGCTCCCGCCACCTCGGCAAAAGCCATTGTCGGAGCCGATGTCGTTCGCGCGCACGGCGGTACGGTTGAAGCAATTGAGCTTGTCCCCGGCCTTTCGACCTCCGCTTTGGTAGATCGCATCAGAGGCCACTAGTGCCTATAATCAATGACAAAATACTGATTATTTAGTTTTTCCCTAAAGAATTTCGCCCAGATGTCGACGAGGTTCTTAGTTGGGGGAGGGCTAACGCCTATGACAAAGGCAAAAAATTTAGATCTGAGGGTAGACGAACGCGATGGCCGGTTCACCGCCGAGTTTTCGCTGAAGCTATTACCACTAGATCAAAATGGGAAAGTTATTCCCGTTCGGCCCATGGATGTGTCGCTACGGGGCCTAGGTTTTTTGGCGCGTGAGGCAATCAAAATCGGCAGTATCCATACTCTGCTGATTGGAGAACGGCGATTCCGCGTGGAACTCGCGTACTGCAGCTCTCATTTAGGTATCGAGGGCCTATTTCGCTGTGGCCTATTTTTGCGTGAAGCAGATGGAAATTTGCAGTTGGCCTGTGAGGAAAGCGGCCTTCTCCAGGAAAATAATAGCTACCGTTCAATTTATACAAAAAGACAGGTTTCATGACTGGGCGGTGAGCTAGATGCTTTTTCCTACTGTTGAATTTGCCATTTTCTTCGGACTAGTTTTCGCACTTAGCTGGGCATGTGCTGGCTTTCCACAACTACGAAAGTTAGTTCTGGTGGTGGCAAGTTTTATCTTTTACGGCTGGTGGGATTATCGTTTCGTCTTCCTCTTATTCAACTGCACTATGGCCAACTATATTTTCGGGCTGCTGCTAGAGCGCTACGATCAAGATAAACCGCGCCGAACGATCGCTACGATTGCCGTGATTTTTAACTTAGGAGTCCTGGCTTACTTTAAATACACAGGATTTTTTCTAAGTTCACTCAACGATCTATTGAATACTCTAGGACTCGAACAGGCTGTGAAAGTGGCGGAAGTCATCCTTCCTGTTGGCGTTTCTTTTTATACTTTTCAAGGTATCAGCTACGTTGTGGATATATACCAGCGACGCATGAAGGCGGTAGAAAGTCCGCTCGATATGCTTTTATTTAAATCATTTTTCCCGCAATTGGTGGCAGGTCCGATTGTGCGGGCGAGTGATTTTCTACCGCAATTATCGAAAACACCAAGTCAACTTCGCGCAACGCGCGCACTTCTACTCATTGCGTTTGGGCTGTTAAAAAAAGTGGTATTAGCAAACTATCTAGCCACAGATCTAGTAAATCCAGTATTTTCATCGCCAAAAACACATAGCACGATTGACTTGATTTTGGCTGCTTATGGCTATGCGGTGCAGATATACTGCGACTTCAGTGCCTATACGGATATGGCCATAGGCGTCGCCTTACTTTTCGGCTACGAGTTTCCGACCAACTTCAATCAGCCCTACCGGGCTGCATCGTTGCAGGACTTTTGGCGGCGCTGGCATATGTCCTTGTCGGCTTTTTTAAAAGACTATCTCTATATTCCTCTCGGGGGCTCCCGGGGTAGTCGCACGAAAACCTATCGCAATCTGATGCTGACCATGATCCTTGGAGGACTATGGCACGGAGCAGCATGGACCTTTGTCATTTGGGGCGCGCTACACGGCGCTGGTCTTTGTGTGGAAAGGGCGTTGCAACAGCGCAAAGCTATTATCCTTCAGTCGCGTCAGACTCGTTGGTTAAAACCGTTTCAAATTTTATTTACATTTCATTATGTGTGTTTAGCTTGGATTTTTTTCAATGCGGAGTCGCTTAGCTCGGCTCTGAGTTACTTAAGGTCACTAGGCAACACTGACATACAGGCTAAATACCTCACTCCATTTTCGCTATTTCTCATCGGTTGCGGCTTGATGACACAATTTCTGAAAAGCGATTTACTGGACCGAATCGAAGCCAGGGCAATGCAGATACCACTACCCTTGCAAGCCACTGCTATGGCTCTTGTGGTAGTCGTTGTCACTGCGCTAAGTCCAGGTTCGCTGGCGCCTTTTATTTATTTTCGCTTTTAAAAATCTGTTGGTGCTTTGCACGTATGAAACTAACCACGACTGATCTTCTTCAGTGGTTGGCGGAGTGCTGTTGCCCAAATGGTATAACCCTCACGGGTCAGATGAACTCCATCAAATGACACGGCTTTAGTCAGTGACCCGTCCGGAGCAAGAAATAACGACCCCGCATCGAGGTATTGCACTTCATGTCGAGCAGCCATACCAGCAATCATTGTATTTATAGCGCGAATTTTTCCTCGCCGTGGGTTCTGGGCTTCTTCACCACTAGGTAAAATACCCATCAGTAGAACGTGAGTGGCCGGCGAAGCACCGTGAATTTCATCAATAATCTGGGCCAGAGCACCAGTGATTTGCTCAGGTGTTGAGATCGCAAGATTGTTAATTCCAGCCATTAAAACAACTATTTTTGGTCTAGCCGTGGTAAACAATCCATTCTGAACCCGCCAAAGTATATGTTCAACCCTGTCTGATGCAATACCGGCATTTAGCACGCGATTAAACTTAATTTTTTGCGCCCAAATCTTGTGATTCAATTCCCAGCCTTGAGTAATGGAATCACCAAGTAACATCACCTCAGGTGACTGACTTGCAGCTTTGGCCACAATGGCTTGATGCCTTTTTAGCCAGGCGGCATTGCTGGCTCTAGATTTAGCCTCCACCGTTCCCAACGAGGTTGCATGAGCTCCCTCACTAGCCGTGGCAGAGACGCCTACTCCTACTCCTCCATTGGACTGAGCGTTTGCGGTGACACACCAGATAAAGCTACCAACCGTTAGCAACATCCGTAGTCCAGATGAGTTGCGACTTAAAATCTTACGCATAAAGAATATCCTCTAAATCTACTAACCAGCTTTACAACACATGATGAACACAGCAGCTGTTCGGAACAATTGAGGTATTGCAATTTCAATGCCGCATTTATACTAATAAATTCAGATAGTTGTGTCGGTAGTCATTATCAACATCCACACTACTGGCGAAGATATAGACAAAGTGGCCTTGACACCGTAAATCCAAGCATCAAGTTAGCGTTAGAGTGAGCTCGCTGAAGAATGAAGGCCTAGTCATGACCGAAATGCGCAGACGGACAAAACTAGTCATGGGGGAGGAAGAGGTGCCAACGACTAGGAGAGCCGGCGCCCGCTCAGCAGGTGCCCCAAACTATCTGGTGGTGACCAGCGATCCGAGTTTAGGATTTGCACTTGGACGCTTGGCTCAGGCGCAGCATCTTTCTGTAATGATCTATTGGTCTATCGGCAGCTTAATGGCAGCTCCACTGCTTCATGCTGATGCCCTAATCGTTGATCAAGACCTATGGCACGAGCTTCAAATACACGCTAATGCTAGAATCAAGAATGCTCTCTCGGGAATCCCGGTGATCATCACTACCGATATTAATCATCCGACCATTGCCGTCGCTGCCGATGATCAAGTACGGGCAGTGATGCCACAGCGCTGTGGTGCAGCCACCATACTGCAGGCTGCCGTTAAAGCAGCAAGGCACGAGCCAGAGCTCTAGTTAGTCGCTGGCGCTTTTCGCGCCAGCGACTAGTTAAAGGCTGAGCGTCACACCTCAAAGACAAATAAACTTTTGTCGAATCGGATCTGTGGTCCGTAATATCCCTTAGGATCAGGCTTTCCAAAAGCAACACCCATCACGACATGGGCGTTTCGGCCAAGTCCAAGAATTTTTTTGATACGAGCCTCGTCATATCCCTCCATTGGGCAACAAGCGTATCCCTGTGCAACCACCGCAAGCATGAAGTTTTCGGCAGCTAAAGCAGCTGATTTGGTCACCATCTCAAATAATGCAGCTTTCGATGTAGGTCCACGCGGCACCGGCCTAGTCAGCCCAGCAGCAGAAATCGCCACCCTCTTAACTATGCCAGTTACTCCAACTGGATCTTGAAAATATACCGCCGGCATAGCCTTTTGATAATAATCGAGCGCCGACTGCTTCACGTCCGGTGACTTCTTTAATTCAGCGATCATGAGATCACGATTGCGCCGCCAAGTGTCTACACGTGACACAATAAAAACTAGCTCGGCAGCCGTAGCTGCAGCCGGCTGAGAAAAACAAGCTTTTACAGCCGCCGCTTTTTTTTCAGGCGACCTTACCCAGTAAAACTCCCACATCTGCATGTTAGATGAGTTAGGAGCTAATATCGCAGCATCCAGCGCTTTGCGGACTACTGCCTCCGGCACTGGCTCAGAGGTAAATTTCCGCACGCTTCGTCTAGTAGTCACGACGTCAAAGAATTCCACTACCAAGACCTCCAAGTCTTTCAGATACGTTCTTAAGAAGGCCACGACAGCCGTCTTCTAAGATATCAACCACGAGAGAAAAATCATCCAAAGATCCGTGATATGGATCGGGAACTTCCTGGTAGTCTAGTTTTGTGTTGAATTGAGTAAAACGTTGCACCCTAACGAGATCCGTCTTGCTTGGTGCCAATTCACTCACGTTCCGGAAATTAGACTCGTCCATGGTGAGAATAAAGTCAAACGCCGCAAAGTCCGCGACTTTGATCTGGCGTGCCCGATGCAGTAATTCATAACCACGCTTAGCGGCTACCTGCCGCATACGCACATCTGCCAATTCACCGAGGTGCCAATCACCAGTGCCGGCTGAATCCACCACGACGTGTTTAGCAAGATCGGCATCTGCGATAAATTTACGAAAAACTCCCTCGGCGGCTGGAGAGCGACAGATGTTGCCTAGACAGACAAATAAAACGCTACAACTAACCCCTTCAGACATGGGCTTTGTGATCTTACTCATTCCACCTCCACTTTATAATAGCCTTACCATGTCGACGATGAGCCGACAATTGCTTGTACAAGGCAGCTCGGTTGAGGTTTAATTAACAGTGCAAAACCGCTGTTTTTCTTAATTTTGAGGACCAGTTATGACCTTAACTCACTCAACCCCTCCTAGCTGGGACAACACTCAAGAGTACCCATCGGCTGCGTCCAGCATACTGACAGCCGATCTAGACCATGCCAGTAAGCTGCGCCTAAAAGTGGCTGAGCTTGCAGAGCACTTGGCACCCTGCGTGCCACGAGCAGAAACATTGACGGAAGAAGAACGCAGGACCGCAGTGGATCAAGCTCAGAAGGCAACTCTTCACTATGAAGAAGCGACGATACTTCTGCAAAATGTACTCACCTTCCTCAGCTGCGAACTCAGCGTTGACGCGCGGCAGGCAGCAGCTAAAACTCTGTATGGCAAGACCCAGAGCCTACAGGCTGATTTAGAAAGAGCCTTTAATCCGGTCGAACTACTATTAAAACTAACCGACGAACGCTTTGTTGCAGCCTATCTCCAACACTCCGAAATCAAGTCCCGGACTTTTCAAGTACAAAAGAGTCGAGAGCTAAGGGATCAGACACTGCCACTGGGCGAGGAGGACCTATTGATCGGACTCGGTGTCAATGGTCCCTTAGCATGGGGCAATCTCTACGATAGTCTAGCGGGGAGTATTAGTTGTACGCTCGATCTACCAGAAGGCACCCGTCAGGTAGGGCTCGCCGAAGCAGCAAGCTTGAGCCAAGATCCGCGCGAGTCCGTCCGCGAAACAGCCCACCGCGCTGTAGGTAATGCATGGCGCAACCATGAAGAGTCCGCCTCCGCCATTCTTAACTCTCTAGCTGGCTGGCGACTTGAAGAGTACAAACGGCGGTCTTATAAACGCCCAGTACACTTTCTCGCAGCTCCACTCCATCAAAATCGCATCTCTCGTGCCACCCTCGATGCAATGATGACCGCAGTCAGAGAACACGTCGACCTAGGTCGACGCGTACTGCGGCTGCAAGCACGAATTCTCGGCAAGTCTAAATTAGCTCCCTGGGATCTCTTTGCTCCGTGTCCTGCGTCGGCCAAGGGTAGCTGGCAACCACCTTCATTTGCTGATGCGATAAAGTTGATTGCAGATGCATACTCCGAAATCCATCCCGACATGGGGGATTTCGTCCGGATGATGGACGCTAATCGCTGGATTGAAGCAACAGTCGGGCCAAACAAACGCCCCGGCGCTTACTGCACTCAGTTTGTTAAATCTCGCACACCGCGCGTCTACATGACCTACTCAGGCGGTATGCGCGAGCTTAAGACCTTAGCCCATGAGCTGGGACACGCCTTTCATAGCTGGGTCATGCGCGACATGCCTCTGCCTGCTACGCACTACCCAATGACCTTGGCTGAGACTGCAAGTATTTTCGGAGAAACCGTCGTAAACAATGTCCTATTAAAGCAGGCTCAGACAGATGCTGATCGCCTCCAATTCACTTGGGCACAAGCCCGGGAGGTGGAGTCGTTCATATTGAACATCCCTGCCCGCTATCAGTTTGAAAAGACATTTTATCAGCGTCGACAGGAAGGCACCCTGCCCCCCTCAGACCTAAGGCATCTGATGACAGAGAGCTGGCAAGCCTGGTACGGCGATGCACTGAGTGAAATGGATTCCATGTTTTGGGCCAGTAAACTGCACTTCTCTATCTCAGAATTAAGCTTCTACAATTTCCCGTACACGTTTGGTTACCTCTTCTCACTTGGAGTTTATGCGCAGCGCGAGCGACTTGCAGAGCGCTTTTATCCGGCGTATGTCGCCCTACTAAGAGATACCGGAACCATGACAGCCGAAGATGTTGCAGTCAAACATTTAGGAGCCGATCTGACCCAACCAGATTTCTGGCGACAAAGCTTGGCTATAGCCGCCGACAGCGTCGCTCAATTCGAGGCGGCTGCCAGCCGATCTTAAGCGTGAGGAAAGGGGTTGTGGGGAGCTAAGAGCGCCAGAGGATAACAAAGATTTTGGGGCTATTGTGTGCGTGTAGTTATCGGGATAAAATTTCGGAAGATTTAAACCTAATCTAGGAGATAATTACGATGCGTAAATCAATCGCAGCTCTATTTGCCGTTGGATCAATGGTGGCTCCAGTTGCCCTGAATGTGGCACTCGCTAGCGAAGCTAAATGGTCCTGCACCAAAGATGGCGCTGACCTGACAGTTTCAGGTGCCAAAGCCAAAGACAAAAAGAAAGACTGTGAGCAGCAAGGCGGCACCTGGGAAAAGGCAAAAGCTAAAACTGACGGTGGCGACGCTGCAGCTAAACAGAGCTCCGGTGGCGGCGGTTCCTGGTAATCAGTCTTTGACTATGCCCCAGGGCGGTGAATGGCCTGAGTAATGAGGCCCCCAACGAGTGTGATTCGACGTAGCGCAGTCCGTAGGGTTCCCCAGAGTTGCCTACGTCGACACCAAAGTTCAATTCACCAAGCCCTGGCTTATGATCTAGGTAAGTACCAAATACCCGGTCCCAAATCGAGAAGACCACACCAAAGTTCCGGCCGTGATGACTCACATCAGAACTATGATGTATCTGGTGAATGTGAGGGCTGACGATGCCGTACCTGAGCCACTGCGGGTAACGCACTGGCACAGTGCAGTGATGCAAATTTGTGGTGAACATATAAATGAAAAATCCCGCACCCAGTCCATAAACTGTGATGACTGGAGTTGCGTTAATAAATACAGCGTGAAAAAAGGCCAAGCCAATCCCAGCGGCAAATCCACGACAAGCGTTTAAAAACAAAGGCTCAATTGGATGCTGCCTATAAGTCGTCAGAGGAGTCAGATGACGCGCAGAGTGGTGGATAGAGTGCACATTCCAAAGAAATGGTACGGAGTGCATCGCGCGGTGCGCCAAATACGAGCTAAAATCAATCGATATCATTGTCACGATGGTAGCCATTACTGCCTCTAGATGTGCCGAAGCGGTGAGTGTCCACGCCTCAGGCATCGTCCAAGTGAGCGCTTGCCCCAAATACTTTAGAGTAGGGAAAAAAGCCGCAGATTCGACCGCGGCTATTGGCATGCCCATAACGAACAAATAGCCAAGACTATAGATTGCATCTAGACGTGTCGATTGGCTGAACCAAACCTCTCTCGAACCGAGAACTGACACAGCCTCACGGCAAGTCTTATGTTCGAATCGCAGCAACCAGACAAAGGCGATTATTAAGGCAACAGCTAGGTACGGCGCAAAAAAAATTGTGCGCGGATCCTGGAGTCTATTGAGCAATGTCGCAATCAGTGCAGTGGCTCACTCAAATTCTAAATTGGCATATTCAATTATACTTTAGCGGGTATCAGCCAGCAAAGACACGGGCGGATTCGCGGACCAGGTGAGCTTATCGAACTTCGAGATAAATCGAATACTGAAATATAATGAATTAAAAACCAACGGTTAGGTCGACTATAGCCAAGTTAAAGCGAAGGGACTAAAATTTAAAGATATTGATTATTTTTCTGATCTTCGCTCCCACCGTCCCCCCGACTCTATATTTAATGATTCCGAAAAAAATCTTAAAGTACCCCCGGATGGCCATCATGCGTATCAATCGCAGGCGTTTGCTTCAAAATGGCCTAGACCAAACACTACGACTTGGACTTATGGGTCGCGGGCTAGCCGTCACAACCGCCCCGCTGCTTGCCGTAAACCGGTGGCTAATACCATCTGCCGTGGCTGCGGACGCGACACTAAATCTGAAATATCTTAAGCCTCCTAACTTCAAAATTATTTATGCGATACTCGGCGCAAGCCTCGGACTACGCAGTGAGGAGCTGACTCCAAAAGCTAAATCAGACACACTTTTAGCCCTGGATAATCATTTAGAAAAAATGGCCACCACCACACGCCAAGATCTAAAAATGTTTCTCGATCTCCTCGACTTCCCGATAAGCCGGATTTTTTTCGGATTAAACTCAGCCTGGGAACTTGCTACTCCTGATGAATTGGCGAAATTCATTGAAGACCTTGACCACAGCTCCATCGCCATAAAAAGGTACGCATATCAAGGTTTGCTCACGCTGCTACAGGTTGCCTGGTATTCGAGTGAATCAGCCGGTCGCAGTGTGGGATATCCCGGACCACCCGATTCCATAAAGCCCTACATTGAATCTAATCGGGAGATAAAACCATGAAACTACCCGACCCTTATAAAAGCGAACAGGCCTCTAAATGGAACATAATCGACGGAAATGACATACGCGAGGACCGGCAACTAGCCGCCGATGTACTGATCATCGGTAGCGGGGCTGGCGGAGGACTCGCCGCAGACATTTTTAGCCGTGCAGGCCGTCGAGTGATCCTAATTGAAGAGGGAGGATTACGCACATCCAGCAGCTTCAATTTACAAGAGATCGATTCATATAAGGAACTTTATCAGGAGGGCATGACGCGAGTCACAAAAGACGGAGCTATTTCCATACTACAAGGGCGGACAGTAGGTGGATCAACTACTGTAAATTGGACCTCAAGCTTCCGCACTCCGCGCCAGACGCTAGAATATTGGAATGCAAACTGGGGGACCAAAAGCCTAACAACGGAGGCCATGAGGCCATGGTTTGAGATCATGGAAAAGCGCCTCTCCATCCAGGAATGGGCGGCAGCCAACGCCAATAACGACGTCATCAGGAGGGGCTGCGAAGCCTTGTCACTCAGTTGGCATCACATTCACCGTAATGTAAAAGGCTGCTGGAATCTTGGGTATTGCGGTCTCGGATGCCCGACCAATGCTAAGCAATCAATGCTTGTCACGACAATACCAGCTGCATTAGAGCGCGGTACCATCCTCATCCATCGCCTACATGCTCGCAGACTTACCTTGGAAAAAAATCGAGCGACTGGAGTTGAGGCTAATGTAACGAACGGATCTGGAGCTATAGTCCGAATAAAAGCTCCTATTGTCATTTTGTCTGCCGGCGCCATAGGAAGCCCAAGCCTTTTACTACGATCGGAGCAGATCCCGAATCCCTATCAAAGGACGGGCAAGCGTACCTTTCTTCACCCCTCGGTTTTCTCCTTTGGACAAATGCCTACGGAGGTCGCCGGGTATCATGGTGCGCCGCAATCGATATACTCAGATCACTTCTTGTGGGAAGGCGGCACCAGTGGCGCGATGGGATACAAAATTGAGGCTGTTCCGATGCATCCCGCATTCGCATCTGCACTAATCAGGGGGCGAGGCGAAAACTACCGCCGGAAAATGAATCAACTCGCCAGCACCAACGGGATCCTATCATTGCTGCGAGATGGCTTTCATGAAGATAGCCCAGGAGGTACCATTGAACTCCGTGATGATGGGACTCCCACTGTGAATTATCCCATCACACCATACCTAATGGACGGCGCTAAACGCGCTTACCTTACCACGGCAGAAATTATGTTTGCAGCGGGAGCCCGGGCCGTCCACGTGGGCCACTTTGACTCCCCAGTTTATAAGTCCTGGAATGAAGCCAAAAGGGGCATAAGCGAGCTCGAATATAAACCGCTGATGCTACGCATCGGCAGTGCCCATGTGATGGGCGGCTGCGCTATGGGATCAGATCCAGAGAGTTCTGTCGTGAACGAGAACGGTCAACATCATCAGATCGAAAATCTTTACGTCTGCGATGGGTCACTATTCCCTACCAGTTTAGGCGCCAATCCTCAGCTCTCGATTTATGGACTGGTAGCCAGAATAGTTCACAAAATCATCGGCGGTACTGAATTATACTTTGATCGCGAATATCTACCGGGCACGGCACAGCTCAAGGATGATATCAAATAGTATTATTTTTTCTTGCGATACAATATTGAACCCTCTACGAGGCACTGCTCAAAATCAGTGGATAGCCCTAAGAGACTCTCACCGGCGCCCAACACTAGATATCCACCGGGAGCCAGCACTTTTGCTATCCTGTTAATTATATCTATCTTTCCCTCTACATTTTGATAGATCAGGATGTTCCTACAAAGCACAAAGTGGAATTGCTCCCGTATACCGAAATCGCCTTTCAAATTGATCTTTTTGAAATCAATATGAGCTAGTAGTTCGGAGGACGCAGTCCACTTGTCCTCATCATCCTTTTTAAAATATTTGATCAAGTAGGGAGCAGGCATACCTCTCTGAACTTCTAGCTGAGTGTATGAACCACCCTTGGCGCGGGCCAATACCCGTTCAGAGATATCGGAAGCCAGGATCGAAAAGCCGATGTTTTGCTTTTCTCTCAGATTAAATTCCTTAATCATCATAGTCAGCGACAGGGCTTCTTGACCCGTTGAGCTTGCTGCCGACCAAATCCTCAACTTTTCGCCGGGCGATAGAAAAGAGGATACTGATTTCAAGATCGTATTCTCTATTGCCTTGAAAACTTTGGGATCTCTAAAAAATGACGTCTCGTTATTTGTCGCTACGTCGAGCAGCATTTGCTTAAACTGGCCGGAAATACCGGATTTAGCCTGCTCATATAGCGACTGAATGCACGGGACCCCAACCAGCTTCGCAATCTCCTCTAGCCGATTTTCTAATTGAAAATAGTTATGCTCCGCATAAACTATGCCTAGTTCTGACTCAATGTATTTAGCAAAAAACTTTAACATATCATCACCCTCCACGATTTATTGTGTTTCCTGTGGCGAATTCAATTTTTTCAAACAGAATGTCCACAGTAAAGGGTTTCATCATGTATTCGCTTACCCCTGCAGTAAGCATACGCGCAATATCATCCGGATTATTTTTAGTAGTCATCATAATTACGGGCGTCCGCACATCCATAGCCTTAAACCTATCAAAGGTATCGGGACCATTAAGCACCGGCATTTCCCAGTCGAGTAATATCAGATCGAAGTGCTGCTTAGCTTTCAGGAGCTCAACCGCTTCGGCACCGTTCATAACATCGGTTATATGAATACCCTCAGCCTTAGCCAAAAGAGACTTTAGGAAGGCATGAACAGACTTTGTGTCGTCCACTACAAGCATCTCAAACACGATCACCTCCACCCATTACCGAGGATTTTTGCAATCGAAATCCAAGTCCAATCTTCTCATTCATCATTTTGATAATGCCCTCCGGATTCGCAATTTGATCGTAGGAACCGGCAGCATAGACAGCTCCCGGCATACCAAAGACTACGCACGATTCTTCGCTCTGAATAACCACCGCGCCGCCGCTCTGCTTGACCGATCCTGCGCCAATTTTTCCGTCAGCACCCATCCCAGTTAAAACGAATGCGAGACAACCTGACTTGTAAATTTCAGCAGCAGAGGAAAAGAGTGGATCTACTGCAGGTCGCACAGAATTAAGCTTAGGACCTTGATCTAGTCTAATCTCAGCTCGCTGCGCACTGCCGGTTAGTCGAAGATGATAGTCACCGGGTGCGACGTAGATACAGTTGTCCTGCAATATATCACCATGACGTGCCTCCATCGCTGTCAGGCCGCTAATGCGTCCAAGCCTTTCCGCAAAAGTGGTTGTGAAAATCGGTGGCATATGTTGCGCGATCACGATGGGACAGGACACTGGACCATTTACTTCCGCAAAAATCCTCTCCAGCGCCGTTGGGCCGCCAGTCGACGATCCAATTACAACAATGCTTGGCTTAAAGATGTCCCAAATCAGCTTGGGGTACACACCTTCCCGCTTGACCTCCACCTGGGCCAGTACTGCCTTTTGATCCGGCAAAAATGGCAGAAGCTTTGGGATTAGGAGACCCCGAATCTTCTCGGTCGGACTCTCTGTTGAGGCGGCATCAGAACTGGCACCCGGCTTAGTGATGAAATCACTGGCACCAAGCGTCAATGCCTCAAGCGTGATTTCGCTACCGCGCTTAGACACCGAGGAGAAGACGATGATTTTGCATTTAAGATCACGCCGCCTAATCTCCCGGATGGTGGCTATCCCATCAAGCTCAGGCATTTCCAGATCGAGAATCACTAAGTCCGGCTTTAGTTGAGCGATTCGCTCCAGAGCAAGAAGCCCATTCGAGGCGGTACCCACCACGTCCACCGAAGACAGACCTTCGAGAGCGGAGCGGATTTGCGTCCGGTATACCACTGAATCATCAGCAATTAGCACCTTCAGCTTATCCATATTGACCTCTATATTACTTAAATCATCGGGCGCAAAGCGCCCCATGATTTAAGTCAGCTCAAATCGCCTTCTGAGACCGTTTCACAATCGAAGACAGCTTCTCAGCTAGTTGAGACAGCTCGCGTGATGCACTCAAGGTTTGAGTAGAGCTTGCAGTGCTCTCGTTCGCCGCCATAGATACGGTTTTAACTGTGCTCGCAATACTCTCTACGCCCTTCTTCGACTCGATAACAACGCGGGAAATCTCGTTCGTGGTCGCGGTCTGTTCTTCTATCGCTGCTGCCACCACTCCCGATAAACCATTCAAACGCTCTACTGCTTGAGAGATGCCTGAAATCGCTTCGACCGCGGACTTTGTATCAGTCTGAATCGCGCCAATCTTATGGGTGATATCATCCGTTGCCTTCGCAGTCTGCTTCGCTAGCTCCTTAACCTCATTAGCTACAACCGCAAAGCCTTTGCCAGCTTCTCCGGCACGAGCTGCTTCGATCGTGGCATTCAAAGCCAACAAGTTCGTCTGCTGAGCAATCGAACTAATCACCTTAATAACGTCACCAATCTCCTGACTGCTGGCCCCGAGTTTGGTGATAATGGCATTAGACTCCTGAACTTTAGCCGTCGTCACTTTAGCCATCTGCGCCGACTCAGTGGTAGAGCGCCCGATCTCTTTGATCGACGCGACCATTTCTTCCATACTTGTCGCTACTGTCTGAACACCTGCTGCCACTTCCTCGGAAGCCACGGCGGCAGACTGCGACTCCTGGCTAGTCCGCTCAGCAATTTTTGACATTTCCGTCGCAGTAGCGGTGAGCTCGGCCGATGCACTTGAAAGTGTGGAAGCAGTTTCGTTAATGGCACCAATCATGTTCTGCTGCTCAGTAACGTCCGTAGCGATCTTAATCACCTTAACTACCCTACCTACTTCATCTGAAACAGGAGCGTATACAGCCTGAAGCCAAACTTCCTTACCGGCCTTAGTGACGCGTTTAAAGACACCACTCTTTGTTTTCCCAGCCTTCAATTCAGGCCAAAATTGACTATATTCTGTACTATTTGCGTATACTGAGTCGCACAGATATCGGTGGTGACGACCAACGAATTCTTCTTGAGCGTAGCCCATGACATCTTGGAAGTTCTTATTAAATGACAGCACGCTACCACTTGTATCGAACTCGATGTATGCATAAGACGAGTCAATCGCCTTGATCACGCCCTTCATATTTTGGCGCTCGATCTCGGTCGCCGTAATATCGTACCGCACACCGAGGTACTTCTTTGGACGTCCACGCTCATTCAAAATCGGGGCGATCACTGCATCCACATAATACGGAGTTCCGTCTTTGGCCCTATTTTTGATGATGCCCCGGAACATATTGCCGCGACCGATCGTAGCCCACATCTCCTTAAAGACTTCTTTCGGCATATCTGGGTGGCGCGTTGTATTATGCGGCTTACCAATCAGTTCTTCTTTACTGTATTTCGAGACTTCAAGGAATTTTTCGTTAATACTTAGAATGTCGCCACGAAGGTTGGCCTCCGACACGATACTAGTCATATTCATAATATCGGTCCGCGCTTGCAGCTCCGCTCTAGATTCCGTCACGTTAGTAGCAAACTCAATGACTTTGTAGGGCTTACCGTTTTGGTCCATAACTGGATTATAAGAGGCAACTATATAAACGTCACGACCACCTTTGCCGACACAGCGGTACTCGCCAGCATCGTATTCTCCACGCCGCAGCTTGGCCCAAAATTGCTTATATTCCTCACTCTCGACGTACAGCGGATCACAAAACATACTGTGATAGTGACCCCTAATATCGGTGATATCGTAACCTAAAGTCTTTAGAAAATTTTCGTTCGCATCGAGAACAACGCCATCCATAGTGAATTCGATGACGGCTTGCGACCGCTTGATTGCCGCAACATAAGCGGCAGACTCTTCCTGCTCCTTATTTGCTATAGCCTTGCTAATTTCGTAAACTTGATCTTCTGCAACTTTGGCGGCGCTCATAGTTCTCTCCTCTAAAAAATTGAATTGATGTCAAATTTATCCAGTAAATTAATTGATTCTTCCGGTCGCAGGATCAACAGACGGAGCAAACTCTTTACCGATCGATTCCAAATCTATGACGCTCATAAACGAGCCGTTCATTTTATAGATTCCCTTAATAAATCGCCTGATTTCTCCCGGGATAGTGTCGGGTGGAGGCTCAAAAAAAGACCGCTCAATCTCCACAACATCACCGATGGAATCCACAACTAGGGCAACTAAGTTGCCATCCAGCTTGCAGACCACCGACATCTTTTCCTTCTCTAGATTGGTGCTCTTCAGGAAGAGCTCCCGAAGACCAAGTGCAGTGGCAATTTGGCCCCTGAGATTCACTAAACCGCGGACAAATCCAGGCGCACGTGGCACCTCAAATACTTTGTGCTTTCCCGTCACTTCCTCGATCTTCAACACATCAATGCCAAAGAGGTCGCCATCAATGTAAAACGTGGTAATCTGCTCGACGGCCCTGCTGTTGGCCTGATGCATTTCCGCAGCATTCATGCAGCCCTCCTCCCCTTTTCAAATAGTTCCGAGACGGCATTCAATAAAATGGCTGGCTTTAGTTTCTCGAGATACAAGTCAAAGCCGGCTTTTATTCCATCCTCCATCGACTTCGTGTCCGCACGCGAGCTTACTGCTAGCATCGGTAGAGTAGAATGCGTTGGGTGCCTTCTAACTGCCTCAGCAAGCTGAAATCCATTTACTCGTGGCATCTCGATGTCCGACACGATCAGGTCGAAGGTGTATTTAGGGTCATTAAGAAGGTCGATCGCTTCTTTCCCATCATTCGCGCACACCACCTTGTATCCTGCTTTTTCCAACAGGGTCTTAACGGCCTTGCGAAAGAACGCGGTATCCTCGGCTAAAAGAATATTGCGAAGATGGGGATGCTTAGGTGGTGCTATCGGCGCTACCGAATTAGCAACAGCTCTGGCCGGCACTGGGTCAGGATTCTTAACTGATTCGGGATAGCATTTTTCGATGATATCGAATGGATCGACCACAACGATAAGTTCAGTCGGAGTATTCAGACTACCAAAAATTCCGTTCTGCGTGCTCACCTTCGCATCAAGGTCCGCTGAAGTTGCGAGAGTGTCGACTATTTCATCGACAATGAGACCGAACATTGCTTCTGCTTTTTTGACAACGATCACTGACATAGTCTTAGATTCATCGATCACTGACTTGTATCCGAGCTGCTCGTTAACAGACACCAAGGGCAGGATCACATCTCGGTACCGAACTACGGGCACTGATCCTGAGTACTCCACAGCACTGCGCTTGAATTCTTCAAGTCGGTGTACAAAGCCGAGTACGAATGCATGCTTCGTTGGAGACTGAAGTCTAACTATCAGATAGTCTTGCATGTCGGCGGACGATTTCGGCTTATCTACGTTAGTTTGAGCACTTTCGTGATTTCGTGTTCCTGAGCTGCCTAGTCGAGCTACTTTCGCAATTCCAGGCACGTCTAAAATCAACGCCACAGAACCGTCGCCAAGCACGGTTGCACCTGAATAAACCTGAAGTGATTTAATCAGTCTATTTAGTGGCTTAACAACGATGTCGACAGTATCTTGAATCCTGTCAATGATAAGCCCGAAGGATATTTGCTCTGCATTTAGCACAGCGATGTTCAAGGTGCCGTCGCGGTAATCTGAGGTCGACTCTGGATTCAAAATCTTATTCAAATCAACAAGTGGCAAAATATTGCCCCGCAGTCGGAAAACAGGTGCTCCGTGTAGCATCTCAATTTTATTGGTAACAGACGACTGCTCGACGCGAACAAGTTCATCAAGACGAACCTGCGGAATAGCATATGTTCCTGTACCACTATTGACGATCAGCGCAGGTATAATTGCCAGAGTGAGCGGGATCTTGAATTTCGTGGTTGTGCCGACTCCAGGAACGCTGGCTAATTCAACCGTTCCGCCAATGCGCTCGATATTTGTCCTCACAACATCCATACCGACGCCACGGCCAGATACATTGGTAATCTGAGCAGCAGTGGAAAATCCTGGCTCAAATATCAGATTGAAAACTTGCTTTTCTGCCATTTGAGCAGCATCTGCCTGCGCAACAAGGCCTTTCTCAATTGCCTTTTTTAAGATGACGTCCCGATGTAGGCCTTTACCGTCATCTTGAATCTCAATGATAACCTGCCCGCCCTCGTGGTACGCTTTAATGCTAATATTCCCTGCTTCGGTCTTGCCATTTTTTCTGCGTAAATCAGGCGTTTCAATGCCGTGATCGCAAGAATTACGAACAATGTGAGTCAGAGGGTCTTTGATCGTCTCAAGCAGCGACTTATCCAGCTCGGTCTCAGATCCAGACAACGTGAGATTAATATTTTTCCGTAATTCTTGCGAAAGGTCGCGCACTACGCGGTTAAATTTTCCAAGAATGTTCCCGATGGGCTGCATCCGAGTTTTCATCATTTCGCCGTGTATTTCACTAGTCACCACATTCAGCCGTTTACTCATGCTGATGAATTCAAGATCCTCAGATTTATTAGAAAACTGCAGGACCTGATTCCTCACTAGAACCATCTCACCCATCAGTGTCATCAGATTATCAAGCAAGGCCACATGAACCCGGATTGACGAGGCCCCCTCGGATTCTTTTTCTTTTACATTAACAGTGTTCTGGACCTCTTTTAGTACTGGTTGGGAAACCGCTTCATCGACATGTATTTCAGGCTGAATCACTTGTATTTTCACCTCGTCGATCACCTCCGGGGCTTCTTTTTTTTCAATCTCAGCCACATGCGTGAACAAAGGCAAATCCTCAGATGCCCAGGTCAACATCTTCTCAATGCCCGGAATCAATAGATCCAGAGTTGGATTCATCGCACCACTCCGGGTAAGTGCGACGTATTTTTCAACGAGTTCCAAGCTGCGGAACAGTGCGTTAATCAATGCTTTGGATGGTGAGTGAGTGCCATTCCGTACTTTTTCGAGGCTGGATTCCATATAGTGAGCGAGGTCACCCATTTTCTTATACGAAAATAGGTAAGCTGAGCCTTTGAGCGAATGGATATCTCGGTAAATTTCGTCGACCGACGTCTTCTTGTAATTGCCGGATTCTACAACCTGCAGATTATTTGATATGCGCTCAATAATTTCGTCACACTCTGACAAGAACTCTTCAATTGCCTCCCTTGGTAGCTCCGATTTTGGTGCACTCTTCTCCTCAACCTGAACCTTTATCGTAGGGTTGGCGGATTCTATTGGGTCTTCGGCTAGCGCGATCGCTGCTGGGGGAGATATGTTAAAGTCGAAATCCACCGCGACACCGTCAATCAGAGCCCTAGATGCATCAATTCCGCGCAAGAACAAATTGATATGGGGCTTGGGGATTTCCGACCCGTCCTTGAATCCCATCAGAATTTCTTCGAGCCTATGGGTGTGCGACTGGAGCTTGAGTAGCTCCATCATTCCGGCCGCGCCCTTTAGGTTATGGAAGCAGCGGAAAAGGGAGTCAAACGCAGTGCGGAAGTCTCCCCCGTTATCCATATAAAGGAGGTTTTTCTCCGCATTCTCGAGCAGCTCCAGCGCCTCCGCTTTGAACTCCTCCATTTCCTCAGCTGAATAAGTCATGCGCCCCTCCTCCATGGGCCATGCTATCGGCCGATCGCCGGAATTCTTGAGAGAATTCGCGGGCAGCATCGAGGAGGGTTAATTTTATTCAATAATAATGGTTACTTACGACGCTGTCTTCACGATTGGAAGAATGCTGAGGCCTGGAAGCTTCGGTCTGCGAGAGGCATCGGTGAAGAATTAGATTTGCGCTTAGTGTGCTTCTCATTACCAGGTAACAGAACTTTATTTGGATTCTTTACTGAATGCCGATTAACTAACGTCGCACAAAACCTACGCAAGTGTTGTCGGCTCTTCCGCAAAAATCTTTAGTGGGAAAAGAAAAGAAAAAAATATGCGCTAGTTCGGCGGATATTTCGGACCGTTGATCGATTTACCGTACTTCTAGAGTGGGAACGTCACTAGGTCACATCACTCGGCTGTGAAAAGGTTGGTCGTTTAACTAATCCTCCAATATGGCGATACCTAAGTACCTACGAGGTTTATGACATGAAAATATTCGCTCTGTTGATTTTGACTATGTCCACCCCACTAGCTCAGGCTAAGACTAACCTGAGTGTCGAAGCTTATACCGCTTCCGTGCTTGGCGCGCAGCCTATGCTCGACGCACAGAGGGATCAGGTCAAAGCAGCCGAACTGGACGAAAGAAAGATCGACGTCATGACGTCGACCCAACTGAATACAACGGTCAGCAGCATCAATGACCGAAGACCACCTTTATCGCTTGCGCCCGGATACTCTTCCTTAACCGGCACTTCCATCAAGACCGACGTATCGAGGCAATTTAACAATGGTACGACCGCTAAAGTAGCCGTCGATCTGCAAAGCATTACTTTTAACGGATTCCGCCTCTCGCCTCAGGAAGCTGGCCGAAAGCAAGAGATCAACACATTGCTACCAAGTATCGAAATCAGTCAACCGCTTTGGAAAGGTGCCGGTGGACGCTCTATTAAACAGCAGCGCGATAGTCTGTCTCTACAAACTTCGGCTCAGGGCGAAACTTTTAAAGTCCGGACCAAGGAGATCATGCTAGAAGCTGAGTTAACATATTTCCGACTTGCGTTTGCACGGGATCGTGTCGAAATCGCAAAAACTACTCTTGCAACTGCGGAAAAAATACTTGATTTCGTCAAGTCTAAGCAAAGCCAGAACCTCTACGAGAAAGGTGACTTTCTCCAGGCAAAAGCGCTAGTGGAAGTTCGACGCCTGGAACTCCAAGAATCACTATCCGAACAGCGTTCTGCGTCCCTAGCGTTCAACACTGCGCGCTCTATACTATCTGACGTTGTGAGCGAGGACCTAGCTTCATTACGAAGCTCTGTTATCGCTGAGGAAACTCCAGGCATCGACATTAATAAACAACCAGAGCTGCATGTTTTGCGCAATCAGGTTGAATTATCCCAAGTGGCGATCTCAACTTCAGAAGAAAGTAACCTGCCTCAGATCAATGCCTTCGCAAATTATGGTCTGCAGTCGCGGTATGACAACCTGTCACAAACCATGCGCAGCGTATTGGATCCGTACCATCCGGTACTGACTGTAGGTCTGACCCTACAGATGACCTTAGATCGGGACCTAATCAAGAGCCAAACTGATGCTGCTCGCCTTAGGCGCAGTGCGGCACAGAGTCAATATGATGACTTAGATCGACGGCTGAAGCGCGCAGCTCAAGATCTGACGGTACACCGCTCAGAGGCGGTCAATATCTTTAAAATGTCAAAGTCGCTAGAGGAAGTACAGGCGGAAAAGCTGAAAAATGAGCAAAATCAGCACCGCAATGGCCGCTCCACGACATACCAGCTGCTGATGTTCTCGCAGGATTTGGCGCAGGCTGAATTAGGACGAGTCAAGGCCGCCTACTCCGTACACATGATTGACGCCCAACTACGCCAGTTTCGCGGGGAAACGAAATGAATATCGCGGAAATTTCCATCAAGCGTCCAATCTTTGTCGCCTGCCTGATCATAGTGATGGTGGTCGTTGGTTACATCTCGATGACCAAGCTCAGTGTGGAGCTCTTTCCTGATGTAGCACCTCCGGTAGTAAGCGTGATCACAGCCTATCCCGGCACCGGCCCCAGAGAGATTGAAACACTGGTAACCAAGCCCGTAGAAGACTCTGTCAGTACGATCGCAGGCGTAAAGCGCGTAACCTCACAGAGTATCGAAGGCGTCAGCCAGGTTGTTGTTGAGTTTTTCATGGACCAAGATGTGAAGCAATCGGAGCAGCGGGTCCGTGACAAAGTCAGTCAGGCCAAAGTCAAATTCCCTGAAGGGGTAAAAGAGCCGATTATTCAGGCCTTTGATTTTTCCGAGCAGCCGATACTCACTATCGGCGTCCAGAGCACTATCGGCGCGGCGGCTTTGTTTGATCTAGCCGATCAGATCATCAAACCACGGTTACAGCAGATCCGCGACGTTGGCAACGTAACCATCCTAGGTGGTCGCAAACGCGAGATACAAGTACTTCTTGATCGCGAGAAGCTGAAAGAGAGGGGCTTCTCTGCCCGATATGTAGCTGGTCGCCTTGCAGATACAGGCGCCAATATTCCCGCGGGGAAAGTCAACGAAGGAACGGAAGAGAGCGTTTTCAGGAGTCGCGGCGAGTTTGCATCGGTCAAGGAAATTCAGGCCACCGTGCTCAGCCTCTTTGGCAACGACAATCCAACTCGCATTCGCGACGTGGGTAAGGTTGTTGACACCCTCGAAGAAGAGAAAAATCGTGTCTACGTAGACGGCAAAAGTGCGATCCTAGTGCAAGTTTTTAAACAGTCCAAGACCAACACAGTTGCATTAGCCCAAAGAGTCCGCGGCGATCTCCCGAAACTGGAAGAAATGCTAAGGGCGACAGATCCATCGCTTAACCTAACTCTGGTAAGGGACGGCAGTCGGGAGATCAGCCTTAATATCCAGGATGTGAAAGAGAGTATATTCTTTGGCATCATGCTTACTATTCTTGTTGTTTTTCTGTTTCTGGGAAATATGCGGTCCACCATTATCACCGGTCTGGCCCTACCGAATTCTTTACTTGGCTCTTTTATCCTCATGCAGGTGTTTGGTCTCAGCATAAATATCGTGACACTTTTGGGACTCAGCTTAGTAGTTGGTTTGCTCATCGATGACGCCATCGTAGTGCGCGAGAACATCTTTCGCTATATCGAGGGCGGAATGAAGCCACGTGAGGCTGCCAAGAAGGGCACGGCAGAGGTAACTCTCGCAGTTGTTGCTACCACTCTTGTTGTCATATCAGTATTCGGACCGATCGCCTTGACAAAGGGTCTAGTCGGAAAAATCCTCGCAAATTTCGGATTAACGATCTGCTTCGCGATGATTATTAGCCTGTTCGACGCACTCACCATTGCGCCCATGCTTTCGGCATACTTCGCGGGCAATATGCACGGCGGCAGCACTGCCTCGAAAAAACTCTTTCAATATACGCTTGGTGTTCCTCTAAAGGCCTTCGATAAACTCCAGACAAATCTGGAACTGCTTTATGAAAAAACTATCCGTGTGGTCCTTAGGTTCCCCATATCAACGGTCTTGCTTACGTTGGGACTTTGCTTTGTCTGCTTTAGTACTGTCGGATCGATTTCCAAGACATTTTTGCCAGCGCAAGATGCAGGCGAATTCACCGTCGATTTAGAACTACCGCAGGGGACCAACCTCGTGCGTTCTAACCAAGTAGCAAAAGAAGTTGAGTCGGTGATCCGTGGATTTCCCGAGGTGAACACCGTGTCCCTCACGGTAGGCGGTCGTAATGGCGAGCCCAACAAATCAGAATTTTATGTCCGGCTTAAATCAGCGAAGGAACGCTCGCGTGGCCTCAGCGTTATAAAAGAGGATCTCCGCGGCAAACTAGTGCCGTTTGCCTTTGCTAAGCCAAAAGTTCAGGACTTTGACTTCTCAGGCGGCGGCCAAGGTAGGCCCATCACACTCAATCTTCTATCCGACGACACTGAGACCCTGAGAGCCTATGCCAGCAAGTTGCTGGCTAACTTAAAGCAAGACAAGCGCCTTAAGGACTTGGACTCCACTGACAGGGAAGGCAAGCGCGAGTTTAGCTTTGAGCTCAAACCAGACCGGGCACAGATATACGGTATGAACACAGCCTTACTTGGGCAAGAATTGAGAGCTCAGGTGCAGGGCATTCCTGCAACTGTATACCGCGAAAGCGGGAAAGAATATGACGTGCGCGTGATGATGGAAGAATCAGACCGCAACGTAAAGGCCGACTTCAGTAAGATTAACCTCATGAATTTGAACAATAAATTGATTCGCCTTGCTGATGTAGCGGCAGTCAAGGAGACCCGAGCGCAGGCGTCAATCGACCGACAAAATCGCAGTAGATACATCCAAATATCTGCCGATCTTGCCCCAGATGCGGGCATTGGTGATGTCGTTACAGACTTAGAAAAGAAACTGAAAAATGGTGAATTCAAACTGCCGCCGGGCACCAGTTACGCCTTCATCGGCGAAAGTGAAAATTTCGCCGAATTAGCGGAATCCATGGTCTTTGTACTGATCCTGGCAGTCACCTTCATTTATCTAGTATTATCCAGTCTATACGAATCATTTATTACACCACTCACGATTATTTTTACTCTTCCACTCGCTTTATGCGGCGCTTTCGTCGCTCTACTCATCAGTCATCAGTCCATCAACCTATTCAGCGGCCTCGGGATGCTCATGCTACTGGGTGTGTCGTGCAAAAACTCGATTTTGCTCGTCGACTTTACCAATCAAAAGCGCGCTGAGGGCATGCCAATAAGAGAGGCCATCCAATTAGCAGGCAAGACAAGGCTGAGGCCTATTTTGATGACATCATTGGCTTTGATTGCAGGCACGATTCCTATCGCGATCGGTCTAAATGAAGCGAGCAGCCAGCGAGTTAGTATGGGCATCGCAATCATCGGCGGTGTCATAAGTTCTACTGTTTTAAGTTTGATTGTGGTGCCAGCTATCTTGCCATTCTTCTACTGGGTTTCTGGATTAGCGGCTAAATTGATGGAATTGATTGGCGGCCAATCCAGCAAGGCTCAGCATCTCGAAGAAGTAGGGTCAGAGGAATGACTGCTGCGCCTGGTGATGAGCATCCGGTTTTTTAACAGAAAAAATATAGCTTTATTATGAACGTCTTATTTTTATGCACAGGTAACTCCTGCCGCTCGATACTTGGCGAGGCTATCTTCAATCATCTAGCGCCCAAAGGCTGGAGAGCGATGAGTGCGGGCAGCAAGCCCACGGGTGCGATTCATCCACGATCTCTAGCATTGCTTGCCAGCGAGGGAATATCTACAGCCGGCTACTACAGCAAGTCATGGGAAAGCCTGCCAGAAGTACCAGATATCGTCATCACGGTTTGTGCCAGCGCAGCTGGGGAAGCATGCCCCAGCTACCTTGGCCCGGTTCTTCGCTCTCATTGGGGCGTCGATGACCCTGCCCAAGCGACTGGTACCGATCCCGAGATTGATGCGGCATTCATGAACGCTTACCGCATCTTGCGCTCTCGAATAGAGGAGCTCTTTTTGCTGTCATTAGATTCACTTAAACATGACAAAATAGCTTTAAAAGCGGCACTAGACAAAATTGGATATATTGGTGTCTCATAGCGAGTTAAAGCTATATTCTGTGGACAGGAGGCCTGCCTGTCATGACCGATTCAGCACTCCAAAGCTCAATGCTTACCATTTCAAAACTACCAGAAACTTTTGGCACCAAGTACTTATTCTTTACGGGCAAAGGTGGCGTTGGCAAAACATCGATAGCCTCTGCCGTTGCGGTGGCACTTGCCGACGGTGGGAAAAGAGTCCTCCTCGTCAGTACTGATCCGGCATCTAATTTGGACGAAACATTTAACGTTAAACTGAGCAATCAGCCGACGTCCGTACCAAATGTGCCGAGACTGATGGCTGTAAATATCAACCCAGATATTGCAGCAGAAGAATATAGGCAGCGAGTGCTCGCGCCACTGGCCGGCAAAGCAACAAAAGAGGAACTTAGCGGCTTAAGAGAGCAGCTATCAGGTGCCTGTACCGTCGAGATTGCAGCGTTTGACGAATTCACAGCCCTAATCTCAGACTCAGTAGTGGCACATCAATTTGATACGATTATCTTTGATACAGCACCCACTGGCCACACTCTGCGCCTTCTGAGTTTACCTAAGGCGTGGACAGAATTCTTTGATCTAAATGAAAGAGGAGCAAGCTGCCTCGGTCCCCATTCGGCACTAAAAAGCCAAGAGTCTCGTTTTGCCGCAGCTTTCAATGCGCTAAAGGACCCGACAAAGACCACTGTGGTTTTGGTCGCACGTCCCGAGAAAAGTGCTCTAAGTGAAGCCGCGAGGGCAAGCGCAGAACTGCTAGAACTTGAACTTAAAAATCAGATCCTGGTTATCAATGGTGTGTTTTTCGCCTCAAAAAATGAAGATGCGCTAGCCATATCCTTAGAAGCCAGGGCCGCTTCAGAGATGCGAAATATCCCCAAAGGCATTGAGCAGCTACCCAGATTCATCGTGCCGCTCGTGCCGTTTAACACAGTAGGACTACCTGCATTACGCGCCCTGCTGGCGGACCACTCGACGTCGTCCACGCACTTGGCCGGGCTGGATACAGAGCCCCATTTACCTGTCAAACCAAATCTTTCGTTAGTAAATCTGGCGCATGAATTGGCACAAATGGAGCATGGACTCGTCCTCGTCATGGGCAAAGGCGGAGTGGGCAAAACGACCATTGCTTCCGCCCTGGCTGTGGCTATCGCTAAGCTTGGCAAGCAAGTTCATTTAACGACTACTGACCCGGCTGCTCATCTAGCACAGACCGTTACGGAGACGCTTCCGCATCTGACGGTGAGCAATATCGACCCAAAAGCAGAAACCATAGCTTACACAGAAAAAATCCTGCTCGCCAAAGCCAAAAATCTTGATACTGATGGCCTATCCTTACTGCGCGAAGATCTGGCGTCTCCTTGCACGGAGGAGGTTGCCGTATTTCATGCGTTTTCAAAAATCGTCTTTGAAGCTAGACGCGGCATCGTCATTCTCGACACAGCGCCAACCGGCCATACACTGTTACTTCTCGACGCAGCTGGCTCTTATCACCGCGAGATGCTGAAAAAATTCGAGGACTCTGCCCCTGGCAAGCTCACGACCCCGCTCATGATGCTGCAGGATCCAAATCAATCAAAGGTGCTCCTTGTCACCCTGGCAGAAGCCACACCTGTCAGCGAAGCAGCGGCATTACAGGAAGATCTGCGCCGGGCATCAATTGAACCGTACGGCTGGGTGGTTAATCGTAGCTTAGCCGCCGCGCAAACAACAGACCCTTTGCTCCTGAAGCGCGCAGCTAATGAACAAATTCAACTGCAAAGAATAAGTGATGGTTTGGCGAAGCGCCTGGCGATTTTACCGCTAATGGTCGACGATCCCGTGGGAGTAGAGAATCTGCTTCAGCTCTTGAATCAGGCTTAGGCCTCACTCCAGGGCTTGATAAATGAGCAAAGCCATGGTGGAGTAGATTCTTACGGCATTTCAGCTACGGCGGAACATGATTTGAAGCATTTTTGGGATCTACCACGTCGCACATGGGGCGTCGGGCTAACCATGGCCTCGGCAGCAGCTTTAACCTTAGCCGGTTACGAACTAGTCAGAAGCCCGAGCAATTCGATGTTCGCCAGCGTGTATGGCAAGGGACAGCTGCCCTTGGTAACTGCACTGATCCCATTGATGGTGGTGGCGGTTGCCTTTTTTTATGCGCGCACTCTTACCGCCCTTGGCCCAAGGCGAACTCTTCTTGCTTCGACGCTAGGTACCGGTGTCCTGCTAGTGATCTCGTCACTGGCGCTCAGATATAAAGTAAATAGCATCCTCTGGTTTCTTTATCTTTTCAAAGAAGCTTACATTGTGCTGCTAATTGAGCAGTACTGGTCATTTATCAATAGCTCTATCAGCCAACGGGAATCTCGGCGCATCAACGGCATCGTCTGCGGCGTTGCATCACTTGGTTCCATTACTGCTGGAGTCATTGGCAGCCAATTAGCCGAAAGTGTCGGAGCTACCAACCTAATTTTAGTCGCCGGATTAGTCACGATTCC
>Ga0315274_10001196_pt1 | contig 40381 bp, 54 predicted proteins | sample YL17G02_20_MG_FD_203700 | JGI IMG/M metagenome (GOLD analysis project Ga0315274, IMG submission 203700) | Sediment microbial communities from Yellowstone Lake, YNP, Wyoming, USA - YL17G02_20 | ecosystem: Environmental > Aquatic > Freshwater > Lake > Sediment | place: USA: Wyoming | collected...
CAGTAAAATATGCTAAAAGAATTCTTGTAGAAGATGTTAGAACAGTTAATCAAGTAAAAAATATAAAACTACAATCTCAGGGAAATAATTATCCAGAAGTTGATTATATAATTGATACTTCTGGAGTCAAGACAAAACTAAAAGATATAAATTTAATATATGATTATCGTTTAGATAATCGTAATGATATAATAATTCATAATTGGCAATTAGCAGGATTAGATATAACAAGAGATTATACACAAGAAAATGCTATAAATTTTGTTCAAGAAAGAATTTATAGAGGAAAACTTATTCCATTTGATGTATTAATGTTAGACCGTAATTATGAATTTACCACTATGCATAATTGGTTTAATATATTCTTTTGTTTAAAAGATAATAAACGTAAAATTGAATTCAAATTTTTTGATACAAATTCTGGTGATGAAAGTAGATTATTAATTGTAGATTCAATAGATAGTGATACATTTAATTGTAAAGCATTTAATTTTTCAGAATATATAGAAGATTGTCATGAAAATCCTGAAAATTATTTCGATAATAGACAAGATGATGAAGAAAATATTTTTGACGAAGAACTTGATGATAATCCTGAAGAAATAATGCAAAGAAATATAATAGAAAATAATCCAGTAGTAAATCATCCAAATAATGTAGGAAATGCCGTAGATAATATGGAACAAGTTATAAGACGTATAAATAATGTAGGAAATGGAGGTTAGATTATGTGTATTATTACTTTATTAGATACTGAACCAAATGTTATTGATAAAAAAGATATAAAACTAATAACTATATCTAATTCTTTACTTGGAAATTATGATGGGTTTGGTTATTACTTATTTAATGATGATAAATTAGATAAATCAAAAGAAGAAGCATCTAATTTTTGGAGAGAAAAATTTTCAAACTTTAATAATATTGTTAAAAGTTTAAATGGAATTTATCATGTAAGAAAAGCATCTTTTTCTAATGGTTATAATAATAATCTATTAAGTGATACAAATATTACTGATGATAAAGCACATCCATTTATTTATAATGATATTATTGTAGCACATAATGGTTTTCTAAACTTTAGATATACTCATGTTGATTCAGAAAAATATGAAAAAGATATTAGAGGTGATTTTATTGATAGTCAAAAGTTTGCAATAGTTTTAAGTAAATTTTGTAATACAGGTAAAGTTACATTCAATAATATAAAAGATTCTTTGAATCTATTTAGTGGAGCATATGCTTTAGTTGTAAAGGGTAAAAAAGATAATTTTGCATGGTTAATTAGAGGTAAAGATAGAACATTATATCAAATGAATATATTAAATAATAAAAAGAAAAAAATGGGAATATTTATAAATACTACAACATTTAGTCAATTTTTATTGGGGGAAATGTTATTAGATTATGGATATGATTATAAGATAAAAGAATTAAAAGAAAATACAGCTTATAAATATAAATTAGGAAATTATGAATTAGAAGAAATTGGTGAAATTAAACAAGATTCTACTTTTATTAGTAAAAAATCTACTGTTGCTCCCATTATTCATCATTATCCAATAGAAACTAGCAATACTATATATGATGGTATATTAGATTTAATGTATGATATGAATTTATTAATGTCTGATATGATTATTTTATCAGAATTAATATTCAATAAACCTTTACTTATTCTAGATATAGAAGAATTTAATATGTTTAAACTAATATTAGAGAAACTAAAAGATGAAGCACATAATAGTAGAAAACTTTTGTGGAAAGATATTCTTAAAACTAATGGTGGTATAAGTGTATATAAAATGTATAGTAGTTTGGGGATTCAATATCCATATTTTATGAACACAAAAGAAGAATTAAAATCTTTATTAACTTCTTTGAATCAAAAAGAAAGTGAGGATACTAGGAATGGATTACCTTTTATATCATAGAGGAAGTTTTTTATCTGCAAGATTATTAGCAACATTATTAGGATTAAAAGCAACATCTAATCCTGATAAAATAAAAAATGGTAAAGTTGTTATAAGATATGGAAATTCATATGGAAACTTTGAGAATGATACTTTATTAAATTCACCTGAGATAATTAGTTTATGTAGTAATAGTATAAAGTTTTCTCAATGGTGTTTTGAAAATGGATTTAATTCTCCAAAATATGAATTATATGATAAAAATAAAGAATATTCTACACCATATCTTTTGAGAAAAAAGTATCATAAACAGGGTGATGATATTATTTTAGTAGATAAACCCAATATAGTAGAAACAATAGAATCACTAGAAAATAGATTTTATGTTCCTTTTATTGAAACAGATTCTGAATTAGGAATTCATTTAGTAAATAAAAAAGTAGTAAAAGTTTTCAAAAAAGTTCCTATAAATGATACTTCTGGATTTATTAGAAATGCAAAGAGAGGTTATCATTTCAAAATAGTTAATGATATAGAAAATAATTATAAAGTAGCACAAGAATTGTGTGAAAATTTGTTTGAAAAACTTGGATTAAACTTTGGTAGAGTAGATATAGCCTATAATATTGATAATAAAAAATATACTATATGGGAAGTTAATACCGCTCCAGGTCTAAATAGACTAACTTCAGAAGTATATTCAACACTTTTGAGGGAGATTATATGTTCAACAAATTTATAGGACAAACTAAAATAAAATTGGAGTTAGAATCTATTTCTCAACAAATTAATAATAAGTTTGAAGGTATAAATATATTATTAAGAGGACAGGCAGGTTGCGGTAAAACTTTATTAGCTAAATCTTTTTTATCAAGTTTAGGTGATTATACTTCTCAACTACCAAGTAAAATATCTAATTATGAATTAATTTGGGATGAAAGAATTTTCAAATATAAATTTCATTTTATAGATGAAATACATAGTTTAAAACATATAGAAGTTTTATATCCAATTATGGATAGTAAAGAACATATATTTACTTATGCTAGTAATGAGTATGGAGAATTACCCGAAGCATTACTTAGCAGATGTTTTGTATATTCATTTTGTGATTATACAGCAAAGGAAATTTCTAGTATAGTTTTTGAATATGCTAAAACTAGAAATATCTATCTTGAAAATACTTTAGCAGATTTATTTGCTAAATATTCAAGAAATAATCCCAGAATGGTAAAAAACTTATTTGATAGAGTTTTATTTATTATTCATAGAGGATACTATAATTTAAATTCAAGAGGTATAATATCTGCTCTAAATGATATTGGGATATATGATGGAGGATATACTGATTTAGATATGAAATATTTAGAAACTTTACATAACGCATCTTCATTAAGTTTAGATACCATAAGTAGATTATTAAAAGTTGACAAAAATACTATTGTCAATGAAATTGAGCCTTTTCTAATTGATAAAGGACATATGATAATAAGTCCTAGAGGGAGAAAATTTATAAAATGGTAACTTTAACAATAAATCAAATAACTATGGAAGTAACAAAATTAACACATTCTTTAAAGCCAAGAATTAGTGGATATTTATCTGATGAAGTAGATAGAAGCCATATGAAAATAAATATCTTACCATTTATAAAAATTGCATTTAGTGTAGAGATAAAAACTACACTATTAAATCATATATTATATAAAGTAGAAATATGTGCTAAATCAGAAATAGAAGAAAATACTGTAAAATTAGAATCTTTATATAAATCTATAAAAAACTTTAGTGATACTAATTCAGCTTTATGTTTCTTATTGGATAAAAACTATAATATAATTGGTTTTATGAATACTGGAAGAGATTATGTTCCGTATAAATTAGATGAAAAAGAATTAATAGAAGCTAATGTATCTAATTCTTATTCATTCCTAGAAGATATACAAAAAGATGCTGATAATTATTTTATAATAACATTTCCAGATTTATTAGTTACGGTAGATAAATATACTGCGGATAGTTATTTAGGATTAATGGTAAAAAGTTATGTAGATAATAGATTTCCAGTATTAGATAAAGAATCTGGTGATAGAAGGATTATATCATTTTCTGGATTCCAATTAATTTATGCACATATGAAGTCAATATTAAATGTAAAATCTACTGTAACATATTATGTGAAAGCATGTTTTGATAATATGAATAAAATGAATATGTTACCAAGAATTCCATATAAAAATTATTGGATAAATGGAACAGGAATAACTTTAAAGACAGATAGATTAATGAAAATGATAATTAAAAAAGAAAGTCTTTCAGATAAAGTAAGAAATATAATCAATGGTAAAAAGGAAGTAGATAACGATGATACATTATTAGAGAAAGATATTAGTAAAGATGATGATAAATTGATTTTTACAAAAAATGATGATGAAACAGTTGTTATAGATATTCCTGAGATACCAGAATATTTTTCTCATGCTTTTGATGAAGAGTTTGTATGTATGTTATGGTCGGACTTTATGGATGAATATGCTGAATGGGAAGTTAATAATCCTTCTATATTAAATAGTTTTGGAGAAGAATTTTTAATGGATTCAGTTATCATAATTCCTGAAGATAACATTGGAACAGTAAAAAGAGAGGATATAAACTTTATAGGATTTGATGGTGATAAATTTTATATTTCAATAAATTGTAAATTTGATGGAGAAAAAGAATTAGATTTAAGAAATACAATAGCAACATATTTTCAAAGAAAGTTTGGACATTCAGTAGATATAGTGCTTGATGAAATAATTGAAGTAAAAGAAACTTCTACTCAACTATCTTTACTAAAAGATGGAGAATATGATGATTATGTGGTGGTTGGAGAATAATAATATGTTTTATTGCCCAAGATGTGATTGTAAAGTTTATCCAGAAGTTACGATAAAGAATATTCCAGCAGAATATTCTGTAAATATCTTAACTAATTGTATTAATATAGCATTATGTTCACTAGGAAATTTTCAAAATTTGGAGGTAACAGGATATAAATGTCAAAGATGTGGAAGATTATTTGAACAAGAAAATTTATATGTAAAGAGTCAAATGAGTGGTAAAATAGATTTGATAGATAAATTTATCATAGTTTCTATAAAGAATAAGAAAGAAGAATATGTAGGCAAAAAGTTAGTTTTAGTAATTCCACCTAAAATCATTCATGAAAGTGAATTGGAGGCATTTAAAGAATATAATCCTTATCATGATGATAAATATCTAGTAATCCACAAATTAAACAAAGTTACAATAACTACTCCAAAATAGAGAGGTGATAATATGATTGAAAGATTTTACGGTAGTGACCCTGAATACTTTATTTATAGTGAATATAAACAAACAGCGTCTGGTTTAATTCCTGATATAATTCCACCAGCAAGTTTAATTACAGATTTTAATGTTCCATTTACTTTATCCAAAAATAATAAAAGAATTTTGATAGAAAAACCTGAATATAGATGGATTGAAGATGGCGCGGCAATAGAATTAAATTATAAGAATCCTATAAAGAATCCTAGTGATTTTCATTCTATAGCATATGGAGCATTTCGTGATTTAAATTATCTATTAGATGGTATTTCTTATAAAGTAACTAATAAACGCTTTAAAGTATCAACAGAACTTTTAGGATACTTTGACCTGAATAAATACTGGAAAAGTAGAGATAAATCATTTACTGATTGTGTTAGATTCGGATGTGACCCAGACATTTTTCCTAAATATTATTTATTCAGCGGTTTTGAAAAAGAAAATTGTAAAATAATTGATGCTAGTAAACATGAATATAGATATGCTGGAGGACATATTCATATACAAAATATGAGTAGTAATTCTGATGTATATTTAGATAATATAGAATTAGCTCCAATAATTTTTGATTTTATTGTTGGAACAACAAATGTTATGATAAATAGAGATTTTAAAATTATTAATCAAGAAAAAGCTAGATTAAAGTATTATGGTAGACCTGGGAGAATTCGTATTCAAAAATATTCACCTAGAAAAAATGGTATAGAATATAGACCTCCCAGTAATCAATGGTTAAATAATCCATATTTTATCAACTCTATTATTACATCAGCAAATATAGCATCTACAATTATTGAAAATAATAAAGCATCTGATTTTTTCTATAGATTTCAAGATAAAATTACTGATATGTGGTATGCATTAACTAAGCATGATAAAGTATTATCCAAAACATTACTGACAGATTCTTTAGTTTGGGCAGTAGAAAATAATATTATTACAATACAACAATTGGATGGTATCTATGGACAATTTTAAAGATTATATCTCTTATAAATTCACAAGTTTACACCAATATTCTGACCAAACATACGCTAATTATATTAGTCAAAGTTCTGTTTTATTTAGTTTTGACTATGGAAGTTTATTATGTGAAGTATGTTTTGCTAGATTATTCCCCCAAATGGATACAAAAACTTTCTCATCAAATTATCTTATGAGATTACCATATTCAAAAGAAGATAAAAAAATGGAATTACATACTAAGTATATGGATTATCCTAAATTCTTTGAAAATATAGCTAATTTAGTAGAAAGTGTTTATAAATTAACTGTACATGTTACTCCATTTGCAAATATAAAGTTAATAACATTTGAGAATAAATTAGAATTATCTAAATCTTTGGATTATTGTTTAACTCTAATATTATTTACTATGATTAGAGGTGTAGAAGGTGAATATAATACTAAGTTAAGAGATACTAGAGCAATATTTTCAGGTGATTTAAGAGAATATATATATTCTATATCTAAAATATCAAGAGGTAGTCATCATAATATAAATGATGTTTTAGATAGTATTATTCAAAGTAATGATAACTCAATAGAGAATTTGAAAAAATTAGTAAGCAGTAAATATATTGATACTTTAGAGAAAACATTTAGTAAGAATGGATTAATAAATAATGAAAAGTATCAATCAACTTTTGATAAAATCTTTGTTTCAAGACCTGATGGATATGGTTATGCTATGCAAACTAAAGCATTTGATTTTATTCAAAAAACTACAAATAAAATTCTTTTGGAGGAATAATTATGAAAAGTGTTGGATTATCTAAAATGGGATTAAATTCTACAACATTTTATAGAAACTTATTAAATAGTATTAATTATAGTGAAGAACTTAAGGTAGAAAGTATAAACTTTTCTAATAATTATGATTTTATACTATTAGATGGTGGAAGTGATGTATCACCTAATTTATATGGTGAGAAAAATACTAAATCTTCTAGTGATAGTATCAGAGATAGTTATGAAAAGGATATTTATTCTCACTATAAAAATAGTAATACAAAGTTTGTTGGAATTTGTAGAGGATTACAGTTTCTAAATGTTATGTATAAAGGAACTTTATATCAAAATCTTGGTGATTATGGTTTACAACATTCTGGAGAACATTATATAGAGATAGATAATACTATAATTAAATTTCTTCCCAAGATTACTTGTGTAAATTCTTTACACCATCAGGCAATAAAAGAATTAGGTAAAGGATTATTTCCAATAGCAATTGAAGTAAATACTAAGATAATAGAAATTATAGGGGAAGTTAATGATAAAATTCGTGCAGTACAATTTCACCCTGAATGGATGTATAACTTTCCTTATACTAAAGAGATTTTATGCTGGTTATTTAGATATTATTAAAATAACATGAATTTTGCGGTAAGTTAGCCGAATGAATGTTAATACTAGATTAATTATCGGAGGATTGCATGAAACATACTAATGAAAGATTAGAGGAAAGATTTAATATAACAATTAGTCGTAAAGAATTACAAGAATTAAACCTAAATATTCAAGGTGTAGAGAATACTATACCATGTATGTTTATCAAGAAAAAGAGTAATAGACTTAGTGAATGGTTAATTTTAGTAAATAATCGCTGGACAGTTTGTTACTATGATAAGAATAAAAACTCAATAGTAACATTCATAGATAATTATTATTTAGAAGATTTCTCTTGGATAGAAAGGTGTACAAGATTATGGATGACAAAAACCAACCCTGCATAGTTTTACAATATAAACCCGATACTTATGATTATATTCTAGTAGGTATGGAAGTAACTACTACATATAATTACTGGGAAAAAGAAGCATTTGTACATATGAATAAAGATTCTTTATTTCCATGTAAGGATAAAGGAGTAGAATATAATAACTTTGAAGCATGGTCTTTTAGCACACAAATGATTATAATTACAGATGAAATGAATATAGCTTTACAAACTTTAAAAGCTAATCTAAATTCAATGTTTTATCCAGGATATTAAGGAGAAAAATTATGATAACTATTACTTTACCTGATAATATTACTTGGCAAATTACGTTTAGTTTTCCTGATAAACATAAGCCTATAAATGAACAGGTATATACTTACGCTAAATTATCTCGAAAGATTGTTAATCCAGAAGACCCTAAAGATTATGCTTGGGAAACTTGGGATGAATCTACTGCAAGATGTAAACATAATCAAATTACTTTTATAAAAAATGGTCGTACTGTTGAATATGCAGATAAATTTGATAAATATATGGGCAGAAAAATTTCTTTTACTAAACTTGTTAATCGTAATTTTAAAAGAGAAGATAGAAAATATTTATGGTGGATATTCTTAGATAAGTATGGTCGTGGGTAAACTGTAATAAAACTCTCTACAGTTAATTCTGTAGAGAGTTTATTCTAAAACTTGGAGTAAAGAAAATGCCGATTAAAAATGAATACGAAATAATTAAAAAACATTTAGGATTCAAGGAAGATTATTTCTATCCTATTCAAGATAAAATGGAACAAGAAGAATTGACTAAACGTAATAAAGAATTTGAAATGAAAGAAACTATAGAAATTATTTTACAAGATAAAATTTCTGGTATATTGGGAGGCTAAAATGTCACATAATATTCTTAATGATGAAAACAATTGGAAGAAACAATATAAACTTTATCTTACTGGATTAACTGTTGAAGAATTAGTAACAGAATTAAATTATGTAGTAAAGTATAATCCACAAGATATGGATGAAACTCTTGAAATGAAAATTAGAGTAAATTTAATTGGTCAAGTTTTTATTTCAAGATATGATAAACTTGTTTATGCTTTAAATGATAAGGATGGAGGATAAGGATATGATAACAAAAAAATTAGTAAATAAAATTGGATTAGAATGTGAAGTATTAATTCGTAATAATAAAGATGAGTTAGTAATTCCATCTGAATATAATTTACCTACAGATGATTTTATTATTTTAGGTGAAATAAGAAGTTTACCCCAAACTAATGTATCAGATGTTGTATATGAATTTATGAAAGATTTATATGCTTTCAATATTCTTTTGAAAGTAAATAAATTAAATCTTGATATTCAAGATGGTTGGGATGTAATTTCTCCAGATTTATATTCTAAACTATTAAGAATAATGGGAAGTAAAAATATTGAAGAGTGTAAGAATGTATATGGAAATGATATTCTAAAGATGACTGATGCAATTGTAGAGAATGGAAAGATTATAGGACATAAAATTTCTACAGGATTACATATACACTTTTCTTATGATATTATTGCATCACATAAATATGCAAAAGAAACTTATACAAATACTGTTGATAATATGTATGTAAGAACAGGAACAGAAACTTGTGAGGAAGAAACTAAATTATATTCTTTACTTACAGAAAATACTATAAAATCAATTGTAAAATCATTTGATAAAGATATTCTTCCTAAATATAAGATTGAAGAAAATCTAAAGTTTAGAAACTCAGGTTTCTATGAGATAAAACCTTATGGATTTGAATATAGAAGTTTACCATTCAATCAATTAATATTAGATAATCTTACAGAAATTGTGGAATATTCTTTTGATAAACTAAATAAGTTATCCAAAGTATTAGTATAACTTGGAGGTATAAACTATGAAACAAACTTTATGTGATAGATGTGGAGAAAAGATACTGGATAAAAAAGTAAAGTTATATCTAAGGATAGATAAAAAGAAATGGAAAAGAGTTATATGTTTACCTTGTTTAGCTTTACTTACAGTATTTATTGATGATAAAGATAGAGAGGTAAAAAATGAATGAAGATACTATTATCAAACAATATGAAAAACTAACTAAATCTAAAATAGTTGGAAGATTGGGTAATATATTATCTTTCAAAAAAGGAAATGGTAAATATTTCTTTATCAATTTAGACCAAGTAAAATCTATAGTAAGGAAAGGTGGTAAATAAAATGTTAGAACAATTAATCATAAAATGTGATTGTAAAGTAGATGATTGTAATCTATATCTAATAATCACACCTATAGGAAGTATATCTATAACTGAAGGTCAAAATTTTTTAGCTGGAATTCATTTATCTAGTAATGATATAGATAAATTAATCTCTAAATTAACTGAGATAAAGAATATCTATAAAGAAAATGAAGAATGGGTATCTAATCTATTATTAGGAATAGATAAAAACTGGATGAAATTTTTGGAGGATAAATAATATGTATAATGATACTTTAGAAGCAGGATGTTTCAATTGTTTTATATGGTTTATGATTATAACATTTTGTATAGTATGGTGGGGAGTAATCATTTATCTAATAACTATGATAATAAAAGGAATATCATGTTAAGAATAGAATCATTCAAAGAATATACTGGTAAAAAAGTTCAACTAATGGAAGTTATTAAAGATAAATTTGAAGGAACAAATCTTCTAATAACTTTTACTGATAATACTCAATTATTTATAGGTATAGATAATAGTTATGATTTAGCATTTCTTACAGAAACTTTAGATATACAAAAAGAAATGAAATCTTTAGAATGAAAGAGAGGTAAATAATGTATACATTATTGATTGAGTATAAAGATGATAAAGATTGCCCTGGACAAGTATTTTATACGCATATAAAGAAAATAAACGTAAAAAATGATACTGTAAAAATATATATAAATGATTTTAGACATCCAATAAAGAATACTTATAAAGATATAGTAACTATAAAATTATTAAAAGAGGAGGGTAAATAATATGCCTAAACTTATGAACACTAAAGAGTATAAGAGATATGTAAAAAAACTATCTAATAATCAATTACTTGAAGAATATGATATACAATCATCACCATTTAGTCTTGCTCTAAGAAGTTGGGATTACGATAAATTATGGATAGTAGGTAAAGAATTAACTGATAGATTGAATAATAATAGTCCTGATAAGAAAGTGAGTAAATAATATGATAGAATTTATTGTAAAAGTAACAAAGAATAATAGTGAAACAATAGTATATAATGAAGTAACATCAGTATCTTATTCTACTCAATTTATGAACAATACTTGGATACTTATATTAGAAATAACTTGTCGTATAAAAGGTAGATTAGAATACATTGATTATGAATATGAGGAAATAAAGTTAATAGAAATATATAATGAGGATAAATAATATGTATATATTAACTCAATATCATTGTGATACAGTATTTATTATAGGTATATTCTCCAGTAAAGAAAAAGCTATAGATTATCTGAAACTATATTATCCTAAAGTTATACATATTGAAGAGTTTGATACATATATGGTGGGAATAAAGAATGGATGGGAAATAGTATTTGAGATTACTGAACATACTTTAGATGATATGAGTATGAATAAAGAATTAATATTTCCTAATCATGAATAATCTAACTGAATGTAAATCTTGTGGATATACACTAAGGAAAAATAGTAATAGAACAATAAAACCAGTATCTATAAATATAACTATCTTAGAAGAACATACTATGAAGATATTATATGCTAAAGAAGATATACCTATGTGTAATGAATGTACAGATATACTAATAAATATAAATAAAGAATTAGTAGAACTTTTAGAGTAAAGAATATGGCTAAAGAACAAACAGTAATTTGTATAGGAAGTATATTAGTAGTAATATATTCAATAGCAATACTGATGATAATAATAATGGGATATATTGTATACTACAAACTCTAATTTAGATTCTCAATTTTCTAAACTTTTTATCGGTGCCAGTTTCTAAACAGTCGCGGTTACACAAACCTAATAAATAAACTTTATATTTTTAGAAAATATAGTGTAATAAAGAGTTTTTAGCCATATAAACTAATAAAATCAATAAAATAAATAAATATAAATGTATTTATAGATGCCTAAAATATACTCAAAAATATATACTAATTCCTTATACGCTATTAATCACACGCATATATAAGGATAAAGTTTACTTACCAGTTTGTAAAGTTTAGCTGTTACCTTTATTGAATATATAAAATTTATTGGGTCGTAAAGTTTATTTAGATATAAACTTTATAGGTAAATAAAGTTTAGCCACTCCCTGGGTCGGAGTGGCTTTTTTTTGACCCCGACCCAGTAGCATGACCTAGACATTACATCTGGTACCTGCACCACATGTTGATACAAAACGCTGGGTCGAACATTAAAGGTCGAAATCAGGTAATTGGGTCTAGACATCTCTATTGATATACTATTGACCTTATAGTAATAGCTGGTACCTAACCCACTTGTTGGCATAAAACGCTGGGTCGAATTTTAAAGGTCGAAAGTGGGTAGTTGGGTCTAGAACCACAAACTCATTACAAACTGCGGTGTCTGGGTCAAAAGACCATGATACGATTAATTCAGGCAGAAAAACGCCTATAGGGTGGGTCAAATCAAACCATGAAGACCTTGACCCACCAGTACAAAGGAGAGTAATGCTTACAAATATCAACCGTATTAAGCTGAATCAGACCTTGAAACGGGGTCAGCTCAGCCATGTCAAATGGAAGTTACCCAAAGTAAGAAAGACCCACAATGGAGGTCATAAACATGACAACTACAAATCAACCTAAGCCTAAGGAAGTTGAACTACAACTTCCAGTTCCTACCCGTGTGGGTGGGGACACAGACGCGATGTTAGAATCAACTATCGCGGACAAGTTCAAAATCATTTCCCTGTTACATGAGAAAGAGAAAGATATCGAAAAAGGTCAGCTGGTTCTCAGCCATAAGGCATCTGCAACTGACCCCAATGTCCAGGTCAGCGTGTGGAACAATGACCTTGGTAATCTAGCTCGTATCGTGACCGCGTTAATCAATGCTTGGTCCTCGGGTGTAGGTCAATCTGGTGATGGCTCAGCTTTGTATGTGTTTACTCACATTGACAACGTGCTCAAGGTCATTCCTGAGTTGGGTAAACGCGACCTTTACCTGGTGCCCAATGGTCGTAGTGGAACGGCTAAGTATCGCATTCCAGTACTACGCATGATTGCTCAGGTCAAGGAACGTGCTATTGACATTCAGACCTGCAAGGACACCTTTGGAATTGCATCGTCTAAACAACGAACTCACAAAGAGGTCGCCAAGTCTGTTGTCAAATTGGTGTAGTAGACCGTTACTACAAAATGGTGGGGTCTTCTTTTGACCCCACCCACATTATCAAATCGAGGTGACATATGCCTGACAAGAAACCAGTTTCAAAGAAAGTTGCTCCAGTACAACCTTTTTATGTTCCAGACGAGAAAAAGTGTGGGACAAAAGCTCAGCAACTTGAGCTTAACGATTTCTTAATGTCCTTGACCCCAGCCCAGACACAAACCATTCAATCTCTGTTACACCGCATGACCACTGGGGCATGTATCAATGGTGATGGTACGATTGATACTAGTACGGGTTTGAGAACGACAGGTGGATATCGTAAATCTGTCCACTACATGAAAGCCTACTTCATCAATCGTCCCACCATTGTGAAGTTGACCTAAGTTTCAGTTACACCCCCCAGTCCAGTTGGTCAAAGACCCAGACACTCTACTTCTGTAGTTACAGTCTGGGTCAGGGGGCGATTTCCAGTTTAGAAACATCTACCGTTACTTTAGACCCATGAGTACAGATTGGAGGTGTGCCATGTTGTAATTGACCCAAGTTAGAGCCATAGCCCCATAGTCTGGGTCACTCGTTGCCCTGAAAAGAGTGACCCAGCATTTTTTTGTACTTTCCCTTGGGTCAAGAACTAATAATGAGGACTGGTACCTGACCTTTTATTGAGATTGATATTAAGTCTGGTACCTGTACCCAATGTCAATACAAACAGCTGGGTCGAATTTTAAAGGTCGAAATGGCATAGTTGGGTCTAGAACCAAAAACTCGTTATAAAGTTGTTCGGTCTGGGTCACAGGATATGGTATAATATTCTTGGCGACAGCCATATCTTAACTGACCCAGCAAGGAGGTCGAAAATGACTAGCAAGAAAACCGTACTGAGTGTTAATGTCGAATTGAGTGATGAACAGCGGCGTACTAATCGTGTAGCTCAATTACTATCATCCTGTTTCCAGCTCACTTCTACGGGTACAATTTTCAAAATGGGGGTCGAGCCAGATAAGTGTGAGTTTGATGATGTGCTGTATGTCTTGAACCGACTTTATACTACGGGGTTTGCCAAAGAGTACAATCTCTTACCATTCAATGTTGACCTAGAAATTCTGGTCAATGCTATGACTAAAGAGGTCGTAGCATGGCTCGTTCCGCTTGTACTCCAAAACATTGACCGTAAATGTATATCGGGTCAAATAGACATCCTCGCGGTCAATAACGAATCGCTGGTATATTTATGTGACGTAATGAGCTGGTATTGGTACAAAAAACTAGGGGGACCGAAACCAGCGGTTACGTCAATGGTCAAGTTAGCCAGCGAGAAAAAGAACCACCAGATAGTACAAAACGCCGCGTTAGTGTGCCCGATGTGTTATCACCAATTTCAACCACCAGCCAATTACAAGACCCAGAGTTCAAAGGCATGGGCGTATGCACGTTGGTTTCCGACCCACTTGGTTGAATATCATAAATGGGTCAAACCAGGAGCAAAAAGTACAAAATCAAAATGTTAATACCAGTTTCTAGACCCAGGCAGTTACTATAATTGCCTGGGTCAATCATAAAGAAAAAAGAAAGGATAAGTGAACCATGTTACTCGCATTAATAATCTATTGTGGTATAAGTATTATACTTGGGGTCTTGTTATGGACTTGTTGTGTCGTAAGTAAAATGGCTGATAATTGTACTGAAGAAGCACTACAAAGAGAACGAGAGGATAAGTGAACCATGTTACCTAGTTGGGTATTTATATGGACTGTTGTTGTACTGGCAGTTGGGTTCGCAATTGGTTACTGGACTGCTAAGAACTCAGATTAACCAGTTTGTACTGTGGGTCAGTTACCAATCTCCCCTGGGTCATACTTAGGGGAGATTATTTCCCACTAGTAGTAAAGTCTGGTACTTGACCCCTGGGTCTGCCAGTTTATAATTCAATGCTGTTATTAAGAACTGGTGGGTACAATCCAAGTCTTAAAAGAAAGGAGATAGAACCAATGGACATTTTTGAAATCGGAAAAGCAGTAATCGTACTCTTTCTCGCGTACAGTTTTATTAGATTAGCGTTTGACCTTTGGAAACTAGCTGAGAAGTAGGATTGTGGGTCAAGTATCAGAAATATAATCTGGTACTTGACCCCACCAGTTTATAAAAAAGTTCTGTTACAAGAACCTTGGGTATAAGTGCCAGTTTGTAAGTACGTTCAGTTACATAATCATGTAGTATATGTACTAAAAACTGGTACCTGAACCAAGTTTCCTGTATGTATATATATGTATAACCATATATACTGTGTACTACACAGTATCATGCCTGGTACAATATAATGTAGATAAAAAAGGTATTCATACTAATAATATCTAATTAGTCCTTTAACAATGCTTTAACATTATAACTATACGCACCCTATATGGTATAGTGTAATCACCCTATTTTGGGGTCAAAAAAGATAGTGTTAAAGATACTTCGTTTACACCACGATTTTATACCAGTATCGTGGTCTAATCGGATTAATTCTAGTCTACTCTAATGGGTGAGTAATTCCAGGACGCGTAAATTTAAACGCTTAAAACCTGTAAAAGCCTAAACATGACTAGATATATAAGCAAAAAAAACCCCATAAAATTTTAATTTAAAAGGATGGTTTAAAATGGAATCCGTTTTTTCTGATTTATTAAAATCTATAGCGCAAATTATTGACAATTTTGAGCATAAACCTATTGTCGATAATGACATTAACATTAGTAACTGGATAACACAAGTATTATCTAATGAAGATTTTGAGCATAAAATGCATTTGACAGGAAAAGTTAATGGGCATGATTTTGATTTTACAACTAAAGACCGCTTTAATCCGTCAACACAAAAAGGTAACGCCAATGCATACCAAGAATCAATGAGAAAAGGCAAATTCATCTGTCTTAAGGATAAAACATATATAGAGTTTACACCTGTCCAATATTCAGATGCAATCCAGATATTACTAGCGTACGTATTAGGATGGATTTGCTTAGGTAAACCATTGTCAAGCGTTAATATGGCGCGTGGGAAAATTCTATTATGCATGATTGAATCTTTAAAGATAACAGAGTTAAACGCGACAATTTTCAATATCTCATTAGGTGGTAGTAAACCAAAGGTTAATCTTGACATTAATCAAGCGGAATTAACCTTACTTGCCAAATATCATGATTTAAGAAGTAAACGAATTATGTCGCGTGATGATAATGCATCCAATAAGAATGGGCATGTAAACGCGGTTACTACAGATGCAGTTACAACACTTAAACCTTTTCAACTTTAATAGGTGATAAAATATGGATTATTTATCGTGGTCTAAAATCTTAATAATTCTATTCTTAGTTTACCAGTTTATTAAATTAATCTGGTATGCATGGAATAGATAATAAAAAAACCTACATCCTTAACGGATGTAGGTTTTTTTTATTAAGATGCATGTGAATTTTATCACATGCATCTTAAAGATATGTTAAAGATATGTTAAAGATATGAGTATTCAGATAGTTTTTGTTATATATCAATTCAGACCAACTTAGATATATATCAATTCGGATAAACTTTGATATATATCTAATTGGATAAAAATTGTCACCTTTCGCATAGTCAGCGGCGGCGTGTATACCCCACACACCACAACCCATTTTTCCATTTTCACTATCGGTCTAAAAAAAATTTTCAGGAATCTATTATCGGCTTCCATTCATTTATCCCCATATCAAAGTAGTATCCCCACGTACTATTAGGAAGAGGCATGTGCATATGTAATCTATATGAACATCTCTGTGCTTCATGTAGAGACATATCTTTGGGAATAGGAACTTTTTCTAATTTCTTTCCACACCAAGGACAATACTTGAAGATAATAAAATCGTCTGTTATAAAGCCATGCCTTACACCTAGTTCCCAACAGCTATCTATATAGAGGGTGTTCTCTTCATATACTTGACAATCACATTCCATTCTAAAGTATTCTCTAGCCATGTATTAGCTTTCCTCTCCGTATAAAGGTAGCATATCTGAATAAATAATTTATACTGCCTGAATCCTTATCTCCACCATTTACTGCAGTAAAGAACTCTCTATTATCAATCATCTTCTTTAGGGCAGAAGTTTTAAATATAAAGAATTTAATCCCATCTACAGTATGTATCTTATAGATATAGAAGTCTGCTTCACTTATCATAATACCTGAAGGTTTCCCCCTACACTTTATTTCCATTCCTACATTACCAGTTCTTTTACAGGTAAAATCTTCTTTGACTTCAAATTTAAAAGTCTTCCCATTAACAACTGTTAATATATCATATTTATTAGTATGTTCAAAATTCATGATAGTAGCTCTATATTTATCTATTAATAGTTTAGATACTTCTATCTCAGTTTGTCTAGCTATTTCTATATCCTTGTCATAATCATAGTTGGGCATTATTTATTCTTTATCCAATTTGTTAGTAGGTCTAGTAAAAAGCACACTACCCATATTACAGCTATTCCTACAAATACGTAACCAAGTAATGCCCAAAAACTTATTGTTGGAACAAAGTGCATTATAGCTAAACAATATCCAAGCCAAATGTAACTAGTATTATTACCAATAGTACCCCATAAATCATAATTATTCTCCGACATTATAATCTCCTTTTTCATATTCCCAATCTAACCAATCTAATTCTGGTTTCTTTTTCCATCCCTTTTGCCATAAGAACATAGCATATGCTAAAGTATCTGTGGTATTCCTTCCCTTAGTCATATAAAAAGATGGTCTTCTTGAACAGGCATATACTCTTTTTGGAGGGTATTCTTTAAAAAGTCCTTTACCTCTTTTTATTCCTTCTAAGAATGACAATCTTAGTAAAAAATATACATACCCATTAGGGACTACTAAATCAAGTGAATGTCTTATAAATTCCTCTGCTAAAGAATAAGGTGGATTGCCAAACACTATATCATAATTATCCTGACCATAATCTAAGAAATCACCTGTAATAATTTCATCATATACTGATTTAGCTATCTCAATCACTTGTGGATTTATATCAATCCCATCAGCTAATTTATTAGGCATAGATACATTAGCAAGTCCCCATACCCCAGTTCCACAACCAGCATCTAATCCATACATATCCTTATACAATATTTCCTCATCACCTGCAAACTTATGCATAGCACTTATCGCCAGTTCTATAGGGGTTGTATAAAAGTCCCTTACGCGTCTACCTCTCGTTGATTTCATTCTATTTCCGTTCAACATATTTATCTACCCATTCCTCTACCATATGAGCTAATTCATTTATGCACGAAGGACATAAATCATATTCTCTAGTATTACGAAATTCTAAAGAAAAAGTTATGTGACTCATTCCTTGTAAAAATTTATCTGTATCACTAATTTCTACACCACATCTATCACATTTTGTTATTTTAGACATTTTTACTCCTTACTTATTAAACCAAATTATATAGTCATAGTCCATACTTATGTTACCATTTAGTATATCTGAAGGCTCTACATGGTCATACATCATTACTCTATCTGTATAACGACCATCCCCATCACAATCCATGAATGTACCATCTTCACAATACTTCATAAATTCTTCTATAGTATATATACTACCATAATCAGGTATTGCTCTTGGTTTATTCCATATTTCTTCAAACTTAGCTAAATCATCCATTTCATCCTGCCTGTTTTATCAATTCTGCTGTATAACCTAATTTTTCCATTTTAATCATTACACCTATCGCATCATAATAATTAAAAACAGAAGCGAGTACTGAGGTACTGACCATTTGGGGATTATTCCCATTAAATCGTACAAAGTACCCAGACCAACTTCTGATTATAAAGCCATCATTATCTAGTATTTCACTAAATGCAATTGTCATGTCCTTTTCTTCCACCTTTATGTTAGATTATTTCTTCTTTTTCTTCTTAGTTCCACATTTAGGCATAGTCATCACTCCAATCTTTTTTATTGATTTTTCTTTTCTTTCTTAGAGCTTTCCTTTCCTGCTTTTCCAAAAATCTCTCATACTGTTCATCTGTTCCTGCTTGAGCATCCATTTGGTCATCAAACAGACCTTGATTAATAATCCTTCTGAAAATTTTTCTCTCAATTTTTGGTGAATAAGGCTTACTCATTTAGTTCAATCTCCATTTTAGCAAATATTCTTCTTTTGTGATTAGAAAATCTTTCACTATCACTTCTGTATCTTCCGAAGCCATTCATTTTATAATACTTACAAAATAGACAACCACCTCGTCTATTCTTAGGTCTTTTACGTTTATGATTCATACCAGTATTATATCACATTTCTTAACGTTTGTCAAGGCCTTTAAACCAATCAAACATAAATCCAAGTTCAACTTCTGCATTAGATTTATTGCCTTTCATCTTCATAAAGGTTGATTTACAGATAGCAATCGCTTTGTCTTTACCAAAGGTCTTCCCCTCTTTGTCTTTTTGAACGGATACTCTCTTTACACAGCGTTCCATCCAATTATCGTTTTCAGGTGAATCTCCACCCATTTCTTTGGGCATACCATATGGACTCATAATCATCTTCCTTTTCTATTTAATTCTCTATGCTGTTAATTCATTTACTTTACTTTTGAACTGCTTAGAAACTTTTTTAACTGATTTCTTGAATTTTACTTGATATTTTTTAGCAGCTTTTTGTACTTCTGCTCTATTCTCAGGATTTTTCAAGTATGCAATCAAAGCACCAGATATAGTTGTAACTACTGCTATAGAAATAAGTCTAATAACTTTATCTTTCATTTTATATCTCCTATAATGACCATTTTGATATTTCTACCAAGTCGCTTTTTAATTTATCGAAATCAAACCCAGGAGCAAATTCTGGATTAGATGCTTCTGGTGGAAGGATTACGTAGGCTTCATCAACACATAAATCCCACCAATTCCAAGTTCCCCATTGTGTATTTCCCCATGTTAACATATTTACTCCAGTTGTATCATATCCAGTAGCAAATACAGCATGACCAGCGTTTATAAGTTTTCCAGGTTTCCAAGGAGTTTTATTTCTGAATTCATCTAGACATTTCTCTTGAACTTGAAATCCCAAAAATACTCCTCCAAATAACATGATTGCTTGTTTTACGTGGATGTGATTATGGGGATTAAGACTAACATAGGCTAAAATTTTCTCTCCAGCTACAACGTTCTTTCTAAAGTACTCTAACACATCAAACATAGCTAGTCCAGTATCATCTCCCCCCGTTAGGTGAAAATATATTCTAACTACTAAATCTACTGGATATATACTCTTGTTTCCTACCAAAGCACTCCATACTGTATCGGCATGTGCCATTCCAGCAATTGTGCAATCTCCTATTTCATCATTCTTATCTATAGGAAATAAAACAGTTGGGTCATCTGGGTCAATATTTGTATACACTCTTTTAAGTATATCTAAACTAATTGGTGGCGTAGGTACACTATCTTTCAGATAATTTTGAAACATAAATGTACGATAATCTTTTTTAGGTGGTTTTTTACCAAAACGTAAATTTAAATTTTCCATATTATAATAACCTCGTATATTTCTTACTGATGTAGGCATGTGGAGCTATTTGCCACCATTCAATGTCTGTAGTCACTTGTCCCATAATATACCATCTGGTATCTTTCAGAGCATGACCAATAACATTAGAATTTGCTACTAGAGGTGCACTATGGATAGATAATTCAGCAATAGGTGGAATTATTGATGGATTTCCAATGAGCACATATTCAGGAAGTGTTCCTGGTACTGGAGGTGGGGTAATAGGTGGAGGCACAACTACACTACCTAAAGGTTTGATGTGTGTTCCATATTTAGTATTAAATGTGGCGCATGTTCCCTGGAATCTATCTAAGTCCATATCTGGGTCTCCCCCAGTAGAACCATATTCAGCAGCTTTTTTATTTCCATCTGCTGACCACTGCCAATGTGTCCAAGAATACCAATCATATGGCATTGTAGGGGTGTCTCTAGTAGTCCAATTAGCAACCCATAGTTCTTTCCCAGACCAGAAACTGCTACGTGCTACTTTAGTATTCCAAAATCCAGCACTAGTATAAATTACAGGTTTCATATTAGTTCTACCTAAAACTAATGTGTAGGCATCCTGTAGCCATTTCAAGGTAGCTCCAGGGTCTAATATAGTATATTCAGCATCCAAGACAATGCATAACTGAGGTCTATGTGTTGATATCTCTTCAGAAAAACTTTGTGCCATTAGATTTACATCTGTACCAATGTTACAGTACCAATAGGCACCCATTGGTAAATCATTAGTTGTAGCATCTTTATAATAAATATCTGACGCTGCATCTTTCCATTGTGTTCCATAACCTAGCCGCATGATTCCATATTGACATTTGGTTTTTGCGATACCAAAGTTCATTTGACCATTCCATTTGGAAATATCTATTCCCTGTACTTCCCATACAACCGTTTTATATAATAATCTACGTAAAAACGTTCCTTTATATATATCGGCTTTTGGTAATATTCTTTTAGGTGGGAGTCCACAGGTAGAACATCCTACCTGTGTTCCCCCACATGTTGGACATATTTTAGCCATTTATAAACCTGCTAATTTCTTAGCACGTAATTCTGAGAAACGTTGCCCGTATTGTTTTGCCAATACTTCCATGTATCCCTTTTGAGATGCTAAATAAGCCAAAAATGCTGATACAGTTACTTGAAATACAGGCTGTATTTGTGAAATAATTGCGGGATACTTTAGTGCATAACTAGCTCCCACACTTAATAATACTGATGCAAGCATAGGAATCAAAACCTTAACATTATGTGATAGATTTGCCCATCCTGCCCAGTTCTCTACTACCAATGATAGAACATAAGCTATTATTGCGGGTGCACCCATTCCTACAATCCATGTTAATACTAGTGTTAATTGTGTGTAATCCATTCTTTATTCTCCTTTTATTTATAAATTTATTTTATTATTTGTAATTGAATTATTCTTTAAGTGTTCAATCTCTAAATTAGTTTCTTTTGCAATTTTTTCTTTCTGTTCCTCAAGAGATAATAGTGTTTGTTTTAGTTTTAGTGGTACAACAGCAGCCTTCTTTTGTTTTGGGCTAGGTGAATTCTTTATTTCTGGATTAATTACAATAGAGTCCAGTTTTAACTGCATAGATTCCATTTTATATTTCATAGTAGCTGAAGTTGCTTCACTATCAATCTTAGCCATCATTAGTTCACCAATTCTAGTTGTTTTATCCAGTACAGAAATTTCAAGCTCTGCTACACGTTTATTTAGTCTTTCTACCTCACTTTGTAGGGTCACAATAACACTTGATGTTGCTGTTGTTGCCACAGTACTAGCAGCGGAGGCTGCATTTGTTTTGTCAATTTCTTCTTGTGCCTCTGCTCTCATTTTGTCTAACTCTGCTTGTTTCTTTTCTCTTCGTGCCTGTATGATTAGTCCTCCTACAGTTGGGACTATCGTAATGATAGCAAGGATGATAGTTATAGTGTTTAAATCCATTTATTTGGTCCTCGTTTCAATAAGATTATTCCCAAAATGATGAACAAGAATATACTTTCTAGTCTGATAACATTTGACCATACGTTCATCTCAATTGGAGTTTGTGTATTAGTAAATTTAGCTGCATAAAACAAGAAAATACTTCCAAAGTAAGTTATTGGGCCTATGGCTAAATACCAACTTTTTTTATCTCGTATCACAAAAGATAGCCAAATAATCATTCCTATTGTGGTACCTAGTAGTACTATGTCTGAATATATTGTCATATCTTGCCTCCTAATTAATTATATCACTAATGTATTTATGTAGTCCAAACTAAAGGCCCATAAATAGGTACTTGTGTAGCTAACATATAAACATGTTTAGATGTAACTATATTTACTTGCCCATACATATATGCGGTGGTAGATGTAACAGAAGCTACACCGTATGTATATGCATGTACAGAAGTTAAACTCCCTAGAATAGTATTCATATACGCAGGTACACTGGTTGTATTGTCCGTTGAACCTCCAGCTAGATAGGCATGTTTACTACTAGTTAATAAACCAACTCCTTCTGTATAAGCACTAGTATTACTATTAATATTTAGTCTTATTGTAGTTCCTATTGCTAAATAATTTATCCAGTATTGGTCAGGGTCATACCACCAATCTGGTGCTTGAAATGTCCAACCAGAATCATCAAAAGATAATAATATTAATCCAGAATCATAATCACCATTTGTATAATATCCAGTATTTATACTGGATGTATATAGACTTATATAAGTTTTTCCATTATAAGCAAATATTCCTTGTGCTGCTTGCCCCAGAAGTGTTGCAGCTCCAAGACTAAAGAAAGCATCACTAACAGGAGTATCAACAGTACTAAGATAATTAACAGGAGATGAAAATAATATACCTGTAGGTTTTACTCCTATACTGCTTTCAAAATCAGTTTGATTATAATCAGCAAGAGAGTGTGTACTTCCTGTAATAAATGTTCCACCTTTAATAGCAATATAATACAATTGATACGCTGATGAATCTTTAAGATGATTTAATCTAAATCCATTAGATAAAAATTCTATAAACTCTCCTTTACAATCAATAGCACCAGCAGCAGAAATAGGTGCATAAAGTTGATTATTATATCCATATGACAATGCAGATGTTGTAGATACATTATTTACATTTATATAGGAATTAACTCCTTGCCCACTATCAGAAGCCCATCCCAAACTCATCAAAGCATGTGAACTTTCTTCAATTGCAGATGTTTGTAATTGTGTAATCGCTATAATAGCACCAGGTTGAAACCCAACATCAGTTACATCAAAAATTCCCGATGCTGTAGGTAATGCTGTATTTCCAATATATACATCAGTTAAATCATCTCCCCCAATTGCTAAATAAGAAACTCTATATTCACTAGAAAATGTGTCGTCAACAATAACTGTGAAACCACCTGAGTCCATTGAATAAAAATCTAAAATACCATCAATAGTTGGTATTACTCCAGAAGGTATATATGTTCTAAGAATTTCAGTATTATTTTGTGAATGGTATGTAACGGTTGGTATTGTATTAGCTTCTGTATAACCTATTGTACCAAATCTATGTGTACTATCAATAGCTGCTCCAAAACCAAAGTTAAAATCATCACCACCATCCCCCACATAATTTTCATCTTCCCAATAAGTAGGATATTCATTATTTTTAGTACCAGTTAGCCAAAATAATACAAGTTTAGGTCTAAAACCAATATCTGCAATAGATTGAGTTTCTCCAATATTTAAACTTGTATTTATATTGAAACTTCCTGCTTTAGTTGCAAGTGTAAGATTTATACCTTCCATATAGGCAGAAATAGATGTTGTTGGATTAAGACCACCTGCCATAAATGCATGGTTGCTTGTAGCAAAATTATATATTATTCCGTGCATATATGCACGAACTTCTAATCCATTTGGGTCATGTCCATATATATAAGCGGATTTAGAACTTCTAATAAATGCTGGTTTATCTCCCCCAAATGCTATATATGTTATAAAATTTTCGGCGGGGTCTGTATCATCCATAACACAAGTAAAACCATCTTCATCAATGGATTTTATATCCATTAATCCTTGTACAGCATCATCTTTAATATTAGCATATACAGCAGTATCATATTTAGCATGTGCAACTTCTGAAATGTCTAATCCATTTTCATCCCACATAGCAGCAGTAACTCTATCTGTTACTGAAGAAAATCCACCTATACTCATAGATGCATGGTCAGATGCAGTATCTTGTGTACTTAGAGGACGATTGTTACTAAAAAGTAATGCAGCTTTTGGTGGGAATCCACAATTAGTTACAGATATATCACTTCCATCTGTTTTAGTATTAAAATTTCCTACGTGATACTTTCCACCCTTTAAAGCAATATAAAAGAAATAATATGTGCTGCCTGCTTCTAATGTATTTAAAGTAAATCCATCTGTATCAAATGAAACAAAGGTATTACGGTTATTTACATTTGCACCAGAAAGTACTGTAACTTCTGCATTACTACAATAACTTTTAGTGTTTGTAGTACCTACATTATCTTGTGCATATATAGAAATTACTCCTTGATTATTAACCCCAGTTGCCATCCCTATCATAAATTGCCCAGGAGATGTATAATTATTTATAGAATAATTAATTGAACTTACAAATATTAAAGCATCGGGTTTGAATCCAATCCCTGTAAAAGCATGATTTCCTATAGAATTAAAGAATTGCTTATAATTAACTTTTGTATTAGTAATATCAATTCCTTGTAATGCTAAATAATTTATTCTATATGGAATAGCAGCATCTTCGTATCCATAATAACTAATAGTAAACCCATTATATTGAAAATTTTTAAAACTCCATTGAGTATCCCAATCTGATGTATCTGCGAACATTCTAAAAGTATAATCTTGGTTATATTGCCAATGTATAGTATCACTAATATCTTGTGCATCCTCTGACATATATTCACAACCCATTTGATTTGAAGATGATATAGCTGCTGCAAAACCAAAATTAGTATTACTACCAACTATATTTTCATCTGTAGAAATTCCACCATCCCACCAGAATAATATTAATGATGGTTGAAATTCAAGACCTGTAATGGATATATCCCCTCCAGCTACATTTGTTCCTATATTAAAACTTCCTACTTTGGCTGAAAAGTGTTGCCCTACTGTATTCATGTAAGCATGTTTAGAAGATAAAACTTCATATTCTGGAAGTTTGGGTGGTATAAATGCATGAACATAGTCTATATTATCAGCAGTATCTCCAATAGCTAAATAGGATACCCAACATTCTGCATCATCAGCATCAGACATAGCACAGGTAAATCCAGTTGGGTCTATAGATTTCAACTCCATTATTCCAACAATAGCACCTGTCTTTACATTTGCATATATCTTATTATCATAAGTTGCATAAGACATCCCCCAATATCCTTCTACCCCATCCCATATAGAATGTACTACTCCATTAGTAGGGGTAGTAGCAGCACCTATACTCATAGCAGCACTAGTACTAGAAATATCTTGTGTACTCATAGGACGACATACTGAATTGAATATTAATACTCTTGGTCTAAAGTCAACTGTTTCAACAATATCATTTGTATCTGTACGTGTAGTTATATCACCTACATAATATTTCCCACCTTTTAAAGCAAGGTACATATATTGAAAAGCATTTGTTCCTTCTAGATTATTTAATCTAAATCCATCTGATAAAAATTCTACAAAGGTTTCTCTACGTGGCATATCAGTTAAACCAATAGATGCTGAACTTAATATTTCTTCATTATATCCATAAGAAGCAGTAACTTCTGCCCAAGAGCCACTATTACATGCAAAACTAACTATACCTTGATTACTGGCACCACTAGTCCACCCTAATTGCATAAATCCATTCCAACTACCCACTGGAATTGACGTATAATCAGGCCCTGAAACCATAATGAAATCAGGCTGAAAACCAATTCCTGTTACATCATAATTTCCAGTTGTTATTGGCATGGTTGCTTTGCCGATATATGCATCGGTTAAATCACTGCCCCCCAAAGCTAAATAAGATACTTTATAAGTGTTACTATAAAATTGTTGGTTTACAACAACATCAAATCCATCATTTCTCATTTGAGAAAAGTCTAATCTTCCAGCTATAGACATATTATTAGGGTCGCCTGTAGGGTTCCAAATACACATTAATTCTGTATCAGATACTCTTCTAGTACTGGCTTCAGCCCAAGTTTTTATAGACATAGAGGATGAACAAAATCTATGAGTACTATCTATTGCTACACCAAATCCTATACTATATGCTGCTGATGTAACAGTATCTCCAAGTGATTGTGCCCCACTATTCCATAGCATAACAACTTTAGGTTTAAATCCTATACCTCTAATATAGTGTTTATATCCTACTGCTGCATTTGCTACAGTAATAAAACTACCAGTTTTGGCAAAAATACTCACTTTATCTCCTAATTATGTGTGACATGGACAACAAGGTCAGACCCAGGTACGGTAGAACCAACTGCATCAATATGTGCAGTTAAATATGATTCATCAGCCCAAGTAGGTATATCAATATTGGTAGTATATCCTGTATTATTTCCTGCTGTAATTGTTGGTCTATGAGATTGATTTGTAAATATAGTAGTTCCATTTTTATGTATATCTACTATAATAGCAGAACCAGTTGGTGCAGTACCTACAGATAAAAATACTTCTGTAATAGTTTGTGAAGTTCCTAGTTTATTATAGACACGTAATGGATTATCATATATTCCTAAAGTATTAGAAGTAGTAAAAATAGTCTGTCTAGTTGGGGCTGCTTCTTCTAATACAGTAATTCTACCTCTAATATGATTAAGATTATCTACAAGTGACCAACCACTAGCAGGCAATCCCATATCTGATGCTTCAGTAGTATCATAAGATACTCGCATTTGTGGTAGTTGCCCAATCAATCCCCACCCAGTTCCAGACCCCCCTCCAGGGCCTGTCATACCCCCTAGATTAATTGGTCTAGAACTAACCCAAGCCTGTATGCTTGCTAGATACTCATATAATTGATTTTCAAAATTTCGGTTAATAAAAAATGGCATAGTTACATCCTATCATCGGCTCTAATAATTGTAATTACTCCTGCGGGTAAAGTAACAGAGTAATCATTCCAAAGTATACTTTCTTTATCTCTTTGATAAAATCTCCCACTTGTAGATATTCCAGACGAAGAGACAAACATATAAGGGTCTGGGTCATTATTGGTAAATTCTAGATGTGTAAATGCTCCACTCATAATAATAGTAGGATAATAACTATCAAAATCACTACTATACATTAATAATCCTTTTTTACCCCCTGCTACACCTATATATCTATTTAAAAACCCACTAGTACTATATCCGCTAGCTGGAAACATTCCTGCTGAATTATCTAAATCAAATACTCTTACATCATGACTACCTGTTCCACCTCCTGGGCTTAAATATTTAAAACTCCCAGGTTCATTTAAATAACTTCTTCCCATATTAGAAGAAGGATAATCATCTAAATAAGGTTTATGATAAAAAACTGTAGGTATATTCTTAGATGTATCTACATACATTGGACTATAATCTTCACAAATTATAGTAAATAATCCAGAAGGTAGTATTTTTGGGTCATGTCTTAAAAGTGCATATCTACTTTGTAATGATTGTTTACCACTTTCAACAATATTCACAGGAACACGAATCCATATTTTACCATTACCTCCTGAAACATACTGTACCATTTTATCTTGAACAGGTGTTCCATCAACCCATTGTTGTGTTTCATTGTCTAGTAATGGGTATAATATCTTTTTTAGGTTTCCACCAAAATCATACCCAACAGTTATCCAATAACCTCCGCTTGGTATTGCTCTGGCGCTAGTATATATACTATTATCAAAATCATCTAATCTTGGATGTACTGACCAAGCTTGTCTTCCATATTCTACATCACAACCAAAACCAGTAAAATTTTCCAATTCAGCAATTACATCACCAGCATCCCAAGGATTTGTAATTACTAAATCATGTTCCATTCCATAAGCAGTTGTTGTATCATATTCCCAAGCACCTCTCCAAAATACACCGAAATCCCCTGTATTTGTGGAATTTATGGTTTCAAAATGCATTGTATCTCCACCAAGGTAAAGTGTATGTGCATATGGGTCTGGGTTATTATGTTGTACCCAAGAAGGAATATCCCCAGATTCTCTAACAAAATATGTATCACCATCGCTCCATATATCCGTATAAACAGTATAGTCTCCTGTAAATCCATGAGAATCTATTATTGCATCAACAAAATAAGTATAAACATTTGTATAATTATAAAAAGGATAGGGTGTTCCAAAAGATATAGGATAAGCACCAATCCAATAATAATGTCCTAATCCTTCCCCAGTATTAATATTTTCATAGGCTAAAGAAATACCTGGTTCATGGTAATTATAATACTCCTCTGCGGGAGTTATGAAAGAAAATTGATACCACCCACCAGGAGGAAATGGAAGCGTTGGACTTAATGTAGTAGTATTTACTTCCCCTGTATGTTTTTCTACACTTGTCATGTATAATGTAACAGCATCTTCATTCCACCCCCCTCCCTGTAAATAACCTTTTATTCCATCTGATTTATATGCTCCAAAAATCATATGGTGACTAGAATCATAACCAAAAATGATATATGTCCCTGTTGGATATATTTCAGAATTTTTATATATAACATCACCAGTTAAACAATCCACTACTCCTAACCAGACAGGCCCATCATAATTATGTTGTGTTGTTCCCATAGCTGCTGCATAACGACCCCCAGAGTATCTTATATCTGTCTGAGGCCCATAGTCATTAAATGACCAATATCTTGATATTTGCTCACTTTTAAATTCTGTAAAATCTGCATATCCAGTAGATTCATTTATAGTAATAAGAAATGAATATGCATAATTTCCTTCGGCGTAATCTAAATAATCAGTACCTAATGAAGTTCCTCTAAAAGTATTTTCATCTATTTTATAAAATGCGGTAGGTGCTGGTAGATAATAACCATTATCATTTAATGGGTATGTATGTGATGTATACCAATTTGATGTTCCACTAGCTACATGAAAAACATATTTATAAAGTTTATCACCAGAAACAGGATATACTTGAATTCCATATGCTCTACCATCATATTCCATATCATCTTCTAATATAACTCCTCCCTGCATTCCTATAGGAACAGATAGTAATTTATAACCATGACTATATGGCATTATATTTACATTTGAAGATTCTTGTTCCACTACTATTCCAGAAGTTGGAGGAGGTTGAGAAACTATTCCTGTTGGACTACTTCCATCAGGTTGATATATAAAAGTTCCATAATCAAATTCTGGCATATGCCCACTATAAGTAGGCCCCATTTCCATCATAACTTTTTGGGCATTATATACAGAAATAAGATTAGTCCCATCCCAATTTGTATCCATATCAATTACTGCAATATCATAAGGATTTGGATATGAAACTCCAGATGGTATTATTATTGGATGTCCAGATGTTATTATAATTTGTTGAGTATAAACTGGAACTCTGTCTACAGTAATCCCTTGTACCCAAGATAGATTACCTGATGCTGGAAATAAATTAGCACTTCCAGATGGTAATGGCATACCACTGGGATTAGGAATAGTAAAAGCAGCCGTAATTAGTCCAGCTACTCCATAAGTTCTATCAATTGAAAGTGCCTCAGCAGTAATTCCAGAGGAAAGTATAACTGGGCCCCCACTTGCTGTATAATCTGTAAAACTACCTGGATTATATTTTGACCATGCTCCCATAGATGTATGTCTTACATATAAATTAGCATTATCATAGACCTGACCATATCTACCCCAAGCAGCAGCTGGTGAACCTATAGCTCCAAGTAGTCCATCATAAGCAGATAAATCTTTAATATTTAAATCAGTAATTCCAGTAGAATAATTATACCAAGTACTTTGTGTAATCCATTTTCTCCAAACTCCTGTTCCCATTGTTCCAATATAAACCCAATCATTCCAATTAACATAACCAAATAATCTGGGGCATCTTTTATCTAATATATAAGTAGAAGTAAATCCCCCTGAGGATAAATTCACAGAAAAATGAGATACTATTCCAGATATAGTTAAAGTATTGCTAATACCTGTAATAGTAGAACCTAGTACTACTTCTGAATATGAACCTGGTACTTTTAAATTTTTTTCTGGGATAGTTTGAGAAAATTCTTTTAAGATTATATTTGCTAATGAAGCAGCAATTCCAAAAGATTTTATAAGTCCATTTGCATAAACAATTGTTCTATAATCATTCCCTGGTCTATTCCAAGAAGTAGTTGTAGATGTATCTGCATATACCCAAGAATATGTATCTGGGTCTCCTGCACCCCATACAACCGCTCTGTTTCTTAACATCTTGTCGTTTTTTACATAACCAATTTCTAAAATTTCATTACCAACAAATGTTCTAACTGGAGTTGAACTGGCGTTTAGTTTTCCTATTTGACAAACATTGTCTGCATCAAAATAAAAATACCATCCACACATTTGTAATAATTGTAGGACGGCATCATAAGAAGAAGTCATACCTAATGTAGTATTTTCAGATAATTCACTACCAGAACCACTTACATTAAAATTATAAGAAACTCCAGCTTCTCCTAAAAATTTTTGTATCCAATATTTAGCTGTAGATGGATAAGTTATTGTATATTGTTCATCAATAAAATAATCAGTTAATCTTTTAGAATCATCTTGGCATGAAACTACATATATTCCACCAGGAACCTGTTCCTCAGCAGAAAATATATTATATGTTCCCATTTTACTTCCATTTTCATAAACAATAATAGTATTCCAAGGAGAAAATCCTCTAGCAGTTTTAGCTTCAACTGTCATATCAAGTGTACCTTGCCCAGTACAAATATCTGCTTCTCTTACATATTCTGCTATGCTATGGGTAATATCCGAACCATTCCAAGTAATTTGTACATTCATTATACTCTCAACTCCATATTGGTAGTATATCCACCTTCTCCCCACCTGTGTTCACAAGTATAAATATACCAATCTCCAGATACACCTGTATGGGTATCATTAACTGTAACAACTTGTCTAGCATGTAAACTGGGGTCTCCTAATATTTCTACTGAAATTTCCTCAGTTAATCTATTTAATTTATCTAGATTATAATCACAAGATGCTTGAGCCATTCCTTGGTCATCAATCCAAGGGCTAGCTACTACTACTGATTTTCTAAATCCTGCAGGTAAGTAAGGACTTTCTGCCTCTGCTACTGCTGTAATTCCCTCTGCTCCATAAACTACAATTCTATTTCTTAAATCTCTATCAGAAATCCTATGTATTATTTTAAGAATACCACTTAATGTTTTTACTGGAGTATCACTACCCATTACATAAGGTCGTCTATCTTGAAAATGTGCAGTTCCACTATAATCACACCAAACTGCATAAGCTAAAATATCTGCAATAGTTTTACTCATATCAAATGCAGAAATAAGATTTACTTCTACATCTCTGGTGATACCAAAAGAGAAATAAGTAGTATCATGTATATAACTATTTATTTGCGCCATCCCTAATAAGTCTTCTACTAAATCTTCAGCAGAAATATTTCTAGCTTTATAACATGTATCTGGTGTATTTGAAGCAATAAAAAAGTCCATAGCTTTTATCATCTCATCATTACATGTAATAATATAAGTATCATCTGGAATTGATAATTCTATTTGTTTTATCCAACCAGAAAATATTGATGGAGAATTTCCACCATATCCTAAAGTAGCGGAAATAGCATTTCCCATTTCTAATGAAGTATTTTTAGTATTTATAATTAAACTAGCACTTGGAGTATTATGAGATTCACTAACAGTCATAGAAGTTATTTGTGAACAGTTAGTAGCAGTTCCATGTAATTGACTCATGCTTCACTTAGTTCCATTCCCACTTTAAATACATAATCTGTTCTAGATTTATCTTCTCTAAAACTTTGAGCGTATGAAGTCATCCATTGAACAGTAAGTTTTTCTAGATAGCAACTTTTAGAGAATCCACCAGGGCCTGCTAGTGTATATGCAGTTCCTGTATTAGCTAATGCTTTGAGTGCACTTATATCTCCTGACCCAACCACAAAACATTGAAGTGGGAAAGTATCATTTATATATCCAAAAGTTTGATAAACAGTCCCCTCATCTATTGGTTGTAGTTTAGCTATGATTTGTTCACTATTCTCTTTCAAATCTACTACTGTTATTTGTATATTATTAAAAGTCCATAAAGTTGCCATTATGCGATTACACTCCTACTTGTTGATGTGGTCATTCCTGTTCCAAATCTTAACAAGTCTTCATATAAGTAAGGTTTAATAATTGTTGCTAATGTTCTACCATCTACAGTTAATACTATATTTGAATCTACAGATAAGTTTAAGGCAGCAGTTATTGGTCTTTGGTCTGGTTGCTGCGTTACTGTTGTTGCAGAAGCGGGTGTTGTTAACTGTTGTTGACTGAACCAATTTGTCATTGAAGTGGGTAATTTAATCTCAGGAATTGTTGAGGTTAGTGGAGGTACGGGGGTTGCATTTTGTGATTCTTCCCCTATTCCAAAAGGATGAGAATTGGAAATTGTATTTACTAGTCCACCAAGTAGTGTTTCAAGACTTGTAGTAAGACCTGTTATAAATGTTCCAACTGTTGCACCAAAATTTTCTATTGCGTTAGGTACTTGTGGAACAGGTTGATTTTCTGGAGCTGTAAATTCCTTCATTAAACCTGCTGGAGCACCTGGAATAGTTTCCCACCAATTACTTGATGGAGGTGTAGGAGTAGCATTAGGGACTGGTGTAGACAGTCCAGGTGCACCAGGTACAGTAGAAAACCAATTTTTAAATTTATCAGTAGGAATTGTAGGAGTTGTTTTATATGCACCTTCTCCAGCATTTCTAGCTATCATTTGTTCTCTATGTAGTGCCTTGGCTTCTTCATTTACAGTAGTAGTATCTTTAGGAGCAGTATTTTGGGCAATTTGCATTAGCCATTTAACTAGTTCTGAAATACCAGACCCAAATCCACCACCTCCAGCCATTTCAGTAACAGTTGCTTTACTCATTTCATAAGCAGTAACTGGTACATAGAATGTAGCACCAGATGGAAGATTATACATTCCTTGTAATCCTTTATCTTTTTCTACATCTATCAAGTCTTTCATTAACATGTTCAAGATACTCATATCAACATGTTGTACATCAAACCAACCACCTTGTCCCATAAATGCTGTAGTTTCTTCAGTAGGTTGCCAATTTTCAACACCTTTAGATTTCATTAATGCTTGGATAGCAGCTACCATTTGTGGGTATTGTTGCATCATTGTATCCCACTGTGGCTTAGAAACATTTTCCATTTGTTGAAGTTGTGGCATTTGTGCTTCAACTTGGAGAGGAGGAAGAACAAATTTTGATGGAACATTACTCTTGATGTTTTCTATGATTTTATTATTTGCTTCATACATCATTTCGCTTTGTTTTGATATGTATGCTTCTACATCATCTGGGTTCATTCCAGAATCTATTAAGAATTGTTTCCAAGCCTCTCTTCCAGCTATAATTGCTTCTTGTAATTGCTTAGGAGTTATATTTTCTGGAATTTCTACTGTAGGCATTAATGACTCTTCTGCTCTTCTACCTGCACCAGCAGTAGTATAAACTGTAAATAATTGTGATAAAAGACTCCCCACTGATTTTAATTTAGTCCCGTAATCATCTAATAATTTTTGTTGGTCTACAGTAACAGGGCCTTCTTGAGCAGCAATAAATTCATTCAACATTCGTATATCATCTATTGCATCAAAAAGTTCAGTATAACTTGAAGTTATGGCACCTGCTTCTTCTGCACTCAGTCCAGCAGCAAATTTAACTGCAGCTTCAGGCCCCATAGCTTCATATCCTGGTACTGGTACTACTTCTTTTGCTCCTCCTTTTTCCTTTACCCCAAGTGTTATTGGTGTTGCTAATTGTTGTTGTGATTCTATTACTCTAGCAGAAATACTTGCTAGTTTTTCTGATGCAGTTTGAGCCTCTAATAGATTTGCTGTAGCACCTGTAACACCATTAGAAATATCTGCTAGGGCTTTATCCATGATTTCTATAGATGCTGAAGTAGCATATGCAGTTACATTTCCAACTTCCTGTTCTATTTGGGTCATAATAGGAGACATTGGGATATCTCCACCCATATTCCCCCCTCTTACTTGCTCTTCTGTCCAACGTTTAAGCATCTCTACAAATATTTCATGGGCTTCATCAGTAATTCCAAAACTTTTATAATTTTCTGCTGCACCCATAGCCATCATCCATGCTTCTCTAGGAATTGCTTCTTTCCCAGTTCCTTCTGTTCCCGTAAGCATTTTATTGACATATGTAGCATTTTTTGAAGACCAGCCTAATGCACTCGCTATACTACTTGCTAAAGATAAAGCACCAGAAATAATATTTGGTTGTGTAGTTAATTTTGCTGTAGCTTGAGTATTTAATAATTTTATAAAATCTTCATTAGTTGGGACTTCTCCAGGTTTTTGTAATGGATTTTCTCCCATAACTCCAGCAGCATATTTAGTTATTCCCTCTGCAATATTACCTTCAAAAGTTATGAATTTATCATAAAATCCTTGTGCTATGGTAGCACCAACTATAGCCCACATTGTACTTCCAGTTAATACTCCAAAAAGTGCTGCACCTACAGTACCAGATATTGCTCTAGGAAGTGCTTCTTCTAATGGCTTACCAATATTAGATGCTGCTACAACAAAAGCAGGGCCTAATATTCCTGCTAGATTAAGTTTACCTAATCCTGCTGGTAATCCTGCTGCAGTTTCTGTACTTATAGCACCACGTTTTGCTGCCATTTGTGAGAATGGCATATTCATCATAGCAAACATTGGAGGTAAGAAGTTTCCCCAAGTAGGAACAGCTCCTCCTGGTAATGACCCTTGACCACCTGTAACTGCAACTCTTTGTTGTGTTAGTTGTGCACCTATATTTAGACCTTGAAGAGCCAATAATAATTTATTACCTGTTTGTGCACCAGCTAAAGATGCTCCTCCTGCACCAACTCCTTCAAAAGTAGATGGAGTAAATAACTTTGCTAAACCCGTAGGAATATTTTTCCCAAGTAAACTGGCACCTACACTAGTCCCTGCAATACCTTTTGCAAGAAAAGCCATAGCCATTAATGGGGCTGCAACTCTAAGTATACTTACTAAACTTCTCATTTGTGTTACAAAGAAAGTTATTAAATCTGTACCTTTAGTTAGGAAAGCTAGAACTCCACCTTCTCCACCTAATGACAAAGCTAACATTGAAAATGCGTTATTTAGTCTAGTGGTAGCAGCATCTAATGTCCCCATTTCTAGTGCCATAGCTCTTGCAGCATCTCCACTAGCTGATTCTGATACAGTAATCAATTGCATAACTACATCTAAGTTTTTAACAAGGGCAGATAATTGTGCACCTCTTCTTGCACCAGCACCACCAGCTTGAGTTAATGCACCCATAGCTTTTTCATCTAGAACTCCAGTTTGAGACATCATCTTCATTTCTTTCAAGATGTCCATTAAATCTCTGAAATCACCAGATAAAGTTTTAGTAGCAATACCATACTCAGCAAAAGATTGTTGAGCTTTATCTGTCTGCATAGCAGCGATAATACCTCTGATAGAGTTACCTAATTCATCAGCAGATAGATTAGTAGATTGTGCAAGAGCACCAACCAAAGCATTTAGTTCATTATAATTTAATCCTGCTTCTTGAGCAGCACTACCTACAATAGTAAATGATGTAGCCATTTGACCAACAGATACATTAGCCTTTTTACTTACTGCTACCCAAGAGTCTAATAAAGCAGTTCCTTGTGTTAGCCCCATCCCTAATTGACTTAGAGTTCCTACCAAAGTATCTAGTGCTTGCTTTTGGTCGGTACCCGCTAATTTAGAAAGAACCATTGAATCTTTTAGTAATGTTTGTGTAGCTATAGTTCGTTGTACTTCATTACCAGCACTAGAAGCAGCGGCAGCAGCCAAAGCATATCCTTCTACAACACCTTCCAAACCAGAACTAGTTTGATTAGCTATATCAGCAGATGCTTCAAGAACAGTGTTCATTTCTGTATTAGAGTTATTCAAAACGATTTGAACATCAACTAAATCTAACTGGATTTTCTTCATTTCCTCCATCATTTCACCTAATTTTCTAATAGGCGTATAGATGGCAGTAATAGCAATTGTCCACTTCAAAACTTCTACAACATCCCGCATAATAGCACTACCAAAACTTCTGAATCTCTTTTGGGTATCTTGTAGAACATTTCCATTTCTGTCTAAGTGTGCAGTTAGATTTTGAATAACATTTCCAGCACCTTTAGCTTCAACACCTACAGTGGTAATTCCCGTAGACATTTCAGTAGTAGCAGAAGTTACTCTACCATATGTCATTCCCAAACCAGATAAACTTGTTTCTAGATTTTTTGCAGCTTGAGCAGATAGACCATACCCTTGAAATAATTCCTTATTTAAGTCTACAGAACCTTTAAGTATATCTTGTGCTCTTTGGCTAACTGCTGGGTCTACTGCAGTTTTGTCTGCTGAAGGAGGCACAACAATATGTTCAGTACCTACTTGTGGAGTTTCTATAGTAGCGGCGGCTGTTTGTAATCTTTCATTAATGGCAGTATCAATATCTCTTAGTCCTGACATTAATTGTGGAGCACCAACAGGGGCAGGTCGTTGGTTTCTAAAATATTGGCTAATTTCATCATTAGTTGATGTTGTGACGGCAGGAAGTAATTTAGGAGGCTCTTGGATTTGCCCAACAGGAAGTTGTAGAGGAATATTTCCAGGAGGAAGTTGTGGATTATTATAACGAGGAGGATATACTGGTGGCTGATTTGTAAGTTCTTCCCCCGCTCCCATAGCCATGTACCCAGGAGGAAGCATTTGCTGTCCAGGAATCATTCCACTTGGGAGTCTATTCATTGTAGCTCTACCCAATAGGCTACTTATAACTTTAGCTCTAAGTTCTTCTATTCTATTAGCAAATTCTAAATTTCTTTTCCAAATTTGTTCAGTAGCCCGCATTTCCTCATTAGCTTGTTCTGCTAGACGTTTGGCTTGTTGAATAATAGCTTGTTGTTTTTGCTGTTCTCCAACATTACCAGAAGTTATAGCCATATTTAATCTTCTTGTTGCTACACCTGCTTTACTAAGAGAAGACATCTTCTCTTGCATAGCAATAGTTTCTTGTATTTTACCAAGAAGTTGGGCAAATGATGTTGTTAATGAATTTACTGTAGCAGCATCACCTCCCAAAGATTTAATCTGTCTGCTAAAGTTCGCGATAAGAAGTGCAGATTCTCTGATACTACCTAGGTTCACACCTACAAATCTATTTAGAAACTTTTCAGTTTCTTGTAAACTTGCTCCAGCAGCACCAGAGGCTTTTGCTATTTCGTTTAGAGCTTTTATCAGTTGTTCAGTTCTTACTATAATTTCATTTGATGGCATATTATTCTATCTCTTCATCACTTATATCTAATAGGATTTCATCTGGTCTTCTATCACTTTTGAATACTTTATCAAACCAATTGTCTATATCACGATTATCTCCGTACCAAATCATAGAATCAGGCGGTCTTTTTTCTTTAGGTAATTCATTGAAAGAATCTAATTGTGCTCTCTTTCTTATTACATAAGAAATAGTCCAAGGTAATTCATCTGCGGGCGGTAGGTCTATATGCAACGGCAGCCCACTGGCTTTTGTTGTAGACCAAACAGAAGCCATTCCGTTGCTTCTGGCTATTTTTTTAGTATATCTATTCCTAGTTCTAAATTACGATATTCTTTCTTTAACATATCTTTTAAAGATGGATGAACATTTTCATAACTCTCAAAGTTCTTAAATGCTTGAGTTTTGAATTTATCATCTTTGAATGTTGCAAAATAAATACACATGTCATAGAAACCATTATTCATTTCATCTTGGCAAAGTCTATTTATTACTTCATTCTCATAAATTTTGTATAGTTCTACTATACTCTTTCCTTCTACTAGAGCTAAATCAGCTTTTCTTAATTTATCAGCTTCTTCTTCTACTGCTTTTTTAAATCTTTCTGCATAGTCATCAACTTTAGTTTGATGTTCTTCCCATTTTTCTAACTCATCATCAGCAGGTTCTTTTGGTTCTGGTACATCTACATTCTTTATAGCTTGTTGATAAATATCTGAAATTCTTAATAACTCTATTGATTTTACAAGTATTTCGGGGTCAGTAAAATCTTCCAATTCTGCTAGTAAAGATATTCTTTCATTACTATCTTTAGTCTTTAGTTTCTTTCTTAAATCAGCAGATTTTCTATACGCATTTGCTCTAGCTCTGCCTAAATCTGCATCACCTAGCAACCTCATATAGAACTTAACTTTCATTCCAGAGTGAACATCCTCTAGTTCTACTTCTTTATTCCACTTAAAAAGCTGTGAAATATCTACATCATTTTTATCTACATCTCTAATTTTTTCTGCCATTTTCCACTCCTATAAAAAGAAAAGGAACTATACTAGATTTTATTCTATTATAGTCCCTTTTTAACCTTTTACTATAAATTTATTTGTTAGTTATTAAAATATGCCTGAGCCTTGGTAAATTATGATTTGCCCAGTAGTAGATTTAAAGTCAAACGTTTGTTGAGCGTTTTGGTTTACATTTGAAGTAAATCCTTCATTAGTTACTGAAATTGAAGGCATATACAAAGTCTTCAAAATCTCATATGGTAAAACTTTATCTGCTGGATTTTGTAGTTTAACAATTAATGAAATACCACTAGCTGTAAATTCTGATACACCAAACTCAGTTACACCAGAAGGATTAATTTGTCCAGTTGTCAACAGAGCAATTAATTCTGTATCAGTATCTAACACAGTAATTGTTCCAGTAACTGCTGGAATTTGCATTTGATAACCAACCAACTCACGATTTCCCATTTCTTTTACTGCTTCAGGGTTGAACGTACCATTCATTGTTACTGATTGAACTCTTTCGATTCCACCAGCACCAATTACTACAGGAACATCCATACCTCTAATAGCAGCAGGCATTGTGTTGTCTGTTGAGTCTACCCAAGCATTACCAGCCATGACAGCTTGATATATTGCAATCAATTGACTTGTTCTGGTATCACCAGTAGTAAGTGTGGTTGTAGAAATTGAGTACTCTCCTGTACCAGGTGTAGCTGCAACTTCTGTTAGGTAAACACCATCAAGAATTACTGATAATGCTTTATCACCACTCTTAAGAGTAACTGGTG
>Ga0315274_10001197_pt1 | contig 40375 bp, 36 predicted proteins | sample YL17G02_20_MG_FD_203700 | JGI IMG/M metagenome (GOLD analysis project Ga0315274, IMG submission 203700) | Sediment microbial communities from Yellowstone Lake, YNP, Wyoming, USA - YL17G02_20 | ecosystem: Environmental > Aquatic > Freshwater > Lake > Sediment | place: USA: Wyoming | collected...
AACCACCTAAACCACCCGAAAAAGTCTGGATCAATCCACCCCAATTACCCGAGAAATCGGTTCAATTATACACTAATTGCAAACCCGGAGTGTCCTAAAATGCTTGACACATTCCGCTACATCGGTTTCTCTTAATGGCGCTCCCAAGAAGCACTTGGGAAAAACGATTGAGAATAACAATATTATTGAAGTGAGCAAGTTATATTACGAATATCTGAAGGATTTGGTTGAGCAATGGACATACATTTTGAACAAATGAATCCTGTGATCCTGGGGTCATGATCCTGGGGTCGGGTCTTCGCGAAAAGCGATAAATCCTCCTCCGTGCCAAGTGGGCGTCAAATGACAGACAGGAGTGTCCGCCCCCCAATTGGACAGGTCTTCGGACAGGCCTCGGAACTTCTTCAATGTGCGAGCGACTTTAGTCGCGAATCATTTTCAGACCCCTGCGACTTGCCCTTTCGCACCTTCGGAAACTGCCGAAAACTGCCTGCAAGTCATTGAAAATAAAGGCGGATAGAAGTGTTTAGCCGGATTGAAACTCGGTCAATTTGCTCTAAAACCGAGATTCCCTTTCAACTTCAATTCTGTTCGGGCGATTTCAATCGCGATTTGCGTGAACATTTTTTGCTATTAATAGAGGGAGGAGATGCTCCAGCAAGCTGTCGCGTTTCGGCGTTTCTGCCCTTCGGCTCGGGTTTACCCTTGCTCAGGACAGGCGTTCCGGAGTTTCGGCGTTGGAATTAAAACCCGGAACCCGGAACGCGGAACACGGAACATCGCGAAGCGAAGCGGAGCGAAGCGGAGCGAACGGCAGTGCAGAGAGTTGGTTCAACAAACGGGCCGGGGTCTGGCCTTATCATCGCAGTCAAACATCCGCGAAAAGGCCTGACCCCATCTTTGCCCGTTTGTTGAATGGTCTCCTGCGGCGCGGACCTCGAGGGGTCTGGCCTCAGCAACCTTGCTCGGACTTCAGCGAAGAGGCCTGACCCCATGATTTGCGCCGCAGGATGGAACAGCTCCGCACTAATCAGGCATGAAGGAACGGGGAGGAGGAGTCCGGGGATGTCAAGACTCACCCGGGCGTTCGGCGTCCTCCGCCGGACGGCGAGTTGAACAGCGCTCTATCGCAGAGCCGCCTCGCGCCTCCTCTGCCACGATATTTGACCGCCGCAAGTCTCGTCCCGCATCTGTGCCGCAGCGCCGCGCCCTAAATCATGGGGTCAGGCCAGTCAGGTGGGGTCAGGCCTTAACTTCGGAGTTCGAGCTTCGTTGTTAAGGCCTGACCCCGTGAATTCCTGACCGGCCAGACCCCTGGTGCGCGACGCCGCGTGCCGGCTCTCGGATGACAGCGATTATGATTGTTCTTTGACAGCGCATTGTTACGCCGCACTGGAGCTACAAAATAGTTCCGAAGTTCCGGAAGCTCGAGCAAGGATGTCCGAGCAAGTTCCGAAGTTCCGAAGTTCTTAACACCGGAACACCGAAACTCCGAAACACCGGAACCTTACAGGTTCGGGTGCGTTTTTTCATTGTTCGATGCGCGGACAATCATGGGGTCAGGCCTTTTCGCAGGAGTTTGAACTGCGATGATAAGGCCAGACCCCGGGGTCCGCGCAAGGCCGGGCTCGCCTTATTTCCGGCCCTGATCTAGATAAAGGGATAACCGTGATCCTACTTCGTCCCTTGAGGGTTCAAGCAAGGGGCGACTTCGTAGGACGAGCTGGCGGGCATTTCGCTGAATCCCGCTTTAAGGCGGGACGACGCGGAATTGGATTGGGTTCCGCCGGACCTTGACTACACGCACTTGACAGACAAGGCATTCGGCAAGCTCAGCCCAGGAGAGTGTCTGTCATCCGAAGAGCAGCCATGCGGAAAATGGGAGGCTGAAAGTGTATCCAAAGCAGCGCCTGGTAAATTAAGTCCCAGTTTGCTTTGCGGCCTTTGGGCCTTTGCGGTTTAATCCGCGGTTAGTGCTCTATAAACACCTTGAGCTTCTTGGCGCGGGAGATATGGCGGAGTTTTCTGAGGGCCTTGGCTTCGATCTGGCGGATGCGCTCGCGGGTGACGTCGAAGTCCTGTCCGACCTCTTCCAAGGTGTGGTCTGATTTCTCGCCGATGCCGAAGCGGAGCCGGAGCACGCGCTCCTCGCGGGGGGTGAGGGTTGAGAGCACTTCCTTGGTCTGACCTTCGAGGTCGGCGCGGGTGACCACGTCCAGGGGCCCGGAGATGGTTTCGTCCTTGATCAAATCTCCCAGCCGGGAATCCTCTTCCTCCCCGATCTGCATCTCCAATGACACCGGCTCCTTGGCGATCTTCAGGACTTTGCGCACCTTCTCGATGGGCATGTCCATTTTTTGCGCAATCTCCTCGGGCGCGGGCTCCCGGCCGAGTTTCTGCACCAGGTACCTGCTGGTTCGGATGAGTTTGTTGATGGTCTCGATCATGTGCACCGGGATTCGGATGGTGCGGGCCTGGTCGGCAATGGCCCGGGTGATGGCCTGCCTTATCCACCAGGTGGCGTAAGTTGAGAACTTGTATCCGCGCTGGTATTCGAATTTTTCCACCGCCTTCATCAGCCCGATGTTGCCTTCCTGAATCAGGTCCAGGAACTGCAGTCCGCGGTTGGTGTATTTCTTGGCGATGTTGACCACCAGCCGGAGGTTGGCGCGGATCAGTTCGTTCTTGGCCTGACGGAGCTTGGCCTCGCCTTCTTCAATTTCCTTGAGCGCGGCGCGGAGTTCGCGGACGCTGAGTTGGGCCTGCTTGTCCACGTCCCGGATCTGCTCCCGGTATTTTTTCAAGTGGCGCTGGGCCGCGAGCAATTCCTGGATGCTGCGGTCGGTTTCGCTCTCCACTTCCTTGCGCGCGTTCGGGTTGTCCTTGGCCTTGGCCCCGAGCGAATTAATTTGACCCGCGCTCAGCTGGAACTTGTTTTCAATCCTTTTGATCTGCTCCTCGGCGTTTTCCACCTGGAGCACCATGTCGCGGATGCGGTCGGCCATCTGCGTCCGCTGGCGGTCGCTCAGGTTGATCTCGCGCATCCGGTCCATGAGCTTGTTGTGGTTCTTCCTGATCTTTCCGTCCAGCCGGCGCCGCTGTCTGCGCTTGAGTTTGCCCCGGCGCAGACGCTTCTGGTCCTCCCGGAGGCAGCAGTCGATCTTCGCGATCTTCTCTATGATCTTGACCAATTCTTTCTTGCTCTGGCCCGGCTCAAGCTCGAACTCGTCATCGCTCTCTTCAAGGTCATCCTCAAACTCCTCCAGCAGCTCGCCGTCACCGTTGCCCTCCGCGTCCAGCCGCGCCATTTCTTCCTCCTGCTGCCGGAAAATCTCCCCCCACTGGATCACCTCCTGCACCGTGATCGGGCAGCGAACCAGCGACCGCAACAGTCTGTTCCTGCCGTCCTCAATCCGCTTCGCTATCTGCACCTCGCCTTCCCGGTCCAGCAGGTTGTAGGAACCCATCTCCTTGAGATACATCCTGACCGGGTCAACTTCCTGGTGCGCCTCTTCGATCCCCACCGGAGGAGTCTCCACTTCCACCTCTTCCTTCAACTCCTCAAAGACCGCGGCGTCCGATTCCCCGGTCTGCGCTTCCGGCTCCGCGTCCAGCACCTTGATGTCCATTTCCCCGAACATCATGAGAAGGTCATCGAGCTGGTCCGAGTTAAGCATGTCTTCCGGGAGGTGATCGTTGAGGTCATCGAGGGTGACGAACCCCTGGCGCTTGCCCCGCGCGATAACCTCATCCAGCTCTCGCATCTTTTTCCTTCCTCTTGGCATCCCTTCCTCCTAACCTTTCCCCCAGCCGGCGCGCCCCGCGATGTTATCCTTTTTGAGCCGGATCAACTGGTTCTTCTCGGCAAGCAACTGTCTGATCAATTCCTGGTTGCCCTCCTGCCGGGCAACGCTCAGTTTCCGGCTCAGCTCCTGGTCTCTCTGCTCAAGCTCTCTTTTATGAAGAACGGATATTGCGTCCCTGACCGCCTGGAACAAGGCCTCGCCCTCGTAAAGATTTTCCCGGGCCAACGCCCTGCCCACCACTCGCTCCCACTTGGTGCCGTTCAAGAGGTGGAAATAGTCCGCGGGCCGGATCTCGGCTTTGGCTGCGATTTCGTCGCACAGGACAGAAATGTAACTGGAAAGCACTGGGTCTGATATTTTGTCGATGACTTTTTCGTCGATCAGGAGTTGGGCGAGAGCAGGAACGGGGCTGGAGGCCAGGCAGGAAAGGATTATTTCCTCGGCGGCCAGCCAGTTGAGTCCGGCGGCTGGTTTCTCCGGCTCCCCTTCCCTCTCCGGCTTGTCGTAAAGCCGGTCCCTAAGCATTATGCGCTGGAGTTCCGCGGCGGACACTCCGCTCATCTCCGCCAATTTCTTTAGATACAGTTCGCGCTCCAGGGAGTTTAAGATCAGGGATACGGTGCGGACCAGTTCCCGGATGATTTCTCCCTTTCGGGCGAGGTCCGCGCCCGCGGAGGCGATTCTATCTTCGAGGTAATAGTCGAGCAGGCGGGGCGCCTTTTGCAGCAGTTCTTCGAATTTATCGGCGCCGTGCTTCTTGACCAGGTCGTCGGGGTCCAGTCCTTCGGGCATTAGGACAAGGTAAGGGAGGATTCCCGCTGGGAGAAAAACTCCCATGGCCCTGAAGCTGGCTTTTCTTCCGGCTTCGTCGGGGTCGAAGACGAGGAATATTTTCCGGGTGTATCTTCCGACCAGGGCGGCCTGGGTGTCGGTGAAGGCGGTTCCCAGGCTGGCCACGGCTTCTTCAAAGCCGAAGACCGCGAGGCTGATCCGGTCAAAATATCCTTCGACAATGATTGCGCGGTCTTTCTTGCGGATGGCGTTCTTGGCGAGGTCAAGGCCATAAAGCATTTCGCCCTTTTTGTAGATCGGGCTTTCGGGCGAGTTGATGTATTTGGGGAGTGAATCGTCCATCACCCTTGCCCCGAAGCCGCGGACTCGTCCGATGATGTCGCGGATGGGGAACACGGGGCGGTCGCGGAAACGGTCATAGTGCCCGCTGCCGCTTTCGCGGGGGATGATCAGTCCCGCGGCGAGGATGAGTTCCTTGGCGATCCCCCTTCCGTCCAGATAGTTGAGCAGGTTGTCCCAGCCGTCCGGGGCATAGCCCAGCCCGAACTGCTCGAGGTGTTTTTTCTGCAGGCCGCGTGATTCCAGGTAAGCAAGCGCCTTCCTTCCTTCAGGGGCGAAAAGCTTGTCCTGGTAAAACTTCTGCGCCAGTTCGTTGACCCGGAACAGACGCGCGTTCGCTTCCTGCTCCTTGGTCCTCGGCGCCTGCTCCGGCTTGGGAAGTTCCACCCCGGCGCGCTTGGCCAGGCGCTCGATTGCTTCGGCAAAGTTGATCCCCTCCATTTTCATGAGAAAAGTGAAGATGTCCCCGCTCTCTCCGCAGCCGAAGCAGTGGAACATCATCTTGCCTTCATGGACTTTGAACGAGGGGGTTTTCTCTTTGTGGAAGGGGCAGGACGCCTTGTAGTTGGCGCCGTCCTTGCTCAGACTGATGTAATCTGAAACCACTTCCCGGATACTGACCCTTGCCTTGATTTCTCCGATCAACTCCTGAGGCAAAATCGCCATCCTGGCTCCGCTACCATCCTGACGCTTTTTCCGGCCCAACCACCACGGGCCGAGCAAGACTGCTTATGAACCAGCCGGCTCCGAAAGCCGGCGCTTGACCTCTTCGCTTACAACCTTGCCGTCGGCGCGGCCAACATACTTGTCCTTCAAGAGCGCCATGACCTTGCCCATGTCCCTAAGGCCCTGGGCTGAAAGCTCAACCACCGCCCCCCTGACCATCTCCCGGACCTCCTCCGCGCTCATCGCCGCGGGAAGAAATTCCTCGATCACCTGGAGCTCGGCTTTCTCCTTCGCAACCAGCTCCGGCCGGTTGCCTTTCTCAAACGCCTCAATCGATTCCCGGTGGCGCTTCTTGAGCTTGCTCAAAACCGCGGTCTCATCCTGTTCGGTAAGAGAAGGCTGGTCTTTCTTATTCAATTCTGCATAGACGAGCGCTCCCAGGATTTCGCGGAGGGCGTTGACCCGGTTGGCGGCTTTGGCCTTGAGCGCGTTTTTGAGTTCCTGGTCCAGCCTGGGCTTGATGGCCATTTTCAGCCCGGCCCCCTGCTGAACTTGCGCATTTTTTTCAGCAGTCGTTTCCTGGCCGCGAGTTCCTTTTTTTTGCGCTTGACGCTGGGCTTTTCAAAATGTTCGCGCTTGCGGACCTCGGAAAGGATGCCTGCTTTTTCGCATTGTTTCTTGAAGCGGCGGATGACGCCTTCGAAATGCTCGCCGTCCCTGACTTTTACTTCCGGCATTCCCTTCTCACCTCCTTTCCTGTCCCTTTGATCTCCAAAGCCTTAACGCCTGAAGATAACGAAAAGTTTGAGCTTGTCAAGCGCTTTTGTTAGCTTTTTAACAAAATTTTAATGGGCAATAATCGTGCCAGGGGGAAATTTCCAAGCCTTAAAAAGGCGGGGAGTTAAAAAGGATTCACGGCTGAATTCGCTCGCACCGAAGACGCCCGGCCCGGGTGCGTCGCAATGTTTCACGTGAAACGCTCAAAGCCGGTAGAGGTTTCCGCGCGAGGCGGCATAAACGGGCCTGATCAATTGTTTGCCCCGGCGGGCGGCTCCCCAGCAGTCCTTGAATTTGAAGCTCCCGGGTTGGAGCCGGAAGGCGGTCAGTTCCGCGGGCTGTCCGGGGGAAAGGCTGCGGGAAAGTCCGAGAATTTTGGCGGGCCTTGAACTTGCGCGCTCCAGGACGTGCTCCAGTCTCATGCCTGCGGCCAGGAACTTGCTCAGGACGTTGCTGAAGCTTTTGGCGCGGTAGGGCACGCTCAGGATGTAGAGGTCGGAGCTGATTGAGAATTGATCGAACCCCTGGTCCAGGGCCTTTTCCAGGACCTCGAAGCTGAAACTGGCCACACCGTGCCCGACGTCGAAATTCACTCCCCGCTTTTGCGCTTCGCGGACCGAGGGCCTGACCCTGCCTTGCGCGTCCAGGATGTGATGGCCGCCGTCCCTGAAGCAATGGGTCAAGACGTCGCCCGGGCGCATGAGCGGCAGGATTTCTTCAAGCTCCGGCGGGGTCCGGCCGATGTGGACCATGACCGGCAAATCCAGTTTTGCCCCCGCCTCGATGGCCTTGCGCACGTAATACATGGGATCGGCCTTGGCCATGTGCTCCTCGCTGGCCGTGACTTTCACGCCCTTGACCAGGCTTGGGTATCGCTCCCTGACCCTGACCATGGCCTCCAGGTCGTCCTCGCCGGTCTTCACCCGGCCCAGGCTCCAGAACCGTATCCCGCGCGACTTGATGTTGAGCAGGCAATAGACCGGCGTCTCCGCGCGGTCGATCACCGTTCGTTTGTAGTCTTCAAAATTGGCGGCGCCCACGGTGCCCACGTCCAGAAGCGCGGTGACGCCAGAGGCCAGCCCGACCCGGGACTCGCGGGTTCCTATGTAACCCCGCCGCGCGGGGTAAAGATGGGTGTGGAGGTCGACCCAGCCGGGGCAAAGGAAGCAGTGATTGAGGTCGATGGATATTTCCGCGGCCAGGCCCGAACCCGCGGGCTTGAGCGCGGAAATCTTTCCGGCCTCGGCCAGGAGGTCAATGGCCTGCCATTCGCCGCTCAGGAAAGCTTGAACGTTCTTAAGCGCGAAACTCTTTCCCCTGCTAATTGTTCTCATCAGCCGTTCCTCTTTTCCCGCCCGCCTTGTTTCACGTGAAACACTACAGTCCTTGCGATATTTTCCAGCCCTTTTCGGTCTTGCGGAACCCGAGCTTTTCAGTATCGTTGAACTCCCTTTGCTCTCCCCGGTAGTCCACCACCAGCCGGTAGCCTTCGGTGACGTCAGCGCCTCCATCGCGAAAGAGAATCCGGGGCCGGTCAAGAGTCAGCTCGATCGACCGGTAGTTCTTGAAATCCTCGGCCCTTTGCGCGATCACCTGCTTGAAGTTTCTGCCTTTGAAATCATACTCCGGGTCAACTATCTCCTTGAACAGCCCCAGGTCTTTTTCCCTGAGCGCCCGGACCCGCTTTTCCAGCACGGAACGGATCTGGTCTTCCTCCGCAGGCCTGCCCGCGAGCAACTGATATAGCACGCTGCCTGAAACTATCCTCCACCCCCGCCCTTCCCTGCGCAGCCGGAGTTTTTCCCTCTCGTTGCAACTCCGCCTGCCGCGGCTGAACAACCCCTCCAGCCGGAAGGATTGGTCAACCTGCGCCTCGCTTCCCTGGATTTGCATTTTCCGCTCGAGCAGTTGGTAAGAAGGCGCCAGGCCGCCGGCCAGGCCGTTTTGGATATTTTGCGCGGCAAGTCCTGCCGGGAAAAGCGGGTCAGAGTACCCGGGGGCGAAGCAATTCAAGAATTTCCGCGGGTCTTTCCGGGTCACCGCGGCCGAGCATTGGTCGAGAAAGCCCGCGATTTCTTTTTCGGTCCGGGAGGGGCAGGCGGCAAAAACGAGCAGGCAGGCAACCAACGGGAACAGCAGGAGCTTATTGGGGGGTTTCCTCACCGAGGCTTCCTGGCGGGCTCTGCCGGCCCAAGTAGTTTTTGGCCTCTTCCACATACTTGCCTTCCGGATAAGCGGCGAGGTATTCCTGGAATCCCTTGACGGCCTGGCCCGCCCTGCCCTGCCGGTCATAGCTGACCGCTTCCCTAAACTGCGCGTATTCGGCTTTGGGCGCCCCGGGATATTCGCTCCAGGCGGTGCGGTAGCGGAGGATGGCGGACCAGTATTGCTTGCGCTTGAAATAGAAATCGGCCACGCCCACTTCGCGGTCGCAAAGGTTGGTGTTGCCCAGCCTGATGTAATTTTCCGCCTCGGCCTGGTATTTGCCGCCCGAATATAGCAGGACCAGCAACTTAAAGGTATCCACCGCGGCTTCGGTGTCGGCCTGGTCGCGCAGCGGGTTCTTGCGGTGGTTGTTCCAGTGACAGACGCCGATCTGGTAATAAACATATTCCGCGCGCGGGTCCCGGGGATGACGCACCAGGAAATCCTGATAGGCCGCGATGGCGACTTCATATTCCTTGAGCTTGAAATGACTCTCGGCCACGTAAAAGTCGACGTCCGCCAGATGTTTGGTAAAAGGATATTCGTAAACCAGTTTCTGGAAGAGCTCGATGCACCTTTCATAGTCCACGCGGTAGTAAAACGGCCGCAGGTTCTTGTTCGCCCTCGCCTTTTCGGCTCGTTCCGGAAACCTTTTGGCCAGCCAGGTTGGACGACCCTGGTAATGGGAAAACGCCTGCTGATAAAGCTCTTCTTCGGAGGCCGGCTCTTTTTCCGCGACTCCGAAAAGTTCTTTGAACCCCTTGAACCTCCCGGGGTCCTCATAGAAGGGTGATTCCTGGGCAAAGGCGCTCGCGGCGAGGGTCAAAAAAACCAGGACAACAAGGCAGGGCCTGGTCATTCTCCCCGGCTCCGCTCGTCTCGCTCCTGCTCGGTCTTGCAGTCTATGCAAAGCGTGGCAACCGGCCGGGCCTTGAGCCGCTCGGCTTCAATCAAGTCCCCGCATCTTTCGCAGACCCCGAAAGTGCCCTCATCGATCCTTTCCAGCGCTTCCTTGATTTTCTGGATGAGCTTCTGCTCCCGGTCCTGGACCCGGAGTCCGAAATTGAGGTCGGTTTCCGCGGTGGCGCGGTCGGAGAGATCAGGCATGACTTCGGTGGGGGCGTCGCCCATTTCATCCACGGTGCCTTTGAGCTTGCTCTCGACCTCTTTCAACTGGTCAAGCAGTATTTTCCTGAACATCTCCAACTGCTTCTTGCTCAACTTCTGGCTCATAACCCCGACCTCCTGTAACGTTGTAAGCAACTATATTTATCACAGAAAAAGAAATTTGCAAGTCCTGGCCGGAAGAAATAAGGGGGGCCAGGCCGCGGCCACCGGGCTTTGCCCGAAAATTTCAAAGAAACGACCCGCCGGTCGATCATCCATGGACCGGGGCTTTCCAATTCAATATAATGCCGATCAAGGGTTGGCGCGGAATCTTTCGGCCTTAGGCTGGGGTCAGGCCCAAACATCCAAGCCATAACCACGATGACAGGGCCTGACCCATCGATGCCGGATCCCTCTTGGCCCCATCCCTGCAAGAGTAATTTTTCAATTGGATCATTGACTTTTCGAACATCAGCATTAGTTTTTCAAAAGGTTCCCCCGGCCCGGTCTTGACAAGCATGACCAAAAGGCTTAAGATTATATTTGACCAGTTGACCGGATTGGTCAAATAAACTTTTTGGGAGTAACGATGTCAAAAGACAAGGAAAAGAGGATTATGGGGGTTATTTTGGACTCGGCCAAGAAGCTTTTTGCCCAGTTCGGCCCGAGGAAGACTACGATGGACGAGATTGCGCAAGTTGCCGGGGTGGGGAAGGGGACGATTTATTATTATTTCAAGGATAAAGAGGATATTTTTCTGCGGGTGGTCCATGATGAGGCGGAGAAGCTATACCACCGCTTGCAATCCGCGGCCAGCGAGGCGGACAACCCGGAGCAAAAACTCAATGCCTTCTTTTATGCGAAACTTGCCTCGCTGACTGAACTGGTCAATCTTCGCTGGCTTTATAATTACATGGATTTCACCCGCTGGTCCAGCCTTGAGAAAGCGACCGCGGAACTTGCCCGGCAAGAGCAAGAACTGGTGGAGCAGATTCTGAAAGAGGGCAAAAACACCGGCGCATTTGCCATTGAGGACGTGGCCAAGATCGCCCAGAACCTTTTGCGGTTCGTTTCCGCGTTCGGGAAAACTTTGCCGCAGGTTCCGAGCCCGAACGAATTGAAAAAAGACTTGGCGGACCTGCTCCGGTTCGTCTTTGAAGGACTGCGTTCGCGCCGGGAAATGAAACCCGAAACAGGGAAGGGGTAATTAGACGCGGGCTTATGCCGAGGTGATCTGATCCGCGGCGGCGCCTGCGGGCATGGAGGCCAAAATGAGCGGGCGAAAATTCGGCTTGATCATTAATCCTTGCGCCAAGCAGATCCAGAAAAAATATATTGCCGCCAACCGCCGCTTTTGGGAGGCGCTGCTTGACCCGGAAGAATACGCTCTTCCGGACGGCGCGGACAAGGTCAGAGACGCCATTGCGCGCCAGTTGGACCGGGGCATCTCGACCCTGGGAATCCTCGGCGGCGACGGCACCGTGCACCTGGCGCTAAGCGAACTCTTGCGAATGAACCCGGACCGGCTGCCCGCAATCCTTCCTTTCCGCGGCGGCACCGTGAACGCGCTCTGCAACAACCTCGGCAACAAAGACGCGCCTGAAGACACGCTTAGAAAACTGGTCGGCGTCTCTCCCGGTCATCCCGTCCAGACCTACAAGCACCTGATCCGGCTGGACGAGAGGAGTGACGATTACGAGAACGTGCGCTTCGGGTTCAGCTTCGCCAACGGCGTGCTGGTCGGTTGCTACAACGAATACTACCGGGCCAAAACCCCCGGGCTGAGCACCGCGCTCAAGATCATCTTCAAGATTTTCGCCACCGGCATGGTCAACTTCGGCGCCGGCGCCGGGCTGCTTTCCCCCGTGGAGATGAAAGTGCGCGTCCCCGGAAAAATCGACCGCGAGGGCAAATTCCGGGTGGTGGTGGCGTCGGTGCTGGACAACCCCACGCTCTGGTGGCGGCCGTTCGGGGCGGAACTCAACGGCAGGCCCGAGTTCCATTACCTGGTCAATTACATGAGCACCCAGGAACTGGCGTGGAACGTCCTGGACCTTTTGGTCGGCAAGGTCCAGCACCCGCTCCACGCCGTGGGCCAGACCGCGGAGGTCTGCCTGGAATCCCAAGGCGGATACATCATGGACGGCGAGGTCTTCGGCGTGGGCCAGAAGCTATCCATCCGCATCACCCTCGGACCCGCGCTCAAATTCCTGAGCCTCTAATGGGGTCCTCTAATGGGGTCAGGTCTATACTTTAAACTTAGCGGCCCGGATTAACAGGGGCTAGGGAGGGCCAAGCTGGGGGACCCAAGATGGCAGAGGCTCCCAAAACTAAATCTGCGCGCTCAGACTCACTCGAGAAATTTATCTCCTCCAAGCTAGGGGATTACCCTCGTGACGCCGAGATTGATTTGTTCCGGGACTGGTTTGCCCGGCGATACGGCGCCAACCTGGCCGCGGTGATTTTTTTCGGGTCGTGCCTATCGGAGAAAAGCAAGTCCGCAACCAGCTTCAAGGACTTCATCCTGGTGGTGGACCAATACCGGACCACGAGCAAGAACCCGCTGCAATGGCTCAGCCACTGGATTCTTCCGCCCGACCTCTTTCACCTGTCTTTACTTTCAAACGCCGGCCGACATGAATGCAAATACTACCTCATTTCCAGGCGCCAACTCTCGGACGCGGCAGGCGACAAGGCCAAAGACCTCTACCTGCTCGGCCGGCTCTCCAAGCGAATCGCGGTGATTTATTTTCGGGACGACCAAAGCCTGCGCGAGATCGTTTCCGCCCAGGCTGGAGCCATGCGGCGCGCCGCCGGCATTTCCCTCGGGCTGCTCGACCGTTTTGACAAACCCGGCTTCATCAAGGCCGTTATGCGGCTGAGCTACCTTGCCGAAACCCGGCTCGAAGACGAGACCAAGGTCGATTCGCTCTACGCCGCACACGCGGAATTTTACGACGACGCCTACGGCATCGTGCTCAACGAATTCCTGAGCGACAAGCTCATCCGCCGGGAAGGCGACGGATGGAAGCCCGTGGGCGGCAAAATCCCCCTGGCCCGGCGCGAGGTGGACCAGTTGCTCATACAAAGCCGCAGGCGCGCCAAGGCCCGCTGGCCCAAAATGATCATCACCGTGGACAACTGGCTGGAGCAACTGCTCGCAAAACTGGAGCGAACCTACGGCGTCAAACTGGACATCCCCAAATGGGAAAAACCCTTCATCCTCATCACCGGCTGGAGACACTACTTCCGACTCAAGCGCGAGGGAAAAATTCACGAGCATCGCGCTGAAAAATAAAGGTTCAAGGCTGCGCTATTTTGTATATTACTCTCACCGGCGCGTGGTCGGAGATGGCGGCGGAGCTCGAATTGAGCGGATAGTCAATCGTTTTTTCCGTTACAGTCAGGCCTTTGTTCACCTGCCAGTCGATTTTGGTTGAGCAGAGGAGCCGTCCGTTGCGGGCCGAGCAGGTGCCGGTGGGCTGATGGTTTCCTTCAAAGGAATTTTCGAACCCGGCGTCCCTGGCGGTCCTGAAAACGAACCCGCCCGGGAGTTCGTTGAAATCTCCCCCGATCACCGCGGGCAGATTAAACTTTTTCGCGTCGTCCAAAACCTCCTGCATCTGCTTCACCCGCGCGGAACTGGTGGCCGAGCTTTCAAAATGAACCACATAAACCCGCACGCGCTTCCCGTCCGGAAGCGCTGCGGTGGCGCCGATCGCGACCCGCTCGCCCTTTCTCGGCTGTCCCTGCAGCCATCCCCAGCGGGTCCAGGAATAGAGGTCGGTGTGGCGGATCACGCTGATGTCCGAGAGCGGGAAGGGCGAGAGGATGGCGTTGCCGTGGTCGCCTTGGGTGTCTTTGGTCTTGTCGTTATATTCAATGAACTCGGTTACAAACACCATGTTCATTTGAAGCGAGCGCGCCATCTCGTCCGCGACGAACACGTCCCCGGAACGGCTGTGCATCCGGTCGACCTCGCCGATGAGCATGATGGTCGCGGGCTTTTCCGAGATTTTTTCCGCAAGGTATTTGTCACAGTCCTGCCAGAACAAGCCCCGCTCGATGTTCCAGGCGATCACCTGGACTTGGCCGTCAAAAGGGACCTGACTCCCGGCGTAGGACGCAACCACCGGCTGGTTCAACTGTTCAATGCCCTCGATCGGCTTCCTGGTCGCACAGCCGGAAAAGACCATGACCGACACAAAAATGACCGCAAACTTCTTCATTTGCTCCTCACCCCGCTAAATTTTGTCTTTGTTCTTGCGGAAAATATTTTCAGCCCATTACCTTACGAACCTTGCATGGTAACACGTTCGGGTTTCCCCGTATTTCCAGAAATCGACGATCATGGCCCGCCTTGCGCGGAAGGTCATTGAGCCGTTAGCCAGCGCCGGGCACTCATTGCTTTCCCGCGAGGGGCCCATCAACCGCCAGCCCGCCTGCTTGAGCAACTCGCAATATTCCCTGGAAACCCGTTCCGCGGAAACCCCCTCAACGTAGAGAGAACCCGGACCGCATTTTTCCTCGTCCCTGACGCTCCCCGGATAAGCCGCAACCCCCGGAAGAGCCTCGCTTTCGGCCCGCGGCCCGGGCATCGGCCTTGCCTGCGCAGTGCTCCCCGAAACAGTCGCGCCCGCCTGCGGCTTCTCCGGAGGCGTCGACTTCTTCCTGCACCCCGTCCCCTCTATTGTAAGACAGCTCACAAATAGTGCGGCTATGATCCAGGGCCCGTGTTTCATCCTTTTTGCCTTTTCTGGAATATACACTCGCGGCTCTTCGCTTGTCAACCGATTGAACCCGAGCCCGGGTCTTGATAGAATCAGGCCATGAAACCGTGGCGTATAGTTACGGCGATACTGGCTGCGGTCCTGGCTCTCGAGTCCGCCGCTCAGGCCCGCGAAAAGGTGATCATTGATACCGACCCGGCCATGGGCTATCCGTTCCGCGACGTGGACGACGGCCTGGCCCTGGCCCTGGCGCTGAACTCGCTGGAGCTTGAAATCCTGGGCGTCACCACCATTTATGGCAACCATTCGCAGAAAAAGACTTACGCCAAGGCCCTGGAGATCATGGCGCAGGCGAAAAGCAGCGTCCCGGTCCGGCGCGGCGCGGACAGGGCAGGGCGGTTCTCGGAAACACCGGCCAGCAAGTTCATCCGCGATTCCGTGCTGGCCGCTCCGGGCGAGATCACCATCATCGCCATCGGCCCGCTCACCAATCTGGCCGCGGCCATCAAGTCCGACCCCGGAGTTGCCCAATCCATCAAGCGCGTGGTCTCCATGGGCGGGGCGCTTGAGGCGCGGCTGCTCGGGCTTCCTCCCGGAGCGTTTGACATGAACTGGGGTTCAGACCAGGAATCCACGGAACTGGTCATCCAGTCCGTGTCCGATTTCACCATGATCAGTTCGGACATCTGCATGAAGACCGTGTTCACCAAAGACCGCTGGCGCCAGCTCAAATCCGAGGCGCCTTTCCTTAAAGACTACCTCGCGGACAGCACCGTCCACTGGCTCAAATTCAACCGCCTGATCTACCACGGGCCTGACGGCCGGGGGTTCTATCCCTGGGACACCCTGGCCGTGGAATACGTGCTCGCCCCGGAAATCTTCAAACCCAATCCCGTCAAAATCTCCACCCGGCCCCGGATAGGAAAGACGGCGATTTACATCGATGTCGGCAGCGGCAGGCAAATCAACGCGCCGCTGGAAATGGACACGGCAAAGTTCTGGAACCTGTTTTTCGAAAGAATTTGAAACATGGAGCGGGAAATGAAAACGAAATGGCTGCTGTTTCCGGTGCTCGTCTCCGCTTGTTGTCTGCTGCTATCAAGGAACGCTTTAGCGGCATGGGACCAAAAAACCCTTGAGAGCAAGCTCGGCGTGGTTGCGCCTTCATCCGCAGGCCTGGAATTTTTTCAGGCCGAGAGCGGCAAGTTGTTTGCGGTCGCGGCAAAATATCAAGGCGGGCCTTTGCCGGCGATGCAGACCATAGTGGTCAAGCTCTCGCCGCCTGAGACCGGGCGGGTGCACGCCTCGTACTTCCAGGGCACCAGCCGCTTCGGGCCGTTCCAGACCGCGCCGGTCTGGGTGGACTCGCTCGGGAAAATTCCGAAATACACCGAGTTCGCGTTGTGGCGGGAAAATTCCGGCGAGTGGGGCGCGATTATCTCATTGGTGGGCGGAGGGCTGAGGACCTATCTCCAAGGCGACGGCAAAAACGTCATTGCCTCCGCGGACTCGCTCGATTCCCATTTCGCGCCGACGCCCGCGCCGCTGTTCGCAATCGGCTGGGGCAGCGACCCTTACCGGCTGGTGCATGAGCTCTACGCCTTCGGCTTCAAGGTGATGAAAGAAATTGACCCGCAATACGTGATCGGCAAGATGCGCGAGGAGAAAACATTCCCGGAAATCTGGGGCTACGTGGGATGGTGTTCCTGGAACGCTTACTACCGCTACGTCAACCAGCAGGACCTTATTAATAATGCCGCCAGTTTCAAAAAAGCCGGCTTCCCGATCAGGTGGCTGCTCATCGACGACTGCTGGTCAACCGTGAACAAGCAGACCATGAACCCCTGGGCGCAGGGATCGCTCTATCTCACCGGACTTGAGGCCGACGCCAAGAAATTCCCCGGAGGAATGAAACGAACCACCGAAATCCTGAAAAAAGACTACGGCGTCTCCTGGGTCGGAGTCTGGCATACCTTCAACGGCTACTGGAACGGAATCCAGATCGATTCCGAAATCGGCCGGCAGCTTAAAGATTGTCTGCTCCCGGTCTCGGACAAGGTCGCGATCCCGGACCCGCGCTCCAACAACGGCGAGAAATTCTGGGACGCCTGGTACAAGTTTCTCAAGGAGTCGGGCGTGGACTTCGTCAAGGTCGACAACCAGGGCAACCTGCCCAACATGACCCGGGACATGCTCCCGGTCAGCCGGGTCTCGGCGCAGGCGCACAAGAACCTGGAGGCCGCCGCGGAAAAATATTTTGACTCCAACGTCATGAACTGCATGAACGAGAACGTTGACACGGTCTTCCAGTGGGAAAAGACCAACCTCGGCCGGAGCAGCGTTGACTACAACCCGTTCTCCTGGGGCAACCCCCGCTCCAACGTGGTGCTCAACCTTTTCAATTCGCTCTGGTTCACGCAGGTGAGTTGGCCGGACTATGACATGTGGATGACCCACGACAAGAACGTGGAATACTACTCGGTCGAGCACGCCATCTCCGGCGGGCCGGTTTACACCACGGACAAGCCCGGCCGGGAAAAATTCGAAAAGCTCTGGCCGCTGATCTTTGCGGACGGCAAGGTGATCCGCACCGACCAGCCCGCGCTCCCGGTCAAGAAATACCTGCTCAACAATCCCTATTTTGAGCTCACGCCCATGTCCGGGTTCGCGCCCATCCGCGATTCCGGAATGCTCGCGGCCTGGAACGTGGACCGCTTCTACCGGCCGATCAAAGCCGAGTTTTCACCCTCGGACGTGGAAGGCATCAAGGGCGAACAGTTCGCGGTCTATGAGCAGTTCAGCAAGAAGCTTATGGTCCTGGGCCGAGACGAGACCTTCCCGGTCAGGCTCGGCAGCTGGGACGTGAAACTTTATTCCATCGTTCCAATCCAAAACGGCTTCGCGCCAATCGGGCTGGTCAACAAGTTCGTTTCTCCCGCGGCCATTTTGGAAGTAAAGCAGGAGCAGGGCAGGGCAATGGTAAGACTGGTCGAGTCCGGGACTTTCGCGGCTTATTGCGCAAAGGCGCCGAAAGAAATCATGCTGAACCATGCAGCCCTTTCCTCCGGAGCTATTTCGTATTCAGACGGTCTTCTGAAAATAGACCTGACTTCGCTTGCCGGCGCCGGGCCTACGCCGGAGCTGGAAATAATTTACTGAACGAAAAACAGGGGGGATGATGAAAAAGCTTTGGCTGATCCTTTGGGCGGTGGTTGGCATGGGTTTGGTTTCGGCGCGGGCGCAGGCTGCGTTGAACAGCCAAGCCCTGGCGGAAAAAATCAAGCTGCGGTCTCCCGCATCCGGCGCAAACACGGAAATCGTCAAGGCAGAGGCCGCGGAAATCTTCGCGGTGGTTGCACGCTATCAGGGTCCAGCGCTGCCCGGGGACCGGAGCATTGTGATTGAACTTTCGCCGCCCGAAACCGGCAACGTCTTCACCGCGTTTGTGCTGCCTCAAGACTTCCACTGGACCGACCCGTTGTGGGTTGACTCTTTTATGAAGATCAACCCTCAGACTCAGTTTGCGGTCTGGCGCGAAAAGAGCGGCGTCTGGGGCACTCTGGTCGCCCTTTCCGGCTCTGGCATGAACACCTTTTTCGAGACCGACGGTACCAGGCTCTTTGCCGTTGCCCGAAGCCGGGACGACAAGTTCGCGCCCACCCGCGTTCCCATGTTCGTGATCGGCTTCAGCGACAACCCCTATCAACTGATCAAGGACTGCTACGCCTTCGGGCTCAAAGTCATGAAGGCCGCGGACCCCGAGCACGTCATCGGCAACCTCCGCGTTGACAAGAAATTCCCGCCCATCTTCAAATACCTGGGCTGGTGCAGCTGGAACACCTATTACCAGAACGTCACCGAGAAAAAGCTGGTCGCAAGCGCCAGGAGCTTCAAGAAGGCGGGCGTGCCAATCCACTACATGATCATCGACGACGGCTGGATGCAGACCGCGCAAAGGCCCCCGGTGCATGACAGCTGGCGAAAGGGCTCCCTGATCTCGTTCGAGGCCGACCCCAAAAAATTCCCGCAAGGACTCGCCCATGCCGCGCAAACCCTGAAAAACGACTACGGCGTCAAACACGTCGGAGTATGGCTCACCTTCCAGGGATACTGGAACGGAGTGGCGCTCGATTCCGAAATCGGGCGGGAATACAAGGACTCGCTCTGGGCGGTCTCGGACCAGGTTGGCATCCCTGACCCCCGGTCCGATGCCGGGGAAAAATTCTGGAAAGGCTGGTTCGGCTTTTTGTCCGGGGCCGGCTTCGACCTGGTCAAGGTCGATAACCAGAGCGACCTCGCCGGGTACGTCCACGGCATGATGCCCTCGGCTTACGCCATGGCCTTTGCGCAGAAGAACATCACCGGGCCGACCCGGAAATATTTCGACAACAACTTCATCGACTGCATGGAGATGAACGTTGACACCATTTACCAGTGGACTTACACCAACTCCGGCCGCGCCAGCCGCGACTTCTCGCCCCCGGACTACGCCAACCCCCGCATCCACCAGGTGCAGAGCGTGATGAACGCGCTCTGGCTTTCAAACCTGCTTTATCCCGACTACGACATGTACATGACTCACGACCGCCACGCCGACTACCATTCGGTTGCGCGGGCCATTTCCGGCGGGGCAATCTATCTCACGGACCGGCCGGGCAGGACTCATCCGCAATACTATCAGCCGCTGGTCTATTCGGACGGCGAGATCATTCTGGTTGACGAGCCGGGCCTTCCCGCCCGGGAGAGCATCCTGGAAGACCCTTATCTGAGCGGCAAGCCGCTGGTGGCCTTTGCCAAATCAAACGGCGCGGGAATCCTCGCGGCATGGAACGTAAGCAAGAAATACAAACCGGTCCAGACCGAGCTTTCGCCCGAGGACGTGGATGGACTCAAAGGCGACAAGTTTGCGCTGTATGACCATTTTGAGGGCACGGTCCGCGTGCTCAACCGCGAACAGAAATTCCCGGTTAAGATGCCTCCCTGGAAAGTGAAGCTCTTCGTGCTGGCGCCGATTGCCAACGGCTTCGCTCCAATCGGGCTCGCAAACAAATACATTTCCCCCGCGACCATCAAGGAATCGCTGATCGATGAGCAACATGCGGTGTTGAAGCTTGCGGAGTCCGGGCCATTCGCGGCTTATTGCCAAGCCAAGCCCAAGGTGGTTAAGGTTAACGGGAAAGAAATCGCAGGCTCGGCCATATATTATTCGGACAATCTGCTCAAGGTTGATTTGCCCAAAGAAGCCGGGCCGGTGGAATTAGAAATTATCTTCTAACCTCAAAGGCGCAGCTTGGCCAGATCGTAGAAATCCGTAAAGGTCGATGCGCTCCATCCCAACATCGGACTGGTGCCGCGCTCGTGTCCGCCGGTGACGTCCAGCCCTCCGGTCTCGGCGTTGTATTTCTCATAGATGGCGCCGTGCTTCTCGAACAGGCTGGTCTGGACCTCGAGGTATTGCATGGCGATGCGCTGCCACTCTTTTTCATAGCCGTAGGCGCGCAGGCATTCCTCCACCCACCAGGTCAGGGGAGGCCAGGAATTGGGATGGTTCCACTGCCGGTCATGAAAGCCGTAGTCCTGGTCGCAGACCGATAGCCCGCATTTTTTCTGGAAGCGCTGAAGGTTTGCGGCCGCGGCTCTTGCCTGGTCTTTGTCCGCCAGCCCGACCCATAAGGGCATGAACCCGGCCAGGCTCCAGACCTTGCCCTGACGGCCGTTCTTGAAATCGTAATCAAAATAAAATTTTTCCTGATCATTCCAGAAAATGCGGTTGAAATTTTTGGCTCGGAACTCAGCCCGCTCTTCCCAACTGCTGACCTCCGCTTCGCCTAGCGAGAGCTGTTTCCCCATCCAGCCCAGGTCGGTCTCGTATTTATAGAGCCAGGAGTTGAGGTCCACGGGCAGGAACTGGAGGCAACGGTTTTCAAAGCGGGGGTTGAAGTCCCATCCGCTCTCGGCCTCGGCCTGGAGGTTGGTGATCTTGTTCTGCGGGTGGCCGAGCAGTCCGTACCAGCCCAGGCCGGTGTCCTGGTAGCGCGAAAACCCGGTGTCCTTGACCAGGTGATAATTCCCGGTCCAGAAACCGTATTCCTTTTTCAGGTACGGATAGCATTCCTTGAGCAGAGCCTGGTCCTGTACGCGGTCAACAATCAGACGCACCATTGAGGTGAGTAGTGGCGGCTGGGAATGGCCGGCCCAGAGGTAAACGTTGGCGTTGGGGACGTAGCCGTACTTGTCGATCATGAACAAAAAATCGCGCAACTGGTTCATGGCCGCGTTAACATGGCCTTGCTTCAAGAGCTCCCGGATGATGAAGTAGCTGTCCCAGTAGTAAAAGTCGCGCCAGTTCTCGGCAACGTCCACCGGAATGAAAGGGTGGGGCAGCTTGGGCCCGCGCAAAGGCCGGGTGTTGAGCTTGAGCTCAATCAATTCCCGCATCCCGGCTTTGATGAATTCAACCACCTTGTCAAGCCGGGGCTTGTTTTCAACAAAATAGCGCGCAAGCGAACCATCTTCGGCGACCAGGGTCCGCGGGGCAAGCCCTCCCGCGCCAAGCGCGATGGAAACGGTCTTGATAAATTCCCTTCGTTGCATTGCCTATATTCAATCGCCGGCAGGCCGGGTTGTCAATGGGCTTTGCACTTGCAAATTTATCGAGAATGGATTTAGCTGAAATGGACAAGTCTGGAGGTCAAGCATGAAAAAATTTGTCGTCCTGTTCGCGGGTATTTTTCTTTTGAGCGCCTGCATGGAATCGCGCCGGCATTCGATCGTCCGCGAGAACGGCTACCTGGCGGAGCACGCGCCGGAGAAGGTTGCCAAATACTGGGACAACGTAACCTGGACCGTGGTTGACGGCGAGACTCTGACCATGGACATCAGCGCTCCGGAAAGCAAGGGGCCGCTCCCTTGCGTGATGATCATCCACGGCGGCGGCTGGACCCTCCATACCGCGCACATCATGGAGGGCATGGCGCGCTACCTCGCCAACCGCGGCTACGTGGTCTTTAACATCAACTACCGGGTGCTGCCCGAGGTTAAGCTGGAGCAGATTATGGAAGACTCGCTGGGCGCGCTGCTCTGGGTCAAGGAGCACGCCAAGGAATACGGGGGCGATCCGGCCAAAGTCGCAGTCACCGGCGACAGCGCGGGCGGACACTTAAGCGCCATGATCGTCACCCAGGGCGGAAACCCCGCGTTCAAGCCCAGCTATGCCGGGAACGGAAAGACCGAGCCCACCGTGACCTGCGCCGCGCCTTCATACGGGGTTTATAACTTCACCAGCATCAGCAAAATCTCGCGCTCCATAGCCAGGCTGTTCCTGGGCGAGCCCTGCCAGAAAAACCCGGAAAGGTGCCAACTGCTCTCGCCCGCGCTTAACATCAAATCCGGACTTGCGCCCCAGCTCGTGATCGTGGGCGACATGGACCCGCTCTACTGGCAAAACCGCTCTTATGTGAAAGCGCTCAAGAAAGCCGGGAACCCGGTGGAGTTCTGGGTCTATCCCACCAAGGGACACGCTTTTCTCAATGAGTTCTGGAACGAGAACGGGACCAGAGGATACGACCGCATGATCGAATTCTTCGACCGGCAGATGAAACACTAAATCTGTGCGATCGCTATTTTTTTGCTTCGGGTTCTACCAGCGGCCGAAGCGTCTGGCCGCGGCTCCGTGAATTATCACCTGCTGCGAAGCATCCAGAGCCTTAACCGCAGGAATTTTTTTGAGAAGCAATTTGATGGCCGGCTGGACGCGCATGTTGAAGCGAACTTCGCGATAATGCACAGGGCTGTCGTTGCGCATTTCCAGTTCTGCTACATTTAATCCTTCATAACGAAAAATCACCTTCTGGTCATCGAAATCTCCAGCTTTCATGGCCTTGGAGTTCATAACCTCAAAGCATTCTCCCATTTTGGCTACTACATCTGTGTTAAGAAACACGTGAAAAACATTTTCGTGCAAGACGGTCAAGTAGTTGACCTCGCCTCCATTGAAGATGGCTTTCATTAGGAATGCGCGCAGCAAGGCTTTGCGCTGGAAACGGTCTCTCAATTCGCGCATCGGGGTTTGCAGCCGGAGTTTGGATGGTTCTGGATTTCTTTTATATTCTGTGAAAGAATCGGGGAAAGCGTCAATGCAGTGAATGAGCAGTGCTCCGATTCCATTAAGCGCCAAGAAGCCATCGTCGTTGAGGAACCGGTTGCGGCCATAGAGAAATAGTTGCCAGTTCTTGTCGCCTGATTTGACTGAATGCGCATCGCCGGACGGGTCAATAACGTCCTTCTTGGCCTTTATATCGTTACGATATGCACCTGTCAAACCGATTAACCGCGCAAAAAGGGTCGCATTATCATGTCCCTTTTGCCGGTAGGCTCGTGCATGTTCCGGGGTAGAAGCTCGCCTCGACATTATTCAGGCTCTTTCCAGATCAAAAGTTCATGAGATTTCTTAACGTGGCTTCCGTTGTTGTCGCGTTTGCGGTTCTCTCCGATCCTAGTATCACCCTGTCCGAAGGTGTATTGCCATTTGGGCGTGATCATTTTGCAGCCTTTATACCATGCTCGTATTGTTGCGCAGTCATTGTAAGACAGGATGAAGCCGCCCTTATGGCTGGCCAGCAGGTCCCGCAATAATCCGTGACGAAATCCTTCGTGGTGGATGGGAAAGTTACGGTGTGGATACATGCCGACAAATGTTTTACCTTCATCAAGGTAATACGGAGGATCGCAGTAGAGAAAATCTCGCGGGAACTTCGGAATAGTCTTTTCAAAGGATGCGCAACGGACCTCCATTTTGGGGGCGCGGAAGTGCCGGGCTTTCTCTATCATTTTCATGTAGCGCTTGGGCTCGAGGTAGATGTCCGACGGCCAGCCAAGGAAATGCGGTCCGTAGGAAGTGTTGGAATTGAAGTAGTACTGCGCGGCCAAGTCAAATCTTTCTAGTTTTTTGCCTTCTCGCCAATGTTGCCTCATCCTTTCCTTGACCGCGGAAAAAGTTTTTCGGTTAGGCGAAAAATCCGCCAACCTTTGAAATAACTCCTCTGGGCTTTTCAACTGTACCTGCCAGTAAGTGCAAAGTATGTCAAATACATCATAAGCCTTTACCGTGAGGCCCAACTCAACCGCACAAGCAACCTCCACCGAGCCGCCGCCTAAAAACGGTGACACTAGCCGATTGATTGAATCTGGTAATCTCTCAACTATAAAGCCGACCGCCAAGCTCTTGCCTCCGGCATAGCGCAAAGGCGATCCCAGGTACCTTTTGTAGGGGAGCTTTTCGCCGCCCTTCAGCTTCTTAAGGAATCTGTCCCGAGCTTCTTTAAAGGGTAAGCGAGACCTGCTTGTCCGGTATTCCGGAAATAATTCCAAAGTTGCATATTGACTTGTCAATTCATTATTCATGTTACAACCCTGGTTAGTTGAAGCCGTCGGCCACCTTTTCCGCTAAGCATAACTCCCCCTAGGTTCAGATCCATGTTCCCATTATTTAGGGGTTGCTTGCATTTGTCAATATGCGGACCTCTTCTCAACGCGCGATCTTGATCTTGCCGGCCTTGCTCGCCTCCTGCGCAATCGGCATGTCCATGATCCGGTAATTGGCGTTGAGCAAAAATTGATATTCCGCGGAGCCTTTCATGAGCAGCGAATAGGCCGCGCTCTGCATGCCCGAGAAGCTGAGCGAAACCGGGAGCGAGATCGATCCCGTGGATTTGGCCGGGATTTCGCTCTGGCCGATGCTCCCTGCCGCGAAGTCGTTCCCGTCCATGACCAGGGAGTAATTCGCCGAGGCGATCCCCAGGCTGAAGCTGTTGGGGTTGAAAATTTTCAGCTTCAGGTTGAGGGTGGCGCCGGAGAAGCTCAACCGGTCCAGCTTGAGCGCAACGTCGTTGATTTTGGCCGGACGCACCACCGGGAGATCTCCCTCGAGATTGAACGGCAGCGGAAAATCGCCGATGGGGGTATTGATGTAAGTCTTGCCGGAAACGCGGAAGGGTACCCGGTCCTGGTCCAGGTTCCCGAGCGCGTCATAAACCGCGAGCACGTCCGCGTATGCGGCCGAGACCGGAACCGTTACCCGGCTCTCGCCGCTGGCGGCCAGCTTCAGCTTGTCCGCATTCCGCCCGGTGAGCAGGGGCTTGGCCGCAAGGTCGATCTGGTAGTCCATGCCGCTGAAAGTGACGCCCACGGGGTTGGGGTTCTTGACCCTTAGCTCCAGCATGAAATTCATCCGCTGGTTGTCAATGCTCTTGATCAGAAAATTGTTGAGCTGAACTTCCGGCGGACTCACTACCTGCTTGATCACCTCGCCGATCTTGCCGCAGCCAATCCCCAAAATCAAAACCGCGCACAACCCTGCGATTGGTTTTGCCTTCATCCCTTGCTCCTCTTGATTACTCGGGTTCTTTTTCCATCTCGTTTGTCCGCTGCTCGAGTTCGCGGGTCTTGCGCACCGCTCCCGCAGCCGCGGGGTCCGCTATCTGCTGCGAACTATCGTTTACCTGCCTGGCCATCTTGGCGGTCTTCTCCGCCAGGTGAGCGCGATAGCGCTTGGCCACGTAAGGCCCGATCGAGTACACCCCAAAAACGATCAGCGCAAAAACCGCAAGCCAGATGAGTTTTTTCAGCATGAGACTATTATAGTGCCTGGGGGCTGCGCGACGCAAAGGGCTTGACTTCAAGCAAATGGAGGGGCGCGAATGAACTCGGAAAAAACCAGGGCCGTGGTGCTCGGGGCCACGGGTTTCACGGGCAGAGAGGTTGTGGCGGAGCTTGTGGCGAGGAAGATTCCGGTGGTTGCGCACGTTCGTCCGGATTCGCCGAGGCTTGCGGAATGGCGGGAGCGGTTTCTGAAGCTGGGCGCGGAGGTTGATGCCACGCCCTGGAACGAAAAGCCCTTGACCGAGGCGCTTTCGCGGTTAAGACCTGATTACATTTTCGCCTGCCTGGGCACGACCCGGGCGCGGATGGGGAAAGTCGCCAAGTCGGGCGGAGCTCCTCAAAGCCAGAGCTACGAAGCGGTTGACTACGGCCTGACCGTGATGGCGCTCAACGCGGCCAAGGCTGTGGGCTTGCACTCCAGGTTCGTTTATCTCTCCGCGCTGGGCGGGGGCCGGCCCGGAGCAACCGCCTACGGCAAGTGGCGCTTCAAGACCGAGCAGGCGGTGATCCAAAGCGGGCTGCCCTATTCCATTGCCCGGCCTTCGTTCATCATCGGTCCCGGCCGGGACGACCGGCGTCTCGGCGAACTGATCGGCGCCAAGACGATTGACGCGGTCCTGGAACTCGCCGGCCTGCTCGGACTGAAAAAACTGCGCGACCGCTTGCATTCGATTTCAAATGCAACTCTTGCCCGCGCCCTGGTCCGCATCGCCCTGGACCCGAATGCCGAGAACAAAGTTTACGAATCAGAACAGCTCCGCCCGTAATCCTTCCACCCGAGTAATAACTCCGTTTCTTTCTTGACAAGAACAGCCCTTTGGGCGGAAAATTTAAGAGATGACCGGATTACGCTGCCCGAACTGCGGATTCTATAACCTGTCCGCCCGGAGCAAATGCGCGCGATGCGGCAAGCCTCTCCCGGACGCGGTGGAACACGCCAAGGCGCAAGACCTGTTCGACGAAAATTCCGAGTCCGGCGCCGGCTCGGAATCCATTCCGTTGGAACCCGCGGCTGCTGCTCAAACGCCATCTCAGGTTGAAATCGAATCCGTCTCCGTTTCCACGGAGCCGCCGGCGCCTCCAGCGCAGCCCGAAAGCGAGCCGGGCACCGGGTCGGTGTCCATGCCCAAGAAGGTTGCGGCCCCGGGCCCCAAACCTGAAGCTGCTCCGGCAGAGGATTCGGGCACCATGCCCAAATCCCCAACCTCTTCGGGTTCGCTTATTACCGGAGAGGTGGTGGAAACCAAAGACTTGAGTCAAGTCAAAAAAAAGGACACGGAGCCTTCGGAGGCCGGGCCGGAGCCGGCCGAGGCAGAGCCGCTTCCCCGCCGGATCATCCCGGAAGTGCCCAGCTTTGACGATTCCGCGGTGAGCAAGGTCGGGACCGAGGCGGAACTGGGCGAGCTCTCGGAATTTTTCAAGGACGCCAAAAAAAAGCCGCCTGCGCCGGCCGGGCCGGTAAAGCCCACGACGCATCGTACGCCCATGCCGGCCAGGGAAAAAAAGCCGGTCTCTTTCATGGATGATGTCTCGAGCGGAGGGGTTGAACCAAGCGCGGGGGTTGAGCCCGCGGCGCCAGAGGTTTCCGCCCCCGAGGATGAGAGCATGTCGCAGATCAAGATCAAATCGCGCGACGTTTCTCATCCTTCGGAATTCAATCCCAATTTTTCCCAGCCGGTTTTCCCGGAATTCGGCGCCGGCTCCGCAGCCCTGGAAAGAGCGGACAAAAGCGAATCGGACTCCGCGGTATCCAGGCCCTTTGAAGCGCCCATCTACAAGGTCATCCTCGGCGGCATCGCCGACGGCGTTGTTTACCTCTTGATCATTGCGGCATTTTTATCGGCCGGCGCGCTCGCAAGCGGCGCTCGCCTGGACCTGCCGGCAGTCCTCAATTCTTTTTCCGCGCCCATCCTGGTGGCAATCCTGGTGGTGGTCTGGTTCTACCAGGTATTTTTCATTTCCATTCTCGGGCAGACGCCCGGGCAGATGGTGGCCGGAATCGAGGTTCTGGACAAGTCCGGACACCGCATTTCAATACCCAAGGCCTCGGTCCGGGCCATGGTTTACATCCTCTGCCTGCTCCCTTGCGGCCTGGGTTTCATACTGTCCCTGCTCGGAAATTCCCTGCCCGACAAAGCCGCCAATACCAAACCCGTAAGATGGTGACGGGCTCGCGATCCCGCGTCCGCGGGATCGTTTGCACGGAAGCTCGAGATCAACCGGCTCATGCCTTGACGACCAAATCCGGACTGCGCAGTTAAGGCCTGAATTCGAGACCCAGGCCCGATTCCCAAAAAACAAATCAAGATTCAGGCCGCTTCGCCCGAAACTGAAACCCCAACTTTAACCGCGCGGTTTTTCGAGCGGGCCTCGATCCGCTCCAAGCCTTGATTTTAAAGGCCGCGAAGCCCACGCCCCCATCGCATTTTTCCGCAACTGAAAGTGTAAACAGGCGTGGAAAACCTGTGGACAAAATATTTTTTGCGCGAGATTAAATTGTGGTCTTTCTAACATCCGCGCAGGGGACAATCTAAAGTTTCAAAGGCTTAGCGTGATTGCTTTCGGTTTGGCTTTTGTTAGCTTTCCAGCACACTCAAATGTCTAAAACTTTTCCTCTTGACAAGCATTTTTATCTTACTACAATACGCGGGTTGCAAGGGGGCTGTGTGGGGTGGAGTCTTAGGTTCAAGCTGTTTGTTGACTCTGCCGGATTGTTGCTGAAATTCGCCCAATTAATTTTCCACACCTGTGGATAAACTGTGTGTAAAAAATTGGGATTTGTTTGCTAGTGGCCTGAAAATGCGGCGAATTCGGGAAGCCTGGTTTTAAGCGTTTCTGGCTGTTTTTTGGCTGTGGGCGGACTGGTTTTTGCAAGGAGGATTAAATGGCAGACCTTGGAGTCTGGACCGCTGTGCTGGATCAGCTAAAGCGGGAATGCGATGCGCAGACAGTTGAGTTATGGTTCAGTTCGGTCAAGTTTATAGGCAGGGAAGACGGCAGGGTAAAGCTGGGCGTGCCCAACCAGTTTTGCAAGGACTGGATTGAAGACAAGTTCGGGCCTCAACTGAGAAATTCTCTCCCGGCTCATTTCGGGGTGGCGGACTTTGAGTTGGTGGTCGGCGCGGTTGAGGATCCGGCTCCTGTTCCGGTCCCCGTTGTCCCGGCTGCTCCCGGCCCGGTTTTGTGGGAAGAGCGCGCGGTCCAGAGCCATCTCAACCCGCGCTATGTTTTTAACACTTTTGTGGTTGGCCCCTGCAACCAGTTTGCGCACGCGGCCTGCAAGGCGGTGGCGGACTCGGGCGGCGTGATCTACAATCCGCTTTTTATTTACGGCGGCGTGGGCCTGGGCAAGACCCATTTGTTGAATGCCATCGGCAACGGCATGCTGGCGCGCAACCCCAGGCTCCGGGTGGTGGCGGTCCAGGCGGAAAGCTTCCTCAATGACCTGGTCAGCGCCATCCCCGACAACCGGATCGGCGAGTTCCGCAAAAGGTTCCGCAAGAACTGCGACCTGCTTTTGATGGACGACATCGAGATCCTGTGCGGCAAGGAGCGCACCCAGGAGGAATTTTTCTACACCTTCAACGAGCTTTACGAGTCAGGCAAGCAGATCGTGATGACCTCCGACCGGGTGCCTTCGGAATTGCCCGAGCTCACCGAGCGGCTGCGCAGCAGGTTTGAGAGCGGCATGATCGTTGACGTCCAGGCCCCGGAGTATGAGACCAAGGTGGCGATCATCCGCAAGAAGGCGGAGGAAAGCAATCTCTCGATTCCGGACGAGGTGTGTGATTATCTGGCCAAGAACATCCGGAGCAACATCCGCAAGCTGGAAGGGAGCATGGTAAGAATCTGCGCGTATGCGTCCTTCTCCGGAGAAAGGCTGACCATTGAACTGGCCAAGAAACTGCTGACCAATATTTTGATCGATGTTGACCGCGGGCTGAACCCGGAAAAGATCATTAAGGCCGTGGCGTCAAATTTCGGCATCCGCATCCAGGACGTGAAGAGCGAGAAGCGGATGAGGAAATTCGTGGTGCCCAGACAGGTTTCCATGTATCTCTGCCGGAAACTGCTCAACCAGAGTTACCCGGAAATCGGCCAGGTTTTCGGCAACGCCGAGCGCGCCAAGGACCATTCCACGGTGATCCACTCCTGCAAAAAGATTGCGGGTTTGATCGATAAGGACCCGGACCTCCGTAAAAAACTGGAGCTGGTTTACAGCGCCTTGGGTGTTAAAAATGAGCTTGACTGAAATCTTGATGATATCCCTGTTGAAGAAGCGGGTTTGGCTGTGAGAAATCAGTCATCCTCTTTTTGCGCGGAACTAATTCACAGTGTTTTTCAGAGAGTATTGTGCTGGAAATATCAATTAAAATGGTTGGTTGTGTGTTTTATACCTGGTTTCCACAGTCCTTATTATTTATTATTACTTGATCTAATAAATAGAATAAATCATAATAATAAAGAGAAGTGGAGAACCAGGATGCGGGGAGTGGGGCTGGGTGTTGCAAATTTGAGGGAAATTTGCTATAAGATTTGGAAAGGCAGGAGGTGAGCGAGATGGAGATTAAAGTAGAGCGTTCGGATTTTTCGAGAAGCATATCCAAAATTCAGGGGATAGTGGAGCGCAAGAACACCATGCCGGTGCTTGCCAACTGCTTGATCAAGGCCGACAAGGCCGGGATTGAGTTGATGGCCACTGACCTTGACATCACGATCATCGACCGCTGTCCGGCCAAGGTCAAGAAAACGGGCAGCGTGAGCTTGAACGCCAGGAAGCTGCACGATATTTTCCGCGAACTGGACGAGGGCGAGGTGGAACTGAAGGAAACCGAGGTCACCAAGGTGGAGATCAAGGCAAACAATTTCACGAGCTCGCTCCAGGGGATCAAGCCGGATGAGTTTCCCGTGCTCCCCAGCGCGGAGGGCTTTTCCTTTTTCGAGCTCGACTCGGAAATTCTCTCCGAGATGATCACCAAGACCATTTACGCCGCGGCCACGGAGGAAGGCCGGTTCACTTTGAACGGCATCTTTATGGAGAAAGTCAACGGCGACATTTTGCGCTACGTGGCGACCGACGGCCACCGGATGGCGGCCATCGACCGCCAGGCGGAAGGGGTCAAGGAACTCAACCTTTCCGCGGGAGTAATTCTACCCAAGAAAGGGATGACCGAGTTGCAGAAGCTGATCGGGCTGGTCAAGGGTAAAATATCCCTCGGCGTCAAAGACAACCACATCGCGATCAAGGTGGAGGACACGCTTTTATTCATGCGTTTGGTGGACGGCGAATTCCCGGAATACAAGCGGGTCGTGCCGGAGAACAATCCGGTCAAGGTCGCGGTGGCCAGGGACGAATTCCTGAAGAGCCTGCGCCGCGCGTCGGTCCTGGTTGATGAAAAAGCCCGCGCGGTCAAACTTATTTTTTCCAAGGGCAAAATGATCATCGAGAGCAGCAACCCCTCCTACGGCACCGCCCAGGGGGAATGCCCCTGCGAATACGACGGCCCGCAAATGGAAATCGGCTTTAACGACCGCTACCTCTATGACATCCTCACCACCATCAACGACGGCATGGTCAAGATGGAGTTGAAAGACGAACTCAGCCCCGTGCTGTTCCTCACCGATTCCGACACCAAGTACCAGTGCGTGATCATGCCCATGAGGATTTGAAAAAGGCGCAACGGCCGATTTAGCGGCAGCCGCCGGAAGCGCGGCCAAGGCAATGTTTCACGGTTCCGAATCCCGTTCCGCTCCGCGCTCATTCATTGTCGCGACGACCGCATACCCGAGGGAGCCGTTGTAATTGAATTCCAAGCCCGTTCTTGCTTATAATCTAATTGATGACGCTCAAATGCCCCAAGTGCGGAAGGCCCAATTCCGGAGAGACCGCCAAATGCATCTATTGCGGCGTTGAGTTGCCGGCTGTGGAGAAAGCCGCGCCGGAAAAGCCGCGGCAGGACTCGTCGTTTCTGGCCGAGAAGCTGCCCGGGGCGATCCCGGCGGAAAGGAAGTTTCTGGTGCTTGCTCCGCTGGGCGGGGAGCCCGGACCAGACACGGTCCAGAGTTTTGCCCGGATCATGGGCTGGGACAACTTCTCCGCGCGAGTCCGGCTGCGTTCTCCTGCGCCGTCCGTGCTCGCCGGATACGATGAAGCCGGCCAGGCGCGGGAGCTGATCGACCGGTTCACGGAAGCCGGGATTAAGGCCTACCTGGTCAAGGAGAGCGGACTCGAGCGGCTGTCGAAAAAGCGTCTTGCGCTTTCCGCGGCCGCCAAAGAGGGCGGCGTGGTCTTCCGGCTGGAGGACGGCAGCGAAGCGGAGGCGAATTTCTCGGAGCTGTTCCTGATGGCGCGCGGCCGGATCCGGCTGGGAGGCGAATTCAAGGCCCGGGTGGGCGAGGTCGAGCTGGCCGACATGGAAATGGACCGGGAAAAGACTTTCGATTTGTTGATCAAATTTCGGCGCGACCGCAAGCAGCGCAAGTCCAAGATCGGCGATCTTGAGCAGGCGGAGACGCGCACCGAGGTCGGGGTGCTGGACCTTTATATGCGTTCCGGGCACACCGCGTTCCGGGTGATTGAAAGCGAGTTCGATTTCTCATCTCTGTTCGGGACCGCGGCGCGGCTGATCGGGTTCAAGAAGCTGGCCGAACTGCTGCGAAATTCCGCTCCCCAACTGATCGTGGACGACACCTTCAACAAGACCAGCTACGTCTTTCGCGAGAAGCCGGTGGATAAAAAGTTCTCGCCGGCCCTGAGCCGGAGCGCCAAGACCAAATCTCGCGAGAAGCTGCACTCAAGCCAGGCGCTTTTCACCGAACACTCCGGGCTGATTTATCTCGAAGCGCTCCGCAAAAGGGTGGCGGAGAAGAAATAACCGAAACCGGGCCCGTTGCCGCGCCGGCTGCGGTCAGGGTTTCCAACGCGAGCAATTTCCCGGATAATTTTCACCGGCAGGCGCCGGAGTTCCTGTTCAGCCTTGATCGGCAATCAGCTCAGCCGCGGCCTTCGCTATCTGACCGTCATCAATGGCTTCCAGGCACTTGCTGGAAGAGCAATTCCGCCTCGCCGCCTCCGCGCAAGGCGCGCAATCGCAGCCGCCGGCAACAACCCGTACCCAGGGCTGGGGCGGCGCCCAGACCGCCGGGTCGGTCGGCCCGAAAAGCGCGATGGTCCTCACCCCCAGGCTCGCGGCCAGATGCGTGGGCCCGGAGTCGGTTCCGATAAACAACCGGGAGCGGATTAGAATGTGGGCGAGAGCGAATAAATTCGCGCCGTCGATTAACCGCACGCGCGGACGCAATTGCTCCGGGAGCTTCTTGACCAGTTCCATCAACAGAAGCTTCTCCAGTTCGGCCCCAAGCACCACCAACCCCTTTGACGGGAATAGCCTCGCAAGCGAACCGAGGATGCCCAGCAGTTTTTGCAGGGGCAGGGCCTTTTTCGCGCCGCCGCTCCCCGGATGCAGGGCGATGAATTCCTGATCGAGCGGAGGCGTTATCTCCTCCGGTCGCGCCGGGCCGGGCAGGCGCAGGCGGGGATGGAGGTCTCGGACTTCGATTCCAAGGTCGAGCACGGGCTGGGCCAGGACCTTGCAGGCGTGTCCCTGGTCTTTGGTTGGAGGAAAAGCCGCGCTGAAGATGGAAACCCGCCTGGCCAGCCGGTGGAGGTTTTTACGGAACGGCTCCGAGTTCCTGCCCATCCAGCTAACCGCCAGCCCGGCGCCTTCAAAAACCGACAAGAGCCGGTCTTTCGGGCTGAAATCGTCAAGGAACAGGCGGTGAAAGCCCAGGGCATCCGCGGACAGCGCCTGGTCCAGGACCCCTGCCTGCTCCAGGAATTTGAGCCGGGGCGAGCCTATGCCCAGGACTTGACGGCATTGTCCGCGGAGGGCGTTGATCGCCGGGAGGGTGCAGATCAGGTCGCCGAGGGCGCCCTGATGAATGATGATTGCCTTTTCTGTTTTCATCGCTGCCCTGATTTCAAATCGATTTTGCAATTGCCCGGAAGCCCGTGTTATAATCCGCTTGCGTTCCGGGAGGCCCGGCACAAGATTATAGCTGGAGGACGCCCCGGGGCAAGAAGCGGCGCTTGATTTTCTTATAGCGGATGATGTAGAATAGCTGGAAGGGAAGGGCAGTGATACAGGCGGCTAAAAAGATAGTAATTGTTGATGACACCCTGCCGCTGAGAGTGATGCTGGAAGACCTTCTCGCAGACGCTGGTTATGAGGTGCAAACAGCGAGTGACGGGGTGGAAGGCTGGGAACTGATCGATTCCCAGGTCCAATCCCTTGATTTGCTGGTGCTGGACCTGCTCATGCCCCGCATGAGCGGTTTTGACGTGCTCGCCAAATTGAAAGAACACCACCCCGACCGGAAATTTCCCGTGCTGGTGATCAGCGGCGTTTTCAAGAGCGATAAGGACATTGCGCGTTTGAAGGAACTGGGCGCCAACGGTTATCTGAACAAGAGCGCGGTGGTCGATGAAATTCTTTACCGGGTGAATTCCTTTTTCTACCATGTTCCCGGCAAGCAGCGCCGGCATCCGCGCGTGCTTTACAACCTGCCCGTGGAATACAGATACAACGGCGCCAGGCATTCCAGCTACACCACCAACCTCTGCGAGCACGGATGTTTCGTGCGCACGCTCAAGCCCGCGCCCACGGGCCGGGAAGTGAGCCTGAGCTTTTCCATGCCCGAGTTCCCGGAGCCGGTGGCCGCGTCCGGAAAAGTTGCCTGGATCAACAGGTTCGACGAAAACCGCAAGACCAACACCCTGCCCGGCATGGGCATTGAATTCTCCCGGCTGGAAGAGAAGCATCACGAGGCCCTGAAACAGATTATCGCCCAGAAGCTGCACGAAGAGAATTTGTGGCGGAGTTTGTAGCATCTCCCGAGCCGGCCCCGAGGCGGCCTCCGGCCGCCTTTTTTAGCGCCTGATTCCGTCGGGGGAGTTGCTCCAGGTCAGCCGGCCAGAAGTTTTTGCAGAGCCTGCGCCCCGGTCATTCCTTTTTTTACCCCCAGGGATCCGGCTTTGGACGACACGCTCACGATTTTGGCCGCGAGCAGGTCTTCGGGCTCCTTGAGCGGTTTTCGGGGAGTGCCCCTGGCCAGGGCCCCGGCCATGCCGAACTCTTCGAGGATTTCGGGGTCGAAGATGCCGCAGCCGACAATGCCGCGGTCAGCCGCGATCAGGCAGAACTGGCCGCCTTCCCAGCTCACGCTGATCCCGATGGCTTTCGCCCCGAACATTGATTTGGTCCTGACCTTGCGCACCAATATATTCCCGCGGCGCAGACACTCTTGTCCGCGCTCCTTAAGGCTTAAAGCTTCAGCCGCGAAATGATTTCCTCCGCCAACTCCTCCGGCGTTTTGCTCTCGGTATCCAGCTCAAACTCGGCCAGCAACCGGTAGAGCGGTTCCCGGCGGGCCAGCACCTCCGGCACTTCGTCCACGAACGATTTGCCGGTGAGGGACGGCCGGTGGACCTGGTCCCTGATCCGGTCCACGATCACCTTGGCGCCGGCCTTGAGCCACACCACCCGGCAGTTGTCTTTGATCAATTGGCGGTTTTCCTCGCGCTCCACCACCCCTCCGCCCAGGTCGAACACCACGTTCTCGCGCCGGATCACCTCCGCCAAAAGTTCGGTTTCCATGGCCCGGAATTTTTCCCAGCCGAATTTGGAAACGATCTCCGGTATCCGCTCGCCCGCGGTCTCGTCAATCAAGCGGTCGAGCTCGATCGGTTCCAGGCCCAGTCGTTTGGCCAGGATGCGGGCGATCGTGCTTTTGCCCGTGCCGCGGTATCCGATTAGCGCGATGCGGGTCATGAGTAAAAAATTTCCTCCCTCCCGATCACCCAAGAAAACTAACACAGAAACCCGCGCCGCTCAAGCCGGCCGCGGAAAAGCAAAAATAAAAATTTACGGTTGACGATCAGGCGGGAGCGTTGATAGAATATAAGCCGGGATGGAATACATAATCAGCCAGGAAAGCAACCGGATCATGGTGGTTGACGACGAGCAGGTCATCCGGGACGTGCTGAGCGATTTTTTCACCAGCGAGAATTTCGTGGTGGAGTCGATCTCCAGCGCCGAGGACGCGTTGAAGGAACTGGAGTCCAAGCACTATGACCTGGTGCTCACCGACATGAAAATGCCCGGGTTGTCGGGGATCGATCTCCTGGAGCAGATCCGCGAGCGCAAGCTGGACACGCTGGTGATCATCATGACCGGTTTCGGCACGGTGGACACCGCGGTGGCCGCCATGAAGCTGGGCGCGTTTGATTACATCAACAAGCCGTTCAAGCTGGACGAGCTGATCCAGGTCATCCGCCGCGCGGTCAGCCACCAGAGGCTGGAGCGCGAAAATATACGACTCAAGGAGGTCATGAACCTCTACGAGCTCAGCGAGGCCGTCAACCAGAGCCTGAACCTGGAAAACGTCCTGCGAGTGATCGCAGAGACCGCAATCAAGGAGTTGGGCGCGGACCAGGTGTCAATTTTGCTCGAGCAGCCGGAGGAATTCCAGACCCAGTTGACCGAGCAGTTCGTTTATCCCGAGCCGGACGATTCCCGTCCGGACGGCTTCGGCTCGCTGGACCAGGAGCAGCTGTTGAAGCGGCTGGAAGGCCGTCCGTATTTCATCATTCCCGGCGCGCACACCAAGAAGTTCTTCCGCAAGTACCCGGACCGCAAGGGCTTGTCCTGCCTGTTGTCGGTCCCGCTCAGGATCAAGGACCACGTGGTGGGTTCGGTCAACGTTTACAGTTACCGCCAGAATTACCGGTTCGGCGAGGGCCAGGCCAAGCTCCTGGTCATCCTGGCCGACCGCGCCGCGCAGGCGATTGAGAACGCCCGGCTTTACCAGAACCTGCGGCGAACCTTCCGCGAGACCATTGAAGGGCTGGTCAGCGCCCTGGAAGCAAAAGACAAGTACACCTCCGGTCATTCCCGGCGCGTCACCGAGTATGCGCTTTTGCTGGGAAGGGCGCTCAAGCTCGAGCCGGAGGAGCTGGAAAAGATCGAATGGGCAGGACTGCTGCATGACATCGGCAAGATCGGCATCCGCCTGGAATCCCTGAACAAGCCGGGCAAGATCACCAAGCAGGAGCATGAGATGTTCAAGGACCACACCACCATGGCCAAACAGATCATCGAGCAAATCCATTTCCTCAAAGAAATCGTGCCCCTGGTTTATCATCATCACGAAAATTACGACGGCAGCGGATACCCTTCCGGGATCAAGGCCGAGCATATCCCGCTGGGCGCCAGGATTCTGGCCATCGCCGACGCCTACGACGCGATGACTTCGGACCGGCCCTACCGCAAGGCCCTGGAGGTTAAAGAAGCCATTAAGGAACTTAAACGCTGCGCCGGCACTCAGTTCGATACGGCGCTGGTCGATGTGTTCAACAAGGAGCTCGAGCTGAACGAGAAGGAAGTGGAACTGAAAAAGAAGGAATGGTCGGGAATAACCACTTTGCCCACGGAATCGTGAGCGGGACTCAAAAGCCGGATAATTTTCGAAGAGGACATGATGGGAAAAGAAAAAAAATGCATTGAATGCGGAGCAGGGCTGGAGCAGAAGCAAACTATTTGCCCCCAATGCGGGGCTGAGCAGCCGGTCAAGTGGCTGGTCTGGATGGTATATGCCTTGCTGGCAATGTTCGTAATCGGAGCCATCTACCGAATCATTGTCCCATAGACAGTTCCAGACTTTTCTTGATTCTATTTTTCAAATAATTCCGACATCACCTTGATTTTGCCGAAAAATTCAAAAAACAACCTGCTCTAATGTTTGCAAGTGTGTACAAATTGCAAAATAGACAAAACCACAACAATTCCAGCGGGTTACAAAATTTTTCGTAAAAACCACAGAAAATGCTTGACAATTTGGCAGAGATGATGCATAATGTTGGCGCCAAATGGCGCAAACCAGGAACTTTTGGAGAGAAAACACAACTAAATTATATGAATAGAAGCCACTGAGACCCGGGTGTAAGGCCTTTGAGGTTTTTCGGAGCAGTAGCGGGCAAAGGCAGAAAAGGGCAAGGTGGTTTATTTCTAACTAGCGCGGACGAGAGGTAATTACGATGGCCAGGATTATAAAAAGGCGCAGGCGGAAGCGGAGAGTAAGGAGAGAGTGTCTCCGTTGCGGTCGTGTGTTCATGAGCGAGGGGAATTTCAACCGGATTTGCCCGAGCTGCAGGGAAGTCAACGCCAACATCGCGATGAACGCGGTGGAGGTCAGCTTCGACCACGACTACTACGGGTTCACCAAGTAAGCCTGGGTCAGGATCAGAACCAAAGCAGGGACCGCGTGGCCCCTGCTTTTTTATGCCTATGCGTTTCTTGTTCAGCGTTTCTCGGATAACGCACTAAGCCGCTTCTGGGCCTGCTTGTCAATGTCGCTGGTGTGGATGAGGGCGTCCAGCGCCTGTCCCTGCACCGAATCCGGCATGTCCAGGATGAAGAGCAAGAGCGCCTTGCTGCCTTTGGCGGTCGGGATCACCAGCAAATCGATCTCCATGCACACGTCATGGGCATAGAGGTAATACCGGGCTTCCCTCGGAGGGTCGTACTGCACCACCACCATGTCATAGACCAGCGGCCTTTCCAATCCTTCGGAGGCGGTCACCGTGTAATGGCCGCCCAGCCCCTCAAAGACCTCCGGCCCTTCAACCGGCACGATGCTGTCCACCGGCAAAACCGACTGCAGGCCCGCGGCTGAATTCAGTATTTTGAACAGTTTGCCCGGGGGCATGGCGAAGGTCTCGCTCGCGGTGAGGTAGGCGTCCGCGAACACGGAATGGACCGGCTGGTTTTCCAGCTTGACCTCTTCGGGCTTTTTCTTCTCCAGCCGGGCAAAGTCCTTGACTAGCCAGTCGGTGATGGTCTTGTTCAGGTAATCCCCGAGTATGCCCTGTTCGAGGATGGAGTTTAAGGTTTTTGCAAGTATGCTGTCGGGCAGGAAAAACATACGGACCGTGAAATGATACCTGGTCTTTTCGCCGTCCGGCTCCATCGCGATTTTGACGGTGCCCCGGGCGTCCCCGCTGTAAACGAACCTGACCAGCCGCTCATCCTTCCACTCGGCCACGGTCTCGTGCCACTTGACCTTTCTTCCGGCCAGGCTGGCCTGCCCGCTGGAGTGGTTGCCAATCCCGGTAAGGCCTTTGCTGGAGGTGTCGGCATAATTGGCGTAGCCCACGGTGTAGGTGTTCCAGAGCTTGGTCAGTTCCCATACTTCCGAGACCGGGGCGTTCACCGTGGCGCTCAGGTTGTAAGTGACCACGCTGACCGTGTCCTTCTTGCGCTCCAGCGTCCGCACCCGCATCAGGGCGCAGCCGGAGAGCAGAACGAAGCATACCAGGACGACCAGCGCCTTCCACTTTAGCCGCAGGGCGCTGTTCAAATTCGTGGCGCGTCCCGCCAAGGCGGGATTGTCCGCGGACAATTTATGGAGTGGGCACATAATACCTTACCTCGCCGGCGTTGCCGGACACTTTCGCGCCCAGGATGTCCAGCATGCGCTTGTTGACCACCGCTTCCTTATCGCCCGAAAAATAGAAAAGCCCGCAGTCCTTCAGGCCCTTCTCGGTGGAGACCACGGTCCGGAGCTTGTTCCGGATCGGGAAAAAAATGAAAAACGACCACGCCTCCTGCGAAGAATACAACGGGTCGTCCAAAACCCAGAACGTGTCAACCTGGTCCTTCAGCTCCTTCACCGCGGCCGGGAACTCCTTGATCGATGGGATCCGGGACGACACCACCTTGATTTTCCTGGCCTTGGCGATTGTCTCCAGCTGCCGGACCGTCTTCTCCAGGGCGTCCTGCGAGTAGATCACCCCGATGCTTTTGGCGTCCGGGAAAACCCTGAGATAGGCTTCAACCGTTTTTTCGATTGATTGGGGAGCCGTGGTTCCGGAAGCCGGAAAAAAGATTGAGCACAACAACAGGATGATGACGCACAGCTGAATTCCTTTATTCGCCAACTTGTATCCGGCAACAGTTAAGTTCATGACGGCCATCAAAAGGTAGAATGAAAAGTCGGGCCTGTCAAATGGTCCAGGCCTGGCTCCGGGGTTCAGAGATGCTTCCGGACCGCGGCCGCGAAATCGGTGATTGAGCCGGACGCACATTAAATGGCATTTCGGAGGACAGACACTCTTGTCTGTCGGAGGTTACAAGGTTTCAAAGTTTCAAGGTTGCAAAGCCATCCAGCCCTGAAACCCTGCAACTTTTCCAACTTTGTAACTTTCTCTGGGCGCACAAATAGCGTCAAAAATTCAGCCGCAAGAAAAAACAGGCAAAAAACAAAAGCAGGAAATTTACGCTTTGATATGCCGGAAATCTGGAATCAGGGGTTCGGAATTCGGGACTCGGTAATCAGGAATCGGCGCTAACTATGCGGATTTCCGTTCTTCGTTTCTCTTTTCTCGTTTCTCTCACTTTGGGCGCACCAGTAGCGTTGAAAATTCAGTGCAGCGAAAAAGTGCGTTGCTAGCCTGCCCTTCGTAGTCTCTCCTTGCTTGAACCCTCATGGGACGAAGTAGGGTAGTCAGGGCGCCGAAGAATTCAATCCCAGTTAAGGCCGGAACGCCTCCGCTGATCACGCGGATTTGCCCCGACTCGGCCCCTCCGCGAAAACCGTTTGACTGCGGTTCCCCGCAGCCGCGTTTCTCCGCGGATCGAACAATGAAAAACCGCACCCGAACCTGTAAGGTTCCGGTGTTTCGGAGTTTCGGTGTTCCGGTGTTAAGAACTTCGGAACTTCGGAACTTGCTCGGACATCCTTGCTCGAGCTTCCGGAACTTCGGAACTATTTTGTAGCTCCAGTGCGTCGTAACGATGCGCTGTCAAAGAACGGTCATGAATCGCTGTCATCCGAGAGCAGGCACGCAAGCGCGGCGGGTCAGGCCTCGAGGGGTCTGGCCGGTCAGGAATTCACGGGGTCAGGCCCGAGGGGTCTGGCCTTATCATCGCAGTTCGTTCTCCTGCGAAAAGGCCTGACCCCATGAATTTGGGCCTGACCCCACCTGACCGGCCTGACCCCATGATTTAGGGCGCGGCGCTGCGGCACAGTTGGAGCATGGAGCGCGCCTTCGGTCTTGGGTGCGAGGAGTGCGAAGCGGAAGGGCAGCCATGAAGGTCCGCCCTAGAAAGTCTCGATCCCTGGCCCGGGACCGGCTGCGCATCCTCTCGATTGCGTCTGATCAGTGCGGAGCTGTTCCATCCTGCCGGGGAATTTAACCGCAAAGAACGCAAAGAGCGCAAAGGGAATCTATTTCTT
>Ga0315274_10001198_pt1 | contig 40354 bp, 55 predicted proteins | sample YL17G02_20_MG_FD_203700 | JGI IMG/M metagenome (GOLD analysis project Ga0315274, IMG submission 203700) | Sediment microbial communities from Yellowstone Lake, YNP, Wyoming, USA - YL17G02_20 | ecosystem: Environmental > Aquatic > Freshwater > Lake > Sediment | place: USA: Wyoming | collected...
GAAGGAGGAGGGGTACGTCCCGATGGACGACTTCTCCATGGGCGTAGTACTGATGGAAAAAGAGGAGCCAAAGCCATGACGAGCATGTCCATCGAACAAGCCCTCGGCGTCTGGTCCCAACTGGAGGAAGCCAGGGAGGGCAAGGCATCCTACGGAAGCGACGTAGCCGAGATATACGCCTTCCGGCTTAACCCTCACTGCCCAAAGATGCTACATGGCAGTGACGGCGACGAGGAGTTTGGACCACGCTTCGAGGCCAACCTCAAGTGGCTCGTCGGCATGTTCGAGAAGAAGAGGGGATGCAAGGTCGAGATACTGGACGATACGTGGTTCCACAGGGTACACGTCAAGGTGACCAAGCTCGGGAAGGACTAACCATGATCAGCGCTACCGTCCACGGGAAGCCCGTGAAGCTGAGCGACAACGACTTCATCTCGTCGGGCGGAGAGGGCAAGGTCTTTGCCAAGGGGGACGTCGCCTTCAAGATTTACACGGACCCGTCGAAGGTCATCGAGCCAAAGAAGTTCAGTGAGCTCTCAGTGCTCGACGACGACAACATCATCCGCCCACTCGACATGGTATACGTCGGTGGCGTACCGATGGGCTACACGATGCGCTACCTGAAGGATACGATTGCGCTGTGTCAGGCGTTCACCAAGTCGTTCAAGGTCAGGAACAACATGACCCCAGACCAAGTCCTTAACCTCGTCCTCAAGCTAAGAAGGAATGTGTCCTTCTGCCACTCAAAGGGAGTCCTGATCGTTGACTTGAACGAGTTCAACTTCCTCATGGACAAGAAGCTGGTCGATCTGTTCAACATTGACGTAGACAGTTACCAGACGCCCAACTTCCCCGCCACGGCCATCATGGAGAGCGTAAGGGACAGGCATGCCAAGCAATTCGACCCGGGGACGGACTGGTTCTCGTTCGGAATCGTCTCCTTCCAGTTGTTCGTCGGGATACACCCATACAAGGGAACCCACCCGTCCGTGAAGGGCCTGGAGGAGAGGATGAAGGGCAACCTCTCCGTCTTCAGGAAGGGCGTCTCGATCCCGGCGTGCTGCGAGAAGCTCTCGGTCATCCCGGACGTATTCTCCCAGTGGTTCCAGGCCGTCTTCGACAGGGGCGAGCGAGTCCCGCCTCCGTCGTCTGCGACGGCGCAGGCGCAAGTCGCCCGAGTCGAGGTTATCAAGGCCGCCGGCCAGTTCCGCATCACCAAGATCAGGTCGTACGCCGACCCGATCAGGAGGATATGGTCCGACCCGGTCGGCGGGGAGTACGTCGTCCTTGCGGGGGACAAGATGTACTGGGACGCCCTCGGTGCCATGGTCCTGGACGGGGCGGTCCCATTCCACTCCAGCAGCCCCCTAGCCGCTTGGGCCGACGGTAACTTGGTCGTGATGAACCCTGCGACGAGGCAGATCAAGCCCACCGAGATCGCCGCTGAGTCGGTCCACTCGGATGGGCACTACCTGCTGGTCAAGAACGGGCCAAGGCTGACGTGGGTCGACGTTGGTCCAAATCTGTCCGCATTCCCCCGTAAGACGTTCGGGGTCATGGAAAAGGCCACCAAGATATTCGACAACCTGATCATCCAGGACATGCTTGGGGCATGCCACGTGTCCCTGCACCTCGGAGGCAGCATGTACCAGCACCGGATCAAGGAACTGGACGGGCACGACATCCTGAACGCCAAATCGACGGGCGGGTACACGGTCATCGTCTCGAAGCACAAGGGCAAGAAGTTCAGGCTCACGTGCAAACTCTCGGACGAAGTCAATGTCTGGAAGATCGAGGATACCGACGACGTCGAGGTCAACTGCGCCTCAAAGGACGGAGTATCCCTCATCACATATGACGGGGACAGCCTGGAACTGTCGGGATTCCACGGAAGCAAGTGGGCATCGAAGGAGTTCAAGGGGCTCAACCTCGGAAGCAGCACGCTCGTCTCTGGGAACAAGGTCATGCTCTTCGACGACAAGTCGCTCTATACCATAGAAAACAAGACTCCTTGAAGGGCTCGACAGCCTCCTGGCAGTAGTATGAGTTAGACTAGGAGGCCATTGCCGATGGCCAGCGTTCTGATGTGCCCGCCTTGCGCATTCGGAATCAAGTACTCGATCAACCCGTGGATGGACATTCAAAAGCCGTCGGACTGGAGCAAGGCAATGTCCCAGTGGTCCAGCCTAGTTGACGCCTACGACAAGGCCGGAATCAATGTCCACTTGGTCTCTCCAGGTTCCGACGTCCCGGACATGGTCTTCACGGCCAACGGTGGCATAGTCCAAGGAGGGCGTGCCGTCGTCGCAAAGTTTCTGCACAAGGAGAGGACGGAAGAGGAGCCACGTTTCAGGAAGTGGTTCGTCCAAAACGGGTACTTGGTTCGAGTCCCGGCCCTGCCATTTGAGGGTGAAGGGGATTGCCTGCGATACGACAACACGCTCTTGGCCGGAAACGGGTTCCGCTCAAACATCGAGTCCTACAAGCAGGTTGCCTCATGGCTGAAGATGAGGTTCGTACCCATCAGGCTCATTGACCAAAGGTTCTACCATTTGGACTTGGCCTTGGCCGTCATAAACGATGCGATCATATGGTACCCAGGCGCTATGGACGAGGAGTCAAACGATATCCTGAAGGGACTCGGCGCCAAAAACATAGAGCTCAAGGAGCACGAGGCCCTATCGTTCTGCTGCAACCTGCTCTCCCATGGCGAGGACATCTTCCTACCAGCCTCGGCCATCGTGCCGGAAGCCATCGAGAAGATGGGAAGGATCAAGAGGATAGACGTCTCAGAGTTCATGAAGTCCGGAGGCGGGGTCAAGTGCATGACCCTGTGCCTTGACTAAGGGCATGAAAAAGCCCAGCGGGGGGAACCGCCGGGCTAGGGGTACTACAGCGGGCTGCTGTTCCGCTCCCCTTTAAGGCTGGATGATCTGACTCTCCCTCTGTATGCTCTCCCGAGCAATGGCCAGGAGACGATTGACATCAGGAGTAGGCACGGGAACTTCATACTTGCGCTCCAATACATTCACCTTCAGCTTTTGGCTTGGTACCGCCGGGTACTTCTTCACGTTCCTGAGTTTCCTGTTAGTTGAGATGACCTCCTTGGGAACCCACCTGACCCGCTCGATCTGGGCAGAGCCACTGTCCAACCCTCTCTTTCCCTTCAGGAAGGACATGACGTAGGAAAGCTCTCGTTCGACGTCAAACCGGTGCTGGTAGATGTGGGCATCGGTCAGGTTGGACAGGTTGTAGTCCGTTACCCTGGACTCCGACCTTCCGATGACGCCCTTGTCGGGATCGAACCAAACCTTCTTCTCGCCGATGTAGCAAACCGTATCCGCGATGATCGATTCCGGGAACCGGATGGCGATGACGAAGCCTGGAGTCAGTTTCCTCGTCAACTTGACGGGAAGCCTCCTGCGCGCCTGAGCCTTCCGGGTTGGTTTCCTAGTTCTTTTCGCCACCTTCGTGCTCCTTCTTTACTTTCTGGGCGTACGGCGAGAACACCGACGCTATGGCCATGAGGACCGCCCTGTTGTTGATGATCTCGTCATGCAGGGTAGCCCCGGAGTTGGGCTTGGCAAATCCTGCGTCCATGAGTGCCATAAGGACGCAGTTGGCAGCTTCCAAGCTGACGGGAGCCAGCTTCTCGTTGATGGTATCAACTTCCCTGAGAGCGGCTACCAAAGCATTGGGAACCTCATCGGGGAGGAACTTCTCGATGAGCTCGCGCAAGTCGTAGATGCGTGACGAGTACGCCTCGCTTGACCTGCGCTTCATCTCGTCACTAACCCTGACGAACAGGCAGGCAGCCATGATTAGATTGAGTCTTTTGACCTTCGTGTCTCCGACCGGGGGCTCCCACTTCGGAGGCTTGGCGTCCAAGTACGACGAGAACTCGCCGAACTTGGCTATGACCTTCGTCTGCTTCAGTATGTCCCTCTGCATTGTTGTGTCCTCCGCTTCCTAGGACATTATACCGACATCCGAACCAGCCCGAAGTCCCTATGCTTGGGATATACCGAACTCATCACGGTCACGCTGGCTACGTCTCCAAGGTAAACCGCCCATGCCTCCTTGGTCGTCGGGGTAACTGGACTCCCGGCTGACTGCTGTCCATGATGTGCCAGAATGCAATGGGAAACCCTCCTGATGAATTCGCCGCTCATCCCCTTGGACTTCTGCTTGAACATCTCGTACGAGAGGACGATGTGGTAGGAGTCGTAATACTCCTCCGTCTTGGAGAAGGTAAACCTACCATAATCATCTGGTTGACCTGCCTTGAATTTCTTGTCTGGAGAACCAATTGGGGTTGGAGCGACATGCTCCTTGTAGCACGAGAGTTTGCCGACGTCATGGAATACGACTCCGGTCGCTACCACGTCGATTAGCTCCTCTTCAGAAGCCTGGTAGATTCCCTTGGCCGCCTCCCATGCCTCCCTCGTATGCGCAGCCAGGCCTCCAATGTAGGAGTGGTGCTTGGTCATGGACGCCGGGAAGTATGAGAACTCCGGCATCTCAAGGACGTACTCGCAGAGCTGCAACGTCTTCTTGCTAACGCAGGCACTCAGGCTTTCCCGTAGAGCCCCTACTTGGTTGCTCATCCTATCCCCCCAAGGCTTTCTTTTCCTTGTCCAAGTCCCTTTCGATGGCGTCGGACTCGGTGAACTTGTTCGGGTACCTCGCCTGGAGCTTGGCGATGTTCTTTGCCTTCATGTCCTCATAGTCTATCTGGTTTGTAATACAAAGGCTCCTTACAAATGAAACGAGTTCGCCGATGACCATCTGCATGCCAATCGCATCCAATGGTTTCCCATAGAAGACGTGCTTTTTGACGTAGTCCAAACCCATGCCGACTCGGGACGCCATCTTCTGCTTCAGAAACAGTTGATCCAATCCCAACCCTGTAAACTCGGCATCGGTATATGGGGCGAACGTAGGGTCTTGCTCCAAGTCCTCAAGTCTTATGCCCATGGAGTCGCAACACAAAGCGATATACCAGCAGGCGTCACCCAGTTCTTCCTTCAAGTTGCTGGAGTCCTTGCTGTCGAAGATTTCACCTACCTCCGTTCCAATTCCAATCACCCCATGCAGAAGGCGAATCACGTCGTTGGTAAGCCTTCCCTTGATCCCCTCGAAGTCCTTGTTCTCCGTGCGAACCGCCAAGCTCACGTAGTCCATTGATGATCCTCCTTGAGCGATATTACACGCATCGTGGAGGTTTTCAAGCAAACTTGCCCAAGTTTTCGTGGGGTTTGTGCTTTGGCTCTTCTGGCTTCGTAGGAGCATGGGATTCCCTTGGAGGCAGGGACGATGGGATCGTGAAGTCATAGCCCGGAGGGGCGTGTATCTCCCTGAACCTCTTCTTGTCGTAGTCGTCCTCGGTGACAACCATGACTTGATAGCCCTTGTTCCCGAGGAAGTCTTCCTGGTCCTTGATCTCCTTGGCCGTCCTGAACACGGCGGACCTGGCCCTGAGAAACAACAACTCCCATGGCTGGCTCCTCTTCTCTCGTCCCAAGACCACGCATCGTTCTTCTTGAGCCATCACGCCCCCTCGAACACGGCGACCCTGTAGGTCTTCTTACCCCTGAGGATGACGGCATACTTGCCGAATCGCAAGTCGCCCTTGTCGACGACGACGTCCTCATCGTATGCTATGTCGTTCATGGTGATGCCCCCCTGAGATATGATACGCTTCGCCTCGGCGTTGGATAGGCACAGCCCGACCTTGCACAGGAGCTTGGACAGCAGCATCGGCATCGACGGGGCCAGGTTCTCGTGCGGCAACAGCTTGGATATCCACGAGAGCGTAGGCTCGTCCATGGACTTGATCCCGGAGCCTCCAAAGAGCAGGTTGGAGTAGGCGATGGACCGCTCCGCCATCTCGTCGCCGTGGACGAATCTGGTCATGTTGCTGGCCAAGATGCGCTGCGGGTACCTCTTCTGCGGGTTCTTGGAGTAGGCCAGCTCGATCTCCTTGATCTCCTGAGGCGGGAGTTCGGTCAGCCACGGAAGCATTCGACTAGCCTCTGCATCCTCCAAGTTCATCCAGTACTGGTAGAAGTCCAGGACTGGGGTATGGGAGGATGATAGGAAAACCCCATCGGTCACGAGCCCAACTATCGGCTTCATGACGACGTATCCAGGGGTGTCCATTCCGAACTTGGCGGCATCGACATGCATTTCCTTGACGTGGCTACAACGAAGCCCAGTCTTGAATCCCATGGAGTTCATCCAAACCTCGTTCCGTATGGCGATCATCATCTCCAAAACGTCATAGGTCGTCTCGACGAATGGAGACATGTTCTTCCATGGAATCTTGCTATACATGGACGAGAACTCGAGCATGCCTACCCTCTGCATCTCCGGCAGCGTCTCGACGACGGAAATCTGTCCGTTAGGGGCAGCCCTCCTGAGGATGACGTCAGCTTGTGACACGACCTCTCTGGACTTTTGCGAGGCAACGGACAGGTCAACACCGTGAATGACCAGAAGAGAAGCGTCAATGAGGACGCAAACCTTGTTCCCTAGGCCGGCGAGGATGGACAGCGGCTTCAGGAAGACGACGTCTTCCAAGCACATGGTCCCGTTGAGCCCTACCCTGATATCGCAGTAAGTCGGGCCGTCAATGTTTCCAGAAACCCGGTTGACCATGCCCCTAGACACCAGTACTGGAATGGACATTGGCTTCTCCTAAAGAGAACCCCCCATCCCCTTTCGGGAACAGGGGGCCAGGGATCGCTTGGTTACGCACAACCTCTAAGCTATTATTCGGGCAACGCCTCTGGGCGACTCCAGTTTATCACTTGCCAGTGCAATCCTGGCAGCTTCATTTCTTGACTCTCCCTTTGGCCCCATGTCATGCCCTTCCGGGCAGGTCCTCGCGACCCTGCGAGAAACTGCTCCCCGTTCGTTAGGAGAGCAATCCCTCGTCTACTCCCTCTATGTCCATCTCCTTCGAGTTGCCCTCCGCCAGCGCGGCTCGCATCCTCGAGGCCTCTTTTGCCCAGTGGTCGGCATGCTGTAGCACGTCCTTCTCGCTGACCATGGCCGTGGCGTACTCCGCCGTCTTGTCCCGGTACACGTCAGTCCTCGAATACCGGTCTTCCTTGACGACTTCGAGCCACATCTTCCTCATTCGTCCAGCCATGCCAATGCGCTTGAGGACTTCGAGCAAGGTCATGCTCTCTCCGCCAACGATCACGTAGACGCTCGTGTTGAACATCTCCTGGACTACGGACAGGCGCAGGACCTTGTCCTCCATGGCCTTGATCTCGTCGGAGACGGCACCAGGCTTGTCGGCCGATTCCGGCTGGAACGAGGCTGTGGATTTCTTGAAGGTTGGGCGAAAGGCATCCAGCTTCATCCTTGCAAGCTGTATGGCTTCCCTGAGCTTGAACCCCGTAACCCGCATTCTCTTCTCCTTAAAAAGCGGCTGCGCCCCTTGGACGGTTGTGGAGGAGGGGTTTCCAGGGACTCCGTCCTCGAGGCGCAGCCTTCAGTGCGACATCCTATGACTGATGCCCCTCGCTGTCAACTCTTTTATGTGCTTTTTCCAGTCCTCGAAGGAACTATCGTCGACTATCCTCTGTATCTCGGCACGCCTCACGACCCTGACCACGGAAGCCTTCTTCTTGAGGCATTCGTCGCAGACCACGGCCTCGCAGACCAGATGCTCACTTATTGGGTCGAACTCAACGCTGCCATAGTTCCCGTACGCCCGCCAGACGGTGCATCCGTCGAACTCCATGGAGCAGTCCAACTTCTTGCCGCAGACTAGGCACTCGGTATGCCTGACGGTCTTCTCGTGCTCGGCGCAGTCCGGCTCGCCTTCATTCGACTCCGTAGACACTTTTGGCTACCTCCGCTTTTGTCTTGTTGACGATGACGCTCCTGTCCTCTTCGATCCTGAACTCATGAAGGCAATGCGGGCACAGCATGCTCTTGATCTCGTCGTCGTTGCCATTGATTGGGCTCTTAAGTCCGGGAGTTCCGCAAAGGATGCATTTTCTGTTGCCTCCTGGAAGGAACGGGACGAACATTCTCGTCGACGGGTCAAGAACCTCCCTTGCGTCTGGACAGATGTTCTTCTGGTTTTTCATGGACTCGACCAACTTGAAGAGCCTCCTCCAGAGCACCAGCTCAAGGAAGATGACCAAGGCCAGCATGGCCAAGGATATGGCTGCGGCCCACGTCAGGACCGACAAGAGCTGGGAGCTGATGGGAATGATTGGGTCCACGTTTTTCTCCTGTTAAGCCTACTCAGGTTATCTCTAGTCGTTCACATCCGTGTCTTTTGCCAATCGTTCTGCCCATTTACGAATATTGGGCTTACGCTTTGGTCGCAATGCACGTTTTAACAACGTGGTTATTTCAGACCCTTTAACTAACCGCTTTCTTTTTCGTAGCCGCTCTAAGGCACGCTCTAAGGCACGCTCTAAGGCATCCATACGATCTCCGATCTCAAGGTAATTGGGGGTTACCTAAATCTTCTCGCCCTTCAGGAGCTTCTCGAAGTCCTCCTCGCCGATGACCCGAACCCCAAGGCTCTTGGCCTTGGCCAGCTTGGAGCCTGGCGAGTCGCCAACCAGCAGGAAGTCGGTCTTCTTGCTGACGGAACTGGAAACCTTCCCGCCATTGTCCTTGATGGCCTTCTCCGCCTCGTCACGACCGAACTTGGTCAACGTCCCCGTCACGACGAATGATTTCCCTACCATGAACCCGCCCTTGGAGATGACGGCCTTGCGGGCAATCCCTATGTGGCTCTTCGTATTGACTCCGGCATCCATCAGCCTCTGGATGATGCCCACCTGCTTCGGGGAGGAGAAGAACTGGAAGACGTTCTTGGCCGTCTTCTCGCCGAAACCCTTGACCTCCAAGAACGACGCCACATTGGACCTCAGGATCGACTCCAAGTCGAGGAAGTGCTCGGCCATGGCCTCCGAGCTTGCCTCTCCGATGCCTGGGATGTTCAGGGCGCAGAGCAACTTGGACAAGTCGTTCTTGCAGCTCGAGGAGATGCGCTCAACCAGTTTCTCCGCCGTCTTCTCGCCCATCCTGTCCAGCGTCATCAGGTCGGAGACGGTCAGGGAGTACAAGTCGGCGACCGTCTTGACCAGGCCTTCCTGGGTTAGCCCCTCGACCAGCTTCTCTCCGATGTCCTCGATGTCCATGCATTGCCTGGAGCAGAAGTACAGGATTTGTGCCCCTACCCTGCCTGGACAGTCCTCGTTGGGGCAGCGGATGGCTACCTCGGTATCTGACTTGAAAACGGGCGTCCCGCAGACCGGGCAGTCCAGTGGCATCCTGAACTTGCGCTCGTCACCGGTCCGCTTCGACTCGACGACCCGGACGACCTGCGGGATGATCTCGCCCGCCTTCTCGACCATCACGTGGTCGCCGATCCGGACGTCTTTGCGCTCGATCTCGTCCTGGTTGTGCAGCGAGGCGTAGGTAACGACGCTCCCGGAGATGTGGACGGGCTTGAAGACCGCCACTGGCGTCAGGACGCCGCTCTTGCCGACCTGGACCTTGATGTCGAGGACGACCGTCTCCTGCTCCTCAGCCTTGTACTTGAAGGCCATGGCGTACTTGGGTGCCTTGGCGCTGAAGCCAATGGCCTTCTGGACGTCGTAGCGGTTTACCTTGACCACTATCCCGTCCGTGTCGTAGTCCAAGTCCTTCCTCTTCGTCTGCCACGCCTTGATCCATGCCCAGACGCCGTCCATCCCGGCCTCGTGCTGGCATGGGGGCGTGGCCAGGCCCCAGGCATTCACGTCACGGAAGAACTCGGCATGGGACTTCGGGGCGTATCCCTCGGCGTAGCCTAGCGTATGGGCGAAGAACCTCAAGCCCCTCTTGGCTACCTCCTTCGGGTCGAGTAGCTTCATGCTTCCGGCGGCGGCGTTCCGGGGGTTGGCGAACGGGGATTCCCCGTCCTGCTCCCTCGCCTTGTTGATCCGCTCGAACTCCTTGCGAGGCATGTAAACCTCGCCCCTGATCTCGACCAACTTGGGCGGGCCTTGCTCGTCCAGCCGAAGGGGGATTTGCTTGACGGTCTTTATGTTGTTCGTGATGTCCTCGCCCTTGTCCCCGTCACCACGGGTCAGGGCCATGAACAGGTACCCATCCTTGTAGATCAGGGACACGGCGGCCCCGTCGATCTTGGTCTCGCAGGTGTACTCGACGTTGCCACCGGCCATGCCCTTGAGCGCTTGTACCCGCTCGTCGAACCTGCGCACCTCCCCCTCGTCATAGGTCTTGTCCAGGGACAGCATGGGCAGGCGATGAGTAACGGTGACGAACCCGCCCTTGAGCTCGTTGCCTACCCTCTGAGTAGGAGAGTCAGGCAAGGCCAAGGACGGGTTGTCCTTCTCTATCTCGACCAACTCGAGGTAGAGCTGGTCGTATGCCTGGTCGGTAATTGTCGGCTTGGCGTCCACGTAGTACGCCTTGTCATGCTTGTTGACCTCATTGCGGAGCCAAGCCGCCCTTGTCGCCTTGTCCATTTTTAGTCCCTTTCTACTTCTGCTTGCCCAAAAGTTTTTTGCGCATGCCGTAGGTCACGACCCATGCCTTAATCCACTTGGTTAGCTTGCGCCCGTTGACGGAGCAGTACTCGCAATCCTTGGACTTCTTCCACTTGATGTCTCCGCAAGTAGAGCAAATCCATGCGATCCTGCAAATCCATGTAGTTTTGGGCTTCGCCATTCCCTTCCCCTTCAACTATGGCTCCGGCTCTAGGACGATCTCGTCCCCGGTCGAGGAGTACCTGAAGGACTTCTCCGAGAACTGGGTCGTCACTTCTCCATTGATACGGATGTTGCCCTTGGCGTCAACGGGGGCGTTGACTGCCTTGATGGCCTCGGCCGCGTTGTGGAACTTCTTCTTGACGATGATCTTTCCGCCCGTGTTCAGGCAGGCCGCCATGTCGCCCGGGTAGAGTCCCCAATGCTTGGCAACTGACTTGGGCAGGTAAATCCTATTGTCGCAGGATACCATCAGGGGATCAGCGGAGGTGATGATCGCCCCCTGCACCACCAAGGAACGACCAGCACGCTGCGTGGCAACGACGTTGCCTACCCTGCCGGACAGCTTGGCAAGGTAGTCCTGCGGGTCGTTCTCCGGCAAGTGGTACAGCCATGCGGCGTTCGGGGCACTGGGGATGTTGACTTGGTCCCTGACGTATTCGCCCATGTCGCCCTTGGCGAACATCTCGTGTACGATGGCCTTGATCATCCGGTGAGGACGGTCGACGGACTTATGTAAAGCCCTCGTAATGTCGAAGGCCGTAAACGACGTCTCGGCTACGGTCAGGTCAAGAACCTTGTTCCTGATTGCATCAATCTCGTCTTGTCTGATCGACATGGGCTATGCCCTCCTTATCTAGCATAGTAACACAAACCATAAGGATGTCAATGGCTTTTGCGGTGCGAACTGTTGAATAATTACCCCAATCATCCGCAGGGACAATGCATGCCTTACTAGAATATGGACATAGGAGGATCGCAAATGAAAACTGGCAGGCCCCAACAATACCAATACATCAACGACAAGAACTGGCTGTACGATCAGTACATAGTCAAAAAGATGTCAACATGCCAAATCGCTAACCATATTGGGTCAGATCCGGCGGCGATACGGTACTGGCTTAACAAGTACGACATACCAGTAAGGGACTTCAGTTTGTCGCATGTCCATAATCGAGAGGACCTTGTCATAGACAACAGGGAGGTCATTGACGGGAACATGCTGGGAGATGGATCATTGCTCATGCGGAATAGAAAAACTGGAATTTCAGTTCCGAGTTATAGCCACTCGGCCTGCGTCTTCGAACACGTTAAATATGTTGGCGAATTCCTTTGGAAAGGAGATGTCAATAGAAGGATTTACAAATATACAAATTCATGTGGACATAAAAGTTTCAAATTCACGACTGCGAATAGTAGCATCTTTTCTACATACTATAGCAGATGGTATCCCAACTTCGTCAAGCATGTCCCCAAGGACCTAGTCTTGACTCCAGTAGTATTGTTACATTGGTTTTTGGGAGACGGAACTTGTTCGTACAAAACAGGAAGGCCCAAAGAACAAAGAAGACTAGTATTTTGCTCGGAATCTTTCTCAAGAAAAGATAATGGGTGGCTGTTGACTTATATGACAACAAAATTTGGGCTAAATGGTACACTGATCAAAAATAACGGTAAGGGGACCGATTGTCGCATAGCGCTGAGACAGTCTAGCATCGATGACTTTTTCAGCATCATTGGTCCTCCACCGGTTGCATCGTTGGCTTACAGGTGGAAAGTTATGCGTTAAACTCTATAAGATACCGCAGACACTGTTGCTCCGTACGGTATACAATCCACTCGTTGTTTTGAAGGATTCCGAAGGACATCCTCGAAATGCCCCCCTTACCGAAGACGGAATGGTATCCCTTGGGTGCAGAGGTAAAACCACTGCCCTGCTTGGCTAGGTAAGGAACTCCAAGAACTACGTCCATGAGGAACATGAACGCTTGACGATTTGATACGCCACCATCCCCTCCGGCCCAGCGAGAACCACGAAGGCTCGTATATCCGGCACTTTTCCCCCAGTCGTCAGCACCGTATACCCCAGGACCAAATAGAGCCCCGTTTATTGACACCCCTACTAGCTTCTGAGGCAACATAAGTCCCTTCCTTAGTATGGAACTTACGTTGACACTACGCGTGCCGTGCCAGAGAAGACGTACCTTGGACTTGTTGTAGATCGGCATGCGGGACGACGGAACGTCTGGGCGATTCTTCGCCCTGAACAGGGGTTCCTCGCCGCCCCGAACCTCGTTCTGGATGGACGAGGCGTAGGTAATCATCCTGTCGTCGTCGCCATGGCGTCTGACGGCCCAGATGTTCTTGATGTCGAGCCTGCCAAACCCATGAGCCCGCTTGGTTGCCCCTCCGGCCCAGTCCACGATCCACGAGGCAGAACTGGACCTGGGGTCGATCCAGGACATGGTCAGCGGCATCCCGGCGAATGGGTCGGAAGCCTGCGGGGCCATGGTTGAGGAGTACAAGGCCGACTCGAATGCGTCACAATCCTGACGCCAGCGCAGGATGTTGTTAGGTCCAAGAACCCACTCGCTATTCGGGGCTCCTACCTTCTTTACCTTGGGGATGCGGCTGTAGATCAGCCTCGTCAGGTCGTTCATCTCCTTGTCGGCGATCACGTCGTTCTCGTCGGAGCCGACTATCAGAATGCGCTCCTCTGCCTTGGTGAGGACGAGCCTCGCCTCGTCTATGGCCGACTGCGTCGGGAGAGACGAGCTCCCGCCCAAGGAGCTCTTGGTATAGTTGACGGTCCCGATGTTCAGGTCCGACATGAGGGCGAGGGTTTCCCGGTCGATTGAGGGGGCGGCGGACTTGGCCTTCTTGATCGGCTTGAACCCCTTGACCGGTGCGGAGACGGACGTCTTGGCACCATCATTTGAAGTGATCTTCCTTGCGTCCGGCAATCCCGTGGCTCTGACGGCCTGCGGCCTGACGAGGTAGCAGTCCTTGCCCGGCTTGGCCTGCAACGTCTTCATTCCGGCGATGTCAACCCACTGGCCCCGCTTGTCGTTCTTGGAGTGGAGCTGCGACTCGTACTCCTGGCAGGCGTCGGACTCGTCCGAGCACTCAACGAACTGGAAGTCAGGATGGGAGGACCCAGTCCGGCCCCACTCGAAGTATGCGTACCAGTCTCCGTTCTTCTTGCTCTTGCAGACGCAAGCGTGGTACATCTTGTTGCTATCCTTGCCGTCCTGGGTAAAACACCCCATGTCGGCGATCTTCGTCCCTTCGAAGATGCCATCCTTGGTTGCTGGCGGGCCAAAGCACTCGAAGTCATTGGCGCCATGACCAGACGGGAACTCGCCCTTGGACAGCTTGGTACCCATGCGCCCCTCCTCCTTGTATCCAGACACATTATCAACCATCAGTCGAACAATGTCAAGCACTAAAAACAGGCTACTTTTATGGCTTCGTCAAGTCGTCGACCTTGTTCTGGGGGATGTCGGAGATCGAACGGAGCTCGTTCAACAACCCCTTCAACGCCCTATGCTTCTCCATCCACTTCTCTATCTTTTCTTTCTCAGCCTGCAAAGCAGAAAGATGGGAGGAAATTTCCGCAAGGCGGCAGGCTTTCCCCAAGTACTTGGCGGCGCTCTCGAGGCAAATGGATACGTTCTCGACTCGTTCCTTGATCTCTGTCGAAACGATCTGAGCAGGGGGGCTTTCTTCCTCTGGAATCGCCTCGGCCAGAGCAGGCTCTTCGACTCGGTCTTCTTCCTTTTGGATTGGCTCAGCCGGAGCAGGCTCGGTAGAGTCCGGTTGCTCTTCGGCCTCGACGACGGGCTGGTCGGCCGGCAACTCTACCGGAGGGAGGACCGGGGGCTCTCGATCAAACCAGTAGTCCTTGCCGCCCAACTCGCTCCAGGCGAAGTCGGTCAACTCGTACCCCTTGCCGCTGGAATGACGGGAAAGGAGTGGCGTCGGCATGGCCTTCATGAAGCCGCAAAGCTGGCGCAGGATTGCCGGGACGGCCCTCGAATCGATTGACTTGGACTTGTACTTCCAAATGAGGTATTTGGTGGCCTCTTCGATGGCCCTGTCATGAGAGATGTAGTTCTCCTTTGACGAGATCATCGCGGGGATCAATGCTTCCACCAGCTCGTAGATTCTCTTGAAATGCCCGGCATACGTCTTCATGGAGAGCAGGCCGTCTTGGTTTGGGATTCCAGTGAATACGTCATGGGAATCATCCGACTCAAGGACTGTTTCAACCCTCGTCGAGCACGTAATCGGGGTCCTATTCAAGTCGCATACCAGTACCTTGATGACCTTCCCAACCGGGTATTTCTTGAGGATGTTCGGGTTGTACCCGCCCAAGTCAGCCAAGGGGATGAACCCAGCAATCGTCTTGCCCTTTTCCTCGATCTCTATGTTCAGACCATGTTTTTGCTGGGACTTGACTTTGGAGAAGCAAACTTGCCCAGGGAAGAGGACGTCGGAAGCATCCGTCTTCTCTTCCTGCTTCTCTTCCTTCGGGGCTTCGGGTTTCTCCTTGTAGGACAACAGCCTCTCCAAGTCCAAGTCGCATGGAGGATGGACGAGGACGTTCCAAGAGGAGGTCCTGTCAAGAGGCCGGACTTGACATATGAGTGCTGCTCCTCCTGGGATTTCCGTCCTCCTCTTTACTATGAGCCTTTCCTGGCCGCCACCCCCGGTTTTTTTGAAGAGCTCGAGTTCCCACTCCCCGACGGCCCCTCTCTCCTCAAGGAACCCCGAAACGATGCTGACTATTCCGCTGACGACTCTCGGCGAGTCATGTTCCATGCCTTCGGGGCACGTTACGACTAGGTCTGACATGATGTCATTCCTTGACCGGAGGGCTCATGGGAGGAGGCTCTGCCGAAGACGCTTCGGCTTGGCTTTGCGGCAACGCCCTCGCCGTCTGCAACAGGGCGATGCGCTTTAGGTGGCGGCAATGGAACCGGAAGTCCCTGCTGTCCCCGGACTCCGGGAACTCGGCAAATGCTCTCTGTAGCTCCTCGACCATGCCGACGATGGCATTCCCTTTTCTTGCGGGAGAATTCGGGCGAGGATGGCTGCCCCCCCTCCTCGCCAGGACGTCGGTAACGAGCCTGTATTCCCTGTCGTCGGGGTTGCAAGACTCGTTCTTGCACTCGACCATCTTCCGTTTTATCATGGACCGCAGGATAAGGTATGTGCCACGCCGCTGGCCTGCGCGAATCCTCTCGTCAAGGGGACGAGTATCTCCTCCGTCCTTGCTCGCCGCCCTGTCTCCGCCGCCTTGGCCCTGGTAAAACCGGACGGCGCGTTCGGGCATGATGTCGTCCCCGATTTTACAAAGGACGTCGGCGAAGCAATGCCATTGCTTGTCCGCCAGAGCCTTGATGGCCAATGGCTGAAGGTCCGATACCGAGTTGAGTAGGCTCATCAGGATTTCTCCTTCAGGGCCTTTAGGCTGGACAGAACCTGGTCGATGATGGTCTTGTACTCCATGCGCTGCTTCTTGTCCGATACAACCTTGTCGATGGGCGGGAACGAACCCCCCTCGTATCCATTCGCAAGGAAGTTCCTGAAGGAGGAGAGATGCTTCTTGAGCAATACGTCGGGACGGACCGTCCCAGACCTGACCCGATGATCCAACTCCCCCTTCTTGGCGACTACGACGGCGAGCCGCTCGGACTCGGATTTCTTAACGCAGACGTCGGAAACTAGGCCGTCAATCTCCGCAGCGTTGAGGCCGTAGTCTGATGCGAGGCGGTACGTCTCGCATAGGACGTTGCTGTCCGGGATGGGGTTCATGACGACCAACGAGGACTGGGGCAGGTTGGCTTGGATGTGCCTTTCGAGGAGCCTGTCGGCTACGGTCCTGGCCATGTTGGCATTGACGATGCGAGCGTAAAGCTTGGTATTGTCTCCGAAGTACTGGAAGCAAAGCTCCTTCAGGGAACGTCCATGCTTCCGATGAAGCCAGACGCAGGCTTGAATCTTCTCTTCTTCCGAGGTCGTCTTCCCATGCCTTGTATTGTCCCTGCGGATGAAGTCGTCCATCTGCTCTTCCGAACATGCAGGGACAACGTAAGCGTCTACTGTCGTCCATCCAGCCTTCATGGCAGCGTTCGTTCGCTGGTTTCCAGCGAAGACGAAGCCATCCCCTACCTTATTCTTGAGGTTGCCCGACAGGAGGAAGCCGTTCCCCGTAATGACCGGGGCCGGGAAGGAAACTCCCCTGGACATGTCATGGGCGTACTTGGCGACTACGTCCTCGTCCAGCGGGAGGGACATCCGGGCGTTGTTCCTCAGGGACTCCTTGATCTGCAATTGCCTGATCTGGATTCCTACCTTGTACGAGAACGGAATCCCGATCTCCGTCAACATCTGCTCTACGCTAACGTCCTTGTGCCACATGTCCATCCCTCCTTTAACCTGCGATGCCCTGGGACAATCCCCAGCTCGCATGGGCATTATTGCCCATTATGGTGCTTGTGTCAAGAACAAAAATACGATAAATCAAGTGCTACACAACCACCGGGAGTACGATGACCTTGCCGTTCTGTCCCTTACCATAGCCTATTTCCTTGATTACAGTGAATCCATGCTTGGCCCAATAGGTTTCCGATCCGAGTACGGCGACCCCATGAATCGAGTCGAAGCCATGCCGTTTGGCAAGCAGGATTGCCATGTCCAAGAACGCCCTTGCGATGCCCTTGCGACGATGCTGAGGCAATACGGCTATGTCATGGATGTAGAAGCAGTCCGGCCTGTCGGGGAGCTTGAAGTCCCGACAATCGAGGGGAACGACGTCGTCCTTGACCCATGGATGGCAGAACATGTATCCAATGATCTCGTCTTGGTCGTTGACGCATGCTTTGCATCCATCCGGGAACTGCTCTACCCGGCGTCGAAAGGACTCGTTGCTCTCCCAGAACTCCTGTGGGTAGATCAAACCCTCCCCGCCCTCGTATCGGCACCAGCCGTCGGTTCTTCCGAAGTCATCTTCTTGGAACGGCCTGAACCGCATGCCGTTACTCCATGATCTTGGCGACTAAGAAGACGACCAGCAGGGAGGCGCCGTAGAAGATGGACGGCCAGAAGATTCCAATCAGTATTCCCATTGTACAACTCGCGCTCGCCAGGGACAAGATCGCCAGAAAGTCACGCCAAGTAAACTTCTCCTTCTTTTCAGGCTTTGTAGTCTTCTTCATCCAGAAAACCGTAAGTCCGATGACGCAAAGGATGCACATCACGGCAGAGATGATAATCATCAGGAAGCGACAATAGTCGAACAAAGATGCCGGTCTTCCACCCGTGAGACTCAAGATGACCAGCATGATCATCGGGAGCCAATACATTGGGAAGCCGACCCAAAACCCGCTCTTGCGACTTGTTTTGGGCCTAAGCTCGGCGGCTAGGTTCGCCACCTCTTCCTCTTCTTCTTTTTCGATCATCGTTGGATGTTCTTCAGCTTGGATACCTCTGGCATGCCGGCGAACAACTTGACCGGGAGCCTGAACGGGTCGATTTCGCAGCGCCTGATCTTGCCCTGCCTCTTTGGCGTTTCCTCGCCCTCCAAGAACGACTCGATGGCCGTGCATGTCCTGCCGTAGAGGGCGTTGGCGTCCTCCTTGCAGCGGAACCTGCCGTCATCCGTGAGCAGAAACTCCCGGAGCTCGTAAGAAGCCTTGTCCTTGTCCGACCCAACTTGTCCATGACGAAGAATCTCGCAGAACTTCTCCAAGCGCTTCTCGTCCACGGAGTAGAACGCCTTTCCGATGGCGCAACGAACGGGGTTGACGGCGACCCTCTTGAGTGACGTGCCGGACGGAAGGTTCCGGCATACGAATTCAATGCCCTTCTTTAGCCTCATGGCGCATTCTAGGAGCATCGGTGGGCTCAGGGACTCCCTTGACCCAGGCGAGCGCATCATGCCACGAACTAGGGGTCCAATCTTGCTGGACCGCTCTGCCTTGAGCCCCATGCTCTGAAGCATGTCGTCGAGAGACCTTGACTTTCCAGTATCGGTTACGGACCTGCTCTCGACGGGAAGACCCCTGACGACCACGAACCACTGGGGCTTCCCAGACTCGATAACGGCACTGAGACGATGGATGGCGTTGAAACAGTGCCCCCTCTCGTCGAACGCGATGGCGTCGGGAGAAACGGTCCACCGGTCGCTGCTCATGTCCGCGGCGTACCTCTTCACGCTTCCCCTATACGTCTGGCGGTTGAATGGGGTAGTCTTCATGATCTTGGCCGCCTTGAGGGGACAGATCAACTCGACAGATGTTTTGATCTTGGAGGCCATCTCCCGGGTCATTTTCCTGACGAACACGGGCTTCGTGCCGACCATGGCCTTGATGGCCTCCTCAACGGAGAACATCCCGGTCTTGGCCGATGGCGTCGAGCCAAGGAGGACTTCCGCCTCGTCGAGCATCCTCTTGCTGATCCCTGCCATGTGTCTTACTCCTTTGTCGTGGGATGGCTCACTCGTTGTTGAATCCGGCCATGCGCCCATCCGTGGTTGACTTGACCTTCTGACTCATTGACCTCAGGAGCTCAATGGCGTCGTCGTACTTGGCCCCAAGTATGACGACCGAGATGAACAACTCCTTGATGTGGGCGATGGACATGCCTTCCGTGTCATGAACCCACTTTGCGATGTTGGGCTTGTTCTCCTCGAGCTCGAACAACTTGTTGAGGAACACCTTCCTCGCGACCTCTGAGGGCATCCCGATCTTGATCTTCCGGTCGAACCTGCTTGGCCTGTTCACGATGCGCTCGCCCAGCTTCTCCGGGTAGTTCGTCGTGGCGATGAAGATGATCTTGTTGAGCTGGTCCACGCCGTCAAGGATGTTGACGACCTCTGACTCGTTGTAGGACTCGATGATGGCGTCCAGGTCCTCCATCAAGACGATGATGGGAGTCTCCGGCTGGATTTCGCGGATGACCCTCAAGCCGTTGAGCGTGAGGCTCGGGTTGTTGAACTTGACGACCACGCCCTTGCGCTGTATGAGGTCGGTGATGGCCATCTTGATGGTGCAAGTTTTCCCTCCGCCGGGAGGTCCCCAAAGGAGGATGCCTCGCTTGAAGGTCACGGCGTACTTGGTAAAGAGTGCCTCCCTCTCCCAGAACGTCTCGATCTCCTCGATGATCTTTGAGGAGTTCGAGTCGGGGAACCTGACCAAGCCGAGGGTCGATATCTCGACCTGCTGGAAGTAGATGGGGATGTGGGGGCTGCTCTTGATTTCGTATAATCCTGGCTGTAGGGCCGGGATGCTTTTCTCGGCCGGGATGTACAATTTCCCGTTGGCGCTGGTCCACTGGACTAGGGTCCGGGTCGATCCGTCGTCGTTCTCAGTTACCTCGCACTTTTCGTCCCGTCCCTTCTTCTTCGACGAAGGCGCTGGCGGCCTCTTGAGGATGGACTGGAGTTCCTTGGCCTCGTTGGTTTCGCTCATCTCTGGCTTTTCCTCCCTTGGTTGCCAGTGCGCAATGGTACAAAGGAAACGAGCGTAGTCAAGGCATATAATGTAAATGTGAGAATCATGTGCTTCGCAGATACCCATGGCGTACCGCCCAAGATGACACTTGGATCTTGGGACGCCATATTCCATGCCGGGGACTTTTACAACCGCCTCCGCAAGACGGCGGCCAACCAGCCATCAGACTCGCTAAGGGCATGGATTTCAGCCCAGAAAGCCACGATCTATGCCGTCCATGGGAACCATGACATCAGGGACCAAGACAACCTATGGACCAAGGCGCATGACCCGTCTGGTACCTGCATTGAGATGGATGAGGCGTGGCTGTTTGGTGTGGGGTGGAATGGAGAGCATTTCTTCGAGACTCCTACCGAGGAGGACTTGCAGAAGGTTTGTGAATGGTGCATTCGGGCGAGCAAGATGAAGGTTACCAAGCCGAAGCCATTTATCTTGTTGACCCATTACCCTCCCAGTATCCCGCATTCAGGCAACGCCGCAGGGTTCATGTACAAATGCATCGGCGATTTGGTTGACTACCTGAAGCCAAAGCTTGTTATTGCCGGCCACTTGCATCAGAATGGTCCAAAGTTCAGGATGGACGGCGACAGGATGACGTTGTTCCCAAGTCACGAGGGGATTGGAGTACAGCTACTAGGGGACGCCATCCAGTTGGTCTAGCACGAACATTACCGGCCTCCTTTGTTGTACCAGCGTCTGCATGCGCCGTTCTCGGCTACGCCTCCAGCAATGAACCCGAGAACGAAAACCAAGATGAGCACACAGGCAGTAGTCATGATCGTACCGACCTCCTTCAAGCCCCAAACCAGGCTTCATTCACTGATCTTGAGGAATTCCTCATACAGGCTCGGTCGGCCTGGAACCCACCCTGCTATGGGCCATTCGGCGTTGAATGCCTGTGGCTCGCCGTCCTTCTCCAAGTTCCAGCACGACCTGTAAGACGGCTTCCACAATGGCAGCCTAGTCCTCTCGTCCGACGAAGACCCGACAATCTTCAGGGATGGGACATGGGCAAAGTAGTTTGATGGGCATGTCTTCTGAGCAACCATGCCGCTGACTTGGTGCTGGAGCAGCATCCATGTGTGCATCCGCCCCGTATACCACTCCGGCCACCCGCCAAGCCTGCGCATGTCTGACGAGTACCAGCAGAATACCCTCTCGTAGTTGACGGCGCCGTGCGCGATTTTCAGGTCATCAAACCTCATCGGAGACGATGGCAAGTCCTTGCATTCACTAATCTCGTCGGGCCATATAACGTTTCCGGAAGGCAACCTAACCCAATCGTAGAACTCCGGGCTAACCGCTATGTCGCAGTCCACTTGTAGGATGATCTCTCCAGTTGAGGCGTAGGCGGCGACGTTCTTCCACCAGCTTGGGGCAAACGGGGAAGCCCATGGGCAATATCCGTAGACGTAGCAGTCGACGAACATCAAATCCTTTTGGGTAAATACAAGGTACGGTTCTGGACCAAACTCGGCGACGACTATCTCGACGGACGGGGCTTGTCGCCAGCTAGGAGCCAGCTTTCTCGCCTCGATCCTGCCCTTCGTTGCAGTACATAAGCTGAACTTCCTGTACTCTGTCCCGGGCCTCCTTAGCCTGAATGAACGGCCGGAAGACCACTCCATGAGCATCCCGGCTTCTTCATGGATGCTCATGGCGGCATTCGGGTCCGTGCTTGTGAGGTTCGGGATTCCTCTTCATCGCTTTGTGGCATTCGTCGAGGGGAAGGTGCTTGCCATCCACGACTCCGGCGAACCCAAGGGGGCTGACCATCAGGAAGTCGGTCCCGTGCTCCCATCCAATACGCCTGTGCCTGGAGAAGAAATCTCTGAGAGCCTGCTTGTCCACGTCCCCAATCGTCCTCATGCCATGACCCTCGTTCCGACATCATTCTACTCATAAAAAAGCCCCTGCTTGTCACGGCAGGGGCTCCCCCGCTTGTCACGGCAGGGTTCCTGTGAAATCCTTCTAGTTATCAGGCCCCGGCAGATCGTCTTGCAGCCTGGCAAGGCAGTGCTCCAGTGCCTCTACGTAGTCCTTCGAGGAAATTGCAAAAGAGTTCATGATCTCCTCAGGATCGTCTACCTCGTCCTTGCCCAAGTATGCGATGTCCTTCTTGAGCTCTTCGAGCGTCGCGATTACCTTATTGCGGTCCATCATGATCGTCCTATCCTGGAGCGTTTTCCGACACGCCCATGCCAATCGAGATCAACTGACGCACGACGGCGGTGTACTTCTTCGGGAACATCATCAGGAAGAGGGGCTGGTTCCGTTTCGCCTTCAGAGGGAACGACCGGACGACGATCCCGACCCGACGGTACTTGTTTCCATTCCTGTTCGTCGTGGTATACGATCCCTTGGCGACGTTGATGACCTCTTCGAGGTCGCCGACCCACGTGTTCCCCTTGGCCCTTCCGGACTGGGTCAGGATGATCTTGGCCTTCCTGTCTCCCTCTTTGACGGCCTGCTTGTAGACCTTGACCTTGGCCTTGCCATACTCGGCGTAGTCGGAGGCACAAGTAATCTTCTTGATGAGATGGTCCTTCCTGACCATCATCTTGCTCAGGATTTCCTTGGCCTGATCCGGGCTCGGCGAGCGGACGGACTCAAGCTCCCTGGCCATCTTGTCGAATCCCGACATCCTGGCCAATGTTTTCGTGAAAATCCAGTATGCAGAGTTCGTTCTGAGCGGGATGACATGACCAGCCCCGATGTCAAGCGGCATGATTTCAGCCTTGGCCTTGGCCTTGGCCTTCTTTGCCTTCAGTACGGGCTTCCTTGGCTTGGCCCTTGGCTTGGCCCTTGGCTTGGCCGTAGCTTTGACCGGAACAGCCACGGCCACAGGAACTACGGCATCCTGTACTGGCGTTGATTCCGGTACCGGTACCCTAGTGACCGGCTTTGGCACAAACTTCGAAAGCGGATCAGTTGGGTTGGCCGTCGCCGCCAACCGGGGCTTCGCCTGCTCAACACTGGCTGGCGTAGCTTCCTTCTTCGTTTCCACCGGGGTCGTCTCACTCATTTGCTTTTCCTCCCATGAGAAGCATTCCTACAAGAAGCATAGCACGCTTAGAAATTAAATCAAGCCAATCTTGTTCATTGGCTTGAATCCTACTTCCCCCTTCTGGGTTCTCTCGATGCCGTTCTTGGCCATGTCCATGTGCTTCCGTACCTTCTCGACGGACAAGTAAAGGTGTTCCGCCTCAATGTTTGAGCCCTTCCTTAGGGCGCTCAGCAGGGCCGAAACGGCAACTTCCTGAATGGCGGCCGAAGAGAGCCCTTCCGTGTCCGCAACTACTTTCTGCCAAACGCTGTTATGTATTTTGCGTCCCATCTTTCCTACCTTCATCTTGAGTAGCTTTTCACGCTCCTCTGCGCCGGGGTTCGGGATGAGGTAGAAGGAGTCGAACCGGGATGGCCGACCGGTAAGGGCTACGTCAAGTTTCTCAGAGCAGTTTGACGAAGCAATGACAAAAATCCCGGAGGAAGAAAAAAGACCATCAAGCATATTCAGGAAGGACGACCTGACGCTTTCGTCGGCCCCGATGGAGTCAGCATCCTCGAAAATGACGACGCACGGAGCATACCGCTCCAGCGTTGACTTGATGTTGCCAAGGAACCCGAACGTATCATGCTCGCCGAGGACGCAATAGATGATGGGAACCTTCGACGTCGAGGCGACGGCTCGGCAGATCGCTGTCTTGCCATTTCCTGGATTACCAGCCAATATAATTCCCCTGCGCCACTCTAGGCCATATTTCTTGTAGGCAGCCTCGTGCGTGAAGAACTCCTCGATCTCCGTCCTGATGTCGTCCCTCATGCTCCCGGGAAGGACGATGTCCATCCAGGACATCTTTCGGAACCCCTTCATCTCGCTGCCACGCTGGTTCAAGACTACCGGACGACCCCTGACTCTGTCTTGGTCCGCCTTGGTGTAGGCGTCCATGAACTTCTCGATCTGCGTTTCGTTCTTGGCGACGATGATGGTTGAAGTTACCATACTCAGGCTGCCATACTCGTAGCCAAGCAGGGTCAGACTAGCGACGTAGACAGGGTTCTTCGTGAGCCCGACGAACTCGTAGCAGTACTCCTTGGTCAGAACTCGCTGCTTCCCTACCTTGTGGCTCTTCGGGCTGAAGATCAAGCCCTTTTGCGGAACCCAGTCAAGGAACGGGACTACTTTGGCATTGCGCTCGGAGGCCAGCTTTGACAGGCCGTTGAGCTTGCCGAAGATGATAGCCCCGCAGCGGATTCCGTCCGGGCACTGAGCAACGATCTTCTCCATCGCCTTGACGAAGAAGGTATGCGGGCCGCCGACGACGGTCTCGTAGTAGCCAGTGTTCTTCTGCTCTTTCATTCATCCCTCGATGCAGATGTACCAGTCCTTGCTCTTTCCCAGGATCGTGCCGTCGTCGTCAAAGGGGCTCATGATCGACCTGACTGACTCCATCAGGATCGCTCCGAACCCCTGAAACATGCAGAACGACATTTCATCTCCGCCAAGCAGCTCCGGTGACGACAGGCAGAGGACATGACTAGCCCCGTTGTGCCCCTTGAACACGCCCTCATGGCGAGGATATGCAGCATAGAGAAGCGAGTGCGCCCAGTACGTCGCCGGGAAGGAGGCCATCCCTTCCGGAGGATGCTCGACAATCATGTCCGCCCGACTGAAAAAAGCCATCTTGTCGACCATGGGCCTCGACCAGTATGGCAGGCTCATCTTCCCCGCCAAGTTGAACCCGACCTCCTCTTCTTTCGTAGAGAGAAGGTATCCTTGCGTCGGAGTATTGGACTTGCCCCAAGCCAAGTCCTTATACGCCTTGATCCACAAGGAGTTGAGCTCCTCGATGCCTTGTCCGTTTAACTGTGGCATTGCTCCACGACCTTGTCAATCAGCCCGTACGCCTTGGATTCCTTGGCGGACATGAAAAAGTCTCGCTCGCAGTCCTTGTCAACGGTAGCAGTATCCTTTCCGCAATGCTTCGCCATGCGCTCGCAGACCATCTGCCTTAATACCCTGATCTCCTCGGCCTCGATCTGGATGCTCGTGGAGTCTCCAAATGCCCCACCCCAAGGTTGGTGAATCATGATCCGACTGCTTGGCAAGGCGAACCTCTTGCCCTTCGTCCCGCCGGCCAGGATCAGGGCAGCACCGGACGAAGCGTGTCCTAGGCAGTACGTAGCAATGTCGTTCTTGACGAACTGCATCGTGTCGTAGATCGCCAAGGTCGACCCGACCGACCCGCCCGGACACATGATGTAAATCTTGATGTCCTTCTTGGGGTCCTGCAACTCGAGGAGTAGGATTTGGGCGATGATCGTGCTAGCGGTTTGATCGTCGATGGGGTCTCCAAGAAAGATGATCCGGTCTTCGAGGAGCCTGGAGTAGATGTCGTAAGCCCTCTCCCCCTTGGCCGTCGTCTCCACGACGAACGGGATCAGGGAAGCCTTCGGGGCATGTTCCGAGGTGGGCATCCTTCGCATCCTACGCATGCTTCTTCTTCTCCTTGATGAACCTTCGCTTCTCGATGACCATCCTGATGGCTTCGTCCCTCAGGCAATGGAGGCAGTTCAGCCTGATCGTGTGCAGGTCTACGCGCCCCTGCCACCCCTTGAAGTAGGGGTTGTCCGTCGCCCATGACATGAGCTTGTTGGTGGCCTCGAACGGGGAGATTTGTATCGTCGTGTCTGTGAACTCTCTCCCTAGGTTGTAGCAAATCCAGTTCATGACATTCTCGAAGTTCTGTGGAAGCATGTACTTCTTTTGTTTCTTCCACGGGTCGGCTCCGAGGACGGCGTTAGAGAACGCCTTCGCCAAGCTTGACGAGTGGAGCCATACCGGCCGGTGGTAAGTATCGTCAAGCTCCGGTTCCTTCCCGTCGTCAAACTTTCCCTCCATCATCTTCTTGTCGGCTACTGCGATGAACTTCGAAATGGACTTCATGTAAATCCTCCCTCATGAACCAACTTTAGGTAGTCTGGCCTAGGATTTCAACAACAAAATCACTAGTCCAGTGCTAATTCCCTGGGAATGTCGTCTCCGTACTCTCTGGCATCCTTTGGAACAAAGTTTGGGATCGTCTCCTTGGAGGGGGGGTTCTCTCCGGCGTCAACCTTGATGAGGTGCTCGATGATCGATTTTGACATCGGCGGAGGCACGGCGTTGCCGATGAGCTTCCACGCCTCGGAATCGCTGTCGGGGTACCACCACCCTGCGGGGAACCCCTGAGCCTTGGCACCCTCTTGGACCGACGGATGCCTCAAGAAGTCGACGCCTTCCTCCGTCTTGTCGACGATGGCTACCTTCTTCCTCGTGGCCCCGCCTCCCCATCCGCAGGTTATCGTAGGAAGGATGTTTTTCTCGTTGATGACCTTTATCTCCACGCCCGTTCGCTTCACCTTTTCCAGAGCGGTCCTGTAGGTCGGTCCCTTCCATGCCAAATCCGTCCGGCCATGCTGCATGATGTCGCCAAACTTGCACGTAGGTCTTGGGAATGGAGCCCTCGGGATTAGTCCCGTCTGCCCGTCTCTTGACCCCACGATGACGAGCCGCCTCCGCCTCTGCGGGAGGTTCCACTCTATGGACGACAAGACGTTCCACTCCGTATGGTATCCGGCGTACGTCTCGAACATTTCCCTGATGAGGTCCTTGGTAGGCTTCCCGTCTGAATAGTGCGTCAATAGTCCGGTCACGTTCTCAAGGACGAAGTACTTTGGCCTGAACGCATTGCAGTACTTGAAGGAAGCGAGGAAAAGGGAGTCTCGAATCTCGTCTTGACCCAAGGACTTGTTGGCAACTATCTTGTCCCTAGCCGAAGTGGAGAAGGACTGACACGACGGAGACGTCCAGAGGATGTCAGCCGCATGGGACTGGTCCGCCGGGATCGTTTCGTATTTTGATATGTCTATGTTTAACGCCCGGTGCCCAAGGTTCTTCTCCCGGTACTCGACGGCAATGGGCCAATAGTCTATGGCAAGGACGCACTTCAAGCCCGCCTGCTCCATCCCGGAACAGGCTCCTCCTATGCCGCAGAAATGGGTCGCGTATGTTTTGAGAGCCATGGGCTCCTCCTTTGAATGAATCGTGACGCGTTCGTGGGCTGCCGTCAAGTACCAAGTCTCTATTATTGTAGCAGGACCTTCGAGAGGAGAACCAAAATGAACTGGGTAGACGAGATGATTACCAAGATGGAGCTGTCGGTCAATGGAGTCATGGAGATCAAGATTGGAGACCAGCTCGTCGTGGCAAAGATCAGCCTCGATGTGGTCGAGTACTTCAAGGCCAATAGGGCATTGCTGATGAAGGTAGGGAAGGATGTCTTCAGGGATTTCTTGCTGCTCATCAACGAGAAGAAGCAGGAGCAGGCGTTCAACCTGCTGCTGGCACGCATGGACGCAGAGGACATAATCGCCAGGCTTCAGGCGAACGCTGGCTCGCTATCCGAACAGACGACGACGAACGAGCAGTTCGTCCAGTCAATCACGCACTTCGCCCTGTACACGCTTACCCCAACCCTTCTCAAGGTGTTGATGGGGATGCTGTTGGCTTGACCGGAAGGTCGTTCAGGTCAAGCGGGGCGCTGGGGTCAATGCCGTTCGAGATGGCCTCGGCTTGGGCCCTGCTGGCGTCGGCCTTCTTCGTTCCACGGATGGATCGATCTAGCTGGTAGACCTGGTCGTCAACGGCCCGGATGAACCTCTTGTCCTGGTCAACCGTGGTCTTCCCGGAATCCATCAGCTTCCGGTACGAGTGGACCATCTTGTTGGCCTCGCTCGACGTCCGGTCCCTCTCCGCCTTTGGACAACCGCAAAGACCCATGACCAGCAGGACAACGACCACGCTAGCCCTGGCTGTTCTCATGCTTCTCCTCCCATTCGTCGTGTTCAACCACCAATAGAATCTGTACCTTTCCGTGGCAGTCAGCCTGCATGACCGCATGCTTCGTCCTGCCGTACAAGTCGGCGAATGCCCGCTCGGACTGCTTCCTCACCGTATCGAAGTCGCCGAAGAAGATTGATTCTCTCCTCTTTCGTAGCGACGTTCTCGGAGAGGCTTCGACCGTGGCGGCCATCTTCCCGATTTGACCGGGGATGGAAAGCGCTTCCCTCTCCTGTTCGTTTGGAGACAAGGAAGGAGACTCGGACTGCTTCAGTTCTTCTCTGATGGCATCAAGGTCTACGGACAGCGGCAGCCCCTCGCTGTTCGCTATTATCTTCGGACTCATGACGCCCATTCTCTGGACGATATCTATGGCATCAGACTCTGTCATGGCGGTTATCTCGCCAGAAAGAAGCTGGTCATTCCTCGTCTTCCCAATGTACTTCCAGATGATGGCCCTGACGGGCAACGAACCCTCTAGGATTACGGTATTTTCCATGCTGATTTGATGTCCCTTAGCGTGTCTACGATAAGGTCAAAGTCCTCTTTGGCCTGGTCACGGCGAGAAACCGCCTCCTCTACGTTTGTTTCCTCCATCTCTAGCTCAAGCTCAGCCTCCTGCCTGTAGTTCTCCTCTATCAGCTCGATGACCTCCCTGCGCTTCTCGACGTCCTTGATCAACTTGAGGTAGTCGGCAGCCTCTGAGAAGTTCTCGATCCAAACCTTCGTCCTGACCTTGAACTGGCCAATGTCTACTTCGAACACCATCTGGTGCTTGACGACCTCCATCCCGAGGTCTGGGTTCGAGAAACCGAACTCGTTTGGAGGAACCTCGATGGCCCCGTCCGGAGCAAACTCGATCTGCTCCATCATCTTCTGGTTTTGGATCAGGAAGTCGTAGATGCTCATTTCTTCTTGTCAGGCTCCTTCGAGAGGGAGAGGTCGAACTGCGTGTCGGCAGGCAGGTGCCAGGCAGAGAGCTGCTTGGCAACCCACTCCTTGGCTCTGGACTCGTCAGGGGCTACGAACCCCAGCGTCCTGCGTAGCTCTTCGGGGAACTTCTTGCCTTTGAACTCGACTCGGAATTTGAGCATGTCGCTATCCTCCGAGCAAGATTATACAGCGAGTCTATCCCCAGATCGGAATGGGCCCAGACTTTGGCTTCACGTATTCCTCGACGTCTCCGGCCACGATCCTCAACTCGTCGAAGTTGACGTCTATGACAAGTCGGCAATGGTCGGGGAGGCGTGCCTCGAACCACTCATGCTTGAGGAAGGCAATGTTGCCCCTCCTGGTTTCTCTGAAGCCGCTTGTCTTGCTTGCCTTGATTCCCATGCTCTCCAACTTTTCAAGCATCGGCCTTATCCATCCCGTGGCCATCGGCGCCGCCGGCTTGGCATGGCTGACCATCGAATACAACGACACAGGGTCGTATCCATACGACGCAAGAAGCCTGGCGGTGCGGTCGTCCATGCCGTCCAGGACATAGCCTGTCAAATCCGTCTTCTCCTTGGGCTTCTTTGGGGCAGCCATGAGGCGAGCCATGGCCTCAGATACTCCCCATATCGACCTCGTGGAATCCTCCCACTGAACCGTAACTATCCCGTCGGAAACGTCAAGAATTTGTCCGTACTTCACGACTGACGAGGCCATTGGCTTCGTCACTATCATGTCCCCCGCTGCGAGATAGCGCATCGGCGGGGATGGCTTTTCAAATCCGTGCTCCTCAGTCCTCTTGGACCATGGGTCAACGATTTGGTCTCGATGCGAGTCGACGTAGATCGGCACAAGCATGGACAGATGCTCCAGCGACGCCCTTAAGCTGGCCGCTTCCTCCGTGCTGCAAACCACTACCTTGCCTAGATTTCGAGTTGACATCTCGCCCAAGACGAATGCCTCGGCCCTCCCGAACTCAACTCCGTCAATGATGTCTTGGAGTATCGACGCCGTTCCTTGGAGTATCCTGCCTGACGGCATTGAAAGTATGGACGAAGAAGCCTTGCAGTCGGCGACGTCATCCCACGAGTAGAAGGCCATCATCGGGTCGGCTATATAGTCTGGTCTGGACGGGTCCAAAGACCGAAGGACGTCTCCAGCAAGGCAGGCCGTCATCTCATGTACGCCGTTCAGAGAAACTGAAACCGGACCAAACCTACGGTCGCCGGAGGCCCTGTGTGTAATGGACGCATACGCAGATGGCTTTATGCCAAGTTTCTCGGAGAACGACTCCCTCTTGCCAGCGTACTTCCCGGCGTCTCCGTGCGTTTCACCGGAAGCCCAAACGCCAGTTTCCATGAAAGCAATAATGTTTTCGCCAGACGTGTTCGCCACAACCTTGAGCGATGAGTATGACGAACGAACGGCTACGTAGTAGTTCTCCGCGTCCTTCTTGGAGGCGTTGGTTATCTTCTGGAAGTATTCGACGGCCATGTCCTTCCCGAAGGATACGGACTTCTGCGAGTTATCCTTGACCTTTTTAAGGAATTCTTGGGGGCTCATCTTCAAATCTCCGGTGTCGGTTGCGGTAGAGGAGGCGGAGGAGGCATCGGAGGCGTCGAAACTGGATGGGGTAGCTCCTCTTTTGGCGCAACTTTCGTACGCAACTCCTTTGACCTTACGGACATCGGCTTGCCAACTCGTCCCGAGCCCATGGATATGCCGATGTACTTGTTCTCTTGGTCGCTTGGAATCAGGACTTCTTTGCCTGTTTCGTCTTGAACCGGAATGACAGGGCCGACGGTCTCTCGCATCCTCTTCTTGAGTTCAGGAGACGTTGGCTCGCTGATGACAACGTATTTCTTCCCATCCCTCAAGAGAACATCGTCCTTGAGGTATGGGTGTCTGTTGGTTTGGATGTCTCGAACCCATGAAAGCATCTTGTCCGACTTGACCGCGGGCTTGAGACTCGACTTCGGGACCCTGACCAAGGTGTCTCCGGCCCGGGCCAGTACCTCGTCCCCGTCTATCGACAGGATGGCAACTATCTTCTCTGGAACCTCGGACTCCAAGCCTTTGACAAGGTTCGTCCGGACGATTGGGTCATCCATCACGGGGTCGTTGCAAGTCGCCCAAGTATGACCTTGGCTGAATGCGTCTTCTATCGTGGTAGCCCCATAAACCTTGACGTCCCACTCCCTCTGTTCGGAATTGGGTATGACGTTGATGGTAGTGCCAGTGTCGTCTATCTTGATGACCATGGCCTTAGGGCCTCGCTGCGAGGGATTCATGCGATTAGGAAGCTGCTCCCATCGCTCAAACGTTCCCATGGTCTCAATCTGATCTGAGCCTCGACTCTTGAGCGTTATAGCGGTTCCTGGCTCCAGAATCTTCTTGGCCTCCCTCAGTGCCTCCTCGTTTCCTGGACCTGTTACTTGGCGCCACGGGTCGAACCTGCGCAGGTGGAATCCCGGGTCCTTCTTGTAAACCGCGTCGAGACCGTCGAAGCTCATTGTCTCGCCATGATTGCTCGACGCGGATTGGTCGTCCAGTTTTTGCCATATAGCCTCTCGACCAAGAACCTTGAACTCGTCGCCGACGGCGATTCCCCTGAATATGTTGTACCTCCATTCGCCTGCCATCACGACGTAGTCGTCGAGGTTGACCCACTCTTCTCGCTCGTGCCGCTCTAAGAAATCCCCGAAATTGTTCCTCATCCCAGGGTACAAGACGAATCCATGAGTTGACGGCATGACTTGGATTTGGTTGGTCGCTCCGGTTCGGATCATGACTACATAAAGAGGACCGAAGAGCTGCCCCCTCTTGTCCTGTAGCCAGATGACCTCGTCTGTAGAGAACGAAGACACCGGAACCATGCCCTTGGTCACCTGGTTGGACGGGGCAGTCGCCGCGACTACCGTTCCAGCCTTTATCGGCCTGATGAAGTCGGAAAGCACCCAGAACATCTTGGACGACCCGGCGGGCCTGATTTGCCACCATTCGTACTGCTTGTTCTTGTGGCGGATGCGCCTGACCTGGAATACATCGGCTACGATCATGGCGTTCCCGTCCTGAACGACATGGACGACAGCGGGGAAGTCCTTCACGTTCCTCTCTGTCTTAGCCTTGGCCGACCTGTAATTGAACATCGACGTGGAAGCTCGACCGAACAAGCTGGCTACGGCGTTACAGACTGGTTCCGCCAGCTCGGCAGGGAACTCGTTTTCCAAAACCCACTTTCTAGAGTTCTCCGGAGACAGCAATTCGACCTCGGACGCCAACAGGGCGGCAAGCTTTAGTTCCCTGTCTTCCGTGTTGGCCACCAAGAACTCCCTCGCCGACACACCGGACCCCGTAATCTCAGCCCTCTTCCTGGACGTGGCGAACGTCATCATCCTGGCCGGGGGGAGGACATGGGCGACCTGCTCGTCATTGCACTGTAGAACCAAGGTCGTATCGGAGGGGCTGGAAATGACCTTGTACGACATAGAGCCTATCTCGTTCTTGGAGGACAGGTCGTATACGGGGATGTCCCCGGCCATCTTGAACCTGATTGGCATGGATACATACAGGCTCTTGACCCCGGCAAACTGCCTTCTAGCCAATGCCCATGCTTTTTTGGTAATTTCCCAGCGCATCAGCGCCTCCCATTCCGCTTGGTTCTGCCTGTTCCTAGAGTTCCCTCTCGTAAACTGGCATACGGACGAATCTCCTGCTCCTACGTTCGGCAAGGTCATACGGGACAAGCGATCCAAGGCCGTGTCCGAGCATTACCTCCTTCAGGGCTTCAGATGTATTTTCGTCCTCCGTCTCCAGCATGTGCGCCATCTCGTTTGGAGTCCATATCCTTCCGGACTTGGACGCCAGCGCGACGGCCGAGGGCCGCAGGTTGTCAGGAAGCAAGCCGATGATTCCAACGACGTATTCTTTGGACGCAAACGCTGAGATTACGGGGATCAAGTTCTTGACTGCCGTCTCCCTGTACGCCACATACTTGTCGTCGACCAAAAGGAGTGTCGCTTCCTGTACGTATATGGATGGCTCGGCAACAATCGTATCCATGGCTTTTTGAACGGACTTTGGGTCTGACATCATCCTGTGCATCACTACCCTTTTGAGCTCGTCTTTCGGGAAGTCCTCCGGACGAGACCCAAGTGCCGACACATAGGACGAGGCTTCTTCTACCGGAAGAGCATCGATGGTTTCGATGGCCTCTTTGCTGTTGGTCGTCCTTAAAGCCCTCTCGAACAAGAGGGACATCATCTGTCTGGCGTATTCGGCATGTTCCTCTGCGGAAAGCTTCTTGGACGACTCTGACAGGCTTTTCAACAGGCTAGCCGGGATATCGTTGACCCCCATGAGTATGCTGGGATTAGCGTGCATGGCCAATGGCATTTGCCTTGCCAAGTAGGTGTCCCGATTGCCAGGATGCTCGACGATCAGCTTCTCCAAGGCCCAGAAGGCCATCTTGGGGTTCTTTAGCCTTGGGACATAGGTCGGTATGCACAGGCAGTACTTTACTTGTTCGGCCATGTCCGGCCTAGTCTTCAACAGCAGGCTGACCAAGGCGATGGCCTCTTCCTCCTTGTTCCTTGCCTCGTGACCCTCCCAAATGAACCGAGCCAAGTCAACAGCGTCGCATTCGGGGCTTACGTCCTTTTGCGGGGATAGCATTTCCTCGATCTGCGAGAGGTTGACTGGGTCTGGATCCTTGCTCGCCAAGAACCTGCATGCCCACATCTTCAAATGCGGGTCTCCATGGCCCGAAACGATGTCCTCGGCTATCTTGCTCTTCTCGTCCGGTCCGAGTGGGGAGGCCGCCCCAAGCAGGCCGCTCATGATCTTCTCGGAGACCTCCCTGAAGTATTTCTTTCCAGTCTTCTGGCGTTTTTTGATGGCCTCTTGGTCGTGGTCATACGAGTCGAACATGTGGTCGACCAAAATGCCGACGATGTCCCTGTTGCTCGCAACGCTTAGCATGAAATTTACCGAGTTGACCTGGGCTGCAAGGTCATACCCGTTGAGGTCCCTCAGGGCTGTAACCCGGTCATAGTTCTGCGGAGAGGCCATTATATGGCCCTCAAGGCTGCGCATAGCGCGCATAGCCTCTTGGCCTCGTGTGGCTCGAGCCTCGGCAATTTGCGCTCAAGGCGCATCTTCTCGACTTCCAGGACTTCGAGAGGAGGGGGCTGCATGGACTTGGCGTCATGCCTCTCCTTGTAGTACATCATTCGGCTAACGATGTCCTGGGCTAGCTTCCTGCCAGCACAGAACTGCTCCATGATGTTCTCGACGATGACCTCTGATATCTTGGACATGTTGTCCCTGATGGTGGTAATCGCCCTGACTGGCTGCATGTCCTTGTCGTAAACGGTCCCGTTGTCGACCTTCAGGCTAAGTTCTCCCTTCTCGTTGGCGAAGTTATCGGACAGGTACGTCTTGACCGACTGGGACAGTATCTTCTCGCAGGTCTCCCTAGCGAGCTTCCGCATGTCAGCCTCGCTCTTGGCGGCATTGGTCAGGGCCTCCGCCTTGACAAAGAACGTAAACTCATCCATGTTGCTCTCGAATTGCCTGGTAGGCTTCGACCCAAGCAGCTTGAAGAGGAATGCTTCGACGTCTATCAGGCTATGCATTCTTGAACTCCCCCTCCATGGCCAGATCCGTCTTGAGCCCTTCGAGCGTCGAGACCAGAACCTTCTTCTCCTCGTCTGTCTTTGCGTTCTTGAGGTGGATGTTAAAGACGTTGATGATCCGATCTTGGATGGCCATCGTGTGCCTTCCGCCATCCTCCATGTCGTTGAGCTGGGCCACGCCATCCCTAAAGCTTTTGAGAGTCTTGACCAGCATGTCGTTCTTCTTTTGCTCCTGGTCCAAGCCGTCTGCCGGCAAGGAGATGATCTTGGATACCTCGACTAGGCACACGTTGACGGAGTATTCAATGTCCCTAGCCCGGTCCTTGCGCCTCTTCATCAATTCTGCGATCTTGTCCCGGTATTCGAGCATGAACGCGAGCCGCTCTTGGGCAGCATAATGCTCCCTGAAGTGCAGGTACAACTTGCTCAGGGCGACGAACTCCTTCTCGCCGTCCATCCATGCCTTTATTTTGGTAACCTGCTGGTGGTCTTCGAAAAACTTCTCGATCTGCTGCCTGTTCTTCGAGTTGCAGATCGGACACCCCATCTTGACGAACACGCCGCCTTGGACATCAGGTCGTAGAAGAAGAGTAAAAGGGTCGTCCGAATCGCCATACGAGGGCACGAGCGTGTTTTCTTGCGGCTGTATCTGAGGATTTTTACCCTCTACAATTTCGTTTGCCATCTCAAGTTGACCTCGATCATCCTCTTGTCAAGGTCCATCTTCGCGATCACCCTGCGAACGATGTCCTTGGCCTGTTGCTGCCCATCCAAGATTCTATCGGCAGCAGCCCTCAATCCGGGAACATATTCGTAATCGCCATGCTTCTCCAGAAGGTCGATGACCTTCTGGATGACTTTCTTCGACTCCCGGGGTGAAGAGCAACGCAATGCTTGCTGTAGGCAGGACTGGCGCTCGACCATGTAGGAAGGGGGGATTGACGCCTGCTTTAGGTTGTCCTTGAGTCTTCGATACCATTCCAAGGCTTAGGTCTCCTCACTCGAAGTCTACCTCTTTCAAGGCAGCTTGGATGACCTCCTCGGATATGCCATGAGCCAAAAGGAGTTCTTCTGCCTGGTCCACGCGGTAGCCGTCCTTCTTCATCTCGTCAAGCATGACGCGAGCCTTGACCATGGCGTCTCTTTTCGCCTGGGACAGGTATCTTCGAACGACTTCGCCTAATTGGTCCATAGTTATTCCCTTACACTCCTACTAACTCTTTACGGAGTCTTGGCTCCTTCTCCTTTCATGGCCTTCATGGCCAAGGCCACGATCACGACCGAGGGGTTGGAGGACGAGGCTTTCCGCATCATCTCCTTGTCAGGGTCGTTCCTGCTCTCGTAAAGCTCGTCGTAGGCTGCGGAGACGTAGGCCAAGAAGGCTTCCTTACCGCTCGCCTTGGTTGCCAGCTTGTCGCCCAAGGTCCTCAGGGAGTCCCTGAAATCTGGAGAAAGACGCTCAAAGCTCATGAAGTGCTCCTAGAACGGGGTTACGCCCCTGTTTACGGCGTTCTCGTCCGCGAACCTTGGGCTGGCGTGGTTCGGCGTCCCGATCTGCTCGATGTACCCCAATGGCTCCTTGTCGCTCGTCAGGCGGGCGTCAATGGACACTGCCAAGATTCCGCCAGCCAATCCAGAAACCGTGATGACAAGATTGTACGAGTTAGTCCCACGGTACCAGTCCCCCGCCACGGGAGACCTCATGATTGGGCCGGATTTTGACACGTACGCCCTGAAGAACTCTACCGTTGCGTCGACCCCCTTCTTCAATCCGAGAGACACCAAGCAAGGGGTATCAGAGTTGGATGACAAGGATATGGCCGAGACCATTACCGCCTGCTCCCCAGACACGGCCCTGATGACGCTGTCTGTAACGTCCACATTGTACGTGCCGGCAAGGCTGAGCTTGAAGCCCTCGTTCAGGGTATCCTCAAGCTTGTGATAGTTTATCCTCTGGATCAGAGACATCTCAAGCCTCCTTGTTTTTCCTCTGATTACTTCGACGGGTCGACGCATGGCACCTTTGGGATATATGAAGAGTATCCCAGGTCCACGAATAGGGACAAGGCGCAGGAGCAGGCGTCGCACTCGTGCTCAGGTCCAGGCTTCTTGAGGCCGAACTCTGCCACGATATTGGCCTTGATGTGCTTCTTCTTGGCTCGTCCATGCCCCGTGATGATCTTCTTGAGGTGCCCAGGACTAGTCTCGTATACCAGGACCGCCTTGTCATAGCAGCATAGCTTCGCCACGCCAACGGTCTCGGACAGGTTGCTCCTGACGAAGATCAGGCCGCCGCCAGTCGACCGCTCCATGCAGAGAATCTTGGGCTTGTACTTGTCGATGATCCGGCAAAGCTCGTCGTAGACCAATCGGAACCTCTTCAGGTGGCTCTCCCCGTCGGCGACCCCTATGTCCTGGGTAAACTTGTCCTTAAGGACAGGCTTCTTGCCGTCCCATTCCAAGGCCGCCCAGCCACAGTTCCTGCTGGCAGCGGGGTCCATGCCGACGATGACGAGTCCTGGCTCCAACATGACCTTTGGAAGGCTAAAGTCGTCCAAGGACGTAGCTCCTTATCCCGTCCCATCCATTGACCTTGGATGGGTCAACCCTGTTCGTCGTGACGAACCCCGGCTGGCCGTCCGGTCCATACGGAGAGAATAAGACGTAGGACGTAGTGGGAAGCTCGCAGGAGAGGTCTTGGACCGCCCCATATACCCTCGAGGCCAGACCCATCGCCAGTTCCCTGCTGAGATGGCAGATGCTGGCCGCCGAGTGCTCCACGTAGATCAGTGACTTCCAGGGCTTTGTCTTGGCGATCTTGCTGAAACCCTTTATGCGCTTCCTGGTCATCTTGCGGGCCATCGACTCCGAGTACGCAGTCAGGATCTCTGCTGGGTATGGACGCCATTGGTCATACGTACCCAAGTCAAGATCTTTCTCCAAGGACGGAGGGACAAACAATTCCTTCGTCGAGGAAGGCCCTGCAATGCCCTTGGCCCCCTTTGAGGACAGACATACGTTGGGGATGTTGACTCCATATGTGCCTGGGCCAATGACCTCGTCCAGCTCCATGTATGCGTCCAAGCTCTTGGGCCCGTCATGAACGAATGGAACGAAGATGGCTATGCCGTCTTCGGAATGCATCTGCTTTGACATCTCGTAGCTGATGCTCGGAATTGACACCAATATGCTCATTGAACTAGCTTCTCCACGGATGGCATCGAGTGGATGGTTGACGCCAGATACGACGTGTTGATCCCCTTGAGCATGTCGACGGTCTCGATGCTTCCGCCCATCTTGGCGACCTCCACGGCCTCCGGGCCACCCTTCTTGTGCTCCGTCGTCGTTATATAGACGTCAGGAGACACGGCCTTGACGGCTTCGACACAGGTCATGGCATCGGAAAGGACGACATAGTCAACGAACCGGCAACTGGCCACCATCCCAAGCCTCATCAGCTCCGGAACCAACGGCCTGTTCTCTCCTTTTAGCTCCCTGACTGCCTTGTCTGAGTTAACGGCCACGAAGAGAACCTCGCAGTACATCTTGGCCTTCCGCAGGAGTTCGACATGACCCATGTGGAGCAGGTCGAAGCAGCCGTTGCAGAACCCTATGAGCCGACCCTTCTCCTTGAGGCTCTGCGCTATGACCTTCGCCTTGCCGACCGTCAGGATGTTTTCGTTGCCGTACCTCTCGTAGAACCCAGCCAATAAGGAGGAATACTCGTCGGCACCGAGCTTCCCGCTCTTGGTCGCCCTGATGCTGTCCTCGTCTTCGTGGTGAGTGGAGAACTCTATGATGAGGGAGTCCCTGAGCCCGGTGAACCTGTGCCATTGGCCCGGCTTGACCCTGATCCGGTCGTTATCCTGCATGTATGACCCTGAAAGGTTGGCAGGGTCGTCTCCAATCTCAAAGTACACGAGTCCCGAAGCAATCATCAGGACCTCGTCCTTCTTGACGTGGTGGTGAACCGAGCAGCGGTACTGCTCCGAGAGGAACATCCGCTTGCCGCAATAAGCGAGATTGACTATCTCGTCCTCGAAGCCCCATATCTTTCCGGATATCATGCCAAGACGCTCCTTGGCGTGATTATACGAGGAGGATGCTCATCCGCACTTCCTGGACCCTACGACGACCTCGATATTCCCGGCCGCAAGGCAGGACATAGCGGCATCCTCGTCGCCAAGAGCCTCGGCAACCACGGCCAGCTCTGGCAGCTTGGGCATTACAACTTGCCCGCCTGGATATATGACGATCTCCAGTTCTACCTGACCATCTTGATCGTGATCTTCTTCGGTCCCATCTCGCATTTTGACACCGTAAACCCTTGTCCTATCATCTTTTCCTCGATGACCGACTTGGCGTAGGCCGACTCCAACTTCCCTGTACCACCCTTGGCCATGGGGATGATGTCCCTGCCTATGCCGTGGGACTTGTCGTAGTCGGACACCATGATGGAGATGCCATTGTCCGTGACCTCGAATCCTATGTCGTTGCTAGCGGACCCGACGTTCTTTCGCCTGATGACGATGTGGGCCGTCTGCTTACGGCTGTCCCCTTGGTATCCTTGGAGGGCGACCGGGAACTCGTGCTCCTCAATGTGATTCTCGGATACCCCGATGGAAATCAGCGCCTTTTTCAGGTGGTGGGGGCTCTTGATCGTCGGGCTGTCGCATACGACGTACTCGCTCATTCGTCGTCCTCCTCCATCAGCTTTGACCTTAGGCTCCAAAAAACATCCTTTGAAGGCGTTACAAATCGGAGCCTCCTGAGTATCTTTGACTCGGACACGAACTTGGCAAACATCGAAAGGACCTCAAGCGCCTTGTCCGACGGGAACAAGTTTCCACCCATCCCCAAGCAGGGGAAGGAAACCTCCTTAATGACGACGTCCCTGAATCCCGTAGCGCATGCGGAGTAGCAGTCCTCAAGCTTGGACAACTCCTCATGATTCCCACCCCTCCATGCCGGGCAGGCGACATGTACTACGAACTTGCATGGAAGTTTACCGCCAAGGGATATCCTCGCTTGGCAAACCTTGATCGTGTCAATCCTTTGCATGAAGTTGAGGAAATCAGTCCCGCCAGCCTTGACCAAGCTGGCGCTGACCCCCGCGAGTCCAGTATCCTTGCCCCACGGGCAAACGATGGCCTCTACCTCCTCGTCCTCCAGCCTGCCCAGCTTGATCTCTATGTTTCCCTTTTTTACGAAGTTTATCCCCTGGAACGAATCCATCATTCTGAGGATGGCCGCCTCGCACGCCTCCATGGCGTCGTCGTCGTGCTCAGCAACGCCAATCCTGTTCCCGTTGATCCAATACACCCTCTTCGAGCCCATCTCGCCATAAGGCCTTGTCTCGGCATAGATGAGTTCGCCTATCTGGCAATAAGACGGAGTATTGCGCTCGCAGGAAATCTGCCAAGGGAGGATCATCCCATGCCGCTCCCCATCCCTTGGCTTTGGCCTCCCGAACCGGGCTTGCCAATGGATATTTGGTTGGACGTGACTTGGGTGTAGTACTCTGACTTCTTTGTCGACGATATGACCTTGGTGCCAAGGGCGACGCAGATCGACTCGATCATCTGCTCGCAAGCTGGACCTTGAAACCCAACTAGGTCTATCTTGACGATCCCTCCTGGGAGAATCTCAACGTCAACTTCCTGCCTCGTCCTCATCAGACCCTCCTTTGATTGGAAGCCTTGCAGACTAAGTACCGCAGGAGCAAGTCGGACCCCAATCCGGACGACCTCATGGCCAGATTGGTTCGTATGACTTCCTCTAACGTCGAGTTGATCCCGCCCATGCTCCACCCGGACTCGTTGGCGTCCTTGTAGGAATAATACAATG